>Ga0075434_100006572_pt1 | contig 10663 bp, 9 predicted proteins | sample RhiMethybrSRZTD3_FD_75298 | JGI IMG/M metagenome (GOLD analysis project Ga0075434, IMG submission 75298) | Populus rhizosphere microbial communities from Tennessee, USA - Rhizosphere MetaG P. TD hybrid SRZTD3 | ecosystem: Host-associated > Plants > Roots > Rhizosphere > Soil | place: USA...
GCGTACGGCGCGGCGGCGGCGTGGCGGCGCGCGTGGTACGCGGCGGATCCGTCGCGGCAGCGCCGGCTCCGGCAGCCCGTCGTCAGCGTCGGCAACCTGCGCGTCGGCGGCAGCGGCAAGACGCCGATCGTCGAGCACCTGGCGCGGCTGCTCGCCGGCGCGGGCGAGCGGCCGGCGATTCTCACGCGCGGCTACGCGCGTCGGCGCGCGCGCGACGGCGTGACGGTCGTCTCCGACGGCGCGCACGTGTCGGTGGATCTCGATGCGGCGGGCGACGAGCCGCTGATGCTCGCGCGCGCGCTGCCCGGCGTGCCGGTGCTCGTCAGCGCCGATCGCTATCTCTCCGGCCGCCTCGCGGAGCGGCGGCTCGGCGCGACGGTGCACCTGCTCGACGACGGGTTTCAGCACCTGCAGCTCGCGCGCGACGTCGATCTGCTGCTCGTGGCCGAGGAGGATCTGCACGATCGGCCGCTGCCGTCGGGCCGGCTGCGCGAGCGGCTGAAGGCGGCGTCGGCCGCTGACGCCGCGCTCGTGACCGCCGGGTACGACACCGCCGCCGATCGGATCGCGCGCGCGTGCGGCATCGCGCAGGTCTTCCGCGTGACGCGCGCGATCGGCGCGCCGCGCCGGCTGTCGCCGCCGCGTGAAACCGTCGTCGTGCCGCCCGCGTCGCGCGTCTTCGTCGTCGCCGGCATCGCGCGGCCGGAGCGGTTCGTCGCCGACGTCGGGGCCGCCGGCTGGGACATCACGGGCGTGATGGAGTTCCGCGATCACCATCCGTTCGACGCGCGCGACGTCGCGCGCATCGCCGCGGAGGCGCGCGCGAAGGGATCGGCGATCGTGCTGACGACCGAGAAGGACGCCGTCCGGTTGAGCGCGTGCGAGCTCGGCGATCTGCCGATCGCCTCCGTGCCGCTCAACGTCGGCGTCGAGCCCGCGGACGTGTTCCGCGCGTGGCTGCTCGATCGGATCGCCGGATCCGCGCTCCGCAATCCACAATCGCAATCCGCACTCCGCAATCCGCAGTCCGCAATGGGTCGATGAGGCATCTTCTCGAGTACGGCGCGGTGCGTGTGGTGCTCGCCGGCGTCCGCGTGATGCCGGTGTGGCTCGTGCGCGCGGGCGGCACGTCGCTCGGCCTCGCGTTCTACGCGCTCGACGCCGCGCACCGCCGCATCGCACACCGTAACCTCGCCGCGGCGTTTCCGTCGCGCGGCGCGCGTGAGCGGCGCGCGATCGCGCGTGCGGCCTTCGGGCATTTCGGCCGCCTGCTCTTCGAGCTGCTGCGGTTCGCCACGCTGACACCCGAGCGGATGCTCGCATCGGTCGAAGTGGACGGCGTCGAGCGATCGCGCCTCGCCTACGGGCAGGGCAAGGGCGTGCTCTTCGTGACGGGCCACTTCGGTTACTGGGAGATCCAGGCGATGGCGCACGCGCTCGAGGTCGAGCCGGTGACGATCCTCGCGCGCGCGCTCGACAACCCGTACCTCAATCGTCTCCTCGAGTCGATTCGCCAGCGGACGGGCAACACGGTCGTGTACCGCCGCGGCACGATTCGCCGCGTGATGCGGACGCTGCAGGAGGGACGCGGCGTCGCCGTGCTGATCGATCAGCACATCATGAGCCGCGACGCGATCTACGTCGACTTCTTCGACCGGCCGGCGGCGACGACGTCGGCCGTCGCGGCGCTCGCGCTGCGCACGGGGGCGCCGGTCGTTCCGGTGTTCGCGCTGCCGCTCGGCGGCGGGCGCTACCGGTTGATCTACGAGCACCCGATCGAGCCGCCGGCGCGCGATTCGCCCGACGCAGTCCGGCAGCTCACGCAGCGCTGCACCGACGTGCTGGAAATGTACGTGCGCCGCTACCCGGAGCTCTGGCTGTGGATGCACCGCCGCTGGCGCGATGACGACGAGGCCGCGGAGCGCGTCGCGGGCATGTTCCCGTCGGGAGACGGCAGTGATGCCGCGACCGACGAGCGAACATGAGTACCGGCAGGGACGGCCTTCAGGCCGTCGCGGCGCTCGCCCCGAATTGATCGGCACGGCCTGACGGCGGCGCCCTGCCGAATCGCTGAAGGCCGTGCCCTACCGAATCGCGGTCCCGAGATCGCGCGTGACTTCCGCTTCGATCCACGCGTAGGTGCGCCGGAGGCCGTCTTCGAGCGAGATCCGCGGCTCCCATCCGAGTACCCGGCGGAGACGGCTGTTGTCGGAGTTGCGGCCGCGCACGCCCTGCGGCCCCGGCACGTGACGCTTTTCGAGCGCGACGCCCGCGATCGCGCAGACGATGTCGGCGAGCTGATTGATCGAGACGAGCCGATCCTGGCCGATGTTGAGCGGCTCGCGGTGCGCCGACGCCATCAGCCGCGCCATCCCCTCGAGGCAATCGTCGATGTAACAGAACGATCGCGTCTGCTCGCCGTCGCCCCAGATCTCGATCTCGCGCGCGCCGGTGAGCTTCGCCGTCGCGACCTTGCGGCAGATCGCCGCCGGCGCCTTCTCGCGCCCGCCGCGCCACGTGCCGAGCGGACCGAAGATGTTGTGGAAGCGCGCGACGCGCGTCTCGATGCCGTAGTCGTCGCCGTAGTACGCGCACAACCGCTCGGCGATCAGCTTCTCCCAGCCGTACGCGTCCTGCGGCTGCGCGGGATAGGCGTCCTCTTCCCTGAGCGGCGCGACGGCGGTCTCCGTCTGCCTGAACTCCGGGTAGACGCACGCGGACGACGTGTAGAGATACCGCGCGACGCCTTCGGCGCGCGCGCCCTCGAGCGTGTTCAGGTTGATCAGCGCGTTGTCGTGGAGGATGCGCGCGTGATGCGACGAGATGTAGCCCATGCCGCCCATGTCGGCCGCGAGCGCGTACACCTGATCGACGCCGTTCGCCGCCGCGCGCGCGGTTGCCGCGTCGCGCAGATCGATCTCGAGGAACTCGTCGGCGTCCGTCGGCGCGTACTGCGGCCGCACGACGTCGGCGCCGCGCACCCAGTCGCCGCGCTGTTTGAGGAACGACACGAGGTGGTGGCCGATGAACCCGCCGGCGCCGGTGACGAGGACGCGCGTCACGGCCGCCGTCCTGCTATCGGCATGCGCCAGCCGGTGCCGAATGCGCGGTCGGTCACCTTGAGGCCGGGCGCCGCCTGCTTGCGCTTGAACTCCGCAATCTGCACCAGCCGCAGGACGCGCGCCACCGTCGCGGAATCGAATCCAGCGGAGACGATCTCGTCCGCCGATTGATGCTGCTCGATGTGGCGCTGCAGGATCGCGTCGAGCACGTCGTACGGCGGCAGCGAATCCTGGTCGGTCTGGTTCGGGCGGAGCTCGGCCGACGGCGCCTTCGTCAGCGTCGCCTCGGGGATCACCGCGCGCCCTTCGGTCTCGTTGCGCCACCGCGCGATCGCATACACGAGCGTCTTCGGCACGTCGGCGATCACGGCGAGCCCGCCCGACATGTCGCCGTAGAGCGTGCAGTACCCGACCGAGAGCTCCGACTTGTTGCCGGTCGTCAAGAGCAGCGCGCCGCGGGCATTCGACAGCGCCATCAGCAGATTGCCGCGGATGCGCGCCTGCACGTTCTCGGCGACGATCTCCGGCGGATCGCCGCCGAACGCCGGCGCGAGCGTCGTGTCGAACGTCCGCATCAGCGGCTCGATCGGCAGCGTCAGCGTCTCGATCCCGAGATTCGCCGCCACCGCGCGCGCATCGTCGATGCTGCCGCGGCTCGAGTACGGCGACGGCATCAGCACGCCGAGCACGCGATCGGGCCCGAGCGCGGCGGCGGCAATCGCGGCGGTGAGCGCCGAGTCGATGCCGCCCGAGAGCCCGAGCAGCACGCTCGTGAACCCGCACTTGCGCGCGTAGTCGCGCGTCCCGAGCACGAGCGCGCGCCACACCTCCGACTCGATCGCGAGATCGCCGGCGGGCGCGATCGGCCGCGCGGCATCCACGTCGCAGACGACGACGTCGGCGTCGAACGAGCGGCCGCGCGCGATCGGCGCGCCGCCGGCGTCGAAGATCGTGCTGCGGCCGTCGAAGACCAGATCGTCGTTGCCGCCGAACTGGTTGACGTAGGCGACCGGCACGGCGTGCTTCTCCGCCATGCTGCTCAGCATCTGCTCGCGACGGCGGTGCTTGCCCGCGGTGAACGGCGACGCCGACAGGTTGATCACGATCTCCGCGCCCGCGCGCACCAGCTCCTCGATCGGATCGTGGTGGTAGCGGCGGCGCTTCCAGTAGTCGCGATCGTTCCAGATGTCCTCGCAGATGCTGATGCCGATGCGGCGGCCGGCGGCATCGAGGATCTGCGGGCCGTGAAACGGCTCGAAGTAGCGATCCTCGTCGAAGACGTCGTAGGTCGGCAGCAGCGCCTTGCGGAAATGCTCGACGACGCGCCCGCCCTGGAGGAGCGCGGCGCTGTTGAAGAGCGGCCGTCCCTCGTCGGACGGGTTCGGCTCGGGCACGCCGACGAGGACCGGCGGCAGCCGCACGGCGTCGCACGCGAGCGCGTCGAGCGCTTCGCGGCTCTTGCGCACGAACGCGGCGCTGAGCAGCAGGTCGCGCGGGAGATAGCCGACGAGCGCGAGCTCCGGCGTCACCGCGAGATCGGCGCCGGCGTCGGCCGCCGCGGCGAGCGCGTCCACGATCAGCGCGCGGTTGCCCTGCAGATCGCCAACGGTCGGGTTGACCTGGAGCAGCGCGATCTTCATGTCGTGGTACGCTCGTAGCGCACGGCACTCCGACCGTACCACACGATGAAGCGTCTGGTCATCCTCGCACCCAACTGGCTGGGCGACGCCGTCATGGCGCTGCCTGCGATGGCCGACGTCCGCCGCGCCGCGCCCGGCGCGGACGTCACCGTTGCGGCGCGCGCGGCCGTCGCGCCGCTCTTTCAGCTCGTGCCGGATGTGCGCGAGACGATCGTTCTGAGCCGTCCGGCCTCGGTCGCGCGCGTCGGCAGCTGGGCGTCGATCGGCGTCGAGCTCGAGGGCCGCGGATTCGACGCGGCGCTGCTCCTGCCGAACTCGATTCATTCCGCGCTCGTCGCGTCGCGGGCGGGCATCCGCGAGCGATGGGGCTACGGCGACGGCGTGCGCAGCCGTCTGCTGACGAAATCGATCGCGCGCATCTCGCACGTCCACCAGGTGGACTACTACCGGCATCTCGTCGCGTCGCTTGGATTTCCCAACGGATCGCGCGAGCCGCGCATCGTGGCGCCGGCGCCGGCGCGCGCGGCAGCCGATCGCCTGCTGACGCAGGCCGGATGGGACGGCCGCCGCGCGCTCGTCGCGCTCGCGCCGGGCGCGGCGTACGGCGGCGCGAAGCGGTGGCCGCCGGAACGCTTCGGCGCGCTCGCCGCCGCGCTCGCAGGCGACGGCGTCGCGTGCGTGCTCGTCGGGAGCGGCGCGGACGCCGCGACGACGCGCGCCGTCGCGCGGGCGGCGCGCGCGGCCGCGCCGTCACCGTCGAACGCGGACGACGTGATGGATCTCGCCGGCCGCACCGATCTGCCGACCCTCGCGGGCGTGCTCGCGCGATGCCGCGCGCTCGTCACCAACGACTCCGGCGCGATGCACGTGGCGGCGGCGCTGGGCGTGCCGGTGACGGCGGTGTTCGGTCCGACCGACGAGCGCGCGACGTCGCCGGTCGGCGGCGGCCACGCCGTCATGACGTATCCGGTCTGGTGCCGCCCGTGCATGCTGCGCGAGTGTCCGCTCGATCACCGCTGCATGCGCGGCATCGACGTCGGGCCGGTCGTCGACGCGGCGCGGCGAACGCTGCGATGACGGCGGACGCGACCGCTCCGCGTCCCGGCGTCTTTCTCGATCGCGACGGCACGCTCATCGAGGACGTCGGGTATCTCGACAGGCTTTCGCGGCTGCTGGTATTTCCGTGGACCGTCGACGCCGTGCGCGCGCTGAACCGCGCCGGCCTGCCGGTCGTCGTCGTCACGAATCAGTCGGGCATCGCGCGCGGCTTCTTCACCGAGGCGTTCGTCGACGAGACGCACCGCGCGCTCGATGCGCGGCTGGCGGCCGGCGGCGCGCGCGTCGACGCGTATTACTATTGTCCGCACCACCCGGAGGGCGCCGTGGCCGCGTACCGGCAGCAGTGCGACTGCCGCAAGCCGGGCCGCGCGCTCGTCGATCGCGCCGCCGCGGCGCTGCACCTCGATCCGGCGCGGTCGTTCGTCGTCGGCGACAAGTGGGGCGACGTCGAGCTGGCGCGCGCCGTGGACGCGCGCGCGATCCTGGTGCGCACCGGATCGGGCGCCGCCGAAGAAGCGCGGCCGCGCGAAGGCCTCGCCGCCGACGCGATCGTCGACAATCTTGCCGCCGCCGCGAGCTGGATACTGATGCACGTGAACCGTCCCGGCGCGTCCCGCCAATCGCCATGCTGATCGCGCGATCGATCCATCCGCTGCCCGGCGAGGCCGAGCGCGAAGCGCGTCTCCTCGCGCTCGTCGACGCGTTCTCGAGCCGCCGCGTGCTCGTCGTCGGGGATCTGATCGCGGACGAGTTCATCTACGGCGAGGTGGCGCGCGTGTCGCGCGAGGCGCCGGTCCTCATCCTGAAGTACGACGCGACCGAGATGGTCGCAGGCGGCGCCGGCAACGCGGCCAACAACGTCGCGGCGCTCGGCGGGCGCGCGCGGCTGGTCGGTCTCGTCGGCGGCGACGTGGAAGGCCGGCGGCTGCTCCGCAGCTTTCATCGCGGCGTGGATCGCGCGCACGTCGTCCGCGCGCGCGAGTACCGCACGCCGGTCAAGACGCGCATTCTCGCGGGAGGCGTCCATGCGGCGCGTCAGCAGGTCGTACGGATCGATCGCGAGAGCGGGTGGCCGCTCGATCCGGCGATCAGCGCGGCGCTCGCGGACAAGATCGCGCCGGCGCTCGGCGACTGCGACGCCGTGCTCTTGTCGGATTACGGGTCGGGCCTCGTGACGCCCGCGCTCGCGGACGCGATCCGCCGCGGCGTCGCGCAGCGCGCGCGCCGGCGGCCGGTGCCGGTGCTGCTCGATTCGCGCTACCGGCTCGACGACTACCGCGGGCTCACGGCGTGCACGCCGAACGAGTCGGAGGTCGAGCAGCTGCTCGGGATCCACATCGGCGACGATGCGGAGGCGCTCGAGAAGGCGGGGCGGCTGCTGCTGCGGCGCACGGCGATGCAGGCCGTGCTCATCACGCGCGGCAGCCGCGGCATGGCGCTCTTCCAGCCGAAGCAGCCGACGGTTCACGTCCCGATTTTCGGCTCCGACGAAGTGGCGGACGTGACCGGCGCGGGCGACACGGTGATCGCGACGTTCGGCCTCGCGCTCGGCGCCGGCGCGTCGTTCTACGAGGCCGCCCGGCTCGCCAACTACGCGGGCGGCATCGTCGTGATGAAGCGCGGGACGGCCACGGTGTCGGCGGCGGAGCTCGCCGACGCGGTGACGAGCGATCACGATACGTCGGCGGAGGCTTGGTCGCAGGAAGGCCCCGAGCAGGGCCGCCGGCGGAATTGAAACGCGTTATCCCAAGTGCCTACGGCTCGGTAGCGGACGGCCTTCAGGGCGTCCGGTGGTCGGGAATGCAAGATGGTTGTCTCCGAGGATGAACTCGTGGCCGCGATCGCGCGCGAGCGCGCGGCGGGGAAGTCGATCGCGCTGGCGAACGGCTGCTTCGATCTCCTGCACGTCGGCCACGCGCGGTACCTGCAGGGCTCGGCGCGCGAGGCGGACGTGCTCGTCGTCGCCGTGAACGACGACGCGTCGGTGGCGGCGTTGAAGGGCGAAGGGCGTCCGATCCTGCAGGCGGCCGACCGCGCGGAGCTCGTCGCCGGCCTGCGCGGCGTCGACTACGTCGTCGTCTTCGGCGACGCGACGGTGGAGCGGCTGCTGCGGCTGGTGCGCCCGGACGTCCACTGCAAGGGCACCGACTACACGATCGAGACCGTGCCCGAGCGCGCGGTCGTCGCCGCGTACGGCGGACGCACGGCGATCGTCGGCGATTCGAAGACGCACGCGACGCGCGATCTCGTGGCGAGGATCGCGCGCTCGTGACGCCGTCGCGCGTGCTGATCGTGCGCCTCGGCGCGCTCGGCGACGTCGTGCACGCGATCCCGGTCGCGGCCGCGCTGCGCCGCGCGTTTCCGCAGGCGCGGATCGACTGGCTCGTGAGCGCGAAGCACCGCGAGATCCTGGATCTCGTGCCGGTGATCGACCGCCGGCTCGTGATCAACGATCGCAGCGACGCGTCGGGCGGCGCGTCGATGGTCGCCGCGATCGGCGAACTGCGGCGCGCGCGCTACGACGTCGCGATCGATTTGCAGGGCCTGATCAAATCGGCGCTCCTCGCGCGCGCGTCGGGCGCGCCGCGGGTGCTCGGCTTTGCATCCCGCTACGCGCGCGAGCGCGCGGCGCGGATCTTCTACACGGAGGCGCACGATCCCGGGCGCGGCGGCATCTACGATCCGCGCGAGACGCGCCACGTCGTCGAGATCAACCTCGGTCTGCTGACGCTCGTCGGGATCACGGCGGCGCGCCCGGAGTTTCCGATCGACGACCCGCCGTCGGAGGCGGCGCGGATCGTGCGCGAGCGGATCGGCGGCCGGTACGCGATTCTCAATCCGGGCGCGGCGTGGCCGAACAAGCGATGGCCGGCCGGACGGCTGGCGGCCGTCGCGGTGCACCTGCGCGCGCGCCACGGCCTGGCGTCGGTCGTCTTGTGGGGGCCCGGCGAGGAAGCGCTCGCGACGGAGGTCGTCGCGGCGGCGCAGGGCGCCGCGATCGAATCGCCGCCGACGACGATTGCGGACCTGACGGCGCTCGCGCGCGGCGCGGCACTGATGGTTTCCGGCGACACCGGACCGACGCACATCGCGTCGGCGCTCGGGACGCCGATCGTCGGCCTCTACGGTCCGACGCGGCCGGCGCGCAACGGTCCGCTGTCGCCGCTCGACGTCGCCGTCTCGCGCGACGGCATCTGCCAGTGCCATCACCTGCGTCGGTGCCGGCTCGATCGCATGTGCCTGCTCGACGTCGACGTCGCGGAGGTGGCCGCGGCCGTCGACCGCCGCCTGGCCGCCGAGCAGCCTCATGTTTGATACGCTCGTCGCGGCGCTCGCACGGCTGCGCGTGGCGCTCGGGTGGGTGTTCGGCGTGCTCGTGATCGTCCTCGCGCAGCCGACCGGCCGAACGATCGCGATCGGCATGTCGATCGCCGCGCTCGGCGAAGCGATCCGGTTCTGGGCGGCCGGGCATCTCAACAAGTCGCGCGAGGTCACTTCGTCCGGACCGTATCGATGGATCGGCCATCCGCTCTACCTCGGATCGACGGTCATGGGCATCGGCCTCGCGGTCGCGTGCGCGAGCGCGGCCGTCGCCGTCCTCATCGGCACGTACCTCGCGACGACGCTGACGGCCGCGATCAAGAGCGAGGAGGCGTATCTGCGACGCGCCTTCGGCGAGCAGTACGATCTGTATCGAAGCGGCGTTGCGGAGAAGCGGCGGAGAAAGGCTGCGTCGGGACGGCGGTTCAGCCTGCAGCAAGCGATCGCGAATCGCGAGTACCGCGCGGTCGTCGGCCTGATCGTCGCGATATTGATGCTCATCCTGAAGGCAACGTATAATGGGTCGTTTTGGCGGGCAGCCGGAACGCACGTTGTCAGGCCGGGCGGTTAGCTCAGTGGTAGAGCACCGGCTTTACACGCCGGCTGTCACAGGTTCGAATCCTGTACCGCCCATTTCTTCGTCGCGTGCCGCTCGGTAGTTTGGGGTCGTAGTTCAGTTGGCTAGAACGCTGCCCTGTCACGGCAGAGGCCGCGGGTTCGAGTCCCGTCGACCCCGCCAATACGCCCCAACGCGCACAGTCCGCGCGTTGGGGACCCCGTAACATCCGTCAATAGTCGGTCGTTCACGGCGCGATGAGCGGCCGTGTGCGTGGCTCGCGCCGCGCTTGGCGCGAGTCCCGTCGATCCCGCCATTCGACTTCGCTCGTGGCGAGCCAACGCTCAGGGAGAATGGCCCTGAGCGAAGGAACCGAGTCGAAGGGCCAATACGCCCCAGCGCGCACAATCCGCGCGTTGGGAACTCCGTAACCTCAATCGTGCCGCAGCGCAATCATCGGATCGACGCGCGTTGCGTGCCTGACCGGAACGAAGCTCGCCGTCAACCCGACGACGGCAATGACCGCGACTACGGCGCCTATCATGAGGGGATCGGTCGGCGTCACACCAAAGAGCTGCGCCGACAGGAATCGCGTGAGGATCAATCCGCCGGGGAGACCCGCGCCTACGCCGAAGCCGATCACCGTCAGCGTGGTCCGGAGCACCAGCCGTACGACGCTCGCTTCGTCCTCCGCCCGCGACGGCTTCCGTGAACGCTCGTCCGCTTCGCGCGGGCAGCACGGCCACGCCGCGGCGGCGCGATCGCTGCAGGACTCGCCGATGATGTGAATGGCGTTCAGCCGATAGAAGAGCGTCGCGTCGAACGTTCCCTGCCCGACTCGGTCGAACACGCAGACCGACGACGTCGAAATGATCCGCCGGCGAGCATGCGTCTTCTCGTCGTCGATGAGGAGCAGCAGCGCGGCCTGCTCCACGTCGCCCAGTGCCTCCACGTCTTCGACGAGCAGAACCGCGTCGGACGCCGTTGCGGCGGATTCTCTGTCGCCGAGCGCTGCGCTCACGATG
>Ga0075434_100006577_pt1 | contig 10662 bp, 11 predicted proteins | sample RhiMethybrSRZTD3_FD_75298 | JGI IMG/M metagenome (GOLD analysis project Ga0075434, IMG submission 75298) | Populus rhizosphere microbial communities from Tennessee, USA - Rhizosphere MetaG P. TD hybrid SRZTD3 | ecosystem: Host-associated > Plants > Roots > Rhizosphere > Soil | place: USA...
TTCCGACGATGTTTTCCGAGCAGACGATAGTCGCGATGGGAGGGCTTGCCAGCTATGGTCAAAACTTCCAGGAAGTGGGCCGCCTCTCGGCGGGATATGTGCAAAAGATCATTGGCGGCGCTCAACCACGCGACCTACGGATCGAAACCGTCGATAAATTGGAGCTGGTCATCAATTTAAAGACGGCGAAGGAGATCGGATTGACAATACCTCCTAACGTGCTGGCGAGAGCTGATCGGGTGATCAAATGACAGTGCCGAATAACGAGGGCTGAGGACTGAGGCATGCGGATTGAGATAGGACAACGCGGGCTCCGATATGAGTTATTAAGATATGGTCACTCAGCACATTTAGCTCAGCACTCAGTCCTGTATGTCGTTTTCTGCGCTGTGCTCTTTGCGGTTTGCGGATCAGCTGGGGCGCAGCAGACCGACAAAATTTTTCGCATCGGTTATTTCGATCCAAGCAGCGCATCTAGCAGTGCGGTGCTCGTCGATGCTTTCCGCGACGAACTGCGAAAGCTCGGCTGGATCGACGGAAAAAATATTACGATTGAGCGCCGTTTTCTAAACCAAGATCTTGCCCGCGCTTCCGAGGTTGCCGCCGCTCTGGTTCATCTCAGTGTTGATGTGATTGTCGTCACAGGCACAGTGCCAGCAACCGCAGCCAAAAGCGCCACCAAAACCATTCCCATTGTGATGGCCAACGTCGGTGATCCCGTCGGCGCCGGCTTGGTTGCCAGCCTAGCGCACCCCGGAGGCAATATCACCGGGCTCTCGGGATTGGCCCCCGACCTTAATACCAAAAGACTTGAGGTGCTCAATGATACAGTTCCCAATCTCACCAGAGTTGGAGTTCTGAAGGGGGCAGGAGCCGATCTGGCAAACAACCTGCAGTTAAGGGAGCTGAGGACAGCGGCTGTGGCGCTAAAGATAAAACTGGAAGAGATAGATACCAAAATCGAGGGCAACGGTTTGGAGGCCGCATTACAATCTGCAAACCAGAAGCAGGTCAAAGCGATTATGACGACCGCCTCTCCGCGTCTTTTTGCTGTCAGAAGGAACATCGTAGAGCTCGTCGAAAAGCAACGGTTCCCTGCCATTTACTTCCAGAAGGAGTTCGTCGACGAGGGCGGATTGATGTCCTACGGGCTGGACTACGATAACCTGTTCCGCGAGTCCGCCCACTACGTAAACAACATTCTCAAGGGAGGAAAACCCGGCGATTTACCGGTTCAACAACCGACGAAGTTTGAGTTCATTATAAATTTGAAAGCCGCAAAGCAGATCAGTCTAACAATTCCAGTGCATGTATTGGAACGAGCGAATCAAATCATTCGGTGATCGAATTTTCGATACTTCGACATAGCTCAGTACAGGTTTTCGATCGGCGATTTTCGATTGGAGAGTCAAACACGTGAACAACAGGTTTAAGATTCGTCCTTCGCATTCTCGTTCTGAGAATCTAAAATCCAAAATCGAAAATCTAAAATGGGTGGGGCTTGTCGCCATCGGTTTTACATTCGCTTTGTGTGGTGGCGCGGCCACGGCGCAGCAATCGGGGAAAATTCCCCGTGTCGGGATTCTTTTCATTGGCGGACGCGATCAACCGCATCTGGAAGCATTCAAGGAAGGCCTTCGCGAACGGGGATATAGCGAAGGCAAAAACATTGTCCTGGATTATCGTTATGCGGAGGGCAAGGTGGATCGCCTTTCCGCACTTGCAAACGAATTGGTTCAGCTGAGGGTGGATGTCATTGTCACTACTTCGGGAAACAGCGCTCGGGCGGCTGCAGAAGCCACAAAGACGATACCGATTGTACTAACGACCGGCGCAGACCCCGTCAAATCGGGTCTCGCCGAGAGCTTGGCGAAACCTGGCCACAATATCACGGGACTCAGTATTATCGAGGAAGATTTGAGCGGGAAACGCGTGGAGATTCTGAAAGAGACGTTTCCGAAAATGACGCGCTTGGCCTACCTTTGGAACCCCTTTGCCGTTTCTTATTCGGCGGCGGGCACGACGAGTGGCAATCCATCTTACGATGAGGCAGAAAAAATAACGAGAATTGTCGGTGTACAGCTCCTTCCGTATAACGTCCGAAGTTTGGCGGAAATCGAAAAGGCATTTGTCGAGATGTCAAAGGCTCGGCCGCAGGCGCTGCTTGTACTCCAAAGTCCGGTGATGACTCTGAATTCAAAGCGCATCGTCGAGCTGGCGCTCGAGCAGCATTTGCCCGGCATGTACCCGTCGAATCAATTCGCCGAGCAAGGGGGTTTGATCGCCTACGGCCCATTGATAGCCGATCTCTACCGGCGCGCGGCTACATACGTTGATAAGATTCTAAAGGGCGCCAAACCGGCGGAATTGCCCATCGAGCAACCGACGAAATTCGAATTGGTGATTAATCTAAAAACTGCGAAGCAGATCGATGTGACCATTCCAGCCAACGTCTTGACCAGAGCAGACAGAGTAATTCGGTGATCCAATTTTCGATACTTCGACAAAGTTTATCCTGAGCAGCGTCGAAGGGCTCAGTACAAGTTTTTGATTGTCGATTTTCGTTTTGGCCAAACAAATGCTGAGCAAAAAACTTCTTTGCCTTATACATTGCGCTTTGCTTCTCGCCTTTAGCTTTGCCGCCGAGGCGCAGCAGGCAAAGAAGAGTCCAACAATCGGGTTTCTAAGGCCCGGACCTCCTTCCCAAGATGTCATTGACGCAGTTCGAGACGGCCTGAGGGAGTATGGATACGTCGACGGGCGTAACATTGTGGTCCAATATCGCTGGGCTGAAGGAGGATCCGACGTACTAGCAAAGCTGGCCACGGAACTTGTCCGGCTTAAGCCTGATGTCATTGTCGCGTCAAGTACACCAGCGGCTCTCGCCGTCAAGAATGCAAGGACTACAACTCCTGTCGTGTTTACAGTGGTTGGCGATCCGGTCGGAAGCGGGCTCGTCGCGAGTCTCGCGAGGCCGGGTGGCAATTTCACCGGTTTGACCAACATAGCATTCGAGCTGGACGCGAAACGGCTCGAACTACTCAAAGAAGCTGTTCCTAAGGTTTCCCGGGTGGCGGTACTTATGAATCCGGAGTTGCAACCGCATGTGCAACAAATGAAACTGTTGAACGCTTCGGCGCCGGGTTCTGCGTGTGGAAGTTCGCTCTCTTGAGTTTCATGAATTAAACGATCTTGAGGGCGGAGTGGCGGCCGCGCGTAAGAGTGGTGCAGATGCCCTGCTGGTAATGGCGCATCCTTTGACCTTTTCATCCGTGGCGCTGCTTGCGAAACTTACAACGAAAAACCAGCTGCCGGCGGTTTACCCATTTAAAGAGTTGCTGAGTCCGGCGGGCTTATGGCCTACGGCGCGAGCAACCTAGGTCTTCACCGGCGCGTCGCTTACTATTTGGACAAGATCCTCAAAGGCGCCAAACCCGCCGACTTGCCTGTCGAACAGCCCACGAAATTCGAACTGGTCATCAATTTGAAGACTGCGAAGGAGATGGGATTGACGATTCCGCCCAACGTGCTCGCCCGCGCAGATAAGGTGATTCGATGACAACAGGCAATAGGCATCAGGCAACAGGCAGCAGTAACAAACCCCGAATTGTTGGAGTGCTTGCTTGCGTCCTCCTCCTTGCTCTTTGCTCGTCCGCCGAGGCACAGCCACAGAAGAAAGTTCCACGGATTGGCTACCTCGGTGCCGACCCCCGTGCAACTCCCCGCGCGACGTTCCTGCAAGGGCTCAGAGATTTTGGCTATGTCGAGGGCCAAAGCATCCAGATCGAGTGGCGCTTTACAGAGAACACGCCCGACCGATTTCCTGAGTTTGCGGCGGAATTGGCTCGACTCAAGGTTGACGCGATCGTCGCGGGCTACTCCGGTGCCGTTCCGATTCTGCACCACACGACATCGACAATCCCGATCGTCATGACAAATTATGCTGGCGATCCTGTGGCGGATGGCCTGGTGACGAGCTATGCCAAGCCAGGAGGGAACATCACCGGGGTGATCTCGCTCGCTCCAGAGCTGAGTGGAAAACAGCTCGAACTTCTGAAGGAAACGCTGATCAAACTATCTCGACTAGCGGTGCTGTGGGATCCGGATGATTCTGGATCGCGGCTACAGTGGCAACTGTTACAACTCCAGCGGACCGCCTCGGAATCCACCTTTTATCACTGGAGGTTAAGGCACCGACCGAGATCGACAAAGCGATTGAAAACGCGGAGCGGGTACCAGTAGATGCTCTCGTGGTGCCGCGTGGCGGTCCGTTCTATTTTTTTCGAAAACAGATTGTAGCCCTCGCCGAAAAACAGCGGCTGCCCGGGATGTATTTCGCCAGCGAGTTTGTCGAGTCTGGCGGCCTGATGAGCTACTCGGCGAATAATGATGCCCAGTATCGGCGCGCCGCCTATTATGTGGACAAAATTCTGAAAGGCACTAAGCCTGGCGATATACCGGTGGAGGCGCCTGCTAAGTTCGAGTTGGTCATCAATCTGAAAACCGCGAAGGAGATGGGCCTCACCATTCCGCCGAATGTTCTGGCGAGAGCGGATCGGGTAATTCGGTAATTTTAGATTTTCGATTGCCTATTTTAGATTCGGAGCAAAAGAAGTGCACCAGAGTACCGGATAATATAACCGGTTAACTCGCGGCACGTGTCGGCGCGAGCGGACCGTGTTCACCAGTAAAAATCCTATTCAATTTTTCATTCTTTGGCTGATAAGCTTTTCAATTTTTCCGTGCTATCTTCGGCTTGCGAATAAAAGCGAAGGAGAATGACCATGATTATGATTTTTCGTAGGCTGCTTTTGAATTGCCCAGCCGCGCTTTTCTTCAGCGCTATCTTCCTAGCCGTCGTCCACCCAGTCAACGCGCAGCAAGCAGGAAAGGTCTGGAAGATCGGCGTTCTCGTTTCCACCACCCGCGCTCTGAACGCATCACGCGAAGACAATTTGTGGCAGGGATTGCGGCAGCTCGGCTACGTCGAGGGCAGGAATGTCGCTTTGGAATACCGCTATGCCGATGGGCAACTGAATCGCTTGCCCCAGCTTGCGGCCGAGCTGGTAGGGCTCAATGTTGATGTTCTTGTGGTGTCCGGGACCCGAGCCGCGGTGGCTGCCAAACAGGCCACCAACACAATCCCGATCGTACTCGCCGGCGTCGGCGATCCAGTCCAGGCTGGCCTCGTCAACAGCAAGACACATCCTGGAACCAACGTTACCGGCCTTTCGAGGCTTTCCCCCGATTTTATCGGTGAGCGACTGGAGCTCATCAAAGACGTCGTTCCGAAAACTAACCGCGTGGCAGCGCTTTCGAATCCGGATAATCCGGCTCAGTCAGCGAATCTGCGACAGCTCAACATTCAGGCGCGCACGTTGGCCATCGAGCTGGAAACCATCACCGCACGAAGTCCCAATGAATTCGAGAGCGCATTCGCAACCGCAATCAAAGATCGGGCGAACGGCCTGGTGGTTATGCCCGACGCCCTCTTTCATAACTATCCATCGGCGATTGTCGGCTTGGCGGCAAAGAATAGCCTGCCGGCGATTTACGACCGATCCGACTTCGTCGAGGCGGGTGGACTGATGAGCTTTGCAGTAAATATTGCGGATCTGTCCCGGCGCGCGGCTGGCTACGTGGACAAGATCATCAAGGGTTCCAATCCCGCTAACTTATCGATAGATGAACCGACGCGATACGACCTGGTGCTCAATCTCAACACCGCAAAACAGATGGGATTAACAATTCCACCCAATATATTGGCTAGAGCCGATAAGGTCATCCGATGACCGAGCAATCTAAAATCGAAAATCAAAAATCCAAAATGGAAATGATTCCGCCGGCCCTGCTGGCGCGAGCGGACAGGGTTATCAAATGACAGTGCTGAGTAACGAGTGCTGAGAACTGAGATTCAGATGAAGAAAAACGCGGGACTCATGGCTCAGCACTCAGTCCGTCGTGCGGCGTTCAGCGCCATGCTCTTTGCGCTTTGCGTTTCGGCACAGGCCCAGGAGGCGAAGAAGATCCCGCGGATAGGATTTCTAAGTACTACCTCCCCTTCCAATGTACCGGGTCGTCTCGAGGCGTTCCAGCAGGGTTTGCGCGAGCTTGGCTATGTGGAGAGAAAAAATATTGTCGTTGAGTATCGATATGCAGAGGGAAAAATAGATCGCCTTCCCATGCTTTTGGACGAACTCGTGCGGCGAAAGGTGGACGTGCTCGTCGCCTCCGGTCCGTCACCAACCCGTGCTGCTAAGAAAGCAACGGTTACGATCCCCATTGTCATGACCTGGGATTATGACCCTGTCGGCAATGGGTATGTCGCGAGCCTAGCTCGGCCTGGCGGCAATATTACGGGACTCTCCACCCTGGCGCCGGAGATAAGCGGCAAGCAACTGGAGCTCCTGAAAGAAATCATTCCGAAGCTCTCGCGCATCGCTGTCCTCGGGACTTCGACTGTTCCGGGCAACGCCGAAGCATTAAAGGCGACGGAACTCGTCGCAGCGGCGTTGAAGGTGCAGCTTCAATACCTAGAGGTACGAGATCGCAAGGATATCGCGCCTGTATTCCAAGCCGCGCGCAACGGGCGTGCAGACGCGGTCCTTGCACTGGCGAGCCGCGTACTTTTGACTGACCGAACACAGGTTGCAGAACTCGCGGTAAAGAGCCGGCTCCCGGCAATGTACGGAGAAATGGAACACGTGGAAGCTGGCGGCCTGATGACGTATGGCGTGAGTATTCCCGATTTGTTCCGGCGCGCCGCTATGTATGTCGATAAGATCCTTAAAGGTACCCAGCCCGCCGACCTTCCGGTGGAGCAGCCGACAAAGTTTGAGTTTGTTATAAACCTCAAAGCGGCCAAACAGATCGGCCTAACGATCCCGCCGAGCGTCCTGGCTAGAGCGGACAAGGTCATACGATGACAGTACTGAGTAACGAGTGCTGAGGACAGGCATGAAGAGTGAGATTGTACAACAACGACTGCGAGGTAAATTACAACGGCGGAGAGGCTCAACTCTCATTTCTAAGGCGTTACTCCTGGCTGCCTTTTGCACGTTGCTCTTTGTGCTTGTCCCTTCGGCTCAGGCGCAGCAGCAGACAAAAGTTCCTAAGGTTGGGCTGCTCAGGGGCCGCGCCTCTGCCTCAGGCACCTCGTTGGATGGAGTGCTGCGAGAGCTTCGTGCGCTTGGCTATGTTGACGACAAAAATATAGCTTTCGAGTCTCGATCCGCCGAGAATAAACTCGATAGGCTTCCATTTTTAGCTGAAGAGTTGGTCGGTCTTAAAGTTGACCTACTTCTCGTGCCTGCGAGAGTTGAAGCTTTAGCGGCCAAGAACGCTACCCGGACCATTCCCATAGTTTGTTTAGACATAGGTGATCCCATTGCGCTTGGGCTGGTTAACAGCCTCGCGCGCCCCGGTGGAAATATTACGGGCTTCACCGCAATTAACGCGATGTTGACTGGCAAACGATTGGCGCTCCTCAAGGAAACAATTCCCAGACTCTCCCGTGTCACGGTGCTGGTGAATTCGCAGGATTCGAGCATTTCCGAGGTCGAATGGAAAGAAAGCCAACTGGCTGCACGCGACCTGGGCGTGCAGCTCCATTCCATGGAAGTCAGCACGGCCGACAAAATAGACGGTGCGTTCAAAGAGGCGGCTAAGGCGCATAGTGAAGCTCTCGTCCTGACACAGCAGGGACTGTTCAGTGGTAATCAAAAACGAATCGCGGACCTGACGGTAAAAAATCGGTTGGCGGCGATTTACCCTCGGGGAGACTACGTCGCTAGCGGCGGCTTGATGTCCTACGGCGCCGACCCGAACGAATCTTTTAAGCGCATCGCATCAATGGTCGACAAGATCTTGAAGGGCGCGAAGCCTGCCGCCCTGCCAGTCGAGCAGCCCACGAAATTCGAGCTGGTCATCAATCTAAAAGCAGCCGATCAAATCGGACTCACCATTCCACAAAAGGTGCTGGTCAAAGCAGACAAGGTGATCAAATAATTCAATTTTAGATTTTCGATTAGGTGAAGACATCCATGACAACGTTTGCGTCAAATCGAATTTCCGATTCTTGTCCCGACAATCGGAAATCCAAAACCTGTCCTGAGTTTTGTCGAAGGATCGAAAATCTGTACTGAGCTATGTCGAAGTATCCAAAATGGTGGGGAGCTTTGGCTATTTCTCTCGGCTTGGCGTTCGGAGCGGCTTCGGGTCAGGCGCAGCAACCGAACAAAGTTCCTCGAATAGGATTCGTCACCGCCGGATCGCGCTCGACCATTGCGGCTCGCATCGAAGCGTTCCGACAAGGCTTACGTGACCTCGGCTACACAGAAGACAAGAGCATCGTCATCGAATGGCGATTTGCTCAAGGAAAACCAGATCGAATTGCGGAGCTCGTCGCTGAGCTGGTGCGTCTCAAAGTTGATCTGATTCTGTCTGCTGGATCAGCGGTGACCGGTCCTGCGAAGGAGGCCACAAGAACAATTCCTATCGTCATGGCTCAGGACACCGATCCGTTGGGAAACGGGTTCGTCGCTAGTTTGGCGCGACCCGGCGGAAACATAACCGGACTGTCGTCCTACTCGGCGGAATTAAACGGCAAACGCGTGGAGCTTCTGAAAGAGCTTCTGCCCAAACTTTTCCGCTTGGCGGTCATCGGCCAGTCAAGCTATCCGGGAAATACAAGCGCTGAAGGAAACCGAAAGCTCAGCGGCGCCATTGAAGATACAGATCAACTACCTGGACATACTCGCTCCAAACGAAATCGAGACTGCCTTCCACGAAGCAAAGAAGGGACGCGCCGACGCGGTGCTCGTACTGCAAAGCGCGGTCCTGAATTCGCAGCGCAAAGAGACTGTGGATCTGGCGATAAGGACGCGGCTGCCCGCCATTTATTACGCGCCGGAATTTCTGGAAAGCGGTGGGCTCATGAGCTATGCCACGAGCATCAACGATTTGTATCGCCGTGCTGCGATCTATGTCGACAAGATTTTAAAAGGAGCAAAGCCCGCCGAACTACCGGTCGAGCAGCCTACGAAGTTCGAACTTGTAATTAACCTCGGCACGGCGAAGCAGATCGGCTTACCCATTCCACCGAACGTATTAGCGAGGGCGGACAAGGTCATACGATGACAGTGCTGAGTGCTGAGTGCTGAGGACTGAGGTTCAGATGAAGAAAGACTCAGGACTCATCGCGCAGCACTCAACACTTTGATGGGATACGCGATGAAAAACCTTATTTACCTTCTTCTGGTCATCGCGATGATGGGTGTAAGTGCGGTCGTTCAGGCACAGCAGCCAAGCAAGGTATTCCGAATCGGATTTCTAAATGCAGGCTCTCCTGCCACCAGCCTGCCAGATCGCGAGGCGGCGTTCCGGCAGGGACTGCGCGAGCTCGGATATTTAGAGGGAAAGAATATTGTGATCGAACATCGATATGCGGACGGAAAACTCGATCGCTCCCGAGCGCTCGCGGCTGAGCTTGTGCGGCTCAAGGTCAATGTCATCGTTACGGGGGGCGGGATATCGACCCGTTCTGCTAAAGAGGCCAGCGCCACAATTCCCATCGTGATGACGCAGGATATCGATCCCGTTCGAAACGGTTTTGTCGATAGCCTCGCGCGCCCCGGCGGAAATATCACTGGGTTAGCTACCCTCGGCCCCGAAATCAGCGGCAAACAAATGGAGCTGCGGAGAGAAATTCTGGCTAAGTTCGCGCGCGTGGCCGTGTTCGGTACCAGGAACAACCCCGGCACCGAACAAGCGTTAAAGGAGTCGCAGCGCGCTGCAGCCGCGTTCAAGGTGCAGCTCCAGTATCTGGACGTCCTGGGTCGCAATGATATTGATGCAGGCTTTCAATCGGCAAGTAGAGGACACATGGACGCAGTCATCGTATTGATATCCTCGGTCCTCAATACCCATCGAACCTACGTTGCGGATCTCGCGCCCAAGAATCGGCTTCCGGCAATGTATCCGTTCCCAGAATTTGTCGAAGCCGGCGGGCTAATGAGCTATGGTGTGAGCTTTGCTGATTTGTGGCGCCGCGCCGCCAGCTATATCGACAAAATTTTCAAAGGCGCCAAACCCGCTGAGCTTCCCGTTGAGCAGCCTACGAAATTTGAATTCGTCATCAATCTCAAAACCGCCAAACAGATGGACCTCACTATTCCGCAAAGAGTATTATCGAGAGCTGACAAAGTCATAAGATGACAGTCCTGAGTAACGAGTGCTGAGGACTGAGTCGAAGATCAGGACAAGGTGATTCGCTGAGGCGTGAACCGCGAAGCGCTTTGATTTCGCTCAGGAGAGGCTCAACGTGAGCTGAGAGGATTTTGGATCCTTCGATAAAATTTATCCTGAGCAGCGTCGAAAGGGCTCAGGACAGGTTTTAGATTTTCAGCTACGGAGAGTAATGAATGAAAATGAAACCTCGCGTGCTGTTTCCTCGGCTTGGGTGCTACAATCCAAGAGTTTTTCTGAGCTATATGAACGGATCGGCAGCTCATAATCGAAAAATGCCTAGGATAGCCACATTCACGGTTGCGTTTTGTTTATACGGCATTCTCGCTCGAGCTCAGCAGCCGCCGAAAGTCTGGAAAATCGGCGTACTGGTCTCGGGAACGGAAGCATCGAACAAGCCGCGCGATCAGGGCTTGC
>Ga0075434_100006578_pt1 | contig 10661 bp, 3 predicted proteins | sample RhiMethybrSRZTD3_FD_75298 | JGI IMG/M metagenome (GOLD analysis project Ga0075434, IMG submission 75298) | Populus rhizosphere microbial communities from Tennessee, USA - Rhizosphere MetaG P. TD hybrid SRZTD3 | ecosystem: Host-associated > Plants > Roots > Rhizosphere > Soil | place: USA...
GTCCAGCCTGCCTGCTTCGAGCAAACCGCTTGCGAGATCGTAGTGCGCCGCAGAGTCGGAGGGGTCGATCTCGACCGCCCTCCGCAGATGATCGATCGATTCGTCCGGCGCGCCGAGTGAGGCGAGCGTGTCGCCGAGATTGCGATGGGCTTTTGCGGAGTTCGGGTCGAGGCGCAGCGCGTCGCGGAACTCGGCGGCCGCTTCCTTCAGTCGCCCTTGTCCGGCGAGCGCGATGCCGAGGTTGTTGTGCACGTCGGCCGACGCGGGCATCGACCGCAGCGCGCGCTCGAAGTGATCGACCGCTTCCTCCGACTTGCCGGCGTCGAGCAGCGCGTTGGCGAGATTGTAGTGCGCTTCGGCGTAATCCGGCCGGACGCGCAGCGCTTCTTCGTAGGTCGACACTGCCTGTCGCACGTCGCCCTTGGCTCTGAACGCGCTCGCCATGTTGTTGTATGCGGGCGCGTAGTCGGGCTGCAGCGCGAGCGCGCGGCGGTAGTGCTCCAGCGCTTCATCGTACCGGCCGTCAGCCTGAAACGCGGCGCCGAGGTTGTGCTCGGTGATCGATCGCATCACGTTGGCCGACAGAATGGGCCAGTTCGACACGATCGCTACCGTTGCGACGGCGACGAGCGCCGGCCAGCGCGTCAACCTCGGCACAGCCCTCCGCGTCGACCGAACTCGTGCCAGCAATTCATCGCCCGCCGCGATCAGACCTGCGGCCGCGAACAGGACCAGCATCGGCACGAGCGGATATCGATACCGCGCGAAGACGTAGAACATCAGCACGCTGGCCGCATACGCGGCGATCATCGCGAGGAGGACCCACCACCTCGCGCGCGCCGGCCACATCGCGATGATGCCGACGACGGCCAGCGGCACGAGCACGCCGAAGTGGCCGGCGATTCCTGTGACGCGCAACGGCAGCGACCATTCGGCGTGCGACTCCTGGCTCTCGGTGTCGAGCATCTCGGTCGCGTTGACGAGCAGCGCACCCTTTTTCGCTACGAGCCGCAGCCAGTCGGCGGGACGGCCGGTGATGAAATCCAGCGCGCGATCGGTCCAGTAGCCGGAGACTTCCGCCGGCGTCAGCGATCGGCCGAGTTCGCGCTCGGCGATCTCGGTCGCGTCCTGCCGTTCGTACTCCGGCGCCCCGCGGCCGAAACGCAGCGACTGATACGTGCCGTCCGCGTTCGGATTGTTGCCGATATAGAAGTTCGGGCCGAACTGCGACGTCGTCACATAGAAGCCGCCGCCGACGAGGCTGTTGCGCAGAGCGACGGGCAGGATGACGATTGCGACGCCGGCCACGAACAGCGCCAGCCCGCGCGCGCGCGCCGCGACGAATGTCCACACCGCAATGACCGCCGTGAAGACAATCGCATTTTCGCGGGTCAGAGAGAGCGCACCAATCGCGAGGCCCAACGGCAGCCACTGCGACGGCGTCGCACGCTCTGCGTTGTACGTCCGTGATATCAGCCACAGCGCCACGCTGAGAAAGAACACATCGAGCGTCGACTTCTGAATGAGACCGTCGAAGAAGATGGCCGGCGCGTAGAGCGCGAGGATCAGGCCGGCCGCGACGCCGACGCGGGGCGAAAAGAAGTTGCGGCCCGCAAGCGCGACGCACACGCAGGCGAGCGATCCGAGCACGGCCTGGACGATACGCACGAGCAGCAGGTTGCGCCCTGCGACCGCGTAGACCGAGGCGAGGAAGTACGGATAGAGCGGCGCCTGATAGAACACGTCGTGGCCGATCCAGTCGCCCGCGGCGATTCGCTGCGCCCACTCGTCGTACGCGCGCGAATCGCCCATCAGCTCTGCGAAGAACGGCGCGCGGCGTATCTGCCAGATGTGCAGCAGGCGGACGGCGAGCGCGAGGAGGAATATCGCGATCGGCCATGCGGAGTTCCTGCGGGTCAACAGCGGTATGCTAGCGCACCAGGTCCCGCAGTTGATGATCCTCGCGACCGCGGTGGTCGTCCTCACCTTCACCAGAGACATCGCGCCGATCGTGTGGTCGCGATGTACGCCGTGCCATCGGGCCGGTGAGATCGGTCCGTTCAGTCTCGTCACCTACGATGACGTCAAGCGGCACGCGACGCAGATTGCCGCCGTGACCGCGCGGCGCACGATGCCGCCGTGGAAACCGTCACCGGCCGATCCGCGCGTCGGCGAGTTCGAAGACGTTCGGCGACTGAGCGATCGTGAGCTCGACGTGATCCAGAAATGGATCGCCGCCGGCACCGTCGAAGGCGACGCGCGCGATCTGCCGCCGCAGCCGGCGTGGGACTCCCGCTGGCGCCTCGGCGTTCCTGATCTCGTCGTCACGATGCCGACGCCGTACGGCGTCCCTGCGAGCGGAGCCGACGTTTTTCGATCGTTCGTGCTGCCGATTCCGACGACGCGTCCGCGCTACGTCCGTGCGATCGATTTCCGGCCCGGCAACGCGCGCGTCGTGCATCACGCCAGCATGGGCGTCGATCGGACGCGTTCGTCGCGCCTGCTCGACGAGCGCGATCCCGAACCGGGCTACACGGGCGGCATGGTGTCCGATGCGCAATACCCGGAAGGGCAGCTGCTCGGATGGACACCGGGTCAGGCGCCGCACGCGGTGCCGCCGGGAGCCGCGTGGCGGCTGGAACCGAACGGCGATCTCGTGGTGCAGCTGCACCTGCAGCCGACCGGCCGGCGCGAAACGGTGCAGGTGTCCGTCGGCTTCTATTTCACGGACGAAGCGCCGACGCGCACGCCGATCGGCCTCAGGTTAGGCAGCGAGACTATCGATATCGCCGCCGGCGAGCGCGAGTACGTCGTGTCCGATCGCTACTCCGTTCCCGTCGACGTCGACGTGATCGCGGTTCAGCCACACGCGCACAATCTCGCGCGGCGCATGGAAGCGACCGCCACGCTGCCCGACGGGACGACGCTGCCGCTCATCACGATCGCCGACTGGGATTTCAGATGGCAGGACGTGTATCGCTACCTGTCGCCCGTGGCGCTGCCGAAAGGCGCGACGATCGCGATGCGCTACACGTACGACAACTCGGACGCGAACCCGCGCAATTCGCATCATCCGCCGGCGCGCGTCGTGTGGGGACAGAACACGTCCGATGAGATGGGCGATCTCTGGGTGCAGTTGATTGCCGCGCGGCAGGCCGACAGTGCGGTGCTCAGTGCCGACGTCCAGCGAAAGCGCAGCTCCGAAGATCTGGCCGCCTATTCGAAGTTGCTCGCCGCGGATCCCGACAACCCGCTTCGTCACGATGCCGTGGGCCTGCTTCATCTCCAGTCGGAGCGGCTCGAGGAGGCGATCGAGCATTTCAAGGCATCGCTGCGACTGAATCCGCAATCGGCGTCAACGCATTACAACCTCGGCTACGCGCTGGCGCTTCGCGGACTGCGGGACGAAGCGATCGCTGAAATGCGCGAAGCCCTCCGGATCGATCCCGATTACGCGCAGGCGCACAACAATCTCGGCGCCATGCTGCAGGCGGGCGGCCGTCTCGCCGAAGCGGAGGATCATTTCCGTCGCGCGATCGCGCTCCGGCCGGACAACATCGAAGCGCGCGCCAATCTCGGTCAGCTGCTTTCAGGGGAGAGGCAGGAGCGTGCGGCGGTCGAACAGTTCCGTGCGGTTCTCGCCCAGCGAGACGACTACGCGCAGGCGCTTTCAGGCCTCGCATGGATCGAGGCAACCACGCAGGATGCATCGCTCCGAAACCCCGAAGACGCCGTGCGCCTCGCCGAACGCGCCGCTGCGATCACCAGGCGGCAGGACGTTTCCGTCCTCGACGCCCTCGCAGCGGCCTATGCGGCAGTCGAACGCTTCGATGAAGCCGTCGCCACGGCGCAGTCCGGGGCCGCGCTCGCAGAATCACAGGGGCTCACCACCGTGGCCGCCCGCTTCCGCGAGCGCGCAGCGTTGTACCGAACTCATCGAAGAAACTGACTAATCGATGCATTAAAGCGAAAGCAACCGCAGAGGACGCTGAAAACGCAAAGGCTTTTGAATAAAGATCTCTGCGATCTCTGCGGACTCGGCGGTTGCTTCCCGTACGCGCTTATCGAGGTGTCCTGATCCCTAATCCCTAATCCCCAATCCCTAATCCCCAATCCCCAATCCCCAATCCCCAATCCCAGTCCCTACCACCGCATGTTCAGCCCAATCTGCGTGATCCGTCCCTGAATGACGGTGGCCGGCTGCCTGTAAGACGAGGTGGTGTAGTTCAGAGAGCGCCATGCGACGACGTCGCTGCGATTGAGCAGGTTGAACACGTCGAGCCGCGGCTGCACCTGCACGCGGCCAACCTTGAACCACTTGCCGACGTTGGCGTCGAGCTGCTGCACGCGATCGGCGAGTTCCGTCGCAGGCGCGACGAGCGGCACCGACATCGACGCCACCGTCATTCCCGGATTGACGATTGCACCGGGCGTGCACGGCCCCGTGCAGTTCGCCGCGTAGCGCGTCGACGGCGTGATCAGCCAGACCGTGCCGGCGCCGTTCGGCGGATTCGTGCTGACGTTCGAGCTCGTCGCGCCGAAGAAGCCATAGAACGGCAGATAGTTCACCCCGCCGTTGATGTACCCGGGCAGGCTCTGGAACGACGCGCCGACCTGCACCCCGTACGCGATTTGATAGGTACCCGCCAGCTTGAACTGACCGCGCCACGGAATGCCGCTGTTGCGCTGATCGCAGTAGAGCAGATAGTTCGGGTTCGACGGCTCGTCGCACAGCACTTCGATCATCCGCTCCGTCGTGTAGCCGCCGAACAGCGTCCCGCCGCGCGGCAGACGCGCGTTGAACGTCGCCTCGAACCCGTTGTACCAGGCTTTGCGATCCGGCGCGGTTCGATCGGTCGTGTTGGACGTCAGCGGCAGCTTGTCGCGGCTGACGTTGTAGATCGTGATCACTTTGCCGTCGAGCGGGCTGACGATGTTCTGCGGCGAGTAATCGGACGGACGAACGAGCGTCGCGTCGCGCACGCGCAGGTTGTAGTAGTCGCGATGGAACCAGCCGGCGTTCACCGACATGCCCTGCCAGAGCTCGTGCTGCACCTGAACGGTCGTCTCGACGTTGTACATCCGCTTGATGTCGGGATCGACGAGGCTCAAGTTCGCGACGCCGAAACTGCGCGGCAGCTGCGCGAGGTTGATCTCGCAGCCGGGCTGCAGATACGTGCATCCGAGCTCGCCTTGCGCGATGTCGTCGCCGTTCAGATCGGTCCACGCGACGTTCGCGGTGAGGAGCGCGAGCGGGTTGTACGCGTTCGCGAACGCCATCGTTCCGGCCTGCTGATACTTGCTCAGACCGAACTTCAGCGCGGTCTTGCCGTTGCCGAACAGGTCGTACACGATGCTGCTGCGCGGCGACAACGATTTCCACGTCGGCATCGGGATCGGGCCGAACTCACGCTCGCCGACGAAGCGGCCGGCGCCGGCCACCTCGTGCGCGACCTGCGACGAGAAGTACTCCCACCGCGCGCCGTAGTTCACGGTCAGCCGATTGAACGTCCAGGTGTCCTGACCGTAGATGCCGATGTCGGCCTTGAGATCGTCCTCGAACCCCACCGGCGTGTTGAGGATCTGCACCTGGAATGGCTGGCCGTTTTGATAGAACTGCCGCAAATCGCCGTTCGCGGCGCGGAACTGTTTGTACGTGCCCCACGTGTCCTGAACGCCGACTTTGAAGTTGTGCGTTCCAGTGACATACGACAGTGCCGCCTGCGTGTTGAATCGATCCGGGTACATTCCCTGATTCGTTCGTCCGGCGCCGTATTCGGTCCCCCGCGCGGTGTCCTGCTTGTTGACGATGCGATACCAGTCGGGCGAACCGAACGGCCTGTCGAGTCCGGCCTGGTAGAGCGTGTTGTAGCGTTCGTAATTGGTGGAGTAGCCGGCTTCGAGCAGCAGCCGGTTGGTGATCGTCGACGTGAACTTCGCCGCGCCGGTGAGATACAGCGGCGAGGTCCAGACGATCGAGGCCTCGTTTGCGTCGTAACCCGCGGTCATCGCGTGGCCGCGGTTCTTGTTGATCTTGTCGGTGTAGACCGAGAACTTGTTTCTCGGGCTCATCTGCCACGTCAGTCGGCCCTGCGCACTGTTGATCGATTGATCGTCGACGCCCTGTTGACACGAGACGTTCTTCTGCTGGCAGACGAACACGTTCTGTCCGGGCGGCGGAATGAACGCGTCGGCGATTGGCACGTTCACGCGAAATGCGCGCGCAGACAGGAAGAACCAGAGTTTGTCGCGCACGACCGGCCCGCCCTGCGACGCTTCGACGTTGTATACCTTGTCGATCTTGCCGACGGCTTTCAGTCCCTGCTGCTGCAGGTCCGTCGTGAGGTTGTTCCCCTGCCACTGCTTCGGCTGATAGCCTGAGTTCAGGCTGCCGCTGAAGCGATTGCCGCCGTCCTTCGGGATCATGTTGAGTTTGATTCCGCCGCCCGACACGTCGGCCATCGCGCCGCTCGTCTGGTAGACCATCTCCTGGCTCATCGAGCTGTTGAAGTAGTTCTGAACGGCGCCGTCGACGTCGACGCCGTTGACGAGCAGGCCGTCGACCTGAACCGTCACCTGCGAGCTGATCATTCCGTGCGCCGACATGTAGGTCTGCTGCATCGCGCGCGTGCCGCCGACGTCCGGCGTGCTGAGCGAGATGCCGGTGACGAGCTGGCCGAGGCCCTGAATCGTTCGGCCGGTCGGCACCGAGTCGAGCACTTCACGATTGAGCACTTGCGCCTTCACCGCCGTCTGCACGTCGACGATCGGCGATGCGCCGGTGACGGTCAACGTTTCCTCGAGCGAGCCGACCCGCAGATCGCCGTTCACCGTCATCGTGAAGTTCGACGGCAGCTCGAGTCCTTCGCGCCGGACCGTCTGGAATCCTGCGAGTGTGAACGTCAGCGTGTAGGTGCCGGGACGCAGATCAACGATTTTGAAATTGCCCTGACTGTCGGTCACGACGGAGCGGGTTTTCTCGATCAGCACGGGGCTGCTGGCTTCGACAGTGACGCCTGGAAGGACCGCGCCCGTCGCGTCCTTCACCGTTCCGGCAATGGCACTCTGCGCGCGTGCCGATGACGGCAGCAGCATGACCAGGGCCGACGCAACGAGGAGGGTAGTAATGGCGAACTTCATCCGCATGCTGTCCTCCGTCAACGGGATTGAAGAGCGAATCCTCGGAACACGAACGAAGAAGCCGCGCCGGCGAATGAATGCGCCACATCCTAGGCACGCGTGCGAAACGAGGCAACAACGATTTTCAGATTGGGTTGATATCTCCTCAACAATAAATCCAAGTTTTTGGTCTGACTGCTCGCACGCCGCGCCTCGGACGACCCACTGTCCGGATGCACTCGTTTTTCCTGGTGTAACCTTCACCCGGCTTTTTTTCCCGCGGAGGAGGCACGGAATGATGAAACGGATGCTCATATCGGCGGCCCTTCTGGCGATCATGCTGGCGCTGCCGACGGCCGCTCGCGCGCAGAGTGCGTTCGCCGGCGTGGTCAAGGACGCGACGGGAGCGGTGCTGCCGGGCGTCACCGTCGAAGCCGCAAGCCCAGCTCTCATCGAACAGGTCCGCACCGCGACGACCGACGCGAGCGGCAGCTACAAGATCGAGAACCTCAGGCCTGGCGTCTACACCATCACGTTCACGCTGCCCGGCTTCTCCACGGTGAAGCGCGAAGGCATCGAGCTGGCGTCGAATTTCACCGCGACGATCAACGCCGAGCTGAAAGTCGGCGCGGTCGAAGAAACGGTGACGGTCGCGGGCGAGTCTCCGGTCGTCGACGTGCAGAGCAACACGAAGGCGCAGGTGCTGCCGCGCGAAATCCTCGACGCCGTGCCGACGGCGCACACCATTCAATCGGTCGGCCAGCTCGTCGTCGGGGTCACGCTGACGGCCCCCGACGTCGGCGGCTCGCAGGCGATGCAACAGACCTACTTCACCGTCCACGGCCTGGGCGCGGCGCAGACGTCCCTCCTGATGGACGGGATGATCATCAACGGCCTGCAGGGTGACGGCGCGATTCAGACCTATACGAACGACGCGGGCAACCAGGAGATGGTGTATCAGACCGGCGGCGGCAACGTCGATTCGCCGACCGGCGGCGTGAAGATCAATCTCGTTCCGAAGGAAGGCGGCAACCGCTTCACCGGATCGATTTTCCAGGGCTACGAGAGCAGCACCCTGCAGAGCGACAACCTTACGCCCTATCTCGCCGACCGCGGCGTGAAGACCGTCGACAAGATCGGCAAGTACAACGACACGAACTTCACGCTGGGCGGACCGATCAAGAAGGACAGGCTCTGGTTCTTCGGATCGGGCCGATTCTTCACGGTGAACAAACCGATCGCCAACACCTACGTGTCAGACGGCACCAAAGTGGGCATCGCGGCGTGCCAGGCGGCGCTCGCGGGACGGGGCACGCTCTGTCCGCAGGGCGAGGATCCACAACATCAGTACAGCGGTCTGTTCCGAATGACGTGGCAGATCAGCCCGCGCCAGAAGCTGTCGGGCTACTACGATCGCATCCACAAGGTTCGCGGCGCCGCGATGAATCCCGGCGACGATCAGACCACATCCTCGGTCCGCTGGAACTCACCGGTCTACACGACGAACATGATCAAGTACACGTCGACGGTCAGCAGCAAGCTGCTGGTCGAAGGCGGGTTCTCGAGCAATCTCGAGCGCTACAACAATCTGTACGCTGACGGGATCGAGAAGCCGTACGGAAGCCTGGACTGGCTGTCGACGGCGCGTCACTGCGTCGACCCGAGCGGAGGCGGCTGCGGATCGACGAACACCGCGTCGGCCGCGCAATACGGCAGCTACCCGGATCGCTACAACGCGCAGGCGTCCGTGTCGTACGTCACCGGCTCGCAAAGCATCAAGTTCGGTTTCCAGGATTCCTGGGGACCGTACAACCAGCAGCTCACCGCGAACGGCGATCTCTATCAGAACTACCTGACGAACGCCGCCGGCGTTCCGACGCCGTTCACGGTCACGCTCCTCGCCACGCCCGCGCACTGGCAGGACAAGTTGAACGCGAACCTCGGCATCTACGGTCAGGACGTGTGGACCGTCCGCCGGACGACGCTGACGATCGGCGGACGCTGGGAGTACGTGAACGAACAGGTGACCGGACAGCCGCGGCAGATCGGACGCTTCGTCGATATTCCAGCCTTCGATACGTTCCACACGCCGACATGGACGACGTTCTCGCCGCGCCTCGGCGTGGTGCACGATCTCTTCGGCACCGGCAAGACGGCCGTGCGCTTCGGGTTCAACCGCTTCCAGGCCGCGGCGACGACAACGCTCGCGTCGCTCTACGATCCGGCGGCCGCGACGCAGACCGCGCTGCAGCCGACGGCAACATGGACCGACAAGAACGGCGACGACATCGCGCAGGGCGTCAAGGGCTGCAGCTTCACCAGCGATCCGGCGTGTGAGATCAACTTCGCGCAGATACCGGCGAACTTCGGCGTCATCTCGCTCGCGCAGCCCGATCCGAATCTGAAACGTCCGTACGTCGATCAGTACAACGTCGGCGTCACGCACGAGGTGTTCCGCGGTGCGTCGGTGTCGGCCGAGTGGTTCCACAACCTCGCGAAAAACCAGATCGAGCGCAACAACGTCGCGCGTCCGGGCACGTACAACGACGATGGAACGGTGACGAACCCGAGCTACCGTCCGGTGACGGTGTTCAGTCCGATCGACGGCAGTCCCGTCGTCGTGTACGACGTCGTCAGTACGGCGGTCGCGCAGGCGGTGAGAAACATCGACACGAACGATTCGCGCATCAAGCAGACGTACGATGCGTTCGAGTTCAACTTCAATGCGCGTCTGCCGCACGGCGCGCGGTTGTCCGGCGGCACGGCGACCGACCGGTTCATCTCCTTCACGTGTCCGGCCGCCGCCACGAATCCGAATCTGCTGATCTACTGCGATCAGAATCAGAGCGGCATTCCGTGGCGCACGCAGTTCAAGCTGTTCGGATCCGTGCCGCTGCCGTGGTACGGCCTGCAGTTCGCCGGCTCGTTCCAGGCGCTGCCGGGATATCTGCTCGGCACGCAGGCGTTGACGCAGGGCGGAGCCGGCGCGCCGAACCTGACGAACGTCAGCGGTCTTGGATCGGCGTGGTCCGTCGGCCCGACGACGAACTACTCGGTGTGCCCCGGCAATTCCGCATCACAAGGCTGCGTCGTCGGCGCGCGCGTGATTCCGGGTCAGTTGACGGGATCCATCAGCGTGCCGCTGGTTGCACCCGGCACCGAGATGACGCCGCGCGTGAATCAGCTCGATCTGTCGATCAGCAAGCGGATCATCTATCACGGCTTCCGCATCGATCCGAAGCTCGACGTGTTCAATGCGCTGAACTCCGACGACTACTACACCGTGCGCAGCACGACGTACGGACCGACTGCGACCGCCGGCGTGTCGAGCGGCACCTACATGCTGCCGGGAAGCATTCTGCAAGGACGCTTGTTGCGGATCGGCGCGGTGGTGAACTGGTAACGTGTCGCGGTGAGGGATCGGGATCGGGGATTCGGGTCGGGGATTCGGGTCGGGGATTAGGGATCGGGGATTAGGGACTAGAGGGATCAGGGATCAGGGATTAGCAGGGATCAGGGATCAGGGATCAGGGATTAGCAGG
>Ga0075434_100006581_pt1 | contig 10658 bp, 10 predicted proteins | sample RhiMethybrSRZTD3_FD_75298 | JGI IMG/M metagenome (GOLD analysis project Ga0075434, IMG submission 75298) | Populus rhizosphere microbial communities from Tennessee, USA - Rhizosphere MetaG P. TD hybrid SRZTD3 | ecosystem: Host-associated > Plants > Roots > Rhizosphere > Soil | place: USA...
CCGACAGTCGTCGGATCCTGCGCGCGAACATGCCAGTAGTACACGGCGCCGTAATTGAGATCGCCCGGCGCGACGAACTGCGTCTGGTTCGGCTGCTCTGGAATCGTCGCGACCATCTTCGTGAGAAACGTCGCAGCGTCGGCAATCTCGATCGTGTACGTGATCGGCCCGACCGGCCCTGACCGCGGCGCGTTGTTCCACACGAACTGCGGCCGCACCGACGTGACCGTCGAACCTGCCGCCGGCAACGTGGGCACCGGCGTCCCGATGATGATCGGCGTGAAGACGTTGAAGCTCGAGGCGTCGGCAAATGGTCCGGTGTTCGCGCCGTCCTGCGCGCGCGCGCGCCAGTAGTATCCCTTCTCCGTTGCGAGCGCACTCGGCAGCTTCAGACGCGTGCGGCCATCCGTCCCGGGCGCCACGCCCGCGCTGGTGAACACCTTGTTGGCGAACGCCGCATCGCTCGCGACTTCGAAGATGTACACGAGCGGCCTCACGCCGTTCGTGGTGGCGTTTTCGACGGTCAGCGTCACCGGTTGTTGATCGACGGCGATTTTCGTGCCGCTCGCCGGGTCAACCAGCTTGGGCGCGGTGATGTTGACGCCGGCGATCGGGCCGGCGACATATGGACTGAGTGGATTGGAGCTCTTCTTAATCTCGCACGCCGTGAACGCGAACGAGGTCGCGACCAGCGCTGCGGCGGTACATCCCGACCTGATCCTGCGATTCATGACTCACCACACGCCAGGAATCGCGCACGCACACGCACGTGCGCGGAGGTGCACACGGCTGCGTATCGGATCGATCGAGTCTGGAGTTTAGCGCGCGGTCAGGGATTCAGAATGAGCAATTCAGAATTCAGAAGGCATAAACGCCTTCTGAATCCTGAATTTTGAATTCCGAATTTCGCCTATCTATCGCGTACGGATCAGCTTGCCGTTGACGAAGCTATACCCGGCGAACCCGTACGTGAACGGCAGCAACACGACGTTCGACCGCTCCTTCAGCGGCGACGAGCTGCCTTCCACGTTGTTGCGGCAGTCCCCCTGGCACACGAACCAGCCGACCGTTTCGCCTTCTGTCGGCTGGTGCCCCGTCATCGGCGCCCACCGGGCCGGATCGTAGAACCAGTTGATCGCGAGGAGATGCGGCGGACCCGACGCCTCCAGGTCGCGGCCGTGCCAGAATTCGACCGGCGCCGAGCAGTACCACTGGGTGTTGATGTCGAGGCACGCGCCGAGCGTGTACTGCAGGCCGCCTGACCAGCCGGGCGGCGTCACGTCCGGCCAGCGGTTCGCGCCATTGCGCCGGTCGAAGTCCACCAGGATGGCGGCTCCGGTGAAGGTGACGCTCGTGATGGTCGCCCCCTCTCTCCAGAAGCCGAGATCGCGTGGCGAGTTCCGGATGACGGCGCTCCGCATGTCGAACGGCACGTACCTGAAGCTTGCGACCCCCGAGAAGGGGCCCGTGACGCCGCTCGACGGGTCGGTCGCCTGCACGCGCCAGTAATAGGTGGCGTTTGAGACCAGGTTCGCGTTCACCTGTGCCGAGGTTTGTCCGGGCGTCTCCTGCGCCGTCATCTCGGCGACGAGGTTTCCGAAGGACGGGGAATCGGACACCTGGAAGTGGTACACGAGTGCGCCGGCCGGACCGGATCGGCCCGCGTTTGCGACGGTGAGCGAAGGAGCCGCGCCGTTCGCCGTTCCGCCATCCGACGGGAACACCAGCCCCGGCGCCTCGAGGACGACCTCAGGACCGACGTTGAACGTGCGTCCCTTCGTGTACGGACCGTTCGCTTTCGACGTAGACGCCCGCACGCGCCAGAAGTAGTCGGTCTGTCCGGCGAGCTTGTCGATCGTGAGCGACGTCGTCCCCGATCCCGCAGCCACGCCGTCCTTCGCGTACGCGACCTTCGTGAACGCGCCGTCGGTCGCAACCTGGAACGAGTACGTGAGCGTCGACGAGCCGGTCGAAACCGCGTTCTTCACGGTCAGCGTGATCGGCTGCTCAGTAAACGCGAACTTCGCGTTGTTCGCGGGTGTCTGCGCGATTGGCGACGTGAACGTCGTGCCGCTCGAAGCATCGGTCGTCGATTCAGTCGCTGTCGCGAGCTCGGTTTCGGAAGGACGGGTGGGGCTGCTCTTGGTGCACGCCGCGGTCGCAGCGAGCAGAGCAACTACGCTCCAAGTACTCAAGGACTTCAGCTTCATATGCTCCTACCGCACAGAGAGAGAGAGAGAGTTGCGTTTTTGAGTCGAGCGCCGAAAAAAGCTCACGCTTCGCCGCGGAAAGGCTGGGAGACTCACCGGCGGCTTTGAGGGAGCCTAAGGATACGTTTTTGTTATCGGGTGGTCAAGCCGATTTCAACACCGTTTATCGGCTGGCGCGAGCGTGTTCCGTAGGTGCGGCCTCGCGGATCTCGCGGATCGCGTACGTCGGTTTGTTCTGCGACTCGTGATAGGTGCGCGCCTGCATTTCAGCGAGGAGGCCGAGCGTCACCAACTGCACGCCCGTGATGATCAAGAGGATGCCGAGGAACAGAATCGGCCGGTTGGCGAGCGATTCGGCGCCTATGAGCCGCTGGAATGCCAGCCAGGCGCTGATCACGCCGCCAAGAAACGCCATCGTCAGGCCTATCAATCCGAAAATCTGGAGCGGACGCGTCGAATAGCTCAGCAGAAACTTCACGGTCAACAGATCGAGGATGACGCGAACCGTCCGGCCGATGCCGTACTTCGAGTGCCCGTGCCTGCGCGGGCGATGGCCGACCGGCATTTCTTTTATGCTGACCCCCTGCTCGCTCGCGATGGCCGGCAGGAAGCGGTGCATCTCGCCGTACAGCTTCAGCGACTTCACGACTTCCGCACGGAACACTTTCAGCGAGCACCCGTAGTCGTGCAGCGCCACGCCGGTCGCTGACGAGATGATCCGGTTGGCGATCATCGACGGCAACCGGCGCGTGAAAAACGCGTCCTTCCGCTCGCGACGCCACCCGCAGACGATGTCGAAGCCGCGATCGAGCGCGTCGACCATGGCCGGGATGTCGCGCGGATCGTTCTGCAGATCGCCGTCGGCGGTCGCAATCAGCCGCCCGCGCGCGTAATCGAAGCCCGCTGCGAACGCCGCCGTCTGTCCGAAGTTGCGGCGGAACCGGATGACCCGCAGCGCCGGATCGACCGCCTGCAGGCGCGCGAGGATATCGAAGCTCTCGTCCGTGCTCCCATCGTCGACGATGATGATTTCGTACGAGCGTCCCCATAAGCGCAGCGTCTCGGTGAGCTCGCGATGCAGCTCCTCGAGCGAGGGCGCTTCGTTGCGAATGGGGATGACGACGCTCAGCTCGATCATCGGCACGTCATTCTATCGGTTCTGCGCCGCCTGCGCTCTGTTCCAGAGCTGATAGGCCAGGAACACCAGCGCGAGCAGGGCGACGGCGGCGAGCGAGACCGTTGTCGCGTGCTCTCGCATGTAGGCCATGGCCTGATCGCCATACTTGACCGCGAGAATGCCGAGCGCCAGGTACCGCATGCCGCGGCCCACGGCGATGGCCGTCACGAATTTCGCGACGCTGATGCCCGCCACGCCGGCGAGGATCACGAAAATCTTGAACGGCATCGGCGGCGGCAGAATCGAGGGGATCAGCACGGCCATCATGCCGTGCCGCCGAACCGACGCCATCGTGCGCTCGACGTTCGCCGACGCGAACCGCTTGCGGACGACGGCCTCGCCTCCCTTCTTGCCGATGTAGTACATCACGAGGCATCCGGCAATCGATCCGGTCGTTGCGGCGATCACGTAGAGGAGGAGCCGCGCCTTGTGATGCGTCACCATCGAGATGACGAGCAGATCCGAAATCTCGGGGAGCGAGAGGAACGAGGAATCGAGAAAGGCGATCAGGAACAGACCGGGCGCGCCGAACGCAATTGCGAGCGCGTGGACCCTGCGGACGAATCTCCCCATAGAATAAAACGCGTGATTATACCGTCCGCGCTACGGGCGCTTCGGCGGCTCGTCGCGCTGGCGGCCGCCCTCGCCGGTGCGATTGTCGCGCTTCACTATCACCGGCTCGGTCTCACGCTCACGCACTACGACGCGCGCGGACATCTGGTCGTCGCCCGGCGGATCGTGGACAGCATCACGCCGGGATGGCAGCAGGTTGGCGCGGTGTGGCTGCCGCTGCCTCACCTGCTGAACGCGCTTCCCGTTCAACTCGATATCTTCTATCGGACCGGCGCGTCGGCGGTTGCGATTTCGATCGCGTCGTTTGCGATCGCGACCGCGGCGATTGCATCGATCGTGATGGCGATCACCGGCTCAGCACCGGCATCGATTGCCGCCGCCGCGGTGTTTACGTTGAACCCGAACGTGCTGTACCTGCAATCGACGCCGATGACGGAGCCGTTGCTGCTCGCGCTGACGACGGTGAGCGTAGCCGTGCTGATCGATCCGTCGCGCCGTGGCGCGGCTCTCGCCGGGTGGCTGTTCGCGCTCGCGTGCCTGACGCGATACGAAGCGTGGCCGGTCACGGCCGCCGCGCTCGTGGCTGCGGTCTGGATTGAATGGCGGCGCGGCAACTCGTTCAGCGTTGCGTTGCGATCGGCTGCCGCGATTGCGCTCTACCCTGCCGTCGCGATCGCCGCGTTCATCATCTTCAGTCGCGTTGTCGTCGGCGAGTGGTTCGTGGCGAGCGGTTTCTTCGTGCCCGAGAACAAGGCGCTGCGCGATCCGGTGATGGCTGCTGCCGAGATTTGGTGGGGCGCCCACATGCTCAGCGGCTACGCGATCGTGCTGCTCGGCGCCGCCGGCGTTGCGGCGTTGGCTGCAATCGGCGTGTTCGACAGGCAAAGGCCCGAGGCGCTCGCCGTAGTCGCGCTCGCGGCGACGGCCGTCATCCCGTGGGCGGCGTTTCTCGAGGGCCACCCGTTTCGCATCCGCTACATCGTCCCGCTGATTGCGATTGAGGCGATCGGCGCCGGCGTCGTAGCGGGTCTGGTCAGGCGATGGCACATCGCCGGAGCGATCCTCGTCGCGGCGATCGCGGCGTACGAACTGCGGCCGGTCGACTCCCACGCGCCGATGGTCGTCGAAGCGCAGTGGGATCGGCCGAACGTCCCTGCGCGTGCGCAGGTGACCGCGTGTCTGCCGCAGCCGGGATCCGGCGAGAAGATCATGGCGAGCATGGGATCGCTCGGCCACTACATGCAGGAAGCCTCGCGATCGGGATTCTCGATTCGCGATTTTCTACACGAAGGCAACGGCGACATCTGGCTGGCCGCGCTCGATCACCCGCAGCTCTTCGTCAACTGGATTCTGATCGAGGAGAAAGCGGAGGGGGGCGACATGCTGGCGCGCCTGGCGCGCGAGCATCCAGCGTTTCTCAGCGGATACTCGCGCGCGTGCGAAGCGGCGGGTCTCGTGCTCTACAAACGCGACGCGCTTCGCTCTATCAGAATCGAAAATTGACCGAGAACAGATAGCTGAACCCGCCGAGATCGATCGTCGGCACGGCGTTCGGCGTGCTCGTTGCGAATCCCTGATCGGTCGGCAGCTTGCCTTCGGCGGATTGATGCCGCAGCTCGAACCCGAGTGCGACCTTGTCGAGCGGCACGCGAATGCCGCCGAGGATGAGCGGCCCGACCTCCGATCCACTGCCCTCGTACGTCTGGCGGAAGATGCTGTCGTCGCTCGGGTCGACCCATTCACCGGACTCGGTGTATCGCCAGTTCAATACGCCGACGCCCGCGCCGATGTACGGCTCGACGGAGCTGTGATGGCCGAGCGGCAGGAACCTGATCGTCGCGGTGAACGGGATGACGCGAAGCTTCAGCGTCTGTTCGATCTCGCTGCCGTCGCTGTTGATTTGACTGCGGTACACCGACGGAACGGAACTGTGGGCAAAGCCGAGACCGAGGCCGGCGTCGAGATAATTGCCGAGGCCCACGAGATACTCGCCGCCGAACGTGACGGTGTTGAAGTCGCTGAGATTGAAGGCAAGGAAGTTGAGATCGTTCCTCAGCACATCGTTCAGGCCTCGCGAATCTTCGCTGGGCGCGGTCGCGCCGCCGATGTAGAGGTTCAGCGATTGCTGCGCCGACGCGGACGGCGGCGCGAGAAAACCGATAACAAGCGCGGTTGTGCAGATGCCCAGTCCTGCGCAAATCACTCGACGCATGGCAACGCTCCTTGGATACGGCTGACTAGCAGAACGCTTGCCAGAGATCGCGGGAGAATTACGCCCAAATAGGCCGTAAATCGCGGCACTGTCTCTCGCGGATATCAGAACGTCCGCTGCGGAGCACGGCGCCGGAAGGTCCGGATGACGTCGAGCATGGCGTCGTGAATGCGGCCGTTGGTCGCCAGCACATGACCGCCGCGCGAGGTAAACGGCGCGCCATCCATGCCGCTGACCCGTCCGCCCGCCTCGGCGACGATGAGCGCGCCGCCGGCGATGTCCCACGGCTTCAGATCGCTCTCCCAGAATCCGTCCATGCGCCCCGCCGCCACGTAACACAAATCGATCGCGGCGGAACCCAGCCGCCGCACGGCGCGCGCCTGTGCGACGAACGCGCCGAAGAGGCCGACGATCTCCTCCACGCGCGAGTGCACGTCGTACGGAAACCCGGTGACGAGCATCGAGTCGACGAGCCGCTCCGCGCGCGACACGCGAAGCGGTGCGCCGTTGAGATATGCGCCGCCGCCGCGCTCGGCGGTGAACAGCTCCCGTCGCGTCGGATCGAAGACCGCGGCGAGCTCCGGGACGCCGTCGACTTCGAGCGCGAGCGACGAGCAGAAGATCGGCAGGCCGTGCGCGAAGTTCGTCGTACCGTCAATCGGATCGAACACCCAGCAGGGACCCCGCGGAACCGACGCGCTGCCGCCCATCTCCTCCGCGAGCACCTGATGATCGGGAAACCGCGACGCGATGAGATCGCGGAACATGCGTTCGACTTCCACGTCGACGTCGGTGACGAGATCGATGATGCCTTTCTTGTCGACGGTGAGATCGCCGCCGAAGCGCGTCATCTGCAGATCGCCGGCGCGCACCACCGCCTCGATGGCGGTCGTCAGAAGCAGCGGGTCGGCGGGCACTCAGGCACTGGCAGGATGGCTCGAGTCGTCGGCGGACTGCACGCGCTTCACCATGCGGATCTCCATGCCGCCGTCCGGCATGCGCTGCAGATGAACGTGGTCCATGAAGTTTCTGATGAGGAAGATGCCGCGGCCGCTCGACTTCAACAGGTTTTCGGGCGCGAGCGGATTGGCGAGCGTCTCGGGATCGAACCCTTCGCCTTCGTCGCGTACGCGAATGAGGAGCTCCGGAACGGCTGTGTCCGTGGTGGCTTCGAAGTCGACGAACACGTGCTTGCGCGCGTCGTGGCGGTTGCCGTGTTTGATCGCGTTGATTACCGATTCGCGAATCGCGACACCCACCCAGTGCGCCGCATCGTCATCGAGTCCGACATCGCGCGCCATATGATCGCTGACCACCTGCACAAAATCGACCATCTCGAAGGCGCTGCTGAATTCGAGCCGGACGATGTTCGGGCCGTTACCCCTCACGCGCCACCTTTAATATCATAAGTTCGACTGAATGATGCCTCCGTCTCACGCCGCAACGATTGCTCCCGCCCGGCGCCTGCGCGGGCGGCTGCGAGTCCCGGGCGATAAATCCATCTCGCATCGCTACGCGATCCTCGCCGCGCTCGCGGACGGCCCGTCGCGGCTGACGAACTATGCACCCGGAGCGGATTGCCGGTCGACGCTTGCGTGTCTGGGCCGGCTCGGCGTCGACATAAAGGAAGGGCCAGACGGCGCACTTACTGTACTGGGACGAGGTTCGTCGGGCCTGCGTTCGCCCGATCAGCCGCTCGACGCCGGAAATTCGGGGACGACGATGCGGCTGCTGGCCGGCGTGCTCGCGGGGCAGCCCTTTTCGACCACGCTCGTCGGCGATGCGTCGCTGTCGCGCCGGCCGATGCGGCGGGTCATCGAGCCGCTCGAACGGATGGGCGCCAGCATTTCGTCGACCGACGGCCGCCCGCCGCTGACCGTCCGCGGCGGCCGGTTGCACGGCATTTCACACAGCCCCGAAGTCCCCAGCGCACAGGTGAAGAGCGCGGTCCTGCTGGCCGGGCTCGCCGCCGAGGGCGAAACCACGGTCGTTGAACCGGCCGCGACGCGCGATCACACGGAGCGAGCGCTGCGTGCCTTTGGCGTCGCCGTCGGCGTCAACGGTCGTGTCATCTCGCTGCGCGGCGGGCAGCGTCTGACCCCGCAATCGGCCACGATTCCCGGCGACATTTCCTCGGCCGCGTTCTGGCTGGTCGGCGCCGCCGCCCTTCCCGGATCGCGGGTTGAGATAGACGAGGTCGGCCTGAACCCGACGCGCACGCATCTTCTCGAGGTCCTGCGGCGCTTCGGCGCCAGCGTCACCGTCTTCGAGACCGCGTCGTCCGCCGGCGAACCACGCGGCACGATTGTCGTCGAGGGGGATCGCACGGGCACGCTGGAGATCACGCCGGAGGAAGTGCCGGCGCTCATCGACGAGCTGCCGGCGATCGCCGCGCTCGCGGCGCACGGCGGCGACGTCGTCGTCCGGGGCGCAGGCGAGTTGCGCGTAAAGGAGAGCGACCGCATCGCGGCGCTCGTTGCGGGCTTTCGCGCGCTCGGCATCGACGCGGAGGAGCACCCGGACGGATTTGCCGTTCACGGCCCCAGGACCGCCAGCGCGCGTCCGCGCGTTAGCGGCGGCGTTGCCGATGCGCGCGGTGATCATCGAATGGCGATGGCGTTCGCCATTGCCGCGCTCGCCGGCGAGGGCGCATCGACAATCGAAGGCGCCGACGCGGTCGCGATCTCGTACCCGGAATTCTTCGACACGCTGGACCGGCTCGTCAGGTGAAGGCTGACAAAATCTATCTGGTCGGCTTCATGGCCGCCGGCAAGACCACCCTCGCCCGCGCGCTCGCCAAAACCCTCGACTGGCAGGCGGTCGACATCGACGAGCTGATCGAGCAGCGCGAACGCTGCACCGTGGCCGACATCTTCGCCACGCGCGGCGAGGCGTACTTCCGATCGATCGAACGCGCCGTGCTCGTTGATCAGCTCGCGCCGAGGCACCTCATCGTCGCCACGGGCGGCGGCACGTTTGCCGACGTTCAGAATCGTGCCGCGATCAACAGTGACGGCGTGTCGGTGTGGCTCGATGTGCCGCTCGATCGGCTGATCGCGCGCGTTCCCGCCGACGGACGGCGACCGCTTGCCGCGGATCGTTCGAGCTTCGAACGCCTGTATGATTTGCGGCGAGTCGCGTACGCGCAGGCGCATGTCCGGCTCGACGCCGGCCGCGCCAGCATCGACGAGCTCGTCGAACAACTTATTGATTGGTTGAAGCAATAACTCTTATCAAAAGGGTGCCAGAGTGCCAGAGTGCAGGTGCCAGAGTGCGGAGTGCAGAGTGCGGAGTGCCAGAGTGCGAGTGCCAGGAGTGTGAATGCCGAACTGCGGACGTGCGAGCGGCGCCTGCGATGCTAGAACGCGCAAGCAGGAATCTTCCGCGAGCGCTTCACTCTGGTGCTGTTGCACGTTGCACCTGGCACTGGCGCACCTGGCACTCATGCACCTTGGCACCCATGCACCGTGGCACGTGGCACCCTGGCACTCTTGTCATCCGTTTTAGTTGAGTAGATGCGCTTTCTTGTTCTGACCGACATTCACGCGAACCTGGAAGCGCTCGATGTGTGTCTGTCCGATGCCGCGGCGCACGGGTACGATCACACGCTCGTGCTCGGCGATCTCGTGGGGTACGGCGCGGATCCAAACGCGGTGATCGCGCGCGTGCAGGCGCTGCAGCCGCTTGCAATCGTGCGCGGCAACCACGACAAGGTCGCGTGCGGTCTGGACCAGGCCGAAGGATTCAACGCCGTCGCGAAGGCTGCCGCGCGCTGGACGCTCGACGTGCTGACCCCCGCGAATCGCGACTGGCTCGCTGTGCTGCCCGAAGGTCCGCACATCGTCGACGATCTCATCGAGATCTGTCACGGCTCGCCCTTCGACGAGGATGCGTACATCTTCGACGAGCTCGACGCTGTACGCGCGCTGAAGACGTCCACGCGTCCGCTCTGCCTCTTCGGTCACACGCATTATCCGGTGACGTTCGAGCTGTCGGCGGACGCATTCGACAGCATCGGCCCCGCGACCGACGCCGAAGCGCAGATCGAGTTAATCGATGGCTGGAAGTATCTGGTGAACCCCGGATCGGTTGGTCAGCCGCGCGATGGCGATCCGCGCGCGGCGTACGCAATCGTTGACGAGGATCAGAAACGGGTCGAGCTGTTCCGCGTGCGGTATCCGGTGGAAGAAGCGCAGATGAAAGTGCTCAAGGCGGGGTTGCCAGAAGTACTGGCGCAGCGGCTGGCGGTCGGCCGTTAGCCGCTGCGCCAGTAACTGAAAACTTAAAACTTAAAACTGGCGCGTTTACCATACTGATGTAGAGCGGGGCTTTCAGCCCCGCTCTACACGCATCCGGAACTGCACTAAAACGTAAGGCTTTCGCGGGAAATGACGGTTGAACCGCACGCTTCGCCTTTAGAGCTTCAGTTCTAAGTTCTCAGTTTTAAGTTCTCAGTTCTCAGTTCTCAGTTCTCAGTTCTCACTTT
>Ga0075434_100006586_pt1 | contig 10656 bp, 8 predicted proteins | sample RhiMethybrSRZTD3_FD_75298 | JGI IMG/M metagenome (GOLD analysis project Ga0075434, IMG submission 75298) | Populus rhizosphere microbial communities from Tennessee, USA - Rhizosphere MetaG P. TD hybrid SRZTD3 | ecosystem: Host-associated > Plants > Roots > Rhizosphere > Soil | place: USA...
CGGAGGCGATCGTCTTGCCGTGCCCGTTCTGGCGGTGGTCGACGAGTACGCCGCGGCGTTTCTTCTTCAGCCACTCGGTGGTCACGAGGCCCGGGTTCTCTGACTCCAGTCCGCGGGACACGCGCTCCGCGAGTTCGTAGGCATCCCGGTAGGAGTAGCGGCGTGTGATCGGGACCAGGACGTGGATGCCGTCTGCGCCGCTCGTCTTCGGGTACGAGCGCAGCCCGAGCTTCTCGAGCGCCTCGCGAATCAGGTGCGCCACCCGGATCGCCTGCGCGAAGCCGTTGCGCGACTCCGGCGGGTCGAGGTCGAAGACGACGTAGTCCGGGCGGTCGGGCTTGTCGACCCGCGAGTACCACGCGTTCATGTCGACGCAGTTCATCTGCACCATCCACACGAGCGCGGCGGTCTCGTTGACGAGCGTGAAGTCGACGAGCCGCGACTCGCCCGCGCGTGGCCAGGTCCGAAACTGCCGGGTCGGGATCCACGACGGCTTGCCCTTCGGCGCCTGCTTGTGGAAGTACGCCTGGCCGTTAATGCCGTGCGGATACCGCTTGAGCGTGAACGGCCGGTCGCGCAGGTGCGGGACGATCGCATCTCCGATCTCGACGTAGTACCTCGCGAGGTCGGCTTTGGTCACGCCGTCGCGCGGGTAGAGGACGCGTTCGGGATGTGTGAGCCGCACCGTGCGGCGTCCGATCTGGATCAGGTCGTCACTCGACATCGGCACAGGATGCACTGCGGGGCCTACGAATGGAGGCCCCGCAGTCTGTTCGTCGAGTCGTCCTACGGAATGGAGATGCCGTCCAGGAACAGTTGGATCGCGCCCGCCGTGAGTCCCCCCGAGGCGACCGTGTCGATGCCTGAGAAGGTCTCGAAGTCGAGCTGGTCGGTGGCTTCAGCGTGCAGAAGCTCGACCGCCGGGGTCTGGCCGGTCACGTTCACGTCGCCGACCGCGCCGGCGACGGTGAAGGCGTCGTTCCCATCGGTTCCGTTGACCGCCACGTGGTCGGTCTGGCCGTCACCGGCGGTGCCGCCGAGAGCGCCGGCGAGGTTGAGGTCGACGCTGATCACGTCGGTGCCGGTCAGGTTGTTGACCGTCACGCTGTCCGCGCCGCCGAGCGCGTTGAAGGTCACGAACTCGACTCCGCCCGTGTCCATCGTGATGTTCGCCGGCTGGCGGGAGAACCGCAGCCGGTTCCCGTTCGCCGACAGGTCGACCGTCTCCGCGGCGGCAGCGCCATTGAACACCATGGTGTCCCTGCCGTCGTTGCCGTCGATCGTGTCGCTCCCGTCGCCGGGGTCCCAGATGAACGTGTCGTCGCCCGCGCCGAGGGCCGCATGGTCGTTGGCGCCGTTGCCGTCGATCGAGTCGTTGCCGTTGCCGCCGAGGAGCGATTCTGCGCCGGGGCCGCCGGCGATGGTGTCGTTGCCGTCCCCACCTTCGAGGAACTCGGTGATCGCGCCGGCTGCAAGACCGGTGGCGGAGATGCTGTCGTTGCCGCCGAGGCCCTCGACGGAGAGCTGGTCGGTGGGCTCCTGATGCCGGATCGCGACCTGCGCCTGAAGGCCGGACACCGTGATTCCCGACGAGTCGCCGGCCGCGGTCAGCGCATCGTTTCCGTTGGTGCCGATGACGTTGACGTGGTCGGTCTGGCCGTCGCCCGCGGTGCCGCCGAGGGTGCCGGCGAGGTCGAGGTTGACGCTCTTGACGTCGGTGCCGGTCAGCTCGTTGACCGTGACCAGGTCGGCGCCGCCGAGCGCGTTGAAGGTCACCTGCTCGACTCCGTGGGTGTCCATGGTGATGTTCGCCGGCTGGCGGAAGAACCGCAGCCGGTTCCCGTTCGCCGACAGGTCGACCGTCTCCGAGGCGGCGGCGCCGTTGAACACCATCGTGTCCGTGCCGTCGTTGCCCTCGATCGTGTCGCTGCCATCGCCCGGGTCCCAGACGAAGGTGTCGTCGCCCGCGCCGAGGTCAGAGACGTCGTTGCCCGCGTTGCCGTCGATGGCGTCGTTGCCGGGACCGCCGTTGAGCGTCTCCGCGCCGGCACCGCCGGCGATCGTGTCGTTGCCCGGACCTCCGTCGATCCTCGTCGGGATGGCGTTCGTGAATGCACCGTTCGTGTCGTCGATGCGCACCCGGTCGTTGCCGCTGCGCGCCTTGACGCTGATGCTCCGGATCGCGGCCCGCGGGAAGCTGAAGTCGGCGGACCCATTGTCGCCGAGGTCCACCTGGACGACGGCGGTGTTGCCGGCTGCGAGCCGAAGCGCGATCGCATCGTGCGCTCCGGTCCCCCGCACGCGCAGTGTGTGATGTGCGAGCCGCGCGTGTGCACGCTCGAGCTGGTGCCGCTGGGAAGCCGCGGCTCCCTGAGCTGGGTAGGCCGCGGCGGTTGCGATGGCGACGACGGCTGCCGCCGCCACCGGGAAAGCCCCGAGGCGCCGAACCCATTCTGTGATCCTCTTCATGCCCGTTCCTTTCTGCGTCGTTGACCCCTCCGCCGTCTAGAGACCCCGAAAGCGCGCGTCTATTCCCCGGGAATAGGAAGCCGCGCGCGGTGTCCTCTCAGGTGTGACCGAGGTACCGTGGAGGTCCTTATGCGGATGAGACGGGGTGGCCAGGAAGAGCTCGCGGCGCTCGCGGACGGATCCCTGGATCCCGAACGCCGCGCGGAGCTCGAGGCGCAGATCGAGGCGTCGCCGATCCTTGCCGATCGACTCGCCGAGCAGGAACGGGCGGTCGCGCTGCTACGCGGCGCCGGAGACGAGGTCGAAGCTCCGGCCGGGCTGCGCGCGCGGCTCGAGGCGCAACGATCCGCGCGCACCGTCCGCACCCCGCGACGCCTCGCTCTCGGCGGAGTCGCCGCTGCCGCGGTGGCAGCCGCGGCGATCGTCGCCGTGGTCGTCGGCTCCGGCTCGCATGGCACGCGCTTCCAGGCCGCGCTCGGGTCGAGCCCGCTCGCGCCGGGGGCCAGCGGCGAGGCGACGTTGACGAGGACGTCGTCCGGGTGGCGGATCCACCTCGACGCCACAGGGCTTCCGCGCCTCGCGGGCGACCGTTTCTACGAGGCCTGGCTGCGAGGCTCTAAGGGCGTGCTCGTGCCGATCGGGACGTTCAACGAAGCCCGGAACGTCACGCTCTGGGCCGGGGTCTCACCGGCGAGCTACAAGGTGCTGACTGTCACGCGCGAGCGGGCGGACGGCAACCAGGCCTCGTCGGGCGAGAAGGTGCTCGCCGGCCCGGTCCGCACGGGCTGACTCGGCCTCACTCTGAGCCACCATCGATCTGCCGCACGACCTGCTGGCGTGCGCGGTAGAGGCGGCTCATGACGGTCCCCTCGGGAATCCTCAGGGCCTTAGCCGCCTCCTTGTACGAGAGCCCGGTGACGTCGACCGCAACGAGCACGTCGCGATAGTCGGCGGGAAGCGCGGCGACCGCCGCATAGACCTCGCCGGTCTCGACCGCGGCCGCCGGGTCGGTCGCATGCGGGTCGGCAATGACGTCGAGCTCGTCCGGCAGCGGGGCAGTCCGAAGCCGGCGGCTCTGCGTGCGCTTCTGATTGAGGAACGTGTTGCGGAGCGTCCGGAGGAGGTACCCGAGGTCGTCCTCGCTGCGCAGGAAGCGGGGCTTCGCCAGCACCCGGGCGTACGTCTCCTGCACGAGGTCCTCGGCGTCCTCCCGCGACCCGCACAGCGCCCAGGCCGCCCGAAAGAGCCGGTCGACGTGGTCGCTTGCCCGCTGCGGATCGAGTCGCATCCGCTCGGCGGATGACACCCGGCTGAGAGTCGCGTGCTCCATCTCTCGTCCTACGCGAGAACACTCAGCCCGGTTGCGCCGCCGTGGCCGCGAGGGTTGCGAGCAAGGACAGTGCGGTCGCCCCCCGCGTGCCCGGCCTCGCGCTGTAGACCATGAGCACCTGCCCGCTCGAGCCGGGAACGGTCAGCCGATCCCAGTCCAGCTCGATCACGCCGACCTCCGGGTGGTTGAACGTCTTGCGCCCGGCCATCCTCTTCACGACGCCGTGTTCCTCCCAGAGCCGCTTGAACATCGGCGAGCCTGCGATGAGGTCGGAGATGAGCGCCTCGACCCGCGGTCCGGGCTCGCCTCGTCCATAGCGGACACGGAGCGCCGCGACGAGGCCGGCCCCGCTCCAACCGCCGGCGCAGAAGAGGTCGTGGATCTCGGGATCGAGGAAGATGAGGCGCGCCATGTTCCGCTCTTTGGGTGGTCGCCGCTCGAAGCCGGTGAACAGTGCAGATGCGGTCGGGTTCCACGCCAGGAGGTCGAGCCAGGGCCCGACGATGAACGCCGGCAGCGGCTCGGCGGCCTCCAGCAGGCGGAGCAGCCCCGGCCGAACATCCTCGAAACCGACGGCATCGTGCGCTGCGGCGGTGCGGCCGGCGAGGGCGAAGAGATGGTTTCGCTCGACGACGTCGAGCTGGAGGGCGCGGGAGAGAGAGTCGAGCACGGCGTCGGAGGGGCGGATCCTGCCTGCCTCGAGCCGCTTGATGTAGTCGACGCTCACGGAGGCGAGCGCAGCGACCTCTTCGCGCCTCAGTCCTTCGACGCGCCGGCCGCGGCCGGCGTTGAACCCGACGTCTTCGGGCTGGATCTGCGCGCGCTTTGACTTGAGGAATTCACCGAGCTCGTTGCTCATGTCGCGATTGTCGCAGGCCGCCGCCCCGCTGATCCAGGGCTGATTTGTCCCCGTCTGGCGGGAATAGGCGGCGGCCTGCTTGCAACGTGCAGCCTCGGGCGCTCACGCCTCGGCGACCGGGACGAGCTCGTCGAACGACGAGGCGAGCTGTGCAAACGGGTGGTAGAAGCCCTCGAGGGCACGCTCCGGCGGGACGGCGAACACGATCGTCTCGTCGGACACGGCGTCCCAGACCTCCACCGTGGTGCTGTCATCGAGAGGGCTCCAGTAGAGGGCCACCTCGATTCCACCGCTGGCCCTGCGTGCGAGCTCGCGGCGGGGCTGGACGAACATCTCGCCGGCTTGCTCTTTCATGGTCGCAGTCCTTTCTCTCGCATTTGAGGAATCGGTTGGGGCCGCCGCCATTCCGACGGCCCCTTTCTGGCGGCTTCTTCGAGCGCTCCGGCCTAGTAGCCAGGACCCGCGGAGCCGCCCGTCACGACCTTGTTGCCGGCGGGCGAGACGGCCCACCACTTCCCGCCGAAGTCGTCGAGGCCCTGGCCGCTGGTCAGGCCCTTTCTCGTGTCGCCCGAGAACCTGTAGAGCGGGTGGTGGCGGTAGGTGACCTGCATGCGGCCGTCGGCCCGGCGCGTCCGGCCGAGCAGGGACTGCTTCGCCCCGGTGACCGCGTGCGGCTTGCTCGACGCGATCAGCGGGGGCCAGTAGGCCGCGCACGCGCCCGAGCAGGCGCTCTTGCCTCGCTTGTCCTTGAGGAAGAGGTACAGCGTGCGGCCATGCCTGTCGACGAGGATGCGCCCCAGGTTCGAGCTTGCGGTGCCGACCTTCGTCGCGGAGGTCGATGACGCCGAGGCGAGGCTGAGCCCGTAGGTGAGCGACAGGGCGGCGACGACGGCGCCGATCGAAACAATCACAGTCTTCATTTCGTGCTCCTTCCGGATGCGTTTCGCCATCGCGGTGCAATGGCTGCTGTCGATCAGGAAGGACTCCTGCGAGGCGCGGTTATTCCCGTCGCCGAGCCGTGCTCACAGGATCAGAATGAGGGCCATGGGTGACGAGTACGTCCTCGACACGGCCGTCGTGCGAGCGTTTGTCGACGACGTCCGGGAGTCGATCGCCTCCGCGTCGTCTCCGGAGCAGGCCTGCGAGGCCCTGCGGCCCCTGTTCGCAGAGCTGCTCGCCGACCCGGACTGGCTTCCGGCCCAGTACCAGGCCGCCGCTCCGGAGAGCGGGATGGGAGGCGGCATCGGCCAGTGGCTCCTCTACCGAGCCGAGGACCAGTCGCTGTCGCTCTTCTCCCTCGTCGTCCCACCTGGCTCCGAGACGCCGATTCACGACCACCTCGCCTGGGGCCTCGTCGGTCTCTACCGCGGAGAGCAGGACGAGGAGATCTACGCACGGCGAGACGGTGCGCTCGAACTCGTCGAGCGGCGCGCGCTCGTCCCCGGCGACTTCTACGTCCTGATCCCGCCTCGCGACGACATCCACCGCGTGCGCACGACCTCGGCTCAGACGTCCGTCTCGATCCACCTGCTGACGAATGACACCGGCTGCGTCTGGCGCCACGCGTTCGACCCTGCCTCCGGCGAGGCGAGGCCGTTCCGCTCCGGCTACGTCAACGTGGCCTGCGAGGACGAATAGCGAGACGTTGCGGCGCGGCTCATGCCGTCGCCGCCAGCAACGCCTCACCCTCGCGGACGCACCGCGTCGCGCCGGCCGAGCGGAAGAAGGCCAGCGCCTTCTGGAGCTGGACGTCCGCCTCGGCGCGGGCGCCTGCCTCGAGCAGCGAACGCGCTGCGCGCAGGCGGGCCCATGCCTCGTCAGCCACGGACAGGGTCGCGTAGAGATCCGCCGCCTCCGCGTAGCGCCCATCGATGTACGTCTCGGCCGCGCTCACCCACGGGCTGGGGCTCATCCCCGCGACGGAATCGGCGAACTCGTCCGAGCGGTCGAGCTCCACGAGCGCCTCCGCGAAGAGCGGCAGCTGCGAATGCGAGGTGTCCGACGGGCCTTTTGCTCGCACGCTGTCGAGGACGCGGTCGATGAGTTCGCTCGCCTCGGCGCGTCGTCCCAGCCCGATGAGGACCACCGCAGTCATCGTCCAAATGCTGTGCATGTTCAGCGGATCGACGTCCGCAGCCGCCGTTGCGATCGCTCGCTCGGCGTCCGCAGCCGCACCGGTGACGTCGTCCCGGGCGAGCCGGACGCGCGCTCGGTACGCGCGGATCGCCGCCTCGAGTCCGCCGGCGTATCCGGCCTCGGCTGCGGCGATCACGGCATCGGCGTGGTCGATGACTCCGTCGAAGTCGCCCACCTCGTAGGCGGCAAGCACGAGCTGAGCGCGGAACCACACGATCTGCGCGCGATCGCCGATGTTCTCGGCAATGGCAAGGCCTTGCTGGAGGAACGCCTGCGCGCGCGGCACGTCACCGAGGCCGTGTGTGACCATCGCAGCGAGGTTGTTGTACGCGCGCCACGCCGCACGCCCGGACGCGATCTCGAGCGCTTGTTCGAGGTCGTCCACACCGCTCATGTCGCCCGAGTTGCCCTTCGCCGTGCCGATCGTGACCATCGCCTCGACGCGCAGTTGATCGAGGCCGAGCTGTTCCGCCAGCACCAGCGCGGACTGGCCGGTTCGGATCGCCACGTCGGTCTCCCCGCCGAGCATCTGGAAGCGGGCGGCCTCCGCGAGCACACGCGCCTTCTCGGCGGAGGGAGGCGCGTCGCGGACCAGCTCGGTGGCCCGTGCCAGATGCTCGTCGCGGCGGCGAAGGTCTCCTTCGAGCCAACGGACCTCCGCCAGAAGCGACTCGGCCTCTGCGGCCCGGTCACGATCTCCCGCTGAGAGCAGCGAGTCGCGGGCGTACTCAAGCTCTTCGCCGCGGCGCTCGTCGCCCGTTCGGAACAACGCAATCGCGCGCCGGTATTCGAGCACGGCCCGTTCGTGGGACGGTCCGTCCGGCGACAGGGCGAGAGCGTTCTCGTAGAACTGCGCGGCCACGGCGGAAGCGTTCATCGTCAGCGCGCGCTCGCCGGCGTCTGCGAACGCCGCGAGGGCGGGGCTGGCCACGTCGTCGGGGACCGCGACCCCGCTGACCCTCATCAGCTCGAGTGCCTGTCCATAGTGGTGGGCGAGCATCTCGGCGTGGTCGTCGCGGCGGCCGAGCGACTCGATCCACTGAGCAGCGGCGACATGCTTGACGGCACGTTCCGCGCGGGGGATCTGGCCGTACGCGACGTCGCGAACGAGGACATGGAGGAATCCGTATTCGCGCTCGTCGGCGACCGACGAGCGGCGTGCGCGCTGAATGAATCCCTTTCGTTCGAGCGCGTGGAGAAGGTGAGCGGCCTCGTCCGCCGACCGCTCGCTCGCGACGCCGCCGACCCAGAACACCTTCCCGTGCACGGCCGCGTCGTACAGGAACGTCTTCTCCTCGGCGGGCAGCCGGTCGAGGCGCGCCGCGATGATCCCCTGCACCGTCTCGGGGAGCGCGGCGTCGCCGGGGCTCCCGCCCTCGGCGATCATCTGTGCGTACTGCTCGGCGTAGAGGGGATTGCCGCCTGCGCGTCCGATCAGCTCTCTCTGGTCGTCGGCCTCGAGCAGCGGGCGTGGCAGCACGGATCCGAGCAGGCGGGCCGTCTCGTCGTCCGAGAGCGGCGAGAGCGACAGCGTCGTCGCGTTCATCTTCCCGCCACCCCAGCTCGGGTGCTTCTCGAGGAGTTCGGGGCGGGCGGTGCACACGATGAGCATCGGCACCGGTCCCGACCACTCCGCGAGGTGATCGACGAAGTCGACGAGACCGTCGTCCGCCCAGTGGAGGTCCTCGAAGACGAGAACGAGGGGGCGCCGCTCGGCCATGGCCTCGAAGAACCGGCGCCACGCCGCGAACGCCTCCGGCCGCGACTCGTCGCTGAGGGCGATGTCGGCCCCGGCGCCGACCAACGGACGAAGCTGCTCTTCCAGCGACTTCGCTTCGGCCGATTCCGCCACGAGATCCGCAACGGCGGCGGTCAGCTTCTGGTCTGAGACCTGGTCGCTGTCGGTCTCCAGCACGCCCGCCTGCGCCTTGACCATCTCCGTCAGCGCCCAAAACGTCACGCCTTCTCCGTAGGGGAGGGATCGGCCCTGCCGCCAGAACGTGAGGACGCCACTCTGCTCGACCGCCTCCATCAGCTCGCGCACGAGGCGCGACTTGCCGATTCCCGGCACGCCCACGAGCGTTGCGAGCTGTGGCGACGATTCCTCGCGCACGCGTACGAGCAGCTCGCGAAGCACGGCGAGCTCGCGGTCGCGCCCAACGAGAGGCGTCCGCGTCGAGACCGGCTCCTCGCCGACCCGCGCGCGTGCCTCGACCACCTCCCACACGGTGACGGGCAGCGACTTCCCCTTCGCGTCGATCGTGCCGGCCTCGCGGTAGTCGATCGCGCCCCGCGTCGCGCGGTACGTTGCTTCCCCGACGACGATTCCGTTCGTCGGCGCTGCGGTCTGCATCCGTGCGGCCGTGTTCACGACGTCGCCCGCCGCCATGCCCTCTCCCGACTCCGGCCGAGCATCCAGGCTGATCAGCGCCTCGCCGGTGTTGACCGCGATCCGCACGTGCACGTCCTCCTGATCACGCGCCCAGTCGCGGATCGCGAGCGCCGCCCGCACCGCCCTCTCGGGATCGTCCTCGTGCGCGACGGGTGCTCCGAACAGCGCCATTGCTGCGTCGCCGATGAACTTCTCGACGGTGCCGCCGAACCGCTCGAGCTCCGAGCGGAGGCGCTCGTGGTACGGGCGCAGGATGGCCTCGACGTCCTCGGGATCCAGCGTCTCCGCCCGCGACGTGAAGTCGACAAGGTCGGCGAACAGCACCGTCACGACCTTCCGTTCGCGGCGGGCAGGCGTCATGTGCCGAGTCTAGGGCGGCAGCGTCACCCGCTCAATCGCGTTCACCCGACCGGGATGACGCGGACGCCTCGCGCCAGATGTAGTCGTCTCTGGGATGGAAGCCTCTGCCGCGACGGTGTCCGAGGAATCGAGCGGCGACCAGCTCCTCGCGATCCTGCTCGCGATGGCGATGTTCGTGCTCGTGGTCGACACGTCGCTGATGAACGTGTCGATCTCGGCGGTCGTCCGCGACGTCGACACGACGGCGAGCGGGGTTCAGTCGGCGATCGCGCTCGAGGCGCTCGTCTCGGCCGCGTTCATCCTCATCGGCAGCAAGGTCGCCGATCTGATCGGCCGCAAGCGCGCCTACATCATCGGCCTGCTCGGCTACGCGATCGGCGCACTCTCAATGACCCTCGCACAGAGTCTGCTCCCGATCGTGATCTTCTGGGCGGTCGTGGGCGGCCTCGGCGCGTCGCTGCTGCTGCCGTCGATGCAGGCGCTCATCCACGGGAATTTCGAGGGCGCGATGCAGCGGCGAGCCTACGCGCTCGTGGGTGCGGCGGCCGCGATCGCCGCCGCCGTGGGGCCGCTCCTGGGCGGCCTTGTCACGACCTATCTCTCCTGGCGGGTCGCGTTCGGCGGCGAGGTCGTGATCATTGCGATCGTGCTCGTCGGCAGCCGCCGAGTGCACGATGTTCCCTATACGGGCGACCGTCGGGTCGACGTCGTCGGCGCGGTCCTCTCCGCGGTCGGCATGGGCGGAGTCGTGCTCGGGATCCTCGTCTGGGAGGAGGGCGGCGGGGCGGTGGTCGCGCTCCTCGCCGTCGGCGCCACCGCCCTCGGGTCGCTCGCGTGGTGGCTCCGCAAGCGCAAGCGCGAGGGCAAGCCCGCGCTGATCGACGCGGATCTCTTCAAGTCGAAGTACTTCCGGCTCGGGATCTCCGGGCAGACGATGCAGCAGATCGCGCTCGGCGGGCTGATGATCGCGCTGCCGATCTACCTCCAGATGGTGCTCGAGTACAACGCGCTCGAGGCTGGCCTGTCGATCGCGCCGCTCTCGCTGAGCATGTTCGTCGTCGCCCTGGTCGCCGGCAAGAAAGCCGGCAAGCGCAGCCCGAGCAAGATCAT
>Ga0075434_100006587_pt1 | contig 10656 bp, 6 predicted proteins | sample RhiMethybrSRZTD3_FD_75298 | JGI IMG/M metagenome (GOLD analysis project Ga0075434, IMG submission 75298) | Populus rhizosphere microbial communities from Tennessee, USA - Rhizosphere MetaG P. TD hybrid SRZTD3 | ecosystem: Host-associated > Plants > Roots > Rhizosphere > Soil | place: USA...
GGACCCCTTGATCCGATCATTCCCCCTGGTCAGAAGGGCCACAACTCGCGGATGATTATCGAAGCGGTGCGACCATGGGAGTGGCGCGATAAATTCCCAGCGACAAGCGCCATCGACGATGAGACGCGAACGCAGTATTCAAAAAAGTGGCAGAAGCAGTTGCTGCAGGTTCAAGCTCGCCATAGCCGAGGACGCGCGACCGACTAACGCGATGGCCCCAACAAGCATTTAACGCCCTACCGGGTAGGGTAGCTTCCGATCATTTCTGTCCGTTCCAGTCTGCGTCAGCAAGATCGCGTTCTTGCGACGATATTGTCGCGGTCCGAGGCGCACTAAACGCAGAAGTTGGCCAATTTTGTCCACACTAGGCGTATCACCGCGCTTCTAAGTCCTTGATTACATTTTACCGCCTGATGAGCATATATTTGGAAAAATCGGGCCTTAGCCGATGTAAGCAGCGGTAGTTTCTGTGTTGGCATACGGCGTGCTGACCCAACAGCACCAAAGAAGATCCCTGCAGCTTACACAAAGGAGAGATGCACGAATGGAAGAAATTATGACCCCCTCGGAAGTTGCGGCCTTGTTGAAGATCCATCTCAAGACGGTTTACAAGCTGGCTGAAAGAGGTGTGATTCCAGGAAATCGAATCGGTCGCAGCTGGCGCTTCAGTCGCAGCGACGTTCTGGAATTGGTCTCGAGCAAATCGCTGAATTTAGGCGAGACAAGCGAGAGTCCCATCCGTTCAGCCGCCGGCGGCGCAAAATAACATCTGAGATCCAGCCCAGGCGAGTGGAAGACCAAGATCCCATCAAGCAACTCCAATCCCTTCTAACCGACCGGAGCAAAGTTCTGGAACGTGTCTCCGGCATTCATGCCATGCTGGATTCCATCAGGCCTCCGGTATTGAGTGCAGCTAACAGTGAATCCAGCGCAAAAACGGCAGGGGTCGCTCCCACGGCAGATGAAGAGTCGTACGACCGCCTCTTGCAGATTTTGCATGACGTGCAATCGCAAATAGAAAATCAGGTGCGGCCACTGGCGCAGCAAGCGATCGCTTTTGAAGTGGAACGTTTGCGCGAGCAAGCGGCGATCGATCAACGGGACCTGAGTGCCTGCGTGGAGCAGATCGATCGGTGCGTATCCGCGTGCCTCCAACGTGCCCATGAGTACCGACGCGAACACGCTGAACTGGCGCTTTTCAATGGCCGCTTGACGACGCTTGGAGCGGCGCCGGAGCCGCTGCCGGAATGCGCTTCTGAAATCACCGAAATCATAAGCGCCAGGTTAGAGTGGCTGCGCCTGCAGCAGAAGATTTGATCGCAGAACTCGCCGACTCCTAAGACGCTTTCCAGCCACCGCCCAGCGCCTTGACCAGCAGCACGGCGGCGTTCAGCCGCCGGCCTTGAACATCCACGGCCGTCTTTTCATTATTGAGCGCGAGTGTCTGGGCGACTATGACATTCAAATAACTGACGATTCCTGCCTGGTACTGATTCATTATCACGGCTAACGATTGTTCGGCCGCCTTGACGGCGTCATCCTGAACTTGCGCCTCGTTGGTGAGAATTCGCTGCGCGGCCAGATTGTCTTCTACCTCCTGAAATCCGTTGAGGACTGTTTCCCGGTATGCAGCGACGTTCTCATCATAGACTGCGCGGGCGTGCTCAACCTGCGACTGTCTTAAGCCGCCATCGAACAGGGTTTGGGTTGCGCTGATTCCGGCGGACCAAAAGCGACCGAGCACCGAGAACCAGTTCCCAATACTCTCGCTTTCGAACCCCCCCGAAGTGTTTATTGAAACAGTTGGATAATAAGCCGATTGGGCGACACCAATCTGGGCGTTGGCCGCAGCCATCGTTCGCTCAGCGGAGGCGACGTCGGGCCGACGCACCAAGAGTTCTTCCGGCACACCGGCGGGAATTGCTGGGGGCTCCGCCACTACCGGTCTAACCGCAAGAGAAAAATCCGCCGGCGCTCTTCCCATGAGAACCGCAAGGGCATGCTCCGTTTGGGCACGCAGCACGCCGAGATCAATGGCCTGCGCTTGCGTGGTTTTGAGCTGAGTCTCTGCCTGAAGCACATCGCCGCGAGACGCGACCCCGGTATTGTAGCGGTTATTGGTCAGGTCGAGTGATTTCTGAAAGGCGACCACGCTGGCATCGACCAGCCGTATTTGCGCATCCAAGGATTGGATCAGAAAATAATCCTGTGCCACCTCGGCGCGCGCGCTAAGTCGGGCCCCTTCGAGATCTGCGGCGCTGGCTTGAGCGCTCGCCTCATTGGATTCTACCGAGCGCCGGATCCTGCCCCAGACATCCAGTTCCCAAGAAACATCAATCGGCAATGTGTATTCGGGAAAAGCGTTTTTTGTTTTAGGGTTGCGGGACTGGCTCGTCGGCGACTGCTGCATGCCGGTCACGCCGATACCGACAGTAACGGTTGGATAGTAAGCCGCGCGCGCGCTTTGCACCAGGGCGCGTGCCTGACGAAAGCGCGCTTCCGCTTGAGCAATATTTTGACTGGATATATCGACCTGCTCCTCCAGAGCGTTGAGATCCGAGTCGCCGAAGACTTCCCACCATTTCAGGCCGAACACATCATCGACTGCCGGAGTTTTGGCTCCGATTGTTTCCTTATAAACGGACGGCGTTGTCACCGGCGGCCGCGAGTAGTCGGGGCCGACAGTGCACGACGATACAAGACTCGCGGCGAGCAGGAGTGCTGGGCTCGTGAATTTACCTAGAGCCATAAAGTTCGGTTTCGAGCGTACAGGAGAGCTCATACGGGTTCTTCAACGCTGGCTCCGAGTCGTTCTCGACGCGACGCACGTAATTGACTGAAATAGAGCCGACAACGGTCAAGGTAAATATAAACCACAGGGGTCGTGTACAGGGTGAGCATTTGGCTGACGATCAGGCCGCCGACGATCGCGATCCCTAGCGGACGCCTGAGCTCGGAACCTACGCCTGTTCCGAGCGCCAGAGGCAGACCGCCGAGTAACGCCGCAAGAGTCGTCATCATGATCGGCCGAAAGCGCAGCAAGCAAGCTTGATAAATCGCGTCGCGCGGAGTTTTTTCCTGCCCGCGCTCGGCCTCGAGCGCAAAGTCGATCATCATGATCGCGTTCTTCTTGACAATGCCGATCAGGAGAATGATGCCGATCAGCGCGATGACGCTCAGATCCGTGCCGCAAAGGAGCAGCGCCAGAAGCGCGCCCAAACCCGCCGACGGTAATGTGGACAGGATCGTCACGGGATGGATCGTGCTCTCATAAAGCACACCGAGAACGATGTAGACCGTTGTCAGAGCCGCGGCGATCAGCAACGGCTCGCTGGCGAGTGACGACTGAAATGCTTGCGCGGTTCCTTGAAAGCTGCCGTGAATGCTCGCGGGCAGACCGATCTCTCGCGCGGCTTCTTCTACGGCGTTCACTGCATCGCCGAGCGCCAAACCGGGCCGCAAATTAAACGAAAACGTCACCGCGAGAAATTGGCCTTGATGGTTAACCACCAGCGGCGAGGTCGATGGCTCATAACGAGCAAAAGTCGCCAACGGCACCTGAGCACCGGTGGGCGTTTTAACATAGATGTGTTTCAAACCTTCCGGGTTTTGCCAGAAGGCGGGCTCCACCTCGAGGACCACATGGTACTGATTGAGCTGGGTATAAATCGTCGAGACTTGTCGCTGGCCGAAAGCATCGTAAAGCGTGTTATCAATCATCGCCGCAGTAATACCGAGCCGCCCCGCGGTCGCTCGGTCAATCACCAATCCGGCTTGGAGCCCTTTGTTTTGCTGGTCGCTGTTTACATCCAGCAGGCCAGGAATCGTTCTTAGCTTTGCCAGCATGCGCGGACCCCAGACGAACAGGTCCTGCACGCTGTCGCTTTGCAGGGTGTACTGGTATTGCGCGTTGCTGGAACGGCCACCGACGCGCAGGTCTTGGACCGGCTGCATGTACAGCGTGACCGCCGGAATGCGCGCAAGTTTGGCGCGGAGCCGGCCGATCACCTGATCGGCGCGAAGATCTCTCTGTGCCAATGGCTTTAGCGTCATGAACATGTTGCCTGTGTTGAGCGCTCTGCCAAAGCCACCGCCATTGAACGCCATGACGGAGTCGACGGCCGGATCTTCCAGCACGATCTTCGCCAACTCCGTTATGCGGTTACGCATCGACTGGAAAGACACGTCCTGGTCGCCTTGAATCGAACCGTTGATCCGCCCCGTATCCTGCTGCGGAAAAAAGCCTTTGGGGATTTTGACGTAAAGAAACCCGGTTGCACCCATGGTCAACAATGTCACCAGTAGGATGAGGGGCTGATGACGCAACACCCAACCGAGGGAAATTTCGTAGCGGCGCAGAATCCAATCAAAAAAACGCTCGTTGAGTCGATAGATCCTGCCGTGTTTTTCTCGATCATGTGCACGCAGCAACGTCGCGCACATCATCGGCGTCGCGGTCAGCGACACCACCATGGAAATAAGTATCGCCATGGTCAAGGTGACGGCAAACTCGCGAAACAGCCGGCCAATGATTTCGCCCATCAGCAGGATTGGAATAAAAACCGCCACCAGGGAAACGCTGATGGAAAGCACGGTAAAGCCAATCTCTCTGGCGCCGCGCAAGGCGGCTTCAAGCGGCAAAAAGCCTTCTTCGAGATGACGGGAAACGTTTTCGATCACAACGATCGCGTCATCGACCACAAAACCGGTGGCGATGGTCAGCGCCATGAGTGAAAGATTGTCCAGACTATAGCCGAGGAGATACATGCCGGCGAAAGTGCCGATGAGGGATACCGGCACGGCGATGCCGGGAATTAGGGTCGAGCGGACGCTACGCAGGAAAACAAATACCACGAGCACCACGAGAGCGATGGAAATCAACAAGGTAATTTCAATGTCGCGCACTGAGGCGCGGATTGTAGTCGTCGCGTTTAGCACCACCGAGAGCTTGATGCTTGGCGGAAACGAAGCCCGTAAGGATGGTAATAAATCGAGAACGCTATCGACGGTTTCGATGATGTTTGCGCCCGGCTGGCGGTAAATGACGAGCAGCACGGCAGGCTTGCCGTTGGCGAGACCGCCCGTGCGAATATCTTCCACGGAGTCGGTCACGGTGGCGACGTCGCCAACGCGAACAGGCGCCCCGTTCTGATAGCGGATGATGAGCGGTCGATACGCATCGGCCTTGAATAATTGGTCGGTGGCTCCGACGGACCACGTGGTCGTTTGATTCGCGAGAGAACCTTTTGCTCGATTGGCATTCGCGCTGCTCAGAGCCGTGCGCAAATCCTCCAGGCTGAGCCCGTAGTGATTCAATACCGTCGGATTTGCATCGACCCGAACCGCCGGCAGAGCGCCGCCGCCGACAACCACTTCGCCGACGCCTTTCACCTGCGACAATTTCTGCTGCAAAACTGACGAGGCGATGTCATACATACGGGCGCGGTCAACCAGATCGGAAGTCATCGCCAGCATTAGGATCGGCGCATCCGCAGGATTGACTTTCTTATATGAAGGGTTGCTCGGTAAGTTGGCTGGGAGCTGGCCGCGCGCAGCGTTGATCGCGGCCTGAACGTCGCGCGCCGCGGCGTCGATGTTTCGATTGAGATCGAATTGCAGAACGATGGAGGTGGAGCCGATGGAGCTCGACGACGTCATCTCCGTGATGCCGGCAATCCGGCCGAATTGACGCTCCAGTGGCGTGGCCACCGAGGACGCCATCGTCTCCGGGCTCGCGCCCGGGAGCTTTGCTTGAACCCGAATGGTCGGGAAATCGACCTGAGGGAGCGGCGATACCGGCAGAAACCGGTAAGCGATCACGCCGGTCAATGTGACCGCGATTGTTAACAGGGTCGTGGCGACTGGTCTGTGGATGAACGGCGCCGAGATATTCACTGCCCTAGCTCCAGTTGCAATTGCCGCTCTCGATCATGCACCCGGGTCCGGCCAAGACGCCTCGCCATCCGGTCAAACGCCAGGTAGATGACCGGCGTGGTATAGAGAGTCAGTAACTGACTGAAGATCAAGCCGCCGATCATCGCGATGCCCAACGGCCGGCGTAGCTCCGCGCCCATGCCCGTCCCGAGAGCGAGCGGCACCCCACCCAACAGTGCCGCCATTGTCGTCATCAGGATCGGTCGGAAGCGGAGTAGACAGGCCTGGAAAATTGCGTCGCGCGGGCTTTTGCCTTCGTGGCGTTCCGCGTCCAAGGCAAAGTCGATCATCATGATGCCGTTCTTTTTAACGATGCCGATGAGCAGAATGATGCCGATGAGCGCGATAACATTAAAGTCCATACCGCACAGGATCAGCGCGATCAAAGCGCCGACGCCGGCGGATGGCAAGGTGGAAAGTATCGTGACCGGGTGAATGTAGCTCTCATAGAGCACGCCGAGAACGATGTAGACGGTAATCAGCGCCGCCAGGATCAAGAACGGTTCGTTGACCAAAGAGGCCTCGAAAGCATGAGCGGTGCCTTGAAAACTGGTACGAATGCTCGGAGGCAACCCCAGCTCTTTCTGGGCTCGATTGACCGCGACCACGCCGTCGCCCAGAGACGCGCCAGGCGCGAGATTGAACGATACCGTGACCACAGGGAACTGTCCCTGGTGATTAACGGTAAGCGGAACCTGGACAGATTGCACTTGGGTAAACGCGCTCAAAGGCACGGCGCCGCCTGTGGTCGATTGCACGTATAGACTGGTTAGGTCCGCGGGGGTTCTGCGAAACCCTGACTGCGTCTCCAAAATCACGTGATACTGGTTCAATTGGGTGAAGATGGTCGACACCTGGCGCTGGCCGAAGGCGTCATAGAGAACATTGTCGAGGGCCTGCGGGGTAATGCCAAGCCGGGATGCCGTGGCGCGATCGATCGCTAGGCGAACCTGCAGTCCACGGTCCTGCTGGTCGCTGGCAACGTCGCGCAGTTCCGGCGAGGATTGGAGCTTTTGGAGAAAGCGTGGCGCCCAGATACTCAACTCCGCGGCATCGGCGTCTTCGAGACTGTACTGAAACTGGGTTCGGCTCACCCGATCTTCCACGGTGATGTCCTGCACCGGCTGCATGAATAAAGTAATTCCCTCCACTGCCGAGAGGCGCGGCTGCAGACGACGAATCACATCGCCGGCGCTGATGCGCCGTTCTTCGATGGGTTTAAGGTTGATTTGAATGCGCCCGCTGTTGAGCGTGGTGTTCGTACCGTCGATTCCGATAAACGAAGAAAGGCTCGACACCGCGGGGTCCTGCAAGATCACGCGCCCCAGCGCCTGCTGCCGGTCCGCCATCGCGGCAAAGGAAACACTTTGCGGCGCCTCGGAAACACCCAGGATAACGCCGGTGTCCTGCACCGGGAAAAATCCCTTGGGGATAAAAATGTAGAGGAGCACGGTCCCCACGAGCGTTGCGGCGGCCACCCAGAGCGTTGCCGTCTGATGACCGAATACCCAATCGAGGGTACGGCCATAAAAATCGATCAATGAATTAAACGCCCGTTCCGAGGCAGCATAAAAACGGCCGCGTTCCGCCTCCGGTCGATGGCTGAGCAGCTTCGCGCACATCATCGGCGTCAACGTCAAAGAAACAACCGCCGATACCAGAATCGTCACGCTCAAGGTGACAGCAAACTCGCGAAACAGGCGGCCGACGATGTCGCCCATGAAAAGCAACGGAATCAACACCGCAATCAACGAGACGGTCAACGACAGAATCGTGAAGGCGATTTGCTGTGAGCCTTTGAGCGCCGCTTCGAGGGGCGGGTCGCCTTCTTCAATGTAGCGCATAATATTCTCGATCATCACGATGGCATCATCGACCACAAAGCCGGTCGAGATGGTCAGCGCCATGAGCGAAAGATTGTTCAGGCTGTAACCGAGCAGATACATCACGCCGAAGGTGCCGACGATCGATAGAGGCACTGCGATGCTTGGAATGACCGTGGCCGAAACAGTGCGGAGAAATAGAAAAATCACCATGACCACGAGAGCTACCGTGAGCATCAGCTCGAATTGCACATCGCTTACCGAGGCGCGAATGGTCTCGGTGCGGTCGGTGAGAATCGACAACTGCACGGAGGATGGCAGCGTGCTCCGCAATTGCGGCAGCAGGTCTTTTACCCGATCGACTACGGCGATGATATTGGCGCCAGGCTGGCGCTGAATGTTCACGATCACCGCCGGAACTTCATTCATCCATGCCGCCTGTCGAACGTTTTCCACGTCATCGATGATGGTGGCGACATCGGAAAGATACACGGGTGCGCCTTTACGGTACGCGATGACCAGCGGACGGTACTGGTCGCTGGATAACAGCTGATCGTTGGCCGCAATGGTAAACGCTTGATGCGGGCCATCAAAGTTGCCTTTGGCCTGATTGACGTTGGCTTGTGCGATCGCGGTGCGCACGTCTTCAAGGGTGATACCGTAGGACGACAATGCGGTCGGGTTAACCTGAATGCGCACCGCCGGCTTTTGACCGCCGCTGATGCTGACCAGCCCGACGCCAGAGAGCTGCGAAATTTTTTGCGCCAGCCGGGTATCGGCGAGATCTTCCACTTTGGGGAGCGGCAGGGTTTTTGACGTCAGCGCCAAAGTTAGAATCGGCGCATCCGCCGGATTAACTTTGCTGTAGATCGGCGGATTGGGCAGATCCGACGGGAGAAAGGATGATGCCGCGTTGATGGCCGCCTGAATTTCCTGCTCCGCGACATCGATGTTGAGGTCAAGGGAGAACTGCAGCGTGATGACCGAACTGCCGTCGGAGCTGGTGGAGGTCATTTGATTCAAGCCCGGCACTTCGCCGAACTGGCGCTCGAGCGGCGCGGTGACCGAGGAGGCCATCACTTCCGGGCTGGCGCCGGGATAAAACGTAATGACCTGGATCGTCGGATAGTCGACTTCGGGCAGCGCCGAGACCGGTAACTGCTTGTAAGCCACTGCGCCGACGAGCAGGACACCGATCATGAGCAGCGATGTTGCGATCGGCCGAAGTATGAAGGGTCGCGATGGATTCAACGGTTAGCTCCCGGCCTGGGCCCCGCTCGTTGCACGCGCAATCACCTTTGTGCCCGGCTGAAGTTTGTCGACGCCGTCAGTGACGACGATTTCGCCCGAGCTGATGCCCTTTGCGATCGCGGTTTCATTGCCCTCGGTCAGTTTTACCTCGACATTTCTCGCTTCGACGGTTTGATCCGGCTTCACCACATAAACGAATGCGGACTGAGGGCTGTGCTGGATCGCCGCGTTGGGCACCAGCGTCGCGTTCTGCAAGGTATCGACGAGCAAGCGCGCATTGACGAATTGGTTTGGAAACAGCTCGTTGTCAGAGTTGGCGAACACCGCCTTCAGCTTGACGGTCCCGGTACTGGGATCGATCTGGTTATCGATGCTTTGCAACGCGCCGGTTGCCAAGCGTCGCTTTTGTTCCCGGTCATAGGCTTCGACCTCCAGTTTCTGACCCGTTTTCATTTTGCTCAGGATGGCCGGGAGATTGTCTTCAGGCATCGCGAAAACAACCGTGATTGGTTGCAACTGAGTAATAACCACCAACCCGTTGGTATCGGAAGCGTGCACCATATTGCCGACATCGACCAAGCGTAGTCCAACCCGTCCACCGATGGGCGCGGTGATGCGGCAATAGACGAGCTGGAGTTTGGCGTTGTCGACCTGTCCTTGGTCCGCTTTGACCACACCCTCGTCCTGCCGCACCAAAGACTCCTGAGTATCGAGTTGTTGTTTGGGAACAGAGTCCTGGGAAAACAGGACCTTGTAGCGTTCCAAATCGACCTTCGCATTGACCAACAAAGCCTGGTCACGCGCCATCTGTCCTTCGGCTTGAGCAAGCTGGACTTCAAACGGCCGCGGATCGATCTCGGCAAGCAGTTGGCCGGTAGAAACCGTCTGTCCTTCTTGAAACAGCACCCTGATAAGCTGCCCGTCGACGCGGCTCTTTATCGTAATTGTGTTGTAGGGCACGACCGAACCCAGCCCATTTAGATAGACTTTCATATCGCCAGTTTTTGCCACGGCCGTCACTACCGGAATTTCCTGCGAACCCGCACGACGTTGCCGGGCGCCGACGGCGGGCTGCGGATTGCCGGAGCGCATACGCAGGAGCGCGATGGCGCCGATCAGCACGAGGACTGCCATAATGCCTATTATTACTGGCCATCGTCGCGGGGATACGTTCAGAGTTTGAGGTGAGCTCACGAGAGGCAAGTTGTTTCGTTCAGCATTCATCCTGGTGTGGCGCATGTGCATATGGGCAAGCGCCATGCCAGTGCGGGTGATAGGCCCGCTCCCCGTGGATCGGTAAAACTTCCTGTAGCAAAGCCACGAAACCACACCGGCCTTGCTGGCTCGTGGCCAGGATGTGCGATGTGGTGTGGCATTTTGGCGAGACGGTCGGCGGCCATTTATTGTGCCTTGATTAATGTCTTCCGAAGAATACGTGCGCATCGCGTCAATGTTGTGATTCGACGATGACATCCACTTTTGATTCCGATGGTCGTTTAGTGTCGGCGCCGGCGTGATGATCTGCGTGCAGTACCGAACCAAATAATGCAACTCGGAACGTGTTCCTACGCGTGCTAGCGGCCTGTGGTCGAGTGGAAAACTAGCAGATCAAGTGCCTCAGATTATTGGCAGAAGCACCGTCAATTTC
>Ga0075434_100006588_pt1 | contig 10655 bp, 9 predicted proteins | sample RhiMethybrSRZTD3_FD_75298 | JGI IMG/M metagenome (GOLD analysis project Ga0075434, IMG submission 75298) | Populus rhizosphere microbial communities from Tennessee, USA - Rhizosphere MetaG P. TD hybrid SRZTD3 | ecosystem: Host-associated > Plants > Roots > Rhizosphere > Soil | place: USA...
CAGACGATCGATGGCGGTGGATGGGGAGGGCGCCCGACCCAGGACGGTCCTTCAGGCTCCGTCACCACGTGTCAGGGCGACGTGCGCAACGCGCCAATCGAGAGCATCGAGCAGAAGTGCCCCGTCATTGTCGAAGCGAGAGAGCTGCGGCCGGATTCGGGCGGTCCTGGCAAATACCGAGGCGGGCTCGGCCTGCGCTTGCAGGTGAGAGCGCTGGAAGAGGGCCGATGGGGCTTGCCGCCGCACCGGCGCAACACTTATCCGCCGTGGGGCTTGTGGGGTGGCAAGCTTGGCCGTGGTGGCTCCAACTGGGTCAAGACGCCTGAAGACCAGGAGTGGAAGCCGACCGGGATCTATCGTCTGCCGGTGACGAAGCAAACGGTGATCCGCGCCGAAACCACCGGCGGCGGCGGCTGGGGCGATCCGCTTGAGCGCGATCCCCAGATGGTGCTCACCGATTTCCTCAACGGCTACATCAGCAGACAGGGCGCCCGTGACGACTATGGCGTCGTGATCGATGATCGCGATCAGATCGATCTCAAGGCCACGGAAGCCTTGCGGCACAAAATGCGGACAGAGGCCAAGCCGGAAACGAGCTGATGGTGATCGCCCTCGGCGAAGGCAGCTATCGCTTTCAGCTTGCATGCGCGGAACGGAACTGGGGCGCGCTCCCTGACGGATGGCGCTTCGGGGACGTTGCTGCCGTCGGCGTCGATCGGCATGACAACGTCTATGTGTTTGCACGCGGTGAGCACCCCATGACGGTCTTCGACCGTGATGGAAAATTTCTCCGGTCGTGGGGCGAGGGTGTCTTCAAGCGTCCTCACGGCGTCCACATGGGACCCGACGACACCATCTACTGCACCGATGATGGTGATCACACGGTGCGCAAGTACACCCTCGACGGCAAGCTGTTGCTCACGATCGGGACCTCCGGCAAGCCCGCGCCGTTCATGAGCGGGCTGCCGTTTCATCGCTGCACGCATACGGCGCTGGCCCCGAATGGGGACATCTACGTGTCCGATGGCTACGGCAATGCGCGAGTGCACAAGTACAACCCGAATGGGAAGCTCATCGCCTCCTGGGGTGAGCCCGGCACTCGACCCGGACAATTCAACATCGTGCACAACATCTGCTGTGACGCTGACGGCTATGTCTACGTGGCCGACCGCGAGAATCATCGCATTCAGGTGTTCGATGCCATCGGCAAGTACCAGACCGAGTGGCACGACCTCTACCGGCCCTGTGGCCTGTGCCTCTGCTGCGCGAATTCCCAGAAACGCTTCTATGTCGCCGAGCTGGCGCCAGGTCAGGAATTCAGCAACCGCAATTGGCCCAATCTTGGACCTCGCATCAGCATTCTTGGCGAGCGTGGGCAACTGCTTGCGCGGCTCGGCGACTATGGCGGTCCCGAGCGCCCAAGCCCGTTCATTGCGCCACATGGCATTGCGGTCGATTCGACGGGTGCAATCTATGTTGCCGAGCTATCCTATGCCGTCTCGGGGAAGAAGCTCGGGGCGGACGCTGGCCGTGACCTCGTCACGCTGCAGAAGCTCTGCCCATTGCCGGAAGGACCATAGCGTATGCCATTCGCCACGTTGGATGGAATCAAGACGCACTACGTGAAGCAAGGCTCAGGGCCTGTCCTTTTGATGATGGCGCCGCGCGGCTTCGAGTCGACGTTGCAGAGCTGGGACCATGGCAAATGGAAGGAGATGAATGCGATCGATTCGCTATCGCGGCACTTCACGGTCGTTGCCTATGATCGCCGCGAGGCCGGACTGTCGGGCGGACGCGTCGAGGTCCTGACCTGGAAGGTCTTTGCCCAGCACGCCAAGCTGCTGTTGGAGCATCTCGATATCGAGAAGGCGTTCGTGCTGGGCGTCTGCATGGGCGTTGGCGTGGCGACGCAATTCGGCCGCACCTACCCCGAGGCTTGCACTGGTCTCATTCTTGCGCAGCCGGTCGGCGGACATCGCTGGCAGCTCCGCACTCACGCCTTCTTCAATCGGCACCTGGACTTCGTATGCGAAAATGGCCTCGAGGCCATTCGCGAGCGCACCAAAGGCAAGAATTTCATGCGCGATCCCGAAGCCGGACCGTGGACCAGCGCGATTTTCAACGATCCGGTATTCGCTGAGCGGTTCGTCAAACAGGATCTTGATGCCTACGTTGAGACGGTGGTGGCGAGCCGTGACGCGCTATTTCCGGATACTTTCGTGTCTGGACCTCGGCCTGAAGAGCTGATGGCGTTGGATGTCGCGAGCTCGATCTGGCCCGGGGATGACGCCTCGCACTCGACCTCCGGCGCGCAGCAACTGAGAGAGCTTCTGCCGCGCATGGAATACTGGGATCTTCATCCGTCACAACAGACCCACCAGAATATGCTTGAAAGGCTTTTGGCGTTCAAAAAGACGGTCGAGACAACAGGGCTTCCACCCAGCCCACCGATGCCGGGCCCGGAGATGCCGCCGAAGATCTAAGCCTGCCGGGTTGCGAAGCCAGAATGGAAACCGACAAGAACAATATAGGCACGGGAATAGGCGCGCCCATGCGCCGGCTCGAGGACCGGCGTTTCGTGACCGGCAAGGGCGACTTCGTCGATGACCTCGCGCTGCCGAACATGGCTTTCGCCTATGTGGTGCGATCACCTCACGCGCATGCCAGGATCGTGAAAATCGACAAGGCGCGCGCCCATGTGGCCCCTGGCGTCCTGTGCGTTCTCGCCGGCGAGGACATCAGTGCAGAAGACATCAAGGGTTTGCCGTGTCCGGGCTTCCCGGCTTTGCCGGAAGGCGCGCGTTATCACCGCCCACTGCGGCCCGTGCTGGCGTCAGGGTTCGTGCGGCATGTCGGCGACTGCGTCGCCTTGATCGTTGCGGAAACGCTTCACCAGGCGAAGGACGCTGCTGATCTGCTTGATGTGGACTATGAGGTGCTGCCTGCCGTCACGCTCGAGGACGCGCTCGCGGACGGCGCCCCCAAGGTCTGGCAGGACGCGGCCAGCAATGTGAGCTTCCAGCTCGAGCGCGGCGATCGGCAGGCTGTCGATCAGGCGTTTGATCGCGCGTCCCATGTCACGACGCTTTCGCTCCACTACCCCCGCGTCACCGCCAATACGATCGAGCCTCGCGCGGTGATTGCCTATCGGGAGGGCGGAGAGCGCTTCACGCTTCGTTCCACAACGCAGACGCCTTATCGGTTGCGCGAGATCGTCTCGGGTGTCTTAGGGCTGCCGGAGCTCGACTTGCGCGTTGTGTCGCCGGATGTCGGCGGCGGCTTCGGCATGAAGAGCCAGGTCTATCCGGAGGACATTCTCGTTCTCTGGGCGGCGAGAAAGCTCGACCGGCCGGTGAAACTGGTCATGGAGCGCAGTGACGCCCTGTTGTCTGATGCCCACGGCCGCCATCAGATCGTCGAGGCGGCGCTGGCGTTGGATTCCAACGCCCGCATCATGGCTGTGCGTTCGTCCATTGCGATCGATCTCGGTGCGTATCTCAGCGCCACGGCCGGCAGTGCGCCGAACAACGCAACCAACAGCCTCAGCAGCACCTACGTCGTGCCCTTGATGCATGTTGTCGTCAAAGCGGTGTTCACCAACACGGTGATGACAGCGTCCTATCGTGGCACCGCAAAGCCGGAAGCCAGCTTCGTCATGGAGCGCCTGGTCGACAAGGCCGCGCGGGAATTGGGGATCGACGTCGTGGACATGCGGCGGCGCAATCTCATTGCGCCCACCGCGATGCCGCACAAGACAGCCGGCGGGCTGGTCTATGACTGCGGCGAGTTCGAAAAAGTGCTCGATCAGGCGCTCGCGCTCGCGGATTGGTCCGGCTTTCCCGAGCGGCGTGTCGACAGCGAGCGACGCGGCGTGCGCCGAGGCATCGGCTTGGCACTACATTGCCAGCGAGCAGGCAATCAATCCGAGCGGATGGAAATCCGGGTGGCGCCGAATGGCGCCATCGCACTGCACGTAGGCACCCATTCTCACGGCCAAAGCCACGAAACAGCCTTTGCCCAAATGATCAACGAATGGCTCGGTGTGAAACCCGAGAACGTGATGCTGTTTCAGGGCGACACCGACAAGGTTCTGTTCGGCCGCGGCACGTTTTCTCAGCGCAGCATGAGCACCGGCGGCTCTGCGCTGCTCATGGCGGCGGATGTTGTGGTTGCAAAAGGGAAGCGCCTCGCCGGCTTGATGCTGGAGGCGTCGGAGGAGGACATCGATTTCAAGGGCGGGCAGTTCTATGTCAAGGGAACTGACCGGGCGGTTGCCTTCAAGGAGGTTGCAAAGAAATCATATCAGGGGATGGGGCTACCGCCCGAGCTCGGCATTGGTCTTGACGGTGCGGGCACGCATCCCGGTCCATTCACGTTTCCGAACGGCTGCATGATCTGCGAGGTTGAAGTTGATACCGACACGGGCGCTGTCACAGTTGTGAAGCTCACCGCGGTCGATGATGTGGGGACGGTGATCAATCCGCTGACTTTGGAGGGGCAGCTGCACGGCTCCACCGCGCAGGGTTTGGGCGAGACGCTGCTGGAGCAGGTAGTCTACCAGCGCGGCTTTGGACAATTGATAACAGGGTCGTTCCAGGACTACGCGATGCCTCGTGCCGACAACATGCCCGATATAGTCAGTGGCACCCGCCCGGTCCCGACTAAGCTCAATCCGTTGGGAGTCAAAGGTGGCAGTGAGCCCGGCAATGTTGGCGCTCCGGCCGCGATCATCAACGCGATAGTCGATGCGCTTTCGTCTTACCGCGTCACCGATGTGCCGATGCCGGCGACGCCGGAGCGGATCTGGCGGATCATCCAGGCAGCGCGGGTATAGACCAGCAATGGTGGGGGTGCTCTCGTTAGGCCGTCCCGGTCCGCCTGCGCCGAATGAAGAATCCGAGCAGGAAGCCAACAACTGCGCCCGCGAAGGTGCCGATTGCGGCGACGGTCATCGTATGTCGCTCGATGGCATTGATCACTGGGTTATCCAGGAAATTCGTGCCGGCGTGGATGGCGAGCACCTTCCATTGTCCGTTGTCCTTGATGGCAGTCGCGGTCCAGCGGCCGTCGAAATCGAAGCCGCGGCCGTCGGCGAGCTCGTAGCGCTCCTTGGTGGAGCCACGTGCGACCGCAAACGTGCCGGTGTAGATCTGTGCCATCTCGTCGGCCTCGGCCTGGATATTGAAGTGCCGCAGGCGCAGCAGCGGCCGCGAGAAGAGACTGTCGAACCAGCCCCGCAGCTTGCCGGTCTCGTTGAAGCTCTCCTGCGTGATCACGGTGGAGAGGAAGGGTTTGTGCAGCATGGTGTCCACGGCCGCGAGGTTGCGGTTATTGATGGCGGTGAGGACGTCGTCCTTGAGCTTGCGCAGTGCCGCGTGATCGGCCTCCTGCGGACCCACCTGCGCGACCGCGGCTGTGATAGCGAACAGGAACACTGCGGCAGCTGAGGCGATCGATTTCATTGGGTCACTCCAATGCAGGAAGACGATCTTGAGGACGTTGCGGGTCGTCGAAGACTCAGCCGTCGGACCGCAAGCGCGATGGTGAGCCCGCTGGCAACATCGAGAAGATGATGCCGGTGGGTGAGCACGGTCGAGGCGCAGACGACAACGAGCCAGAGCGCGTAGAGCATGCGGAGCTTTGGCGCGGCCACGTCCATGAGCGCGAGCAGGATCGAGCTGGTGTAGATGACATGGAACGACGGTGCCGCATTGGCGCGACCGTCGACAGCGTAGATCATATCGAAAAGCGGCTGCCAGCGACCTGCGCCGGTGTGCTCGGCGAAGCCAACCTCGGATGGCAGCACGAGGAAGACCAAGCCGCCCAGGATGCTGGCGACGACAAGCCGCCGCACCAATGCCCAGAGCTCGCTCTCGTCGAGCTGAAAGGCCGGCAGCAGGAACAGCGCGAACATGGAAAGGTAGGCGATGATCATCGCTGGCCAGAACGGCAGTGCAAGCTCAAAGGCCGCGTAGAGATGCAGCCGATGGCCGAGGATGCCCGTACTCATGCTGCCGCCGATATAGATCGGGAAGAACGCGAGCGACACGATAAGTGCACCCATAATGCCGGTCCAAAGCCGCTTCCAGGTCGGAATGCTCAGCGGCCGCCCGCTCATGCTCGCGGCTCCAACGCTGGCGATTGCGGCGTCGGCTCAGGTGCTGGACGAGGGCCGAGCCAGAGCGAGCCGTAGATCGACCAGAACGACGGATTGGGGTCTTCGGCTCGCACGCGCCCGGGCAGTTGTGTCCACGGGATGTCGGGCTCGCGATGATGCGCGAGGTGGAGATTGTAGTTGAGAAAGATCACCTGGGTTATCGGCCAGAAGCGCAGGTTCCAGGCGCCCTCGCGCACGTCGCGGACGCTCCAGGCATGGTCGGTGTATTGCAGCGAGCTCCAGTTGAGCCCGAATGCCCAGTAGCAGACGAGCCAAGTCACCGCGTCGAGGCCGAGCGCGTACCACAGCGCGAGCTGAAGCAGGAATGTGAACAGGGCTTGTGGCCAGACACGGCCGATCGGCGCGGCCGCGATATCGCGCACGAATTCCTGAAAGCCCCACCACTTCGCCGGCCCATTCTGGAACGCCTTGGCGCGAAACAGGAACGGGCAGGCGAGATACACCAGGACCGCGACCGGAATGATCGCCCAATAGGAGCCGGTGAGCAGGCAATAGATCCAATAGGTCTTCAGCCAGCGCGACTGGTGGGGCAGATAATAGTCGTACAGCTCGAGATCACTGCGATTGCGGCGATGATGTCCGAAATGGCTGATGCGCTGGATCGCGAAGGCGGTGGGAAAGAATGCTGCGAACAGCACGCCCGCCATCTCGTTGACACGGCGGCTGGAATGAAACGTGCCGTGCACGCATTCGTGCTGCAGCGAGAAGATAGTGTTGTTGGCGAACGAGAACACGAAGGCCGCAAGCACCAGGATGCTCCAGTGCGGCGCATGCGCGGCCGACCAGAGGCACGCGACTGCGACCGTGATGGCGGCGACCGCAATGATGAGATTGAGCCTTGTCGGGATCGGCAGCGACGCGGCCGCATCAGGCATTGTCGCCTCCGGGGCTGAGCGCGTGCCTGGTCTTTCCGTCCCAGCGGGTGAACGGCTTGATCATGCGGCCCGCGGGCAGCATCTGGCCGCTGGCAAGCTCGCCGGCCGAGAGGCCAGAGCGCACGCCCATGATCGCGCCGCTTCCGATATGCGCGGTCCCGATGTCGATGCGGAAGGAGCCGTCGGAAGCGAGCGTTCCGGAATGGCCCGAGAGCCCGGCGCCCGCGCCGATGACGGCGCCGCGCTCGACCACCAGCAGCGGCCGGTCGATGACCAGCGCGCCCGGCGCCCAGTAGACCAGCGGACTGGCGCGCCCGCCCCAGAGAAAAATCCACAGCGCATAGAGGCCGGGCACGAGCCGCAGGATCTCGTCGAGCCAGGGCAGGCGATTGAACAGCACCTGCCACTGATAGGTGAACCACCACACCTTGTAGGCGCGGTCGCGCTGGGTGAGCGCGCGGCCGTGCGGCCTGCCGAACAGAAGCAGCGCAAGCCGACAGGCGAGCGGCGGCACGAGATAGATCCAGGCGAGCGCGCCAGCGACGAATGCGACAGGCGAGGCCGCTTGGGTGGTGACGAGGGTAGCGCCGGTGATGAGCTGCACGAGGGGCAGATAGTTGAGCGCGAGCGTATAGAAGGTCAGCGGCGGAGCGCCCTGGTCAGCGACGGTCATAGCCCACCATGCGCTTTGTGAGTGTTGCGAGCTCGGGCGAGGCATCGAACACGCCGAAGGTCAGCGGCATCGCGGCGCGGTTGAAGAGGCTGCGCTGAAAGGCCTCGTCGTTCCGCAGCGCAAGCACGGCGCGGGTCATCTCCTTCTGGCGCCAGGACAGCTCGGGCATCTGGCGCACGAGCTCACGGATCACCCTGACGCCCGAGCCCGCACGGGTCGGCCGGGTGACGACGCCGAGCATCGCCTTGAACAGCGTGGCGTTGAGTGCGCGGGTGGCACGGCCGGCGCGGGCGAGGCAAAGATCGGCCAGGATGCCGTCGACCTGCAGGTGGCGCAGCTCGTCCTTCATGTGCTCGCGGTGGAGCGCCGCGAATGCGGGCTCGATTTCGCCGAGCGTCTCGGTCGTCGGATTGCGGGCAAGGTCGCGCGCGAGCGCGGTCGAGGATTCCTCCATCGCCATCAGGTACCAGAGCGCGAAGGCGAGCCAGCCGGTCAGCAGTCCAACCATCGCGAACAGGGCGCGCGGCAGCCGCGGCAGATCGGAGAAGTAGCGGTCGCCATCGGCGTAGAGCGCCGGGAAACAGGCGCGGTTGAGCGCGGCGAAGCACTGGAAATGATGCTTCTCCTCCTCGATCATAGTGTCGATGCAGCGCAGCAGCGCGGGCTCGCGCGCCACTTCAGGACGCCGCCGCAAGGGCAGAAGCAGGCGCTCGACCAGGTCGGCCTCGAGCATCATGATGTATTCATTGATGCGCACGCCGAAGAGCTGATTGTAGCGCAGCCGATGCTCGCGATGCAGACTGTGATAGACCGGCGTGTAGTAGAGCTGGGTATAGTTCTCCGGAACGAACGGCTTACTCAGATCGATTGCGTCGAGCGGACGCATCTGCATGCGGCGCGCCGGATCGGCTGCGAGCCGCTCGATGGCTTCGGGATCAAGCCAGCGGGTCATGATGGCTCCGCGCGTGGGATGGGGCGGCAGCCGTGGTGGCCGTGCCGCGCATAGGACTGGATCACATAGCCGAGGGTCGGCAGCGTCAGCGTGGCCGCGAGAATGGCTAGACCGACGGCGACAGCCCGGCTCGTTTCCGGGTCCGCGAGCAGGGCGCCTTCCGCGAGCTTCAGACCGGCGGCATAGATCAGACCAAAGCCGCCGAAGAACCAGGGCGCGTAGTCGCTCGCGATCGACCAGGCGTCGCGCCCGTCGGCCCAGGGCTGGTTATAGACTTTGAGAAAGCCTGCGCGGATTGCGAGCGCGTCGTAGAGCCAGTTCACGACGCCAAGAACGCCGGCCACGGCCATGCCGCGAGCCAGCACATCAAGCATCGTCGGATTCCCCGCCGGCGCGCCGATTGCGAGCAGCACCAGCATGGCGGTGGCGCTGCCGAACACAAAACCATGATGCGGCCGAAAGCGGCCGAGCCGCAGCCGCGTGTCGAACTCCCAGACCTGCAGCAGGTTGGTGCCGATGCCCGGCACGATATAGGCGTAGGCGATCGGCACGAGCAGTGCGATCGCGGCAAGCGCAACATGGCCGTTGTAGTGCTGCCACCACAGCCAGCCGGCGAGCGGCGTCAGCAGCGCCGGAGCGACATATTGATAGGTCTCGAACGCGCGTCGCATCACAAGCTCCCGCGCCTCAGCAATGGCCGAAATGGCCGAACAGCATGCCGTGCTTCTTGAAGACCTCGCGGCGGAACACCGGATTGAAACGCCAGAAGGTCGACATTCTCCGGATGGTTCGCATGTTGGTCTTGAGGTCCGAGAACCGCCACAGCAGCGCCGGAATGCGGTTGAAGGCCTTGCGCGCCTCGTAGCAGACCGCTGTCAGCTCATCGGGCGTCATGCGGGCCGGTACGAAGGACGCATCGTTGAAGCGATACTTCGGGTGCAGCCACCACTGCCCGTCATAGAGGTGGCGGCCTTCGCGCGCGAGCCGCTCGTAGAGCGGCGTGTTCGGATAGGGCATCAGGATGTTGAAGGCCGCGAAGGTGAAGCGGTTCTCGAGTGCAAAGTCGAGCGTCGCGCGCACCGAGTCGACGGTGTCGTGGTCGTAGCCGAGCGTGAACGCCGCCCAGGTCTGCAGCCCGTATTCGCGCAGGATGCGGATCTGGGTCGCATACTGGTCGAACTTCGGCATGTTGGGCGATTTCTTCGCCTCCTTGATGCTGGCGCGGGTGATCGACTCGAAGCCCATGATGTGACCGAGGCAGCCGGCATCGACCATCAGCTGCATCGCCTCGCGATCGGAGGTCACGTCAAGGGAGGCCTGGCTCACCCAGTTGACCCGCATGGGAATGAGTGCGCGGCAGAGCTCCTTGAGCGCCACACGATTGGAGGCGATGTTGTCGTCGACGAAGAACAAGAGCCGATGGTCGGCGGTTGCGACCTCCTGCAGCGTTTCGTCGATCGCACGCAGGTAGTGCTTCTTGTCGAAATATTTGGTGACCGCGCAGAAGTCGCAGACGAAGCGGCAACCACGCGAGAACTGCAAGAGGCTGATCGGCAGATAGCCTTTACCCTTGTAGATGTCGCGGCGCGTGATCACGCCGCTCTGTGGACGGCCGGGCTTGGCGTCGTAGCGCTTCTTGAGCGCGCCGCGGCGAGCGTCCTCGATCACAGTCGCCCAGGCGGTCTCGGCGTCACCCACGAAGATCGAGTCTGCATGGGCGGCGCATTCCTCCGGCACGAAGGTCGGCTGGAAGCCGCCCATGACCACTGGCACACCGCGGCGGCGATATTCGTCGGCGATCTCGTAGGAGCGGCGCGCCGTATAGGTCTCGACCGTGATGGCGACCAGATCAGTCGGCTCGTGATAGGGGATCGGCTCCATGCGGTCGTCATACATGACGACGTCGACATCCTCGGGCGTGAGCGCGGCAAGAACCCCGAGGTTGAGCGGCTCCATGCGCCCCTCATCGACATAGAG
>Ga0075434_100006592_pt1 | contig 10653 bp, 16 predicted proteins | sample RhiMethybrSRZTD3_FD_75298 | JGI IMG/M metagenome (GOLD analysis project Ga0075434, IMG submission 75298) | Populus rhizosphere microbial communities from Tennessee, USA - Rhizosphere MetaG P. TD hybrid SRZTD3 | ecosystem: Host-associated > Plants > Roots > Rhizosphere > Soil | place: USA...
CGATCTTGTTGAGGACGAGGATCCATGGCACGTCGCCGGCGCCGATCTCTTCCAGCACCTCGCGTGTGACCTGCATCTGGGCGCGGAAGACGGGGTCGGCCGCATCAACGATGTGCAGCAGTAGTGACGCTTCGAGTGCCTCGTCGAGCGTGGAGCGGAAGCTCGCGACGAGGTCGTGTGGGAGCTTCTTGATGAAACCAACCGTGTCCGAAACCAAGATGCGCGGCTGGCTCTCGGGCCACAGCGCGCGGACGGTGGTGTCGAGGGTCGCGAACAGCTTGTCGGCAACGAGCACGTGCGAGCCGGTGAGCGCGCGCATCAGCGACGACTTGCCGGCGTTGGTGTACCCGACCAGCGCGACGCGCAGCGCCTCCTGACGCCTCGCCCGTCGCGTCTTCGACTCGTTTTCGATGGCGGCCAGCTCCGCCTTGAGCTCGGAGATGCGGTCGCGGATCTTGCGGCGATCGAGCTCGACGGAGGACTCCCCCGCGCCCCTCAGCCCGATGCCGCCGCGCTGGCGCTCGCCGCCGCCGGTCTCGCGCAACCGGGGGGCTACATAGGTGAGCCGCGCGATCTCGACCTGCAGCCGCGCCGGTCGGCTCGACGCGTGCCGATGAAAGATTTCGATGATCACACCCGTGCGATCCAGGATCTCCGCGGCCGAGGTCGCGCCCTGGATGTTGCGGAGCTGGCGAGGCGACAGCTCGTGGTCGATGACGACAATGGTGGCGCGCGGCTCCCCGGCGGGCGCGGGCCGCGCCGCGAGGTCCAGCGGTTCGGTCTCGTCCTTCTCTTCTTCTTCGTCTTCTTCGGTGGCTTTCTTCTTGCCGGGAGGCCCCTTGGAGACGACACCCGTGCCGCCGGTCCAGGCGGCCAGCTCCACCAGCTTGCCCTCGCCGAGCAGCGTGGCGGCGCCGAGGCCCTTCCGCTTCTGCGTCACTTCGCCGACAACCTCGAAGCCGAGCGTCTCGCACAGACGCTTGAGCTCTTTCAGCGAGGATCGCTGTTCCGCATCGGTAACGCCTGAAAGTTGCACGCCGACGAGCACCGCCTTGGGGCGCGGGGCTTCGGTGGGGGCTGACATGGCCGTACTCCGGGGTTTCCAGGTCCAGCCCTTGGATCCCCAACTTGGATCGGGATAAACGTGCGCCGCCTCCCGAAGGAGGCTCCATGCTGGTCGCGCTCGCCTTGTACGCTTCGACCGCCCACGCCGGCATCCCGCCGGATTGGGCGAACGTCGGGCGTCAGTTCGAATTCAGGCCAGTCTAACTGAAGATCAGCGGGCGCTTCTTCTCGAGGGAAGAGCGCCTTTTCCAATTGGGCTGAGGGGCCGGTCGCTGCGATCGTATCTGCCGGCCAAATCCGTTACGCCAAATCCTGGATCTCCGCCTCCGCCTTCTCCAGCCAGTACATCATCCTCATGTCGCGATTCATCGTCGTGGCGCTCACGAAGTGCTCATCGGCTTGCCGCGACCTGCCCGAGCGACTCACCGTGGGCGACTTCGTCCCCGTGCATCCGGAGCGTGTATGCCTCGTTCCCCGCGTTTGCCGGCTCTTCCGAGCTGCGCTTAGCGCTTCGGTGCCGGGCGCGCGGACCTCGTCGCGCCCGCGCGCCTACTGCTCGTCCCGGTTGTGGTGGACTTGCGATGAGTCGTCTTGATGGTCCGCACGCCGCGGCGGCGAGCGACGCATAGGCGAGGGTTTTATCTCAGTGTACGCGGCCGGGGTCAGGAACATCTTCGAGGGTGATCTTCAGCCTCAACCTCCTGTAGCGGCGAATCATCGCATGTCCCCAGCGGTCGCGCGCTTCACGCTGATGTGCTTAACGGCGTCCCAGTTTCGTATCTCCCAACTGGCGGGCTGGTCGATCTTCTGGGCGCGCGCGTGTGTCCTTCCGCCTGTGTTGTACGGCAGGGCAATGACTTCCCAGTCGCCGGTCTTGTCCGCGAGACGATCGCCGACCCGTAGCTCCATCGGGAGGATCTTGGTGCCGGCCGCTGCTCGCGGCTCGCGCTTCTTCTCGGGGCGCGGTCTAGCCATCACGTTGTCTCCACCGACGCCGGGTCCACCCCCGGTGCGGTCGGATCGGCGGGATGGCATCTTTCCAGTAGGGACTACTGCTCGGGCGTTCGCGCGCAGGGGGGACTCGTCGGGCATGGTAAGCCTCCAGGATCCGGCGGGTCGGGACATGCCAGATGCCAGGAGGCCCGGACGCCTGCTCGCGTCACCCGGGGAGCCCGATGGAAGGCAGTCATTAGTTTACGCCTTGAACGACCAGACTGTACGACGTAATGGCTGGGACCCGCACTTCACTGCCGGTCTCTGCCTGTTCAACGCCTCCCGCGCCGCCCGCTGCGGCGCAGAGGCCCGCGACCCCGCGGCCTGCTAGCTCGATGAGGACCAGAAAGACGAGCAACCCGGCCCCGGCCAAAACTCTGCTTTGCCGTCGAGGCGAACACGGCGAGCGCCCCGAACATCTCGGCCGTGGCCGCGAACGTCTCCGCGAGGGAGCCCTCGCAAGTCGGTCATCTTCAATACACGCGCTGACAGGTAGAGCACCAGCCCTAGCCCGACGATGAGCGCGCCAACGCCGAGGATCTGATTCGATGCAATGGCCTGCATGATGGCCGGTGAACCGGCGACCCCATACGCTGCCGCCGCGGTGACGCCGAGGCCGACGATCCAGCCGCGCGCGGTCCGGCGGCCGACCGGGACCCGTTTGGCCACGTCATTAGCAACACGGAAAACCCGTGTCACGGTGAGACCGTTCATGAGTTGGTTGCTCCGCCTCATGCTGCCAGTAGAGCCGAGCGCCATAGCCGCCGCTGAGCGGCGATCGCGAGCACTGCGCCGGCGCATCCGATCACGAACATCGCCGGCATCCCTATGTTGCTGGAGATGAAAAGCCACACAATCGCGCCTCCGACCACGCTCCCTACGAGGCCGAAAACCATGTCGAAAACGAACCCATAGCCTCCCGCGCGTGAGGCGGCCTCAGCCACCCACCCCGCGATGAGGCCTGCGAGAACCAGCATTGGACCCATCTGCACGATATGCTCGAACATGACAGTACCTACCTTTCTGAAGCCATTCGCCCTCGGCGAGGGCCGACGATATGAAAGGGACTCCTCCCGTCCGGTCTATCGGACGGATGCTGGGCCGGCGACAGCAAGTCGGCAGAGGTAGCGGAACGTCGTGTAGTGTAGCCGGTCCGAGTCCCATGTCTTGATCCCGTCAAACAGCCGCTCCGTCGTCGGCCCCACCCGCGATAGTGCCTCTTTCGCGATCGCCGCCTGTTGTGCGGCCTCGCACTCGGCCTTTGTTTCGTATGACGTCACCTCGTACATCGGGCCGGCCATCCGCAGCGGCCCACTGGCGCGGTAGATGCCGATGTCGCGCCAGAGAACCGTGGCCTCGCTCGAACTGAACCCCGCCGGTGCCGACATCGGCTTCGCCATGTAGATCTGGTCCGCGGCCGGCCCTGTCGGTGACCCAAGTCCTCGCACGCAACCGAGGGTCAACACCGCCACCGCCGTGGCTAAGGCGGTCAGCCCTATGCATTTCAACATCGTCGTCTCCTTGGCGAATCCCGGACACTCGCCCTGCGATAGTCTCTCCACCTAGTGACTTCCACTCCGCAGCTGCTTTCCTTCGCCTGCGCGACGCGCTCCGCTCCGCTTCTGGCGAACAGCCCTGGCCTGGCTCTCGATGCTGGCAAAGAGCGCTGAGTGACTTTCGCGCTTCAGCCCCACCCAGATGAGCGCACGCAGGACGATCTGCAGGCTCACCGGCAGCCTGAGCGCCGTCGTCGCTCTGCCCGCAATGACTCGCGCCTGATCCAGCAGGTCCTGCGAAACAATGAGAAGCAGTCTTGTGTTGTTCTCGAGCATTCTGCTCTCCTGTCTCAGCGTACTGATGTCCGGCCGCCAGCTAGGCCGCGACATCCCGGATCGCCGCTCGCGCTTTTTTTTCGACCTCCATTGCAATCGCGACCATCCTGTGAGCGCGCTTGGCGTGCTCGGCGGCCTTCTTCATCACCTCGCTGTCGCGTGTGCCCTGAGCCACGAACTCGCAACCGGGTATCAGATCGGCGCACCTAAGTTCTCTCGCCATTGGAGGACTCTCCTTCCAGACAGTTCACGACCTTCCGGAATGAAAGGCGTGGCAACATGACGTATCAGACTGTGGCCGCGCGGCAGCAAGGGACCGGGGGCGCGTCCCGGTCGGCACCGGCACGGCCCCGGCCTCGCCCCCCTCGCATCAGGCGGCCTTGACTTCGATCATCCTCGGCACCACAGCTCGCGGCGCGGGAATCCTCACCTCGAGCATGCCGTTCGCGTACTTCGCCTCCACCTGAGCGCCGTCGACGCCCTCGGGGAGCGCGAAGCTCCGCTCGAACCCACCGTACGCGACCTCGCGGACGAAATAGTCCTTCTGCGCAGTGTCAGGCCCGGCCTTGCGTTGGCCTTTGACGGTGAGGACGTTGTCCATCCAGGACACCGCGATGTCCTTCGGATCCACGCCCGGCAGGGCGAGCTGGATAATGTACGTGCCGTCCTCGATTCGTCCCTCCGCGGCGGGGAGCCACAACGCCGGGCGCTGAACGGCCTCGTCCGTGACACCGTCGCCGAACCTCAAGAACAGGTCATCGACGTCATGATGAAAGTGGAATTTCCGGGTTGGCGACCAGTGAAGCATGGTATTCATCGTGCTCCTCCATCGGGCCGTAAGTCGTTCGATACTTATCGTGCTCGATTCTGACGTCGTTGTGGGGTACGTGCCGAACAGGATCCGGTCGCCGGCCTACACCTCCTTGAAGGGATGCGTCGGCGTCGCCACGCCCAATCCACTTGACTTTATGTATAACACAATATAAGTTATATATCAAATAAGAATTATATAAAATATGACTAGGATCGTGATGTCGACGCGAGACAGACGTAAAGAAACGCTGAGGATCAACGTCTTGGCAGGGAGTCCCCGATGTCGAAATGGATAGGGATGACAATCGCGCCCGCGATGACCAGTCGCTTTCAGAGCCTGGAGGGTCGTCCTTTGGGCATGTCCAGCTCAGTGATGCTCCCCGAGTCTGCGAGGCTAAGGCTGTTGGAACCGGGATCGAGTTTCGCCACCGCATTGGCGGAACAGCGGCAACCGATGACCGGCCTCCTGATCCCACAGCCGAGGCGGCGCTGGTGGGAGGCCCATCACGAGTTTCGAAGGCCCCCGTGCGGCTGGTACCGCGCGACCACGATGCGGCGAAGATGCTTCATCACGTGCACGCACGGCTGAACTGACGCTCCGCCCGCGAGAGAGAGGTGCTACATGCTAAAGGCCAGAGTCGTCTTATCGCCACCGCTGGTGTGACGAATTCATCGACGGGACGTCGTTCGGGAAGCCCCGGCGCCTCGGGGGCGCTTCAGCGCGAGCTTTACAGGGACGACGGCGTGAAGGCGAGCTCGGAAACGCGATGCTAAATGACGTTCTGGCAGTGTGCGTCGCCGGCGCGGTGGTCGTGGTGATCGCCACGATCCTCGGCGCGGTCGAGTTGCTGTGGGAGGCTGTCGCTGCGATTGCCGACCCATGAATTGCCTGCAGTAGGCTTGGCGGCCGCCGAGGACAGAATCCCCCAGGCCAAAGACCCCGAGAACAGACCGCGGAGGCGAAGAGGAAGGGTGAATTTTAGAGACATGGTCCGGCCCATGCGACGAACCTCGAACGGTGGAAGGCGTAGGCCGTCTGGGGTCGAGAGCTCCCCAAAAACTCTAGAAATGCGAGGGCAAGGCTAATGACACCCAATCCGCCGGAGATCTTGCGCGACCGGGGACGGAGTCTCGAGGACGAATTCTTCCGCCGCGAGGACAAACGCTTGACGGAGCGTCTGAACGAGCTGAGGGTAGCCGAGGCGACCCGCGAGGCACTCGGCAAGGCCTCAGGCATTACGAAGCCGGCCGTCCTTGAGAAGCTTATGGAGCTCGGAGTACGGTCGGAAACGGTCGCTGCTCTATCCATCGTCCCACTCGTCGAGGTGGCATGGGCCGATGGTGCGCTCGACGCCAAGGAGCGTCGCGTTGTTGTTGAACGGGCTGGGGTCGATCGGGACTCAGCGGCAGGCGCTTTGCTCGAGGCTTGGCTCGATCGCCGCCCCGACCCCAAACTTCTTATCGCGTGGACGCACCTGGTACAGGCCATGTCCGACCATCTCGGCCCAGACGAGGCCGCTCGCCTCAAGATGGGGTTGTTGGATCGAGCGCGCGCGGTGGCCGCCGCAACCGGCGGTCTGTTCGGCGTTGGTTCGAAAGTTTCGTCTCCGGAGGCGGCGATGTTGGCCAAGCTCGAAGCCGCTTTTCCCTCCAGCCCATAAGTACTCGGTGGTGGTCACGCAACCGAAAGATGGCGATCACCACGCCCACCGTCCCGGCGACGCCGACCGCCAGAAGGTCATTTAGCATCGCGTTCCGATCTAGGCTTCACCGCCGACCTCCCTGTAAAACTCGCGCTGGAGCGGCCCCGATCGCGACAGGCTCTTGAACGACGCCCTCAGCGGCGAGGGAATCGCTGCGCACAGTGGGTGGATCTGAGAAGGCGGTCGGACGAAGACCTACATCGTCCTCAGGACGTCGCGCGGCTAAGCTACGAGCACCCTCCTGAGAGCAGCCCGGCCCGACGACCACCGACTTCACGACCAGCTCGGTAATATTCTTATATAAGTTATATTTGACATATAGTTTATATTCTGATCTGATATGACTTCTCAATCAAGCGGAGAAGCCGAGGGCAGGCGCGGCGGCCAAGGCTCCCCGCCCCCGAAGAAGGAGGACGGATCATGGAGTTCGCGATGAGCGTCTCGTGGGTGGTCGTAGGGTTGCTGGTTGGCTGGCTGGCCGGGATCGTGATGAAGGATGGAGGGTACGGGCTGATCAGCGATTTGCTGCTCGGTCTGTTCGGGAGCGTCGTGGGGGGCTGGATCTTCTGGGCCCTGGGCGTCTCCGCGGGCGGGGGACTCTTCCCGACGGCGTTCGGTGCTGTCTTCGGGGCGGTCATCGTGATCGTCGCCCAGCGGAAGGTCTGGGCGCACGCCTAGGAACGTGAACCGCGCATCCCGGGTGACCAGGTCGAGGCTCGACCTGGTCACCCGCTACGGGGTCGGGTGAAGTCCACCGCAGGAGGAGGAGCGTATGAAGATTCGTCCGTTGCACGATCGGCTTCTGGTGGAGCGGCTCGAGGAGAAAGAGGTCAAGAAGGGCGGGATCATTATCCCGGACACGGCGAAAGAGAAGCCTCAAGAGGCCAAAGTGATCGCCGTCGGCAACGGCAAGGTCACCGACAAGGGCAAGAAGATCCCGCTCGATGTGAAGGCCGGGGACAAGATCCTGTTCGGGAAGTACTCCGGCTCCGAGGTGAAGATCGACGACAAGGAATATCTGATCCTGCGCGAGGAAGACGTCCTCGCCATTCTCGAGTAAAGCAGGAGGACGGGTGGCGCTGCAGAACGCGGGCGTCGATCGCGTCGCTGCTGCTGACGACTGAGGCGCTCATCACGGATATCCCGGAGGAGAAGTCGGCGGCCGCGCCGGCAATGCCGCACGGTGACATGTATTAGCGAGGAGGCAGATCCCCTTTGATGAGAACAGCAATCGGTCTGATCGGGCTCGGTCTCATCGGCGGTTTCGTGCCGACCGGGCTCCAGGGCATCACGTATGCGCTGCCGGTGCTCGCCGGTACCGCCGGAGCGCTGACCGCGCTCGTGATGTGCTGTCTCGCCAGCGCCGTCGGCACCGGTCGTCAGACTCCCGCCGTCATCCTCCCTGGGGTCTTCGCTTCGGCCCGGGTCGAGTCGTGACCCGAGCCACTTCACCGTCGGGCGCTCACTCGGCGCTTGGCATGCGGATCCCGGCCGAGTACCGGGCGGAACCCTCACCGGCGATATGAGTCATCTTGGCCTTTCATGCAGGAAGGCATGATCGTAGAGGATAAAAAATGGCCACGGACGTCGAGATTCAGAAGTTCGTGCAGCGTCACCACGGCTTCATTCCAAAAACGGGATGGATCGCGCATGTCAAGCAGGTTCACGACATACCGACGCTGCGTGAGGCCGACCGGGCCCGCCACGATCGCGACGTCGAGCCGTGCCCGCAGGAAAAGCGCGAGGCGATCGAAGAGGCGCTTAGGCATTTCGGTGTGATTTGATGGCCGAACGGAGGATGGCTGCCGAAACGGGAGCGCCCTCGGTCCACGTGGGCTCGTTCGGGATGACCGCAGCGGCAGTTCATCCGCGCGCCGTTGACATCGGAATCCCTCCCGAATGCCGCCGCGCCAGTGCCTTCAGCGCGTGGCGATCGAGGCTTTCAGACAGGGAATATACACCCGCCCCCGTTGTCGGAGACGCGGGAGCTGCACTCGCCCCCGGTCGCAGAGTGTGCGTGTGCGCTCGTTTAACTGAGAGGCCGACGGCGTCATGGATGCGGCACATATGATGAACTCATGAAAGTGCGCAAGGCGGTCTTTCCCGCCGCTGGGCTCGGAACGCGTTTCCTCCCGGCGACCAAGGCGCAGCCGAAAGAGATGCTCCCGCTTGTCGACAAGCCGATGATCCAGTACGTCGTCGAGGAGGCGGTCGCCTCGGGTCTGTCCGAAATCATCATCGTGACCGGCCGCGGCAAGCGCGCGATCGAGGACCACTTCGACTCAGCCTTCGAGCTCGAGTACTACTTGAACGACCGTGGCAAGACGGACGAGCTCGCCCAGATCAAGACCATCTCGGAGCTCGCCACGGTGTCTTATGTCCGCCAGCGAGAGCCGCTCGGGCTTGGCCACGCCATCCTCTGCGCGCGCGCACTGGTCGGCGACGAGCCGTTCGCCGTCTTCCTGGGCGACGACATCATCGGGGGAGCCGCGACGCCCTGCATGCGTCAACTGCTGGACGTGAGCGATCGATACCAGGCGCCCGTGATCGCGGTCGAGCGCATACCCAGCCAGCGGATCCATCAATACGGCGTGATCAAGGCTCGGCCGGTCGAGAGCCGCGTGCACCAGGTTCTCGACCTCGTCGAGAAACCCAAGCCCTGGGACGCGCCTTCCGACCTGGCCATCATCGGCCGGTACGTCCTACCACCCGAGATCTTCGAGATCCTGGCCGCGACCGGCGCTGACGCCCGCGGCGAGATCCAGTTAACCGACGCCCTCCGGATGCTGCGCGCGCGCCGCCCGATGTACGCCGTCGAGTTCGAGGGCCGGCGCTACGACACCGGCGACAAGCTCGGCTTCCTGAGGGCAACCGTCGAGTTCGCCCTGGCCCGCCCCGACCTCGCCGACGACTTCCGCACCTACCTTAAATCCCTCCACCTCTAACCACATGAGCACTGATTCTGCTCAGGACGCCTCGGTGACTGTTCAGATCTCGAACCGCCGTGCCAGTGATCGCGGCACGGACGTGCGTGATCACAGTTCATATCGATATGAGGCGGCGGTACGAGCGAAGATGGCCTGCTGATCCTGCTCGGTCCGCTCGCGTTCGTCGTGCGGTGCGTCTAGCGACGGCCGAAGCAGTTACCCGCGTGAGGACTTGTTCGGACGCCTCGGCGGCAGCTTCGTGTTGTTCTGCCCGTGCTGCTTGTGCGGCTTACCGCCCGTGCTTGTGCCAGTGCCGAGCGACGCCGGGAATTTCGGGAACTGCGGTAGGACCGAGAAGGGACGTTCGCCGGTCGGCCGTGCTGGTTCCGGGCACGGCTGCACATGTTGGCGCACGCCGTTGCAGCAGCCCGAGCGGCCTCCTACACCGAGGGCACCGGCCTTCTACGCGGTCAATCATAGGCTACGCCTCCGCGGTACCGCGCGACGACACGACTGTCGTTCGGCACTTGCGACCCTACTTAGAGAGCCGGAGTCCGTCCGCGACTGCGCGGGCGTCCAGCCCAAGCGACTCTATCGAGGTTTGTTCCAACGGGCCACGACGCGGCGGGGCTGGCGTCGGCTAAGAACCCGCCCGCGTGAAGGACTATCTGGCCCTCGAGTGAACATCCAGCCCGAGCCGGGCTCTACGCCGGGCTGCGAAGCGCTCCGAAACCTCTGGAGGGGTCGCAGAACTGGTGACCGACGCCATCCGCGCCAGTGGCTTCTGCGGTACGAGATTCGCGCACGTTCGCGCGTGGCCGACTAGCGACCCTCTCAGATCGGCTCCGCAGTCGGGGCAGAGATAGCAGCGGTCGCCGATGTCGATCCCGAGCTGTTCTGGCGTGAAAGTTCGGTGGCACGTCCCGCACAATGCCACCGGATGATCCGGACACAACGCGAAGAGCAACGATCTGAGTCGAATGAACACCAACACGACGCGCGCATCGTCGTCCTCGAAACACGAGCCTGTCAAGCCGGATAGCGAAATAGTTTGGTGGAAGGTGTGGATTCTGGTGGGTAACTCAGACCGCCGCCCACTCTTCGTCATCTTCTTCGGTAGATAGCTCTATCTCGTTTGCGGGGACTTATGCACCGTACGGGAGGCGATGAATGGCTCAGGCCGCAAGAGCACGGACGCCGGTCTTTTACTGAAGGGCATTCGGAACACTTTCCCGAAGAAATCTGAAATCCGTTGCCGATCAGGACTGCTGACTCGCGGATCCCGCGAGGAAATCCTCGAAGGAGAGGGACGTACCCGGT
>Ga0075434_100006595_pt1 | contig 10652 bp, 12 predicted proteins | sample RhiMethybrSRZTD3_FD_75298 | JGI IMG/M metagenome (GOLD analysis project Ga0075434, IMG submission 75298) | Populus rhizosphere microbial communities from Tennessee, USA - Rhizosphere MetaG P. TD hybrid SRZTD3 | ecosystem: Host-associated > Plants > Roots > Rhizosphere > Soil | place: USA...
GTATGGGATTATCTTACCGGTGGCGCGGAGTCCGAAACGACGATGCGGCGCAACCGATTGGGCTTCGATAGTCTTGCCTTGCGCCCACGAGTGCTGATCGATGTTTCGAAAATCGATACTTCGACGACGTTTTTGGGACAGAAGTTGCGGATCCCGGTGATGCTCGCGCCTATCGGCTCGTTACAGACAATTACGCCTGAGGGCGGCATTGCTGTGGCCAAGGCGGCGGCTGAGTTCGGCACCATGAACTTTGTCAGCTCGGTGACCCAACCAACTCTGGAAGAGATCGCCGTCAGCACCAATCATCCGAAGATCTTTCAGCTTTACATTCGCGGCGGTCTCGATTGGTGCGCGGAAATCATCGGACGAGTGAAGCAAGCCGGATATATGGCGTTGTGTCTTACAGTCGACACGGCGCACTACAGCCGGCGTGAGCGGCCGCTGCTCAATCGCTGGCAGCCGCCGAGCCGAAGAACCGAAACTGGACGAATCTTCCAAGCAATGCTCACATGGGAAATGGCCGATGCGATCAAAAAGATCGCAGGCATGCCGTTGATCATCAAAGGTATCGCGACGGCGGAAGACGCGAAAATTGCCGTGGAACATGGGATCGATGTCATTTACATCTCGAATCATGGCGGACGGCAGCTCGATCATGGCAGAGGAACGATTGAGACCCTGCCGGAGATCGTCGAAGCCGCAGCGGGTAAGGCGCAAATCGTGCTCGACGGCGGCATTACCCGCGGCACAGACATCGTCAAGGCGTTGGCACTCGGCGCGAACGCGGTGACGATTGGGAAACTGCAGGGATGGGGCTTGGGCGCTGGCGGGAAGGCCGGTCTGGTTCGGGTTCTGGAGCTACTCGAGGAAGAATTGATTGTCGATATGGCGCTTCTGGGTGTTACTCGAATCGATCACATTACTCAGAGCTATATCTGTAAGACGCAACCGGTTACGAGTGCGCACGAGATGAGCGCGTTCGTGCACATTGAAGGCGGGCAGCTACGCTGACGTAATCTATTGTTCGGTGGCTCTTCGACGCAGGCGCTCGAGCAGTGATTCGATTTCCTCGAGACGGGAACGCACCTCGGCATCGCATTTGCGGATTTCATCCGCCCCTGCACGTTGATGCACGGCATCTTCGAGCTCGGTAACGGCAACACCAAAGAGCTTCAGGAGACGGCGAACTTCTTCGCTTGGCATAGTTTCATTTCGGAGCGGAGATTAAAAAAACCTCCAGCTCGCGCATTCTTTCGATCGCAAGGTTAAGCGTATCCGACAAGAACACGTCATGTCAATTCGTGCGCGCTTCGGTCGATAGGATTCCGCGCGCCACGAATTTGGATCGGGGTCTTGCGGCGAAATATCTCAGCCCTCTTGTTTGGCGGCCGCTTCGCGGGCTTTGTTCAATTTGCCCAGGGCATTGTACGCCGCATATTTGTACACATCTCCCAACGTCGGATAATTGAATACCGTGTGGGTGAAGAAATCTATGCCGCCGTCAAAGCTCAGGCAGGCCAATCCGATGTGAACGAGCTCGCTCGCGATCTCGCCAATGACATGCACCCCAAGGAGTTTGCCGCCGGGAGACTCGAAGATCATTTTGATCATGCCTTCGGTGTCACCGATGATCTGGCCGCGCGCATGATTGCCGTATTTGTCCTTACCGACGACGTACGGAATATTTGCGTTTTTGCATTCTTCCTCGGTTATGCCGACCTGCGAGATCTCTGGAATCGTATAGATGCCGGCTGGAAGAATCGGAGCGAGCTTTGTCTTGTATTGCAGGCCGAAGGCGTGGCACATGGCCAGACGACCCTGCTCCATGCTGGTGCTGGCCAGAGCCGGCACGCCGATCACGTCGCCAGCGACATAGATACTCGGCACTTTGGTTTGAAATGTGATCCGATCGAACCCGTCGGGACTTTCGCGCGTGGGATCCGAACCTTTCTTCATCAGCAAACCATACTGATTGATCGGGATGCCCAACTCCTTCAGTCCCAAGTCGTCAGTATTGCCGTCGCGGCCGAGGACATAGAGGACCGCGTCCGTCGTCAAAACTTTGCCGCTCTGAGCTTGACATTTACGGTGACCGTTTTCGGAGACAACCGCTGCCGGGTCTTCTGTGGTGTCGGGGAGACTTTCATTCATACGCAGTTCGATGCCGTCGCGGCGCATACGGCTCATGAATTCTTCCCCGATCTCGCCGTCGAGCAGGGAATCCATTGCTCGCGGCTTGGGATGCAACCAGCGTGGTCTTGACGCCAAGAGCGTTGAAAAGAGACAGACATACTCGGATCCGACGACACCGCCGCCAATGACTACCATCGAAACGGGAAGCCGCTTCATCTCCAAAACGGTGGTAGCATCGAAAATATTGTCCTCGCTGATGAGGGCTCGCCTTTTTTCCGCTCGCTTTCGTCCTCGTGCTCGTAATCCCACACCATATGTTTAAAAGCTCCGTCGCGAGGTTGGGTGGTATTCGCATAAAGCTTCTTCAAGCGTTTGCCGAGCTCGTTAGTAAAACCAGGTGTCGGACCGGCAGTCGCCGGCGCCTCGGCGGCTTTGTGATGGAACTTCAGCATTCGCTGCGAGTTGGTGAAGGTGCCCTCGACCTCGGCGACTTGCGTAGCCGGCAGGTAGAACACTTCTGTCTTGATATCCACAGTTTTTATTTGGCCGTTCTTGATCTCGGGCGCGTTCCTCCAGAAGATAGCCGTCGGTCAGCAAGTTGTCTTTGACCACGAGCCATTCGAGCTTCCCGAGCGCGGTGGGTCATAGGCGAAAGAAGTCGTCCGGTCCACGCCGGAATTCGCGAGAATGGTCTCGGTGACTTTGAGAAACGTTTCCTTCGGACAGCGGTGGTCCTCTCGACCATTTCCGGCGTGTAACGTGAGTAGTGTCTCTTGAGGATTTGGAAAACTGCCCTCGGATTCTGAAGTGTATTCGCGGAGGGGTGCGGGCTTAACGAGCGACTTCACCAGATTGTCGAAGGGCGGCCCTTGACTCGTGCCTGGAGTTGTCCCTGGCGCGCCGTGCGGCTGCTGACCTGATTTGGTCCCGGGTGTTTCGCCGGACTGTGCGGTATTCGCCGTACGTCCCTGATCGCCAATCTTGGTCCGCGCGTACTGCCAGGTCGCGCCGTCGTACTGATTGATAAAGCCGTTAAACGGCCATTCCTTCACGTCGCCCTTGGTTTCCAACAGCCCGGAAAAAAAACTCCGTACATATCCTCGGTATCTTTAAAATCCTCGGTGATGATTGTCGCGGCATTGGTGTAGGTAACGGCAAAGGTCTTGAAAAACGGATCGGTTTTCCATTTTTCACTATTGATGACGTAGTTGATGACCCCGCCCAAAAAGGCGCTATCGGAGCCGGAGCATAAATATCCGCGACGGCGCTGGTCCGAGTAAAGCGTGGGTCGACGTGAATGATCTTGGCTCCGCGCTCGACTTTGGCCTTTGTCGGCCAGGGAAAGGCAACCGGATGGTTCTCTACCATGTTGGAGCCCATGACAACGACGCAGTCGGAATCGTACATGCTCCGCGGATAGAGAGTCGCCGCGCCGCGGCCGAAGCGTGTCCCCAGACCGGGGACGCTGGAGCTATGTCATATCCGCGCCTGGTTCTCGATCGCGACGATGCCGAGGCCACGCATGAGCTTCTGGCAAATCTGATTGAACTCGATCTCGAGGGTGGCGCCGCCGAGCGCGAAGATCGCCGGCGTCATATTGACGATCTTGCCGTTGGAAAGCTTCTCGATGAAGGTATCGTCGCGCGTCTTCTTCAGGAGCTCGGGTAATCCGGGCCATCGCGCGGTCGATGTCCCAAATCTCCCAGTCGGCCGCCCCCGGCGCGCGGTGCAGAACTTGAGTCGGACGATTCGGATTGACGTGGAGCTGAAAGATCGCCCGCCCTTCGGGCAGAGTGTGCCCTCATTGTGAGGACTTCGCGGGTCGCCTTCAATGTTCACGATCTTTCCGTCGATGCTGCTCACCAGAGTGGCGCGAGCCGATGGAGCAGTAGGGACAAAGACTGGGGGTGGTTTTAGCTCCTTTAATGCGGCAGGACCGCACACCGTGCGCTTTTTGGGATTAGGATTCCAGCGCCTGTTTGACAACCGTGTAGAGAGGGACTACGGTGGCGCGTTTTTTTGCCGCGTGGAGTATATGAAGGTTTGTCGAATCGATTCGAGATCGCTTTATTACAGCTATTCGCTAATGCAACGAGAGGATTCGAACAACAATGATGCCAACACTACTGCTTCTGACTACTCTCTTCAGCATCTTCTTTAGCACTGCGAATTCTATCGGTGCCGGTACGATTACTGGTGAGGTTAAGTTTGTTGATAGCCTGCCGAAACCCGTGCCCATTAAAGTCACCAAAGATCAGGATTACTGCGGTGAGAGTCTTCCCAACGAAACCTATTTGGTCGAAGCTGCTGGCGGGCTAAAGAACGTCGTCGTCTTTGTCGAGTCTGCTCCGAACGGCAAAGCGGCTGATCCACAGAAAGAGAATTTTCTTTACAATGACGGCTGCCGCTACGCGCCTCGCGTTTTGGCATTGCAAAAAGGAGAAAGGCTCCGCGTAAGAAGTCATGATCCGAAGCTTCACATCCCGCACGGATACTTAGGGGAAAGAACGGTCTTCAATCTTTCTCTGCCATTTAAAAATACCACGATCGATGCTACCGCGAAGATCCGAGAAGTAGGAATTATGAAAGTCGTCTGCGACACACACGCGTGGATGCTAGGTTTTGTCCACGTCTTCGACCACCCGTTCTTCGCCGTGACGAACGAGCAAGGGGTGTTTTCTATTTCCGACCTGCCGTCAGGCAGCTACGTCCTAAAAGCCTGGCATGAAGACGGCGGGATCAGAACTCAGGAAATCACCATCCCTGACAGCGGCGATGTCCGGGTTGTTTTTGAATTTGGAAGAAAGTGAGCAAATGCAAGCAGGACTCTGATTGGAAGAAAGAGGCAAAACGTGCGTTGTAAGCGGCTATCGCAACAGTTCAAAGCGCGTCGGCTGCTCGGCCAAAAATACGCGAAGTTTCTGATACGGATCCAGTTCCGCTTCAAATAAATCCTGCCCTTAAAGCAGCAAAGAGGAGATTGCGAAGGTGTTTCGTTTTGGCCAGAGGGACAAAACGATATTTAACGTTAATCGTTGAGAAAGCCCAAGATCACTTTCGCAGTCTGTTCCGGCCTTTCGACGTGAACGTTATGGCCCGCGCCTGAAATAATTTTCAATTCGGCTTCTGCGATTAGATCTGCATAAGTCTCGCCGTGCGAGCGCGGCACGAATTTATCGTTTTCTCCCCAGATAATCTGTGTCGGAGAGGAGATGCGATGGAGACGATTGCGCAATGCGTAGTTATAAAAGTAAGGCGGCTTGAAACCGATCCGCGAGCTGAACCGCAGCATCTGGTAGCGGCGCACCTCATCTTCCAGTTCACCCTTCCCGTCGGGAAACATGTCTAGAGCATCGGGGTGATTGGCGTTCGAGAACAACATTTCGCGCAGCGATGCATAGCTGAAGCCGAACTCCGGCTGCGCCATCATGAAGACGTCCCCGATCAGAGCGCCTTCGACGAAAAGACCGGCCGCGCCGATCAAAACGAGCCTGCGAACTTTTTCCGGATGGCGGACCGCGATCTCGGCGGCAATCCAGCCGCCGACGCACGTTCCGATCAGATCAAACTGCGTGAGCTTGAGAACATCGAGAACTTCCAAGTAATGAAAGAGCACATCTTCGATCGTATCGATATCTTTGTTCTCGCCGGTTCGCGCGCAGCCCGGGTGTGCGGGCGCGATCAATCGAGCGTGCTCAGCGAGTTTCTCGTGAAACGGCAGCCAACCTTCTTTGACCGAGTGCACATCGGCAAATCCGTGAAGATAAAGCAGCGGATCACCGCTGCCGCTTTCGGAGATTTGAACTTGACGACCGCGGACCTCAACTACCGCGCCGCTCAATGCAGTGCCTCCGCGGCGGACGCTTCCAAGTCGAAGCCGGCATATTCTTCTGTGAACTGTTTCAGAGACGCGTGACGCAGCGCTGGCGCGACTTGGTCAGCGAAAAGTTTCATGCTTTTCCGAGCCAGCCGATCGGGCATATTGCCGAGCTGGAACTGAATTAATAAGTTCCCTACTTTGGCTTTTTCGATAAGACTTTGAATACGGCGAGTGACGGTCTCGGCACTGCCCACGATAATCGACTGCGAGGCGTCGAGTTCCTCCCAGTTTTCGACATCACCCAAAAGCTTTCGCCCAGGGGTGTAGCCCTTCAGATACTCGCGCCAGGCCGCAGCTGGAATGTATGGCACGCCCGGACCATAGGTAAGTTGGCGTCCCTCTCGGCGCAGATGGCCCTTGAGACAGTTTTTCAAAAAGTACCAAACTCCTTCTTCACATTCTTCGCGCGCCTGCCGATCGGTCTCGGCGACGTAGGTGGACATCAAGATGCCGAAGCGAAACGGGTGATATCGATCGCCGTGCTTCTCCAAGACCGCGGCAAATTCCTGCTGGGCTCGATGCGTTTCGCCGCCATGGCTGCGGGAGGAAAGGAAATAGCAATAACCACGTTTGGCCACTTCGGTCATCGTCGAAGGGCTGCGCGAACCGGGAATCCAAACCGGCGGAAACGGCTTTTGCAGCGGTTTTGGCCACAGGTTTACATAGCGCAATGGAAAATAGCGGCCTTCGTGCGCAAACGGGCCGTCTTCAGTCCACGAACGCACGATCAAATCTGCGGCCTCCCAAAATTTTTCGCGCGTATTCGCCGACGGGACGTCGTAATTGAAAGTTTCCGGACCGCCGCCAGGTGCGAAACCCGCGATCAGGCGGCCGTTGCTCATCTGATCGAGCATTGCATATTCCTCTGCAACCCGCATGGGATTGAGGTGCAGCGGCAAGAGGTTTCCCAAGATAACGATTTTGCCGCGGGAGGTTTTCTGTGTGAGAGCGGCCGCGATGATGTTTGGCGAAGGCATCAAGCCATAGATGTTCTGATGATGCTCGTTCAAAACCATTCCATCGAAGCCAAGCTGATCCGCATAGGCAAGCTGGTCGATATACTCCTGGTAAAGTCCTCTCGATCTGGTATTGTCCCAAAGACGATTCGGCACGGTCACCCAGCCACTGGATTCTTTCTTGTCGAAGTCCTTGTCGAGATATGGATACGCCATAAAATGCCAGCAGAAAAGTTGCACCGGTTTCATCATTACCTCGACGATGTGCCAATTTGATTGTTAGAGATATAACTTTAATGCTCGGCGCAACGCAACTGCACGCCAAGACTGGCGTGCAACAAATCGCTGCGATGCGGTAAAAAACCGCGGATCACTATATGTAATAAATTTCGGGATTTCGACGAATGAAAACTTTTTGCGAACAGATCGCGATCATCTCGTTCTTGTTTGGTGTAATTGCGTGCGGCAGCGGCGCGGAAGTGGACTTCGCTCGTTCTCTGGCGGTGAAAGCGCCCGCAGATTTGGTTTTGCGGGGCGGTAAAATCGTCACAGTCGACAGTAATTTTTCGATCCACGAAGCCGTGGCCATTCGCGACCGGCACTTCATCGCAGTAGGTACCAATCGGGAAATGCGACCACTGATTGGACCGCAAACGCGCGTCATCGAGCTTGCCGGACGGACGGTGATTCCTGGACTGATCGACGGGCACATTTATGCCACCCTTGCCGGTCTGAGCTGGGATGCTGAAATACACTGGGAGCGAATGCGCTCGCTAACAGAGGCGCTGAAACAAATTTCTGCGGCGGCAAAGACGAAGCCAACGGGCAATTGGATCGTTGTCGCCGGTGGTTGGGCGCCGACGCAGTTCGTCGAGGGACGCTTTCCGTTGCGCGCCGAGCTCGATCAGATCGCGCCCGATCATCCGGTCTATGTTCAGTATTTACGTGAAGGTGCGCTGCTAAACAGCGCCGCGCTGCGCGTCGCCGGCATCCAGCCCGGGACTGCGGAACCCCCGGGCGGACAATTTGAACGCAATCCGAAAACAGGAGAGCTTACCGGATGGCTCAAGGGTGTGCCGGCCTGGAAATCCGTTTATGAAAAGATTCCCCTGCTTCCTCTCGATCAGATCCGGCAGAGCTTCAAAAATTGTTTTTACGAGCTGAGCCGCTCTGGAATTACTTCCATCAACGATTTTCAACCAAACGAGGTGAGTTTCGCGCATCGTAGGTTGCTGAGTGACATGGCGCGGACCGGCGAATTGCCGCTGCGAATAAATTTTTACTTGGTTCCCGGCTCGACATCCGCGCCAAGGGAGTATCTTCGAAGCGCTTTGGAAGAAATCAAGACTTTGGCGCAGAACGATAATTTTCGCTTTGCAGGTTTCAGCAGACCGCTGGTTCCTGGAATCAACGATGATTTGTTCGGGCCTGGCGCCGTCTCGATGACGCCCCAAAACGAAGAGCAGCTTCGGGAGGCCGTGCGCTCCTTTGCAGAATCCGGCTATAATTTTCAGGTCAACGTAAGGTCGGACGAGACAGCGCGTCGATTGCTCGATCTTCTGGAGCAAACAGAATCTTCGAAACCATTGAGGCCGCGGCGGGTCGGCTTTACCGGCCTCGACCGGGCGACGCCCGAGATCTTGTCGAGCATAAAAAAAATCGGAGCTGGAATTACCGTGGACGATCGTCTGGCCCTTACGGGAGCCGGCAATCCACAGCTTTGGGAAGTGGAAAACCCACGGCAGGCGCTTTCTTTGAAGACAATCGTCGAGCTCGGTATTCCTTTGGGCGCCGGCACGAGCGCTTTTCAATCCGCGCCGTTCTCGCCGATGTTGTCATTGTGGTGGTTGATTACTGGTAAGACGTTCGCGCGGTCGCCAGTTCGTTTCCCATCGCAGAATCTTACGCGGCAAGAAGCCTTGCGCGCGCACACGATCGGCAACGCCTGGTTTACCGCCGAAGAGCGACGTAAAGGTTCGATCGAGGTCGACAAAGTTGCCGACTTGGCCGTGTTGAGCGCCGACTATTTGACAATCCCCGAGGAACAGATTCCCGCTCTCGAATCGATCCTGACGATCGTCGGTGGGCGGGTGGTTTACACGGCTGGTCCGTATAGCCGGATCGAGCGCAAGTAACCCCTATTTCTTTGTCGCGGCTCGCAGAAAACTGTAGTCGACCACATCCGTTTGGCTGATCGGTTTGGTGACTTTCGCCAGAGTTTTGGCCTCATCGATCGCCGCCTGCAGGGCGGCGTCATCGACAAAACCGTCCTGAGCGAGCGCGTCGGCGAGATAATTATAGGCTTCTTCCATAACGTCTTTCGAATAGCCGTACTTCCTTTGCGCAAACGCGATGAAACCGGCTCGCTCCGTTTTCAAGGCACGAGTGGCGCGCAGAAACGCACGCACCATGCGCCGCACCTGACCGGGATTCTTTTGTATCTTCTCAAGACTCGTGGCCAGTCCCGTCAGTGGGCGCTCAAGAATTTTGCCGGCATAAACGAGCTCGTGATAACCTTCTTTCTTGAGCTGAATGTTGAGTGGCACCGGCATGTGCGTCGCTTGGACTGTGCCTGCGAGCAGCGCCGCATGGCGCAGAGTGTCACTGCCGAGCGTAATAATCGTCACGTCTTTTTCAGGATCTAGACCGAGGGAACGTAAGGCAACCCGGGTGGCAAGATCGCCCGTCGCACCGAAGGAGCTCACGCCCACTTTTTTCCCCTTCAGTGCAGCCGCATTGCGAATTTCCGGCCGTGACATAAGGGCGTGCAGCACGCGCGAGAAATCAAATGAAAGATTTCTTACTGGTACTCCAAGAATGGCGCCGCGAATTATCGTGCCCGTGCTGTAGCTGTAATCAATATCTCCGGAAAGCAAAGCCTTAATGCCCAAATCGGCGCGAATGGAGACGTATACGAGATCGATTCCCTCATCGCGATAGAAGCCACGGTCGATGCCGTATAGGAGAGGACCGATGGACAAAGCGGCACGGGCCGAGTGCCCGACAATTACTTTTTCTTGCGCTCTGGCAGGGATTACCCAGAGACTCAAAAGCAGGGCAGCGACGATGAATCGACGAATTTCCATAACGGCCTGGTGCTTATCAAGTTCGTTTATGTCGTGCAAAGTGGCAGTTAGCTTTTCCGTGGATCAAAGTTTCATCGAGGCGCAGTCCCTCTTTTAGCAACGCACTACGTCCGAGGAAAAACGTAATGATCAGTTGGTGAAGGGTGTGGGGAACTTGGACTCTCGCGATGTGTTCACTAAAAAAGAGAGGCCAGACTTTTGGAAGTCTGGCCTCTTGCCACTGAACGTGACGGGGGGCTCAGTGGCAGCCGCTATCCCGTGGGAGCTGTGCTGAAGGAGGCAGCGCGGGAAGCGGCACACTAATTCAGTTTAGAGTGTTCCATTGGCCGCAAAACTTATAGGTCTTCAACCGGCGTTGGAGATAAGTATCTTTGGGCCAATCCCAATTCCGGCCAGGAAGATCCTCGCCAGTGTACGCAGCACCATTCACCTTGCTCTGGAGAAATACCAATTGCCAATAGCTCGGTTTTTCCGCGTCCGTCGACTTCATCTCTGTTTCTCCTTGTTCCTGGTTTTTTAGACGATTGAGATAGTTGAGTAGCATACAGCGTCATCCCCTAACTCTCAGATTTTTAGTTCTTTTCTGCTCGTTTTGTT
>Ga0075434_100006596_pt1 | contig 10649 bp, 12 predicted proteins | sample RhiMethybrSRZTD3_FD_75298 | JGI IMG/M metagenome (GOLD analysis project Ga0075434, IMG submission 75298) | Populus rhizosphere microbial communities from Tennessee, USA - Rhizosphere MetaG P. TD hybrid SRZTD3 | ecosystem: Host-associated > Plants > Roots > Rhizosphere > Soil | place: USA...
CGGTCTTCTGGTTGTAGATGCGCGTGCCGACGAGATCGGCGGGCACGAGGTCCGGGGTGAACTGGATGCGGCGGAAGCTGCCGCGCAGCGCAGCGGCGAGGGTCTTCACCGTCAGCGTCTTGGCGAGGCCCGGCACGCCTTCGACCAGCAGGTGGCCCTGCGCGAGGATCGCCACCAGCACCCGCTCCAGGAAATGGTCCTGGCCAACCACGGTCTTCTTCACTTCGTAGAGCAGGCGCTCCATGAGCTGCGACACGTTGCTCGTTTCCATGCGGCTCCTCAGAAAGGCGGCAGGCCGGCCGCGGCGGCGGCGTTCTCGATCGGCACGGCGAAGCCGATGCCGACGAAGACTCGCTGCTCGGTCGGGTTAAGCAGGCCGGTGACGATGCCGATCACCTCGCCATCGTTGGTCACCAGCGGTCCGCCGGAGTTTCCCGGATTCACCGCGGCGTCGAACTGGATCAGGTTGGTGAGAAGCCGCTTGCCCTCCGCCGAACGGTACTCGCGGCCAAGGCCGGAGATCACGCCCGCCGAGGCCGAAGGGCCGATGCCGAAGGGAAAGCCGACCGCGAGCACCGCCTCGCCCGGTCTCAAGCCCGCGGTGGAGCGCATCGTCGCCGGCTCGAGATCGTCTGGAACCGACTGCGCCTTGAGCACCGCGAGATCGTGCTCCGGCCGGGCGCCGATCAGGTCCGCGGCGGCTTCCATGCCGTCGAAGAAGACGACGCGGATACGCTTCGCGCCGTCGACCACGTGCAGGTTGGTGAGGATGATGCCGTTGTCGACGATGACCACGCCGGTGCCGGTGCTGTCCGGTCCCTTGGCTTCGATCTCCTCGGTGCCGTCGTAAGGCGAGCCGCGCACCATGACTACGGACGGACGGATCTTCTCGTAGGCGTCGGCCGGCGTCATTTCCCTTTGCGGCGGCTCTTCGGCGACGACCGGCTCGGGCGGCGTTGCCGGCGCGAGCAGCCAGGCGGCACACGCGAGAAGCAGCGCCACCGCCGCGGTGGGCAGAAGCCAGCGGCGACGGCGTGCCGCCATGGCCGGCGGCTTTGCTGCGGGAGGGGGCGAACCCGCCTCTGCGGGGTCAGGGGCGGCAGGCTTTTCGACCGGGACGGGCTTTTCCGCCACCGGCATGCGACGGGAGCCGCTGTAGACCGCGCCGCGCTTGCGCATCAGGGCAGTGTACCAACGTTTGCTTGAGCCAAATCAAGATCCCGCCCCGGGCACGGTGTACACCTGTAAACATGTTTCTCTTCCCGCCTACCCTCGACCGGCGCGTAGTCGACGACGGGCGCGTCTCGTGCCCGCGGCGAGAGACTGACATCGACATCGACCGCTGCCTGAGTTGCGAGCACCTGATCACTTTCGATCAACGCTCGAGCCCGCCGTCGGTCCGCTGCCGGCCCGACCGCCCGCTGCCGGCCTTCCTTCTGCGCGTCCTGTAGCGGTCCGTTGTAGCGAACCGCCGGCTGCGCTACGCTGCGCCGCGCGTGCGCCAGCCGAACTTCATCGTCAGCCCGTGCTCGACCGCCTGATCGAGCGCGACGGGCTGGCGCTCGTGTTCGCGAACGTGCTGCTCGAGCAGGTGGGCCTGCCGATCCCGGCGATTCCGACGCTGGTCGTCTGCGGCGCGCTGGCGGCCGAGGGCAGGATCTCGGCCACAGCCGTGCTGGGCGTGGCGTTCGTCGCCTGCATGATCGGCGACGGCCTGTGGTTCGCCGCCGGCCGGCTCTACGGCCGCCGCGTGCTCCGCTTTCTGTGCGGGATCTCGCTCTCGCCAGACACCTGCGTGCGCCAGACGCAGACCCAGTTCGAGCGCTGGGGCGGCGTCACGCTGGTGGCCGGTAAATTCATCCCCGGCCTCTCCACCGTCGCGCCGCCGCTCGCCGGCGCGATGCGCTACAGCTGGATGCGCTTCGCGCTCCTGAATGGGCTGGGCATCCTCATCTGGGCGGGGCTCGCGATCGGCGCCGGCATGCTCTTCCACGCGCAGGTCAGCGCCCTGCTCGTCTGGCTGGAAGACCTGGGACAAGCCGCCGTCGGCCTGCTCGTCGCCGTCCTTTGCGCCTACGTCGCTTTCAAATGGTGGGAAAGGCAGCGGCTGTACAAGACTTTGCGCGTCGCGCGCATCACCGTCGACGAGCTGCGCCACCTCATGGGCGGGGCGCGCAAGCCGGTGATCGTCGATCTGCGCGCACGTGTCCCCGGCGAGGAACACCGCTCGATTCCCGGATCCATCGTCATGGATCTCGCGGCGGTGCGCGATGACCGCAGCCGCCTGCCGCTCGACAACGACATCGTGTTCTTCTGCGATTGCCCCAATGAGGCGAGCGCCGCGGCGGCGGCCAAGGCACTCATGGATCTGGGCTATACGCGCGTGCGCCCGCTGCTCGGCGGCCTGGATGCCTGGATCGCGGCGGGCTACGAACTGGAGAGAGCGACCTCGAGGACGTAGTGGCACGGGGATTGCTCGACACCGGCATGAACCCGCGAATCCTGCTCGTTTCGCTGCTCGCGCCAGTCGCAGCCGTGGCGGCCAATGCCTTCACGTCGCTGCATCCCGAGGAAGCCTATCCGGACAACGTTCCTACGCTAGCCTCGTCGGGAGACTACTCAGACCTCTTCAAGCGCGTGCAGGAAAGGCTCCACGCGGAGGGCTTCGATGCAGGCCCGGTGAACGGCGACTGGAGCGCCAAGACCCAGACCGCGCTCGCGCAATTTCAGCGCGCGCGCGACCTGCCGGCGAGCGGCTCGCTCGATGAGCGGACGCGCGCGGAGCTGGGGATCGAGGAAAAGCCTGGCGGAGAGTGAGGGATTCGAACCCCCGAGCCCTTGCGGGCTAACGGTTTTCAAGACCGCCGCATTCGACCGCTCTGCCAACTCTCCGCAGCCAGCTCAGTTTACTAGCTACCGGCTGCGTTTCTTCCCGCGCGTCGGCGAGCCCTTGCGTGACAGCGAACCGTAGTTGTAGCTGTTGTCGCCGCCCACCTTGGCGGCCTCGCGCATGCGCTGCTCGGCGAGCGTCTCGCGGCTGCGAGCCGCCCCGTATTTGCGTTTCATTTTCGTGACTTCCCTTGAAAAAACCCTGTCGGGGCCGCATTTTAGCTCATACCGGTAGGAAACCCCCGGGCGGTTTGGTAGTCTAAGAGCACGATACCTACAAAAGAGCGGAGGAACGAATGGAACTGAAACCGGTACGCACCGGCGAGGAAACGGCCCCCTACGCGGCGCCCGAAGTCGCGATTACTCGCGACAGCCAGCGGGTCCTGCGCAACACCTACCTGCTGCTCGCGACTAGCCTGGTTCCGACCGCGATCGGCGCGGCGGTCGGCTACAACCTCGACTTTTCGTTCATGCGCTCGAGCCCGATCGTTTCCAGCATCGCGGTGCTCGGCATCTTTTATCTGTGGATCTTCGCCATCGAGAAGAACCGCAACAGCACCCTCGGCGTCGGCCTGCTGCTCGGCTTCACGCTGTTCCTCGGACTGCTGCTCGGGCCGCTGTTCCAGAGCGTCCTGATGCTGAGCAACGGCGCGCAGCTGGTGATGCTGGCGGCGGGCGGGACGGCGGCGGCGTTTTTCGGCCTGGCGGGTGTCGCCAGCGTCGCGAAGCGCGATTTCTCGGGGCTCGGCAGCTTCCTGACGATCGGCTTCTTCGTGATCATGGCCGCGGTGCTGGTCAGCATCTTCGTCCAGATCCCGATGCTGCAGCTCATGCTTCTCGGCGCGTTCATCCTGTTCAGCTGCGTCGCGATCCTGTGGCAGGTGAACCAGATCGTGCGCGGCGGCGAGACCAACTACATCTCCGCCACGCTGACCCTGTACGTGCAGATCTACAACATCTTCTCGAGCCTGCTGCAGCTGCTCGGGATCTTCGGCGGCGAGCGCGAATAGCTACTTAGCTTCTTCTTCTTTCTTCGCAGAGGCGGGCTTCTTGCCCGCCTTTTTCTTTTCGGCTTTCTTCTTCTCGGCGGCCTTCTTCTGCACCGGGGCGCCGGCGACCTTGACCGCGGCTTCCTTCGCGCCATCGCACGGCGTCCTGCCGGTGCCCTTGACCGCGACCTTATAGCTGCCCGGCTTGGCATAGGTGTACTTGAGCGTCCGGATGGTTGCCAGTCCGAAATCGACGCTGCGGCCCTTGCCGTCGCCGAACTCGACGCGCGCGTCGCAATTGCCGACGCCGCCCTTCGCTACCGAAACGACGATTTCGACCTCTGAGGACTTGCTGTCCGGCTTCACGGTGAGGTTGTCGATCTTCGGCGCCGCCAACAGAGGCGACGCGAACAGGAACAGAACCAGAGCTTTCATTTCCCTTCCTCCCGTTCGAAGAGTGTAATGCTCTCGACGTGCGCCGTGTGCGGGAACATGTTCGCCACGCCTGCCGCCGCGAGGCGGAAACCCTGGGTGTGAACCAGTACTCCCGCATCGCGCGCGAGCGTCGCCGGATCGCACGACACGTAGACGATGCGGCGCGGCCATTCGCGCGGCAGTGCCTTTACCAGCTCTACCGCGCCTTCTCGCGGCGGATCGAGCAGCAATTTATCGAAGCGTCCGAACGGCGCAAGGCCGTGCTTGAAGAGATCGGCGACCTCGAACTGCGCCACCACGCCGTTGGCGAGCGCGTTGGCGCGGGCGCGTTCGACCAGCTCGCGGCTGCCCTCCAGGCCGATCACCTCGGCGCCGCGCTTCGCGAGCGGCAGGCTGAAGTTGCCGATGCCGCAGAAAAGATCCGCGACGCGCTCGCCCGGCCTCGGATCGAGGAGCCGCATCGCCTTGGCGACCAGGACGCGATTCACCGCCGGGTTGACCTGCGTGAAATCGGTCGGACGGAAATGGATCTTCAGCTCGGGCAGCGAGTAGTAGAGGTCGCTGTCTTCCGGCGCGAAGGGATGCGCGGACTCGGGGCCGCCCGGCTGCAGCCAGACGTGCACTGTGTGCTTCGCCGCGAATTCCTTGAAGAAATTCTTGTCCTCGGCAGTCAATGGCAGAAGGTGCCGGAACACCAGCGCGACGGCGTTGTCGCCGACCGCGACCTCGATCTGCGGCAGGCGCTCGCGCACCGAGAGGCTTTCCACGAGGATCCGGAGGTGAGGGATCAGCGATGAAACCCGTTCCGGGAGCACGGGGCATTCGCGCATGTCGGCGATGTAGGTCGAGCGCCGCTCGCGGAAGCCGACCAGCACGCCGCCCTTCTTCTCCACCCGCCGCACCGAGAGCCGCGCGCGATGGCGGTAGCCCCATTCCTCGCCCAGGACGATGGGCAGCATGGACTCCGGCTTCACCTTGCCAATGCGCTCCAGGCAGTCCTCGAGCCAGCGCTGCTTCGCCGCCATCTGCGTGCGCTCGTCGGCGTGCTGGGTGGCGCAGCCGCCGCACACGCCGAAGTGCGGGCAGCGCGGCACGCGCCGGCCGGCGCTCGCGCGCACGATCGCGCTCGCAGCGCCGACGTCGAACTTGCGGCCCTGCTTGAAGATGCGCACTTCGGCCTCTTCGCCGGGCAGCGCGCCCTCGACGAACACCACTTTGCCTTCGGCGTTGCGGGCGACGCCCCGTCCCTCGCTGTCGAGGGCGTCGATCTGGAGCTTCAGGTTTTCCAGAGCTGGAGAAACTTCTGCCAGTGCGGCTCGGGACGCTTCTCGAGCAGGCTGCGCAGCAGCGCGCACTCCTCGGCGTAGCGCTGCGGGGTGAACGCGCAGCGCATCATCTGGAAGCGGAGGTAGAGAAGATAAGTGTTGGTGACGTCGGCCTCGCAGTAGTCGCGCAGCGCGCGAAGCTCGCCCTTCTGGAACGCCGGCCAGACCTCCGAGCCGTCCATGCCGATCTTGCCGGGAAAGCCGGACAGGCGCGCGACGTCGTCGAGCGGCGAGCCGCGGAAGCCGTACATCGCCAGCACGTCCATGAGATCCAGGTGCCGGTCGTGGAAGCGGCTGATGTAGTTGCTGAAGCGGAAATCCTTGTTGTCGGCACCCGTGTCCCAGAAGCAGGCGGCAGTGACGCCGTGGATCAAGCCGCGCGTGACCAGCACCGGCAGGTCGAAGCCGCGCCCATTCCAGGAGACGATCTGCGGCACGTACTTGTTGATGCCGTCGAAGAAGCGCTGGACCGCTTCTTTTTCATCCTGGTCGGGTGCGCCGAGCGAGAACACGCGCACGCCATCGTCGTCGCGCAACACGCAGGAGATCACCACCACGCGCTGCAGGTGCGGCTGCAGGAAATCGCTGCCGGAGGCGACGCGCCGCTTCTGGAACGCGACCTCGGCGACCTCGGCGTCGGGCAGGTCGGCCGGCAGGTCGAACAGCCCGCGGATGCCGGCGACATCGGGAACCGTCTCGATGTCGAACGCGAGAACCGGGGTCATCTAATCCGGGAAGACACCGGTAGTCAGGTAGCGATCGCCGCGGTCGCAGACGATCGTCACGATGACCGAGTGTTTCAGCTCTTTTGCAATACGAAGAGCCACATGCATCGCTCCGCCCGAGGAGATGCCGGCAAAGATGCCCTCCTCCTTCGCCATGCGGCGCGTCATCTCCTCGGCTTCGCCCTGGCTCACGTACTCGAGGCGGTCGACGCGGCTCTTGTCGTAGATCTTCGGCAGGTAGGCCTCGGGCCACTTGCGGATGCCGGGGATCTGCGAGCCGTCCTGCGGCTGGCAGCCGATGATCTGGATCTTCGGGCTCTTCTCCTTGAGGAAGCGCGAGCAGCCCATGATCGTGCCGGTGGTGCCCATGCTGGAGACGAAATGGGTGATCTTGCCCTCGGTGTCGCGCCAGATCTCCGGCCCGGTGGTCTCGTAGTGGATGCGCGGATTGTCGGGGTTGGCGAACTGGTCGAGCATCGTGCCCTGGCCCTCGCGCACCATCTTCTCCGCGAGGTCGCGCGCGCCTTCCATGCCGCCCTTCTGCGGCGTGAGGATGATCTCGGCGCCGAAGGCGCGCATCGTCTGCCGGCGCTCGAGCGACAGGTGCTCCGGCATGATCAGGATCATCCGGTAGCCGCGGATCGCCGCCGCCATGGCGAGCGCGATGCCGGTGTTGCCCGAGGTCGGCTCGATCAGCACGTCGCCCGGCTTGATCCGGCCGCGCTTCTCGGCGTGGCGGATCATCGAGATCGCCGGCCGGTCCTTCACCGACCCCGCCGGGTTGTCGCCTTCCAGCTTGGCGAGGATCACGTTGCCGTTTTTCTGCGATTCCCGGTCCAGGCGCTGCACGCGGACCAGGGGCGTGTTGCCGATGAAGTCTTCGATGGTGCGGTTCACTTGCGACGCAGCTCCGTATCAATTTCCTTAATGTACGCCGCCACGCCCTGCTCGACGTTCATGAACTCCCCGGGATAGCCGGCGGCGCGCAGCCGCGACATGTCGGCCTCGGTGAAGCTCTGGTACTTGCCTTGCAGCGCTTCCGGGAAGGGGATGTATTCGATCAGCTTCTTGCCGACGATCTCGTGCAGCGTCGCGCTCGTGCCGTGCACCGCGTTGATCACCGCCACCGCGAGCCGGTTGAAGCTTTGCGCGCGGCCGGTGCCGCAATTGAAGATGCCCGACACGTCGCGCCGCTCGAGCAGCCACAGGTTCACGGCGACGACGTCGTCGACATAGACGAAGTCGCGCCGCTGCTCGCCGTCGCTGTAGCCGCCGGAGCCGATGAAGAGCTTGACGCGGCCCTCGCTGTGCAATTGCTGCCAGGCGTGCAGCGCCACCGACGCCATGCGGCCCTTGTGCGTTTCATTGGGGCCGTAGACGTTGAAGTAGCGCAGGCCCGCGATCTGGGAATTTTTTATTCTTAAAATGCTTCTGACATACTGGTCGAAGAGAAACTTCGAGTAGCCGTAGATGTTGAGCGGCTTCTCGCAGCGCCGGTCCTCGCGGAAGTCGGGCCCGGCGCCGTACACCGATGCCGACGAGGCATAGATCAGCGGCACCTCCTCGTCCTGGCACCATTCGAGCAGGCGCCGCGAGTAGGCGTAGTTGTTCTCCATCATGTAGCGGCCGTCGCTTTCCATCGTGTCGGAGCACGCGCCCTGATGGAAGACCGCTTCGACGTTTCCTTCCAGTTTTTCCAAGGCCGAAAAGAAGGCGGCCTGGTCGATATAGTCGGCGACGTCGCAGCCGACGAGGTTGGTGAACTTGCCGCTCTGCTGCAGATTGTCGACGGCGATGACTTCTTTCACGCCGCGCCGGTTGAGTCCCGCGACGAGGCGCGAGCCGATGAAGCCGGCGGCGCCGGTGACCACGTAGTAGGTCACCCGAAGATTTCCTTGAGCGTCACTTCGGCGGTGCCGAACTTGGTCACCTTGATGCCGCCGGCGCGGTTCGCGGCTCGCACCGCGGACTCGAGGCTCTGGCCGGCGGCGAGCATCACCGCGAGGGTCGCGATCACCGTATCGCCGGCGCCGGTAACGTCGGAAACCTCGCGCTTCTCCGCGCTCACTCTAAAAACTTTCTTGGAAAAAAGAACCATCCCATCTTCGCCGCGGGTCAGCAACAGGGCGTCGAGCTTGAGCTTCTCGCGCAGCGCCTGCGCGCGGTCGGCGAGGTCTTTTTCGTTCTTCCAGCTGCCGACCACGACGCGCAGCTCCGCCAGATTCGGCGTCAGCACCGTGGCACCCTTGTAGCGCGCGTAGTCGTCGCCCTTGGGATCGACCAGCACGCGCTTTCCGGCCTTGCGCGCCTCGCGGATCATCACTCCGATATGCTCGAGGCCGCCCTTGCCGTAGTCGGAAAGCAGCACCACGTCGCAATCGCCGAGCGCGGCGCGAAAATCGGCGAGCTTCGAGGCGAGCACCTCGGTCGACGGCGCCCTCTCCATGTCGATGCGCAGCAGCTGCTGGCGCCGGGCGATGACGCGCAGCTTCTGCGTGGTATGGACCCGCGCATCGCGGTGCAGGCTGGCGGCGACCCGTTTCGCCTTCAGCAGCTTCTCCAGGCGCTGCCCCGCCTCGTCGCGGCCCACCACCGACAGCAGGCGCGTCTTCGCGCCGAGCGCGGCGCAGTTCGCGGCGACGTTGGCCGCGCCGCCGAGCCGAACCTCCTCACCCGTGAAAAGCAGCACCGGCACCGGCGCCTCGGGCGAGATGCGCGAGGCATCGCCGTACCAGTAGCGGTCGAGCATCACGTCGCCGACCACCAGCACCCGCGCCTTCGAGGTATCCGGAGCCTTCAGATCCTTCTCCCGATCGGATAGTAGGCGATGCCCTGCGCCTTGAGCGCCGCGGGGTCGTAGAGGTTGCGTCCGTCGAAGATCGCCGGCGACTTCAGCTTCTGCTTGATCGCCGCGAAGTCCGGGCTGCGGAACTCCTGCCATTCGGTGACGATGGCGAGCACGTCCGCCCCTTCAAGCGCGTCATCGGCGCTGTCGACGATGACAACGTCGCTCTTGTTCAAAAGCATTTTTCTCGCGACTTCGCGGGCGGCCGGGTCATAGGCCCGGACCTTCGCGCCCTCACGGGTCAGGTCGTCGATCAGGGTCAGGCTCGCGGCTTCGCGCATGTCGTCGGTATTCGCCTTGAACGCGAGACCCCACAGCGCGATCGTCTTGCCCTGCAGCTTGCCGAGATGCTTGCGGATCTTCTCGCCGAGGACGTGCTTCTGCGCGTCATTGACTTCCTCGACCGCGTGCATCAGGCGCAGCGGCTTGCCGGCCTCCTGCGCGCTGCGCTGCAGCGCCTTCACGTCCTTGGGGAAGCACGAGCCGCCGTAGCCCGCCCCGGCGTAGAGGAACTGGTAGCCGATGCGCGGATCCGAGCCGATGCCGCGCCGCACCTCCTCGATGTCGGCGCCGATCACCTCGGCGAGGTTGGCGAGCTCGTTCATGAACGAGATCCGCGCCGCGAGCATCGAATTGGCGGCGTACTTGGTCAGCTCGGCCGAGCGCACGCCCATGACGATGATCCGCTCGCGGTTGCGCTGGAATGGCGCGTAGAGCTGGCGCAGGAGCGCGATGGCGCGCGGGTCGTCGGAGCCGACGATGATCCGGTCCGGCCGCATGAAGTCCTCGACCGCGGCGCCTTCCTTCAGGAACTCGGGATTCGAGACCACGGTGAAGTCGTTGCCCCTGCCGCGCTTCTTCTGCTCCTCGATGATGGCCTGCTTCACTTTGTCGGCGGTGCCGACCGGCACCGTCGACTTGGTGACCACCACCTTGTAGCCGTCCATGTGGCGCCCGACGTTGCGCGCCGCGCTGATGACGTGCTGCATGTCGGCCGAGCCATCCTCGGAGGGCGGCGTGCCGACGGCGATGACCTGGATCTCGCCGTGCGCGACGCTCGCCGCGACGTCGGTCGAGAACTTCAGGCGCCCGGCGGCTTCGTTGCGCCTCACGATCGGCTCGAGGCCCGGCTCGAAGATGGGAATTTCGCCTTTATTTAGTTTATTTATCTTTCCTTCGTCGAGATCGAGGCAGAAGACCGTGTTGCCCGCGTCGGCGAGGCAGGCACCCGTGACGAGCCCAACGTAGCCGGTTCCGATAACGGTAATCTTCATGGCGTCAGCTCGAATTCCTCGGTTCGCCTTGGCGGAAGGGTTTCCCAGCCGCCGCACGCCGGGCAACGCCAGTAGAACTGCCGCGCCTTGAAGCCGCACGCCTCGCAGCGATAACGCGCCAGGCGCCGCGTGTGGCCGTGCACCAGGCTGCGCACCAGCTCGAGGTC
>Ga0075434_100006599_pt1 | contig 10648 bp, 11 predicted proteins | sample RhiMethybrSRZTD3_FD_75298 | JGI IMG/M metagenome (GOLD analysis project Ga0075434, IMG submission 75298) | Populus rhizosphere microbial communities from Tennessee, USA - Rhizosphere MetaG P. TD hybrid SRZTD3 | ecosystem: Host-associated > Plants > Roots > Rhizosphere > Soil | place: USA...
TCTTTGTGAATATCCGTATTGAAGTATAATAGATGACGTTGACAAGACTATAGCCGAAAATACTAAAAATATAATAACATTTGGCTTAGCTCTTGATTTCATGTGGAGAATGCAAACTGACAATTATAAAAGAATTATCTGCTTTGGTTACAGACTTTGGGTGTTAATACTACTCCACTATAACAGCAAATCACTTAAAAATAATTTTACACTACGATAAACTCTTGTTAATAGTTAAACGATATGAATGACCTCTGTAAGAGATAAAGGAAGGCTACATAAATTAGAAATGACTGGGCAAGATATCGTCGTGTATATTCTATTTTTGTGTCTTGCAGAAGTTACATTTGACGATTTAGTGCGGTTGATGACCTCGACATCATCTACGAGATTGAAGAAATATTTGTTTTATTTTTGACTATGATCTTATTTCGTATAGTGGACATAAACAAGTATATATGTGCTATGCTTTTTCATCTACTTTTTTAATACTAGAATCCTTGCCAACTAAAATAATACGAAAACTTAACTAGGGTATGTGCAAATGAAGATATCAATTTCAGCTTTTGCTGCTATACTTGTTATAGTATACTTTACTACACTCTACATGACTAATGCTGATTCTTTTCTGTCTTCTTCAGTTCAGCCACGTGGAAATCAAGATGCAATGAAAAGTATGATAACAGACGGTTTACGGTCTAATGAGACTTAATATGCTTTATGTTAATTTAATATATAATTCTCCAGAAGTTGTTAAATGTTATGAGAACTATTCATCCTACATCGAGGCATTGGGAGGGTTAATTATTGGATTCACACAGCTTTTCTTTTTGTACGGTCTAGTTTAGATAGCTTGTCGTGCTTTAGTATGGCACAAGTCTAACTCAAGCCGGCTAAGACCACAGGCATGAAAGGATTTATGGTAATGGATGACTTGCAAGATTTACAGGTATCAGTTGTACTTACCTTCTGGGAAAGAAAAGAAGATATGGATTATTTTTATAAATCAGAAAACAAGCTCTTATCTGACCTAGTTAAAAAGCTAAATCCTTCATTTGAGCAATTGCCAGTGAGAAAGGATTATCAAATAGCTAAATTCAAAGCATAATAATATCAAATGAAGTAGAATACGGTACATGTTGTACAATGGTTACCATTGCAGATAATGAAATTTTTTCTATACCGTATAGAATTCTAAAATCAAGAGAATGTATTCTTAATTAAAATGCAGTTTTATAGTCATAATGCCGTCATTGTATAAATACATCCCAACACAGATTAGACAACTAATGGCGATTCTTACGTGAGTCCCATTTAGATATCCACTTCTCTAGGCCTGTAAAAATAGCATCTATTCCTTTGCCAGTGAAGTAAGTTTGTATTCTGCTTAATGGTCTATTCTCATAAACTTCTCGTAACAAGACATTTTCCATCCATAAAAAGCCTGATGGAGATAATCATGCAAATATCCTACCCCTACAATGAGGCTACAGGTTCATTTATCGTAATCTAGTAGCCTAATAGGCCCTTTAGACGGCTATTGCTCGCTTTGTATCGCTTTTTCTTGCATTTGATCTATTTGTTCTGTAGAAATTTCATCAAATAGGTTACACCAATCCCTCCCAGAAATAATAAGGTTGAATTTCTTGAGTTCCGGGATGAACGCATCTGCCAGTCGTTAGGATGTCTGCATTAATAGGATCAGACGGCGAGAACCATTTACATGATAAGCAATTCTTTGATTGCCATGTAATCCTTTTCAATGTATTTTTGGTATCCCCTGCTGTAGTTGTCATCTAATCTAGCTTCCAAGCACGAACTCCATCGATAAAAGAGTTCTCTTCTGGATAGATTGAAAAGGGAATAAAAGCAATAGTTAACACTATTATGCATAAAGCTGTTTTCCAATCGCAAACATGCTCCATACCTACATTAAAAACTAACAAATGAAAGAGTAGATCTAATTGAAATATTTATTGCGGCGGCGCCTGCCATATTGTCGTTGGAGCTTGCTGGAATAGGACTAGCAACCTCATCATTGTCATATGCATTTCAAACTGCACAAGCATTCAAAGAATACTTCACCTTCACCACCACAAGCACCATGTCCTTATGGTTTGCCATCTCGTATACTCAATAATCTACTGAAGACTTCATCTTTTAGGCTACGGATCCTAATCCTTGCATTCCTATATGCATTGTCATTTATGGTTTAGTAACACGACATGAGCTCCTGTCGTGTAGTTTTGAAAATCTATTATAAATAAATCTCACAATCAGTGTTCCTTCAGGAAAGTGATTAATTATAGTGGATATTATCATGCCTCCAGGTAGTATAGCTATCAATTGAAGTAGGGCATCAGAGCCACTCTTTGGTTCTCCAGTTGGGGAGATAAGATGAAATGATTTGTAACGTAAAGGAGCAGGAATCCTATATAGCAGACCCTGTTGATCAGCTATAGATATCGGGACAAAATCTATTTTCTCGTTTTTGTCAAGGATATCAATTAAATGTGCAAATCTAGTACAGGGTCCACAATCTGCATCGTATGCCAAAATATACTTTGAAGATGAGGATTTTACTTGCATACGAGTGTCCTACCCTAACACCAGATATAAAACATATGATATTAAAACTACCATTTTTATGTTGAGCTATAATAAGCTTTCACTAGAATTTAGGTATGACGACGAAATGTGCCCTATTTGGATCATTATAGCTGTTTGTCTCATATCGGTTGAGATATAATTGCATAGGGGTTTGCCTATCAACTGATGCTACAGTTTGTGAGTTATACACTTTAAGGCTAGCCAATTATTCTGCAGATTTTTTTTGATGTAAGTTATAAAATTAATAGATGCCACGTTCCCCTTGTGGTCGGTTATATACTGAAACAAGGGAAACTGTGATCGCTATCACCTTCATTTTGGGGCTTTATCAAATATTTCATCAACGTCTTTGAAACTATTGCTAAAGTAGCAAATGTCCGTGCTGTGATAACACCATTTTGAAACCAAGGTTATTATCTTATTTGCTGTCCAGGAAAAAATTTTAGGATTTTGCTTATGTTCATCAAGGCATTAGATCCAATGCCATCTTTAATTCAGCTATCTCTTTCTTAATAATTTCTTCCTCTGCTTTATCGGAAGGATATTTCAAGAGACGCTCGCATGCCTCAAGTTCTGCTGATATAATGTCCTTTTTATCAATACAAACACTATGGCAATCATCAATAAGTGAGTATGTCACTTTCCTATCTTTCTCCTTACATCCACAGATCATTGCTATAATCTTCAAAGGCTCTTCCATATGAGCAATATTCATTTTTGTCTTTACACTAACTGGAATAGTTAACCAGATGAAATAAACACTGATTAACTATGTTAACCGAAGTTGTAAAACAAAGATATTTTTGGTATTATTTGATACCAAAAGTTCCAAATTGTCTTAGTGAATGTCCAAAGATGTGAATTACCTTTCTTCGACCCTTTCTAAATGTTATGTGGTGAAGAATACAAAAACTACCACAGATATTCCTATTCCTCTTAAGTTTATAGCTAAACCTGTAAAATTCGCAGTTATTATGACCTCACAATTCATTGGGCATATTCCATTTATCCTATCCATTAGATATACTGAAGAAATATTTAATTAAAATCATTTATTAATGATAAATCCACAGAGGTTTTATTATTGGCGTCTATCAATATGAATTATACACCCACAATGTCGATTGCTATAGATAATTCTGAGATTGCTTCTTTGTTAAGGGCATTTAGTACTTCAAGTCTGTTGATCTTTATAACAGCAACACCTTCATCTTTAGCCTGCAAATCAAGCTTTATATGCTTCGTTTCAAACGACAATAGAATAGTCTGGCTATGAGTTTAATTTAATTTCATACATACGAACAAATTAATATTCCATCCATCAGACAAGTATATTTGCGACCTAATTAAACCGCTACCGCTGCTTCAGTTCCAATTTTTACCAACATCTTGCCAAGGTTTTCTCCTTTAAATAGGCCAATAAATGCATTAGGTGCATTTTCTAATCCTTCAGTAATAGTTTCCTTCCACTTAATTTTTCCTTCATCAATCCATCTAATCATCGAAGAATGAAACTCGTTTAGCACATCGTAGTGATCCCTTACAATAAAGCCATGCAGTCCAAGTCTGTTTGGGATGGCTCGAAATAAGTTTGGCAAAGCATAACGGATAGCAACATTATATTGAGATATCATACCACAAAGCACAATTCTTCCGAATGTCTTCATGTTGTCAATTGCTACTTCTAGATGCTTACCTGTCACGTTATCATAATAAAGATCAATGCCTTCAGGACAGGCTTTTCTTAATTCAGAAGCAATATTATTTTCGCATACAGTTTTGTAATTAAAAGCATAATCTACCTTAGCCTCATCTAGTAGTCATTCTACTTTTTCTTCAGAATCAACACTTCCTACAACATGACAGCCTTTTAACTTTGCAATTTGAGATGCAACAGATCCTACCGATCCTACCGCTCCTGACGCAGCTGACACAAAAACTGTATCCTTACCTTCATTTAATTTACCTATTTTGAAAAGTCCTATATATGCAGTGAGTCCATTCATACCTAACACGCCGAAAAACGACTGTATTGGTGCAATTTTTGAATTAATTCTTGAAATATCATTTGCCATTTGAGAGCCAATATTCCCTCCACCCAAAGTTCCCAAGGACATATTCTCCTACCTTAAACTCCTTATTCTTGGATTCTATAACCTGCCCTACACATGCACCATCGAGGGCCTTATTTAGTCGAAATGAAGAGATATAGCTTTTAGTTTCCTCTGGACTCCTCATCCCTCCACGCATGTAGGGGTCTACAGACATCCAAATGTTACGTACCAAGAATTCGCCCTCTTTTGGTACTGCAATATCTACTTTAGCCAGCTCAAATATGTCTTCCGTAGGCATTCCTTTAGGATATTTCTTGAGACGCATTTCCTGACCTGTTATTGATACCATGTTGATATTAGGCTACAGCATGCATATTTTATTTATTTTATTTGTCGAACAGGGAGCGCTGTATATGAGCAGGTGGTCGAGTAATTCTACTCTATACCAGTTTCAAAAGCTGAATCTATACAGATTAGGATTTAATCGCATCCAAACGCTATAGTGGGTTATGATTTTTGTTGGTAATTAGAGCCGTTGACATCGACCTTGTATTACATGCTATGCCAAATCTTCCTTTAGTATCAACCGTTATTATTCCACCAGTATTCTTACCAAACCTTTTAGTTAGCATGTCAACTGTTTTTTTACTTGATAAACCTGCGCTATTTTTTTTAGATTGCATTTGGTCACAAGCATATTTACATAAACAAAGTCTCATGGCATACTCTCCATAACCAGTAGCACATGCTGCTCCTGATTTATTGTCAGCATAGATACCAGAACCAATTATTGCAGAATCACCTATTCTCCCATGCATCTTAAGCCATATTCCACCAGATGAAACAGCTGAAGCAACATTTCCATTTTTGTCAATTGCAACTGCTCCTACAGTAGAATAATATTGATGACGAATTTTTTCCTCTTGTGATGCCATAGACGAAAGCGTCATCATCAGTTTGCTATTCTTTTTCCATTTTGTTCTGAAATTCTTTAAAAGCCTGCAATATTCCTTCATTTTTTTCTCATTTATCTCATGAGAATAGCCTTCAATAGTGTCGCCAAATAGCTTTGAAAGTTTAGTCACTCCATCTGAGACTATCATCACATGATCCGTGCGCTCCATCGTCAGTCTTGCTACCTTTACAGGGTTTTTAATGCCTGTTGCCATTCCTATAGAACCAGCAGATAAATCTCTTCCATCCATAATTGAAGCGTCCATTTCTACTGTCTTGTCAATTGTAAGAGGAGCGCCAATACCAGCATTGAATAGTCCACTATCTTCCATGCTTGATACTGCTGCTTCCACTGAATCCACTGCTGCTGTCTTATTGCTACTACCTCTCTTTAAGAAATCAAAACTATAAGAAACAACAGATTTAAGAGATCTCGTGATTCCATCTGTTTTTTTTATTTTTTCGACGCTTGCTCCACCATGTATTAGTATGCCGAAATCAAAACACTTTCCATTAGAACTCAAAATGACGTCATTGATTTATTCAATCTCCTTTATAATTATCTAATCTCGTTTCGTCATCAGCATCATGCTCTACACCTAAAGAACTTAGGAATCTTGAACAAAGAGAGAATTCGAGTAAAGATGGATTATTATTCGACATCATTTCTTATAGTCGCACACATATACTCTACGGTAAAGTGTTGTTGAGTAATTTGGTTAATAGGACATGGATATGGTCTTAAACCAAACCTCAAGAATAAATACGATTACAATAGCTCTGATCTCATTACAACTTCTCCTTTTAGCTTCTATTTTTAAACAGAGCAGCGCAGATTTGTATCCTAGCATATTATAAATTTTACCCAGATTCGAGCTAGTTAATGAATAGCAATTAACGATTCTTATGTTCAGTGTTAGTATGGCCATATCTTCAATTTTGTCACAGTATCTACTAATGGCTCCTACATGTTCTCAAAATTACAATACTACAGCTGCTTGCCAATTTCGCTCTAGTACCACAACAATAACAAACCAACAAACCAATTCAGGCCTTATTTTGGGAGATTCAATCTACACAGAGCAAGATAAAGCCACACTTATTCACGTGGAGCAGTAAGAGTATGAATTTTTCCGATAATGGAACTGTCTTCATTGTACCTTAAACAGACATGCAACTACTACGGTAGATAGACAAACTGGAACTTGCAATTTTTACTCTCTAGGGGATGAAGATGCTAATGGATCAACTTAGCATTATTAATAATTTGGTAGTAACCTTCAAAAGTAAAACAGACAAAGCAAGGAAACCACAACCATAGGTTAGGAATAGAAATATGAAAGCAAGACAATTACTTTTTTAATATTTCTTTAATTGATATCAATTAGCAAGCAGTTACTCACTAAAGTTATACGATGTAAATTATTCTTAGGGAAATGGTATGGCTAAAAGGAAAGGCGTTTTGTCCTTTATAGCAGAATGGTCATCATTATTTGGGCTTTGCTGAAGATTACACGTGGTAGCTGCATTATTATTATTGCTAATAGTACTAATGCATAATTTGGCAATTACTTGATGAGGAATAGATACTACCGCAACACTTATGAATGATATTATTGTAGCTAGAATCAGCACTGTTATTGTTGAAGACCGTGATGAATATATATGGATCCTAATACGTATCTCCCCTTGTAAGTAGTGTACCATGTTAGGTATATTTGGTTTGTATCAACTTGGATACTACAGTTTCTTAAAGAAGTTATTACTATCTCTATGATCTAGAATAATATCAACAACTATTGCAAAAGAAGAACATCAATTAACTATCAATATGAGAGGATAAGATATTGACTGATGATAATCCGTGCAGTGAATATTTTGAGGAAGATGAAACGAATCTGACGGATTCACTCGGTTCCTGTAGTAAATTTTAGACTAGTTAATATATCTATACAAATAATCCCTCAACGTAGACATTAGCGTAATATGGATGAAAATACATTGATTAAAGCGAATACCATTTATGTTAAACAAGAGAAACTTAACACTAGAATAGCAAATCATATCAGTATCGTAGGATGACCGCTGATTGTTTATGGGGAAGAACTTTCACCAACGTTTATTGGATTTGCTTTTATCATTTTCTACAATATTAGAAGGTTACCCATGAGCCTAAATTCAAAAAAAGTAATCAATTGTAATAGGGAGTCTGAAATATATGACTATTCTACTTTAATGGAAGAGAAAACAAGAGAAAGAAACATTGACAGCGAATTGCAGATGGTCCCGCCAAGCTCTACACGCTCGTATAGAGATAGGAATTACATTATCAAAGACATAATCTCGAAACTAGTAGAGCATGGTGAGCTTAACAAGAGCAATTTAATAAGTTATTGTGGATTAAATTTAAAAAAACATGAGTATATTATTGATTATTTGGAATCGAATGGATTAATTGTCAAAAATGATATGTTTCAAAGAAAAAGAACAATTACTATTTACAAGTCAACAGAGAAAGGATCGGAATTTTTTAGGACTTTGCGATCCTATGAAAAAATGTTTCCTAGGAAAAAACTATTAAAACTGTCAAAAACAAAATTAAATGAGGCAAGCAATAAGAAACTAATACTCTGTCAAACTAACAAGCTTAAAGAGCAGTAGTCATTAGGTTTTAGCTTAACTTAAAATAACAATATGTCTTGTAAAAATGAAAAAATCACATAGCCTGCTTATGTTGACCAATCTTCCTCACCATTTGTCTTCCAGAAGACTTATCATTATCCTGTGATATACTTTGCACGATACGCTGTATGGCCAATTTGTACGGTGATGATGGTAATGATAATCATAATGACTTTCCTATTAGCGAACTACAACAAGACAATATTGGCGGTCAACGTTCCAAGATCGATGTAGTGGCCACCATTCTTCATATTTGTCTAGACGGGAGTTTAAAAAATCATATAATTGGAAAGGGTAATCTAAGTGATTCTATGACTAATCATTATCTCACCTTATTGCTTTATCACAATTTATTAGAAAGTTACAAAGATGAGGGCAATAATAATAGGACATATTATAGGACTACACGAAAAGGGAAAGCCGTTATAGTACATTATAACGAGATACAGAAGCTCTTTCTAAAAACGGCCATATTAAAGTCAAAAAACAATAGCAGTACTGGCGATAGATACTATTTAGAAAAACGCAAATATGCCCATAGTTCCACTCTATATCCATACAAGATTCTCATCATAGATGACGAATCAGATATCACTTCTGCATTAAAGAGTGGTTTGCAGCTGCAGGGATTCAAAGTCGACGTATTTAACGAACCCCTAAAAGCTTTATCAAACTATAGCGTTGGTACTTACGATTTATTGATTCTTGACATAAAAATGCCTAAAATGAATGGATTTGAATTATATAGAGTGATTAGGAAATTAGATAAGGGAGTTATAATTTGTTTTTGGACAGCGTTTGAGGTTTGCTACGAAGAACTAAGAAGGATGTTTCCGGCAATGGACGAAAGATACTTCATTCGAAAACCGATCGCTATGGACGAACTGATAGATCGTATACAAAATGTAATATCGCCATCAGCGGAGATGACAAATCCTATGACTCCTGATGGCAGCGCTGCTAAAAATCAGGACAAATGAGATTTTTGCAGTTTCCGCAGAAAAGTTATGTCTTACTTACTATTATTGCTGTTTGTGCAACATTATTAGCTATCCTCTCCTATCAGTATTCTATTTCTTACTCTGATCAGACTCTTAAACTTGAGTCAGAAGACATTAGATCCAACGCGAAAATACAAGCAGACTATATTTCGTTAATTTTATCAAATGGGATAAACTCCGTTAAATCAAATCTACAGGTTCTTTCTAATTCCCGTGGACTTCAAAACCATGACAATGCCAGCGGAATATTGTTAGATGCAGTACAAGAATCTACAAACGAGTTGCCAGATTCTTATATGTGGCTAGATGAAAATGGCAAATTGATTTGGTTAAGTGGTAGTGCTAGTAACCTCAACCAAGGCAAAACCCAAAATCCATACAGTCTTAATTTCAGTAATACACCTTATTTTAAAATACCTAAGAATACTCGTGCTCCATATTACGGCAATACTATAGTGGAACAGAATAACAACAGGAATCCTGTTAAAGTGTATATTTCCTACCCAATTATTGATAAACATAATCTAAATGCTAATAATAGTCCTCTAGGATCATTCAAAGGCATAGTTGCTGCCATAATAACATTTGACCTCCAGTCAGGCATTCTAAAAAAACAATCATCTGCGGAAGTTCAAAAGAATTTGGTAATACTTGTTGATAATAATGGGACAGTTATGTCGTCATACAATAATCGATTGACTGGTAAAAATATATTTCAATACGAGTCTCAAATCTCAGGCGCCAAATCACAGTCACTGGATGACTTTATCAGGCGCTCGCTTGCAGGATTTAATACTGATTCTATTGATATTGAGTTAGGTACCAAAATGAGCAGCATAGTGTCCAAGCCTATAACCAATAACGGAAAAAAACTCTGGACAATATATGTTATTTCTCCACACGACCTCACAAATACCGTTAACTCACTTTTTAAACAACAAAATAACTTTAGTACCTTGATGATAATAGCAATAGGATTAATAGCATTTGGAATCGCATGGATAATCATATCATGGAACAAAGGGTTAGAATCCATCATAAACTCAAGAACACTTGAGTTGAAGGAAGCAAACAATTATCTTGTTTCAATTAATGAACAATTAAAAATTCATGACAAAATGCAAAATGAATTTATTAACATCGCAAGTCACGAGATGAAAACACCTACCCAATCAATCCTGTTGCATTCAAGCCTTTTGTTTGCCCAACCTGAGGTAAGAGAAGAATCTATAGAGGCTATACGTAGAAGCGCGACAAGACTTCAAAGATTAACAAATGATATACTTGATGTAACAAGAATAGAAAGCCATACCTTAAAACTCAATAAGGAACGGTTCAATTTAAAAA
>Ga0075434_100006601_pt1 | contig 10647 bp, 11 predicted proteins | sample RhiMethybrSRZTD3_FD_75298 | JGI IMG/M metagenome (GOLD analysis project Ga0075434, IMG submission 75298) | Populus rhizosphere microbial communities from Tennessee, USA - Rhizosphere MetaG P. TD hybrid SRZTD3 | ecosystem: Host-associated > Plants > Roots > Rhizosphere > Soil | place: USA...
CGCGTGGTCCGCAACGGCGACGGCCTGGAAGCCCAGATCACGACGCGCAACTACGATCAGCGCACCGAGATCGTGCAGGGCACCATCACCTCGAGCCTGTTCGGGGCGGTGAACGACGCGGGAGAGCAGGACCAGCTGGCCCTCGACCTGGCCGACATCTTCGCCTGGGACATCGACTTCCACACCGAGCTGCAGAAGGGCGACTCCTTCAAGGTGGCGGTGGAGAAGATGTACCTCGACGGGCGGCTCAGCCGCTACGGCCGGATCCTCTCCGCCGAGTTCGTGCGGGGCGACCGGACGCTGCGCGCCGTCCGCTACGACGGCCAGGAGAGCCAGGGCTACTACGCCCCCGACGGCACGCCGCTGCGCAAGGCCTTCCTCCGCTCGCCGCTCAAGTTCAGCCGCATCAGCTCGGGCTTCACGCAGAGCCGCTTCCATCCCATCCTCAAGACCATGCGGCCGCACTACGGCGTCGACTACGCCGCGCCCATCGGCACGCCCGTGATGGCGTCGGGCGACGGGGTGGTGATCCTGGCCGGCTGGGACGGCGGGTACGGCAAGACCGTGAAGATCCGCCATCCCAACGGCTACCAGACGCTCTACGGCCACCTCTCGCGGATCAACGTGAAGGCCGGGCAGCGCGTGTCCCAGGAGCAGTACATCGGCGCGGTGGGCATGACCGGGCTGGCCACCGGTCCCCACCTCGACTACAGGATGATCAAGGGCGGCGTCTTCCTGAACCCGCTCAAGATCCAGTCGCCGCGCGCCGAGCCCGTCCCGCGCGGGGAGCGGGCGGCCTTCGAGGCGACCCGCGACCGCGTGCTGGCCCTGCTCGAACGGGCCCCCGCGACCGACGTCCGAATGGCGAGCGCGTCCCGCTGACCAGGTTCCTCCGACTCCTGCTGCTGTTCGTGCCCATCAGCCTCTGGCTGGGCTATACCCATGCCTCCCCCACCGTGGTGTTCGTGACGGCCTGCCTGGCCATCCTCCCCCTGGCCGGCCTCATGGGCGAGGCCACCGAGCACCTGACCCACCACACCGGCCCCGGCGTGGGCGGCCTGCTCAACGCCTCCTTCGGCAACGCCGCCGAGTTGATCATCGCCTTCATGGCCCTGCGCGCCGGCGAGCTGGAGATCGTGAAGGCCTCGCTCACCGGGTCCATCATCGGCAACCTCCTCATGGTCCTGGGGCTGGCCATGCTGCTCGGGGGCTGGAAGCACAAGGAGCTCCGCTTCAGCCGGCTGGCGGCGGAGAGCGGCAGCAGCATGATGATCCTGGCCGTGGTGGCGCTGGTGATCCCCGCCATCTACGCCCAGGTCACGCATCACCGGGAGCCGCAGCACATCGAGTCCATCAGCTTCGACATCTCGTGGGTGCTCATCCTCACCTACGGCGCCGGCCTGATGTTCTCGCTGAAGAGCCACAAGCACCTGTTCGCCGGCGAGGGCGAGGACGACGTCCACGCCGAGAGCGGGCGGCCCTGGACGGTGCGCACGAGCCTGCTGGTGCTCCTGGCCGCGGCGGCCCTGGTGGGCGTGGTGGCCGAGCTGCTCGTGCACGCGGTAGCCGCGGCCGGCGAGGCCATCGGCCTGGGCAAGATCTTCATGGGCGTGATCGTGGTGGCCATCGTGGGCAACGCGGCCGAGCACTCCACCGCGGTGACCGTGGCCATCAAGGGCAAGATGGACCTGGCCCTGGGCATCGCCATGGGCTCGTCCATGCAGATCGCGCTCTTCGTGGCCCCGGTGCTCGTCATCGCGGGGCACATCATCGGCCGGCCCCTGGGCCTGGAGTTCACGATCCTCGAGGTGGTGGCCGTGATGCTGTCGGTGGCCGCGGTGGCGCTGCTCATCCACGACGGCAAGACCAACTGGTTCGAAGGCTTCCAGCTGCTGGCGATCTACACGATCCTCGCCATAGCGTTCTTTTTCATCTAGTAAGTCGGCTTACCGACCTGCCGGCCTGTACGCCTATCGCTTCGGGGATCCGGATCCGGGTTCGGTTCCCCCGGTGGGCTTGCTGCCCGGTCCGCCCACGCCGGGCTGCGCGCCCGGCATATTGACGGGCGGCTTGCCGATGAAGCGCGGCATGCCGGCGGCGAAGATCCACTCGTTGTACTTCGTGCGGCCGTTGAAGAGGCGCAGGCTCTCTTCCTTGCTGGTGCTGGCCACGCCGATGAAGGGGCCGCCGATCTCGCCGCCGGACCCGAACGTGGGCTGCCCCATGCGCGAGCCGCCCTTGTCGTCGCCCATTCCCCCCGGCAGCGGACGCACACCCCCGCCGGGCTTCCCGGTCACGACCGCCTCGCCCGGGCGGACGAGCCGCCACTTCCCATCCCGGGTCATGGGGTCCTTGTAGGCCTTGCGCAGGAACTTCGCCTTCACCAGGACGTCCAGGGAGACGGGCAGCGACCTCTTCTCCTTCTGATAGCGCTCGATGGCGTCGGCGATCTGCGAGCCGCGGAAGATCAGCTCCTCCTCGCGGGCGTCCTGCATGACGTACTTCCACGCCGGCACGGCCATGGCCATGAGCGTGAACATGATGGTGATGCCGGCCAGGGCGCCCACGAGGCCGAACCCGGCCTCGGGCCGGGAGCGCGGCGCGGTCATGACCCCTCGCGATTGCCCTTGTACTTGCGCTTGACCTTCTTCACGTAGCCCTGGGTCTCCTTGTAGGGCGGGACCCCGTTGTGGCGGTCCACCGCCCCCGGCCCCGCGTTGTACGCGGCCAGGGCCTTGTCCAGGTCGCCGTCGTAGCGCGAGACGAGCGAGCCCAGGTAGCGCGTCCCGCCGTCGATGTTCGCGGCGGGGTCCAGGGGATCGGCCACGTCCAGGGACCGGGCAGTCGAGGGCATGAGCTGCATGAGGCCCTGCGCGCCCTTGGGCGAGACCGCGTCGGGCCGGAAGGCGGACTCCACCGCGATCACGGCCAGGACCAGCTCGGGGTCGAGGCCGTGGCGGCGCGCGGCCGCCTCGGCCAGGGCGCGGATGTCCCCACCGGCGCCCGGCACGATCTCGTCGAGGACCTCGTCCGGCACCACGCCGCGGACCAGCGAGGTCGCGACCCCCATCTCCCCGCCGCCCTTCAGGGTCAGGAACGCGATGTCGCCTTCCACCCGCCGGGACGTGATCTTGAGCGTCATGCCGTTGGTCAGCACCGCGATGTCGGCGCGGGCTTCCGCCGCCACCAGGACCAATGCCGCCGCTAGAAGGACGTTTCTCATTGCACGATGGATACGGTAATGCTCCCGGTCAGCCCGCCCAGGGTCTGGACGTTCACTACGACGCTGCCCGGCGTCGTCCGCTTTGTGCGCAGCACGGCCTCCGCGCGGCCGTTGCTGTCCGTGTAGACCGGGGTTCCTGCGGGCTCCATCAATTCGGTCGTCGAGTTGACGGTGAAGATGACCCCGATGTTGGGCACCGGGTTCCCGTTGCTGTCGAGTACCGTCGCGATGATGTGCGTCGTCTTCGAGACCGAGAGCTTGATGAAGGGGGGATCGGCGGTGACGATCATCCTGCTCGCCACCGCTTCCCCGACGGCCACCGCGGTGCCGCCCGTGACCGGTCCGGAGACCGCGGTGATGTTGGCCGTCCCGGAGCGCGTGTCCGAGACGAAGTTCACGCGGGCCACGCCGTCCTTCGTCCGTCCCTCTCGGTCGATGGTGCCCAGGTCGGTGAAGAACTGCACCACGGTGCCGTCGGGGACCGGCGTGCCGATGACCTCGGTCACTATGGCGGTGATCACGGAGACGCCGCCGCTGGCGGGGACGTTGCTGGGGGCCGCAAAAACGGTCATGGTGGCCTCGGGCGGAGCCAGCTGCGGCACGTCATCGCACGCTTGCGCCCCCACGAGGGCGGCCATCGCCCCGGCCATCGCGACCCGGCTCACGACACGTCGTATCTGAATGTTCATGGCGACACCACGAGACTCGCCGGCGCCGGCACCAGGACCTCCTGGGCGCCGGTGGCCGTGCGCACGGTCAATGCTTCGAGCGCAAGCGCGCTGCGTCCCGCGCCCACGCCCCGGAAGGTAAACGTCGCGACTGCGCCCGAGCCGGAGACGCCCGTTGCGCGGGCGAGGCTGGCGCGCACGCGCCCTGGCTCCATGCCCTTCTCCACTCCCACGTTAGCACCGTCGACGGTGAGGAGCGAGCCCGTGGTGACGTCCACGGCTTCGGCCAGGGCCGGATCGTAGGTGAGCGACACGTCGACACGCGTCACGTCCTTCGCCCCCATCAACACCACGGAGATGGAGCCGTTGTTGTTCAGCTTGATGTTGGCCTCGGGCGGGCTGAAGACCGCCGAGACCATCGGCCCCGCCTGGGACCCCGCCGACGGCGGCGGGCCCTCCTCCGGCGACGGGCTGGGCGCCGGGGACGGCAGCGGCAGCTGCGACGGCGGGATCTGCGTGCCCGAGGCCGGCGGTGGCGGCGGCGTGGCTCGCGGGCCGGGCCGCGCGCCCGCGGGCGGCGGCACACCCGGGGCCGCCGGCGCGCCGGGAACGGGCTCGCCAGGCGCCGGCGACGGTGTCTCTTCGGGCTCGCCGAACAGCGGCGGCCGGGCGCCCGGCACCTTCACCAGCTCGCGGGTGCCGACGTTCAGCGAGGTCAGGTCCTCCTCCGTGACCTTGGGCGCGCGCACCAGGTGCGGGGTGATGGAGATCAGGATCTCGGTGTCTTCCTCCTCCTTGCGCGTGCCGCCCAGCTTGTTCAGGAGGGGGATGCTCTGCAGGCCGAAGATGCCCGAGTGGCTGGTGGTGTCCCGCGAGGTGATGAGCCCACCCACCAGGCTCGTCTCCCCGTCGGCGAAGCGGAGCGTCCCGTTCATGTTCCGCGTGAGGAACGTGGGCAGCTCGGTCCCGGCCAGGACCGCGGTCGGGCCCAGCACGCTGAACTCCGCCGCCATCTCCAGCGTGATCTCGCCGCTGGCATGGACCTTGGGCGTCAGCTCGAGGTTGACCCCGACGTTGCGGTACTGGAACGAGGTGGCGGGCGTGAAGGCCTGGCCGGGCACCGAGACCGCGGTCTGGAAGGTGGTGACCGGGACCGGCACCTCGGTACCGATGCGCAGGGTGGTCTTCTTCCCTTCGGCCGCCCGCAGACGCGGCGAGGCCAGGATGCGGACGCTGGCGTCGGTCTGGAGGAAGCGAAAGAGGATCGAGGAGGGGATCTGCACCACGAAGTCGGCCAGGTTCAGCGACGACAGCAGGTGGGCGCGGACGTTGGTGAAGCCTTTGTCCACCTCGCCCGCCGCGCCCGTGGGCGAGTAGGTGATGCTGGCGGAATAGTTCGACAGCTCGATGCCGTACTGCTTCAGCTTGTTGCGGTTCACCTCGAGGATCTCGACCTCGACCAGCACCTCGCCCCGGGCCTTGTCGTGGGAGTCCACGATGCGCTGCGCCAGGGCCAGCTCGTCCACGGTCCCGATGATGGTCAGGGCCCCGAGCGTCGGGTTGGTCCCCACCTTGGCCGTGGGCCCCACCACCGTCTTGAGGATCGTCTCCACCTCCTTCAGCTCGGCGTTCTGGATGTAGAAGGTCCGCACCAGGACCTCCTCGTACTTGCGCCGGTTGGCCGCGGAGTCGGGGACGATGATGACGGTGTTCTGGTCCAGCACCTTGTAGAAGAGCCGGTTCACGAAGCTGATGCGGTCGAGCGCCTCCTCGAAGCTCACGTTGGTGAGGTTCACGCTGGCCTTCTTGTCGCGAAATCCCTCGTCGAAGAGGATGTTGACGCCCGCGACCTTGCCCAGCGACTCGTAGATCTTCTCCAGCCCCACCTCCGTGAAGCGCAGGGTGATGGGGGCCGTGCTGCGCGGCGAGAGCACGGGCAAGGGCAGGCGCGCCGCCTGGGCGCGAGCCTTCGTGGCCTCGAAGTCGGCCAGCCGCTCCTTTTCCTCGTCGCGCCGCCGGATCCTCTCCTTGACCAGGATCAGGTCGTCGACGAAGGACTTGTTGCTGGGGTCGTACTTGGCCGCGATGTCGAACTCGTCGGCCGCCTGCTCCAGCTCACCCGCGGCGAGGTGCTTCTTCCCCTCCGCGTGATGGGCCCGGCTGGCCTGGACCTTGGCCCTCTCGAGGGCGATCTTGTAGCCGACGTTCGTGGGGTCGGCCCGCAGGGCCTTGGTGAAGCGGGCCACCGCGAGGTCCCAGTTGCCGTTCTCCGCTTCGTGCTTGCCCTCGCGGTAGGCCCACCGGGCGGCGCAGCCCTGGGAAACCAGGGCCGCGGCCAGCACGGCCGCCAGCACCAGACCCTTCCGTCCCGGCTGGATCATCAGTTCAGTTCCCCCTGAGCGGGATGCGTTGCACCCGGTTGGAGCCCATGTCCTGGAGGTCGACGGACTCCAGACCGATGCTGACGATGCGGAAGCGGTTGGCCACCACCTCACCCACCCCGCCCGTCAGGACCTCTTTGCGCTCGTTCAAGAGCACCGCGACCTTGAGCCCGCTCTTGTCGTCGGCCAGCGTCCCTATGTATTTGACGTTCATCGGGGGCACCGCGGCCGCCGCCCGCGCCGCCAGCTCCGCTTCGGAGGGCGGGGTGGGCACCGGCGTCGGCGGCGGTGAGGGCGGCTTCGGCGTGGGAGGCGGCGGACCGAAGTCGAAGATGTCGCGCTTGCCCAGCTCGACCCCGCCGTGCGGCTTCTGGAGCCGGTCCAGGCCGATGCGGGGCAGCTCGCCCGACGCGGTCCGCGGCGCGCGCGTGGTGCCGGGCAGCGAGAGGGAGACCGCGGCCCTCTGGTTGTCGCGGGTCAGCGTCCAGGCCACGAGCGTCAGGGCCACGCCCGCCACTGCCGCGTAGATGGCCCGGCGGTTCTTCACCATTCGCTGTAGGGTGTGCCGCCAATCGACACGGCCGCCGAGGCGCTCTTCACGTCGTAGATGCCGGTCATGTCCGGATCGTCGGGGTCCGGCTCCGCGGGCACGACGGTCCAGTCCGGGGCCCCGGTCATGGGATCGGCGGGGATGGCGCGAAGGTAGCCCTGCTCCATCAGCTGCTCGAGCGACTCGGGGTACTTGCCCTTGTCGGCGTAGTACTGGTCGATGCGGTCGCGGAACTGGAACAAGTCTTCGCGCAGCACCGCCTCCTTGGCCTGGATGATCGCCGCCTTGTAGTTGGGCAGCGCGATGGCGGTCAGGATCGCGATGAGGGAGATCACGGTGATGAGCTCCAGGAGCGTGAACCCGCGCTCGGCGTCCGTCCTCGTCAGGCCCGCCTTCACCATTCGTTGTACCGCGTCCCATCCAGCGCCTTGCCCTGGCTCTTCGTGAAGACGTCCCAGACGTTCTGGCCGCACCACGACTCCTCCGTGGGCTCGTCCTGGTAGCACCGCATGCCCCACTCCGCCGTCCCCGTCATGGGATCGATGGGAACCCGGCGCAGGAACTTCAGCTTCAGGCCGTCCACGCGGCCCACCTGCGTGACCCCTTCGACGAGCGTGTCCAGGCTGGGTGGGTAGCCGTTGCTGCCGAGCTTGACGTCGGTGCCGCCGATCTTCCCCTCCAGGACCGCCTGGTGGTACTTGTCGATGGCGGTCCGCATGGTGCGCAGCTCGCGGCGCAGCTCGATCTCCCGCGTCCGCGTCCGCGTGATCCGCGCCATGGGCAGTATGGCGGTGGCCAGGATCATGAGGATCCCGGCCGTGGCCACCATCTCCAGGAACGTGAAGCCGGACTGCCTAGTCCGCACGGGATCCCTCCTCCCCGCGGAAATAGGCGGACAGCACGATGGCCAGGTCGGCCACGCTGCCTTCCTTCTGGCGGATCGTGACCTGGTCCACGGTCAGGAAGTGCGTGGAGCGCTCGAGGGCGGCCAGGAACGCGCCGAGCTGGCGGTAGGTCCCCGTGACGGGCATGGTGACCTGGAAGCGGCTCAGGCCCGCCACGCCCTTGACCTCCTTGGGCGCGTAGTTGCGGCGCGGGGACTGGAGGCCGAGCTTGGCGGCGGTCGCCTCCAGCTCCTCCAGCACGGGCAGCAGGCCGATCCGCCGCCCCCCGATGACCTCCCTGTAGAAGCGGGCCACGTCGCGGTTGTTGGACTCCAGCGTCTCGGCCCGCGCCCGCAGCTCGGCCGTGGCCCGGCGCTCGCGCTCCACGTCCTCGCGCAGGACGACCACGCGCGAGGCGATGTTCTTCTCCTGCAGCCGGCGCGGCAGCGTGTAGGCGAGGAACACGGCGATGTTCAGCCCCAGGAGGACCAGGAAGGGCACGAGGAGCCGCCGGCGCCAGAAGGGCTTCAATTGAGCGACTCCGGCGCGTCCGGCGGGGCCTCGTCGTCGTCGGCCGGCTCCGGCTGCCCCTTCCGCGGCGGCACGCGGACGCCGCGGGCAGGAACGGGAGGCCCCGGCGGGCTGGGGCGCGTGGTGGTGGACCCGGGCGCGGCGACCGTCGACGGCGGCGGCGGCGCCACGGACGCCGTGGGCCCGGGTTCCGGCTCCGCCGCCTCGTCCGCCGTCTCCTCCGTCGCCGCTACCGTCGTGGGCGCGACGGCCGCATCGCCGGCCACGCCGGGCAGATACCGCATCGTGTAGTGGAACTCCGCGACGCCGCCGGCCTGCTCGGCCACGCTGACCGGGTAGACGTCCTCGAACTCCCCTCGCCCTTCCAGCACGCCCACCAGGCTGAGGCCCGCCTGGGGCGGCCGCGCCACCGCCACCAGCTCGAGCGCGACCTGGCCCTGCTTGACGTCGGGCGCGATCGAGACCAGACGGACGTCGCGCGGAAGCACCTGCTCCAGCCGCGCGAACAGCCCGGTCCAGGAGAAGGTCCTGCGGTCCACGAGGTCCTTCAGCACGCCCCACTCCGCGAGCACGCCCTTGTCGGGCGGCGGGGCCTTCAGCGCGCGAGCCTCGCTGCGCAGCCGATCGACCTCACCCTCCAGGGCAGCCACCTCCTTGTGCAGCTTCGACGTGCGCGCGGGGAGCAGGTTGCGCACCACCAAGGCGTGGTACACGGTGACGCCCAGGAGCAGCACCGCGGCCGCGCCGAACAGGACCGCGGGCAGGGCCTCGTTCCGGAACGGCTGCGAGGAGAAGTTGAGAGGCCTCACGCCCGACCCCCCGCCAGGCTGGCCGCCGCCCCTGCGATGGCCTGCGCTCCCGAAAGCGGCATCCCCGGTCCGAGCCACGTCCCCGGGTCTACGACCTGTGGGACCATCTCCAGGGCGTCGCCGAGCAGGGCCGCGGCCTCGGCGGCGGGAAGGGCGCCCGAGCGCAGCACGACCTCGGCCAGGCCGGGCCCGCCCAGCCTCTCCCGGTAGTACAGGACCGTGTTGCCGGCCTCGCGCGCGATATCCGCCCCGGAGGAGACCGCCTCGGAGGTGAGCGTGCGGACCAGGATCGGCCACTCCCCGCGGGCCAGGATGAGCGAGACGTACCCCACGTCCCAGTTGACGAGCAGCCGGTCGGCGGTGGGCCGCGGGGCGAAGGCGGCGGTCATGAGGGCCAGGCCCGACAGCTCCACCAGCCCGGGATGCAGTCCCACGGCGCGGCAGGCGGCCTCGTAGCCCTCGAGCACCGGGCGGTAGATGGCCCCCACCATCAGGGGATCGCCGGAGCGCGCGCCGCCCGCCACCGCGGCCACGTGTGCCTCGCGCACCTCGAACGGGACCGCCTTGCGGAGCCGGAAGCGCACCAGCTCGTCGACCTGCGCGCGGTTGCCCTTCACCTCCCCCGCGGGCACCAGCGCCACGCGGGCCACGGGATCGGGCAGCACCAGCGCCGCGCGCCCGCCGTCCATGATCCCCGCGCGCTCCAGCACCGCCCGCAGCGTCTGCTTGAAGGCCTCGGCGTCCACGATGTTCGGCTGCGTCATGGAGACCTTCACGACGCCCTCGGGCAGGTCCAGGAAGGCGGCCGCGCCGAGCGTGGCGCGCCCTCCGGCGCGCGACATGCGGACCGCGCCCACGGAGCGGGCGCGGATCTCCACCGCCACCAGCGGCGGCTCCGGGTCCCGCAGGCGGTGGCGGAGCCACGCCGTCCCCCGCGCGCCGGCGGAGACGAGCGCGGCCCCGCGGCCGGACGGGCCGCCGGCGGGCGCCGCCGGGACCGTGGTCACACCACCTCCACGAACGTCACCTTGTTGATCTCGTGCAGGGTGGTCTTCCCGGCCAGGGCGGCGGTCACGGCCGACTCGCGCAGGAAGACCATCCCCTCTTCCTTGGCCGCCTTCTTGATCTCGGCGCTGCTGCGCCGCGACAGGATCAGCTCGCGCACGTTGTCGGACAGGTCGAGCAGCTCGGAGATGGCCGTCCGGCCCTTGTAGCCGGTGCCCGCGCACTCCAGGCAGCCCGCGCCCTCGTAGAACCACGTGTCGCCGTAGGTCTTGGGGTCCATGCCGGAGATGGCCAGGACCTCGGGCGACGCCTTCACCTTCCGCTTGCAGTGCGCGCAGATGGTGCGCACCAGGCGCTGGGCCTGCACGCAGTTGAGCGCGGACACGAAGTTGTACGGCTCGATCTTCATGTTGAGGAAGCGGCCCAGCACGTCGATGACGTTGTTGGCGTGGACGGTGGTGAAGACCAGGTGGCCGGTGAGCGCGGACTGGATGGCGATGTCCGCCGTCTCGGCGTCGCGGATCTCCCCCACCATGATCTTGTCCGGGTCGTGGCGGAGGATGGAGCGCAGGCCGCGGGCGAAGGTCAGCCCCTTC
>Ga0075434_100006603_pt1 | contig 10644 bp, 9 predicted proteins | sample RhiMethybrSRZTD3_FD_75298 | JGI IMG/M metagenome (GOLD analysis project Ga0075434, IMG submission 75298) | Populus rhizosphere microbial communities from Tennessee, USA - Rhizosphere MetaG P. TD hybrid SRZTD3 | ecosystem: Host-associated > Plants > Roots > Rhizosphere > Soil | place: USA...
TATCCACTTCGATCCGTTCTACGACCAGACCCTCGTTCCGAAGCTGGAGCAGGCAGAGGTCGAAAAATGGAAGGAGATCTTCGCGGGCTCCCAGGTGACCGCGGTGAGCACGTACGGGAGCGATGTCAACTATCCGCTTCTGCGCTCGACTCTGGCCGCCTTGCGGAGTGCGGACCCACAGCCGGATTTCATCCTGATCTCGGGCGACTTCCTGGGGCACGACTTTAACAAGTACTTTCAGAAACAGACCGGAAATCTCGGCACGGAGGTCTATCAGTCGTTCGTGCGGAAGACCATCGGCTTCGTCGCCTTGCAGCTCCGGGAGGCCTTCCCCGGAGTGCCGATTTATCCAGCGCTCGGCAACAATGATTCCTATTGCGGGGATTATCAGACCGAGCCCGCGGGCCCGTTCCTCGCGGCGCTTCGGGAGATCTGGCGTCCCTTGATTGGCAGCGCCGCCGGGACGTTCGACGAGACCTTCCCTCTCGGCGGCTTCTACAGCGTTCCGCATCCCACGGTCCCGCGGCAACGGATCGTGGTGTTGAGCTCGATCTTCTTCTCTCCGAAATACAAGAATGCCTGCGGCTCGGCGGGCGATCCCGCCGCCCTGCAGCTCGGCTGGCTCGCCTACACGCTCCAGCGGGCCGCGCTGACGGGCGAGACCGTGTGGATCGTGGAGCACATCCCGCCTGGCATCGATGTATTCTCAACCCTGTACGCCAAGGGGGGCACCTGCCAGACCAACCCGGTCCCGCTGTGGCAGGCAGAAGCCCTCTCCAGCTATCAGCAGATTCTCGCCGCGGCACCCGGCACCGTCGCCGCGTCCTTCGCCGGACACACACACATCGACGACTTCCGTCTCCCCGCGGGCGGCGGCTTCGTGCACGGTACGCCGGCCATGAGCCCGATCTACAACAACAACCCCGGCTTCCAGGTGTTCACCTACGACCGCGCCTCGGGAGCGCTCGCCGACTTCCGCACGTACTATCTCGACGTCTCTGCTGCAGAGGGTACGCCTTGGGCGATGGAGTACGACTTCCAACAGGCCTACAACCAGAGTGCCTACAACGCGGCGACTCTCCAATCCGTGCAGCAGGCGATCGTCAACGACCCGGCGGTGAGGGGCCTCTTCCTCACCTATTATCCAGTCCGCAGCCAGAAAGGAAGCATCGACCCCCAGAGCTGGAAAGCCTACGCTTGCGGCATCACCAGCTCCACACCGGCCGATTTTGCGAGCTGTTATTGCACACAGTGAGTTGCACTTTCGGCGGCGAACCTGGAATCCGCTGCCAGCGGCGGCTCGGCATCAGCCTCGGCCAGGCGGCGCTTGCGGACGGCCGGAGCCCTCACTCCAAGCCGGCGCGCGCCAGCAAACCCGGCCAATGCGGGTGCGTCCGCAACGGATCGTAGATCGGCCAGGTGGCGAGAAAGGCGACGAAGCGGGACCGCTCCTCGCAGGCCTGCTCCAGGCGGTCGATGGCGCGCTCCGGCTCGCCGAGAGCGGTCCACAGGAAGGCGAAGTCGCTCGATTCCACGTACTCGCGGGCGGCGCGCTCCTCCAGGTCGGCGAGGATGCGCCGCGCCTCCTCGGGACGTCCGGCCCAAGCCAACGCCTGTCCCAAAGCCGCCTGGTAGGCCGGGCTGCGCGGCGCGAGCTCCACGGCGCGGCGCTGCTCCTCCACCGCTTCCTCCAGCCGCGCCCGCTCCTGCCAGGCGAGACCGAGCCCGAAGTGGGCATAGGCGAAGGACGGATCGAGCTCCAGCGTCTTGCGGAACTGCTGCACCGCCGCGGGATATTGGCGCGCGAAATAGAGCACCATCCCGAAGTCGGCGTTGATGACCAGCGACAGCGGATCGAGGTCGCGGGCCTGCCGCGCCTGCCCGATGGCTTCCTCGTGCCGCATGAGGGCCGCCAGCAGGAAGGCGTACCACTGGTGGGCCGTCGGATACCCGGGATTGAGATCGATCGCCCGCCGGAAGCCGCGCTCGGCCGCCGCCCACCGCCGCTCGTAGAGGAAACGGGCGTAGGCGAGGGAGGTGTGGGCCTCGGCGAGCGAGTCGTCGAGCGACAGGGCCCGCTCGGAGGCGGCGATCGCTTCGGGAAAGACCTCTCGCGGCGCGAAGGCGCCGTAAAGAGGCAGCAGCACGTAGCAGTCCGCCAGACCCGCGTGCGCGAGGGCGAAATCCGGGTCCAGGTCGATCGCACGGCGGAAGGAAGAGATTGCTTTTTCCAGGCCGTCGAGCGTCCGGCGGTTCCAGAAGTAGCGCCCGCGCAGATAGGCGTCGTAGGCCTCGGGATCCGGCGTCGGATTGCGGCTCAGCCGGTCGCGCTCCTGGCGCGAGAGGCGCAGCCGAAGCTCCTCCGTCAGCTCCTGGGAGATCGAATCCTCCAGCGCGAAGAGGTCGGTCGCCTTGGCGTCGAACTTGGCGGCCCAGAGGGGAGCCGCTTCGCGCGCGCCGATGAGCTGCACGGTGATGCGCAGACCGTCGCCCGAGCGCTGGAGGGTGCCGTCGAGCACCGCATCCACCTGCAGGGCACGGCCGACGACGGCAGGATCGCGGTCCACCCCGAGATAGCGGCGCACCGCGCTGGTCGGCCGCACGGTCAGCCGGCGCAGGTTCGAGAGCCGGGTGATCAGGGCGTCGGCGAGCCCGAGCCCGAGGTAGGCGTCGTCGGGATTGCCGGTCAGCGGCTCGAAGGGGAGCACGGCGATCGAGCGCACCGAGGGCGCCTCGCGCGTCGCTTCCTGCGGCGCCTCGCGCGCGGCGACCGGCCCCACGAAGCGGTAGCCCCGGCGCGGCACGGTCTCGATGTAGCTCCCCATCCCGCCCGCTTCCTGCAGGGCCTTGCGCAAGGTGTAGATGTTCTGGGTGAGGATGCCTTCCTCGACGAAGGTGTCGGGCCAGACCCGTTCCAGGAGCTGTTCCTTCGGCAGGACCTCGCCCGGGCGCTCGAGCAGCACCGCCAGGGTCTCGAACGCCTTCGGCGTGAGAGCTACCTGGCGGTCGCCGCGCAGGAGCAAGCGGCTGCCGAGGTCTACCGTGAAGCCATCGAACTCGAGTACCCGTCCGCCGTGCATGAACCGCTTTGAGACTTCTTTGATCGACCTTTGATGCCGCCTGTGAGGACGGCGGTCCACTCCCGAGCCTACATTGGTCTCCGTTAACCCCGACTGGTTTTGGGAACCGCGGACCCTGCCGCGGTTGTCCAGTCTAGCACCGGAGCTCGACATGCCTGAAGAGAACGGATCCAAGGCCCTCCTCACCTTCGCCCCCCGCATTCCCCACGAGGCCGCAGCCGGGCAGGGGGAGGCGCAAGACTTCGAGCTCCTGAGCCGCGTCGCCGGGGGCTCCAATGCGGCGTTGGAGACCTTCTATGACCGGTATTCCGGCCTCGTCTGGGGGTTGCTGCGGCGCATGCTGGGCGAGAGCGGCGAGGCCGAAGAGGTCCTGCAGGAGGCTTTCCTTCAGGTCTGGCGCGATGCCAAGCGTTACGATCCCGGACGCGCAACGCCGCGCGGCTGGCTGCTCCTCATCGCCCGCTCCCGGGCGCTCGACCGGCTGCGCAAGCGGGCGGCGATCGAGCGGCGGGAAGAGGCGATCGCTCGCGAAGCGGCCGGTCGCGCCGTCGCTCCTCTCGGCAGCCGGCGGCTGGAGCACCTCGACGATCGCGACCGGATCACCTCCGCTCTCGATCGCCTGCCGCGCGAGCAGCGGCGCGTCATCGAGCTGTCCTTCTTCCACGGCCTGAGCCAGACGGAGATCGCCGCTCACCTCGGCGCTCCCCTGGGCACCGTCAAGTCCCGCGCTCTACTGGGGATGAAGCGGCTGCGCGAGATCTTCGCAGCGGAAAGGGATGCCCTGCCTCAGGTGGTGGCCTCAAGGGCGTGACGGCACCAGCGCCACGATCCGGAGCGGTCCGCCGGAGCCGCCGGCGATCTTCATCGGCAAGGCGATCACCCAGGCGCCCGTCTCCGGCACCTCCTCCAGGTTGGCCACGTTCTCCAGGCCGGGCACGTTAGCGCCGAGCGCGATCTGGTGGACGATGAAGTCCTTCGACGGCCCGTAGTCGATGCTCGCGGTATCCACGCCTATCGCTCCCACCTTCCGCTTCTCGACGAGGTAGCGGACCGCCTCCTCGCCATAGGAAGGGAAATGGAGGTTCGAGGCGTCGCCCGGCTTGTCGTCGCCGAGATAGCGCTTGCGGTCCGGCCAGCGCTGACCCCAGCCGGTGCGCAGCAGGACGATGGCGCCGGAGGGGATGAGCCCGTGCTTCTCCTCCCAGGCCCGCACGTCGGCGGCCGTGAGGCGGTAGTCGGCATCGGCCGCCGTCTTGCCGCGGACGTCGATCACCACCGCCGGCGCGATCAACTGTTCGTCCGGGATCTGATCGACCGCGCGGCCACCCTCGGCGAAATGGATCGGCGCGTCGATGTGGGTGCCGCCGTGCTCGGGCGCACAGAAGGAGTTGGCGGCGTAGAAAAAGCCGGCTTCGGTCTTGCCGAAGGAGAGGCGGTTCAACTGGAAGTTGGAAGGCGCCGTGGGCCAGTAGATCGTCTTCTCGTCGAAGGGATGCGTGAGGTCGATCAGCCGCGCGCCCTTGAGGTCGATCGGCGGACGGACGGCAGCTGTGGGCTTTGGCGCGACGGCAGCGGAGCCGGCGGCGAGCCCACAGGCCGCGGCGACAACGAGCGCAAGGAACAGGCGGGGTATCGTCGCGAGTCGCATTGGGCACCTCCTGGAGATCTGGAAGAGGAGTGTAGGCGTTCCTTCCCGCGGGGATCAATGATCGGTGAGAGGCGGCAATCTTTCCCCTACCCTAAGCACCATGAAGGAGGTTGACGATCCATTCCCACTAATGCTACTTTCATAGCACTATGCTACTTTCCCAGCATAAACTGGAAACCCGGCGGCCCCACAGCCGTATTGCTTCCTGAGGGAGGATCTCCATGAGGCGCAAAGCCCAGCTCGACCTGAGCCGCCGCGAGCGGCAGATCATGGAAGCGATCTACCGCTTGGGGACCGCCACTGTGTCGGAAGTGATGACCGAGCTGCCGGACCCGCCGAGCTACTCGGCCGTGCGGGCCATGCTCGGCAAGCTGGAGGCCAAGGGTTACCTCAAGCACCGGCAGGAAGGCCCGCGATACCTCTATCTCGCCACCGTGCCCCACCGCGAAGCGCGCGAGTCGGCGCTGCAGCGGCTGGTGCGGACGTTCTTCGACGACTCGCCCGGCAAAGCGGCCACGGCGCTTCTCGACATGTCGGCCGCGGCGATGACCGACGAGGAGCTGGACCGTCTCTCCGCCCTGATCCAGGAAGCCAAGAAAGGGGAAAAGTGATGCTCGACCTCTGGCTCGCGTCGCTCCTCGACTCTTCACTGAAGGGGCTCGTCCTCTGCCTCGCCGCGGCGACAGCGGCCTTTGCGCTGCGGCGCGGCTCCGCCGCCGCCCGGCACCTCGTCTGGCGTCTCGCCTTCGCCGGGCTGCTCGCGCTTCCGGCGCTCGCGGCGGTGTTGCCGCAGTGGCGGGTGGCAGTGCCGGTTCTGGAAAGACCGGTGCGATCCGCAGCCACGAGCCCGCGGAGCCCTCACCTCCCCGGCCCTCCTCTCCCGGAGGGAGAAAAGCAGCAACGCGCAGCGTCATTTTCCCCTCTCTCCCCCTGGGAGAGAGGGGTCAGGGGCGTGAGGGCCGGCGGCGCGAGAGAGGCTGGAGTTATCGCGGATGGCGGCATCGGAGCCACGCGGCTCCCCTCCTGGCAGGCAGCCCTCTTCGGTCTTTGGCTCCTTGGAGTCCTTGCTGTCCTTTCGGTCCTTGCCGTCGCCCTTCTGCGAGTACGGCGGCAGCACAGACATGCACGGACGATCACGGACGAGGCCTGGACCGCTCTCCTTGGCCGCCTGCGCGAGGAGCTGAACCTCCGCAGGCGGGTCGAGCTGATCGCGGGCGGCGAAGGAGCGATGCCTATGACCTGGGGCTGGCGCCGGCCGGTGGTGCTGCTGCCGGCCGAAGCCGCGACCTGGTCCGAGGGGAGGCGCCGCGCGGTCCTCCTCCACGAGCTCTCCCATGTGGTCCGGGGAGACTACCTCGCGCAACTCGTCTCCGAAGTGGTCGGCGCTCTCTACTGGTTCAACCCGCTGATCTGGATGGCGTCCCGCAGGCTGCGGCTGGAGAGCGAGCACGCGTGCGACGATCGGGTGCTCGCGGCCGGCGCCCGCGCCACGGATTACGCCGGCGATCTGCTGGAGATCGCCCGCTCGCTGCGCGCTTTGCGCGGCTTGGCGCCGGCCGGGCTCGCCATGGCCCGCCCCTCGCAGCTGGCGGGGCGGCTCCTCGCCGTGCTCGACGGCAAGCGCAGCCGGCGGGGCGTCTCGCGCCGGCTCGCCTTGCCTGCCTGGCTCGCGGCCGCCTGCGTGGTGCTCCCGCTGGCCGCCCTGGCTCCCGCCACCGGGGCCGGCGCGATGAGACTGGCCTCGGCCCGGACTGCTCCGCCGGCTCCTCCAGCGCCTCCCGCACCGCCGGCTCCTCACACACCATCACCGCCCGCTTCACCCGCGCCTCCAGCCCCACCGGCGCCTCCCGCGCCTCCGGCTCCGCCGGGGTCCAAACACTACTCCGTCCATTTCGGGTCGGACAACGATTCGACCTTCGAGTGGTCGAAAAACGGCCACCGCATCAAGATCCGGACCGAAGGGGATTTCAAGCTCACCGAGGACTGGACCGGTATCGCCAGCCTCGCGCGCGGGGCGTGGATGCGCATCGAGGAGGACGAGGGCCGCACCGAGCGGCGGCTCGACGTCGAGCCCGGAAGCGACGGCCGTCCCGTCTACGCCTGGAAGATCGACGGCGAGAAGCGCGCCTTCGACGCCGAAGGGCGGCAGTGGCTCCAGGGCGTGCTCCTGCAGTTCCTTCGCAGCACCGGCTACGACGCGGAGCGGCGGGTCGCCTGGTTTTTGAAGCGCCAGGGGCCGGACGGCGTCCTCGCCGAGATCTCGCAGATCTCCAGCGATTACGTGAAGCGGATCTACTTCGAGAAACTGTTCGCCAACCGCGGCTTGGGAGCGGACGCCGTCTCCCGCGCTCTGGCGCAGGCCGGCCGGGAGATCAGTTCGGACTATGACCTCACGCAGGCGCTTCTCGCCGCCGCCGGCGCCCAGGAGCTCAGCGGCGCCACGGCTCTGGCCTACGTCGAAGCGACGCGGAGCATCGAGTCCGACTACGACGACCGGCGGGCCCTGACCGGGCTCCTGGAGAAGGGGCGGCTCGATCCGGGAAGCCTCGCCGCACTGCTCCGCTCGGCCCGCCGGATCGGCTCGGACTACGACCTCGCCACGCTCCTCGAAGAGGTGGCCAAGAAGAGCGAGCTCAAGGACGCCGGCGTTCGGAGCGCCTATGCCGAGGCCGCCAAGGAGGTCGGCTCCGATTACGATCACCGGCGGGCGCTCTCGGCCATGGTCCAGCGCGGAGAACTCACGCCGGAGGCCCTGCTCACAGTGCTCCAGTCGGCCCGCGAGATCGGCTCGAGCTACGAACGCGCGACGCTGCTGGTGGAGATCGCCGGCAAGTACCAGCTTGCGGGAGCGGCGCGCCAGGCCTATCTCGACGCCGCAGGCTCGATCAGTTCCAACTACGACCGCGAGCGGGCGGAGAAGGCTTTGGGGCGGGGGAAGTAGAGACCGCATGCAGATTGCATGAAACGGCGCGGGCTGTTATGCTGCCCTCATGGCTGTTCACCTGCAGATTCGCGATTTGCCTGACGAGCTCCATCAGACCCTGCGCCGAAGGGCGGCAAGGCGCGGCTTGAGCCTCCGCCAATACGCCCTGGAGGTCTTGCAGGATCATTGCCGCCTGCCGACGTTGGACGAATGGCTCGATGGACTTGATCGGTTGACACCCGTCTCGCTTCCCTTCCCGGCGGCCGAGGCCGTTCGCGACGCTCGCGAGGCAGACGAGACCGCACTGGTCGATGCTCTCGGTCGTCCTTGACGCCTCAGCCGCCGTCGAGCTCCTTCTGCGGACCCCGGCCGGCGGTCGTGCGGAAGCTGCCCTCCGCGGCAATCGGGTCATTGTCCCGGCTCACTTCGATGCCGAAGTGTTCTCGGCATTTGGCCGCCTCGTGCGCGGGGGAAACCTCGAGGAGAGGTTGGTCGAACCGATCCTGGAAGAGCTTGCCCGCGCTCCCTTCATTCGCTACACCTTGCAGCCTCTCCTCGCTGCCGCCTGGAGGCTCCGGCACAACCTGTCGCTGCGAGATGCGCTCTATGTCACCCTGGCCCGTCGACTCGAAGCCTCGCTAGTAACGGCGGATGCTCGCCTCGCGGATGCGCCGGGGTTGGGTGTAGTAGTGAATCTTGTCACGGACCGACGCTAACGGTCATGCTAGACTAAAAGTTGAATGCGAGAGTGCAGATGAAGATCACCATCGCCCTGCCTGACGACATTGCTGAGAGGGTCTGCCGCCTTCCGGATCGCGACGAGTTCGTAGCTCGGGCGGTGGAGGCGGCCTTCGCTCAAGAGCAACAGGAGACAATCCCTGCACGAACGGAGCCTTCGAGATGGGTGCAGCTTGTGGAGCGGATCGAGCAACAGCCCGCGAGCCTCGAAGGCTACAGAGAAGAGTTGGCCCGCGATAGGAGTGAGCTCCGCCGGAGCTTTCACTTTTCGCATGACGAATTTTGATGCGTGCTAAGAATCCCGGCGCACCGTCCCTCAACGAAACTAAAAGAGCGCTTCGGAGATATCTGACTATATCTCCTCATCGGCGTCATTCCCTCGGGGAGGGGGAGAGAGATTGGGTTCCGAAATTATTCTCCCGGATTCCCAGGCCCTATTAAACTCTTGCAAGAAAAGGTCATAAGATTTTGCGCTCACCTTCTTGGATACCAGAAATGTTACTGCCTCATGCGACTGGTCGCTCGCCAGATAAGGGGCCACAATAACTAGATCGTCAGTTATATAAAGCGCATTTGGCACTATTTCGTTTGCAATCCTAAGCTCGGTATGAGCAATGCGCAGGTCTGGCGCCTGCTTCTGGAGAGCGCTGAGACCTCTCCACATTTCAGAACGGTAGCGAGCCGCTGAGATTCCCGAACTCATAGATCTGAGTCTTGAAAACTCGGATTCCGGATCAGCGGCAACAATCCTTATGAGCATTCCAGATCCAATACGGCTTCTTAATCCGGGCAGCAACTTCTCAGCCAGAAGCCGTGGTGAACTGACGAGAGAAAAAAAACGTTTGTCAATTGAGTTCAGGATGCGATCGATAAGATCATTGTCAAAACTAGACAGATAGACTTCTGATTTTTTTTCAGAAATGACGGACCGGACCGATCGACTAATTGATATGACTGTGTCTTCTATAGTTGATGCCAGCCGTCTTCTGAATTCTGAAATGTTATTTGGATCATATTCAATAACAACTTTCTCAGCCGCAAGATTCGAGGGTAACAGGCCAAGCCCTCGGCGACGGATTAGCACTATCGGCCTATCTACGGCGACAGCATATCCCAGCTCATACATTACATTAGGATTATTTCCGGTCAAATCAGCAATGCAAAAGTCGGCCGAACGAACGGCAGTCTCAACATGGGCCCTTAAGGTGATTGCCTGACGACCCATCGTGTCTGCCCTTAGGGCTAGGACCGGCCTAGACATTTTCTGCAAGACAGGGGCAATGCCCTCCTCGTAGAATTTATCGGATTCCTCCGAGTAAGGCATGATCACGAAGCAACTAAGCCTATCAGTCATCATTAGACCCCTTAACAAGGCCGTACCATCTCAGCGCCTGGATGAACTTGATCGTGGCTTCCTGCATACTCAGAACATCAGAGCGATTGAAGAAGATCAACTCCTTATCCATATGCAAGCCGCCTACATCAGAGACCCCTTCCTCCACCAAGGCAATAAACTGCTTACCCTGCCCATGCGCCGTAAAAGTTTCCCGCATAAGCCACTGGGAAGTCACAACCTTCTTCTTACTGAGATCTTCATACTTGATGACATAGATACCTACCAAGAAACCGCATTCGGAAAGGATCCGCTCTACTCGTGCCGGAATCGATTCCCCCGTAAAGTCCTCGGCCGTAGCGATCTCGAGGCCTGCGGCCTTCATCAACCTCTCGAAGTAGGAATTGAGACCCCGGTCCTTGAGATCAAAGCTCTTCGAGACGAAGACCTTCATAGCGTACCCCGACCGCACCCTCTCCTACTTCGCCAGCAAACTCTTCCCGTCCAAATTCGTCGTCGGCTTCACGTGGTAGAGGTCGAGGATCGTCGGCATCACGTCGCCCATGTAGGCGCCGTTCGGGGCGTTCAGCTTGAAGCTGCTGAAGAGGATGCCCTGGACGAGCGGCGGATAGACGGAGCAATGGTCGCCGCTCCAGATCTCCGTGTTGGGCTCGACGATGGCCTTGGCGATGCCGCCGAGGCTGTCCTGCCAGCCGACGCGGTAGCCTTCGTTGTTCGATGGGATCAGATCCGGGATCAGCAGCGGATCGTAGACGCCGTTGTAGGCCTCGTCACGAGTGAAGACGTGCGCCACCGGATGCTCGCCCGTCTCCTGGTCGACGAAGGCTTCGAGCCCCGTCTTGATCTGCGTCGCCACCTGCTGGTACTCCGCGCCCGGGTTGACGATCCCCTTCGCCTCGCG
>Ga0075434_100006604_pt1 | contig 10643 bp, 12 predicted proteins | sample RhiMethybrSRZTD3_FD_75298 | JGI IMG/M metagenome (GOLD analysis project Ga0075434, IMG submission 75298) | Populus rhizosphere microbial communities from Tennessee, USA - Rhizosphere MetaG P. TD hybrid SRZTD3 | ecosystem: Host-associated > Plants > Roots > Rhizosphere > Soil | place: USA...
GAGGTGTAGCTGGCCGAGCCGCTGCCGCTCGCATTGAGGACGGCCGCGGCGGTCTCGGTGGTGTTGCCTAATATCCAGACATTAATTGCGCCTTGATGCGTGCCCGCGTTGATAGCGGTGAAGGCGGCCTGAAGCGTGGCGTAGTCGGTCGGCCCAACTGTGCCCGCAGACGCAGTGATCGTCACGGGACCGGCTGAGGCGGGCACGGGGCCGGGCGTCGGCGTCGGTGTCGGCGTCGGCGTCGCGGTCGGCGTCGGCAGCGGGTCGGTCGTGCAGGTCGGGAATCTGAACGAGCCGACGCGCGTGTTCCATGAGGCTGCCGAAGTCGCCGAGTAGTATTCGTTCGTGTAATAAAAGGTACACGTGTCCGTAGGGTCAACGAACATTGAACTGTAGTCGCCCCAGCGTCCGCCGCCACTGACGTTGCTGTTGGTCTGGTGCCCCGTGCCGGGCGTCATGATCGCTTCGCCCTGTGCCATCGTGTTCGCGGGGTCGGTGGCAAGACGGCCCGCGTAGCGTATCCCAGGGTCGACCGTTGTGCTCGATGCAGAGTAGCCAATGGCGACGTTGCCCGCGTTGTCAACGTTGATGCTCGGCATCCAGCGCCAGAGTCCGTCGTTGCCATTGTTGAAGCTCTGCTGCTGCGCCGGTGTCGCGGGGATAGCGTTCCCGGTCATGTTGAACTGATACCAGCGAATCGCCGACGGGCCAGTCCCGCCCTGATTGTTGTTGACTGTGTGAGACGACCAGACAGACTCGACGCCGCCCAGGTTCTGGTAGACGAGCGGGTACATCAACTTGTCGCCGAGTGTGTCAACAAACTGCGTCGTGGTTGCCGTACCGTTAGGCACAATCTGCGTGCCCGCACTTGTGAACGCATCAACGAAGCCGTTGACAGCGATGATGCCGTCGGGCGCGTGCGTCGCGCCTGAGCCGAAGAACGAGTTGGCCGGCGTGACGAAGTCTGCGTGGAAGCGACGCACGAAAACTTGCGTCTCGGTCGTACCCGTGACGGCAGAGCTGTTGATGTCCATGAACCACTCGGGCTGTCCCGCGGGGGGCGCCAAGCCCGTGCGGAAGGTCGCGGGCAGAAGGCTGTACTGGTCGCCGAGGTCTGCGGGCAGGATAGTGAACGCGATTGTATTCGCCGCCCCGCCGTTGATCATCGAAGCGCGGTCAAGCGCGTAGACGCGAACGCCGTTGAAGGTCGTGTTGTTAGAGAAGAGGTTGACCGACATGTAGTAGCCGTCCGGCCACAGTCCGAACTTAGGGTAATCGCCAATGAAGTTCGTGTTCGTGGGATCAACCTGCACCGCGTAGAGCCAGTAGCCGCCCGTGACCGGGTCGCTCGTCTTCGAGACGCCGATGCACTGATAGAACGAAGTGCCGGGGAACGCCGGGAAGGCGAAGTCGCTGACGATCCAGCGGTCGGCGATGTGATCGTAGAAGACGACGCCGTCGCCCTGATTCACGTTCGAGCCGCAGGGCGTCGACGTGCCCATCGCGGAGAAGAAAGAGTTATAGGTGATCGGGCCGGCGAGAACGTTGCCGGCCTTGTCGTGGACGCGAATCGAGGAGTTGACCGACTGCATGTAGTGGTTCGGCCCCACGTCGCCGTCAGTATCGGGCGGGAGGCAGCCGTTGCAGCCGAGGTTGGAGGTCATGCCGGCGAAGGTCTGCGTCGGGCTCGCCATGTTGATGGTCGGGGCGTTGGACTGCTGCGGCGCCGCAGGCGTACGGGACGACGAGGTGTCGCGCGAAGGGGTTGAGACTACGCGCGCAATATCAGACTTGAGCGGCTTTGGCGCCTTAGGTGACTTGTGCTTCTGCTCTTTGACGAGGTCTTTCTCGCGCTGGGCCTCTTCCTTGGCCGTGCGTTCCATTTCGCGTTCCATTTCCCGTTCGGAGAAATGCGGCCCACGGAGGCTGCGTCCGGCGGCGGGTTGCTCATTCGGCGGATGGCGCATGAGGAACCTCCCTTCCGGTTCACCCGGCGTCGGAGGGATGTAAGGCAGGTCGCGGAGGTCCTTGTCCTGCGAGACGGGGCCAACGAGTTGCACAACATCGGGTAGCGGTCTTTTCGTAGCGTCTTTTTGCGCTCTGCTCCGCTGCAACAGCAACGTCGCGGGGATGAGTAACGCAATCAATGTAATGAGAAACCATCTCATGCGTTTTCCGAACTCTCGAGGGGATTTTGCTTTCTGCATTTTTTTCTCCAACCTGCTACATAGAATTAGAGTCACCGACGTTACGGCCTCGCCACTTCAGTCAAACTCCATAGCTGCAAGCAAATTGCTTAACGATATCCGTGAATGTATCCTTTGCCTTATCGCGCCAACGCATTCTCAGAGGGAGCGAACATGCCGTCGAATAGCGTCTGCCACAACTTCTGCGTCTTCTCTCTCCTCTTGCTTACTTTATGGTCAAGCGGCCCTTGCCGGCGCGGCAAAATGGCGCCTAATTCTTCGATCCAACGACGCGTTGCGAACGGACTCTGGGGCGGCCAAAACGTCCAATTGGACGTGACGGAAGACGACGCGAGCGTCCGTTTTAGTTGCGCCCACGCGAAGATCGAACAGCCGCTGACGCTCGATGCCGAAGGTCGCTTCTCCGCAAAAGGCACGTTTGTGGCGGAGGGTATGGGCCCCACACACGAGGATAATCCGCCGAAGAGCCAACCCGCTGTCTTTAAAGGCGTGGTGCGTGACGGGACCATGACGCTCACGGTTACGGTCACGGACGCCAAAGAGGAGGGCGGCACATTCGAGTTGACTCAGGGTCAACCCGGACGCATCCGGAGATGTCATTGACGTAACCTGACAGACTAAACTTGCGAATGCTTCGACGTTGACGAGAACGCGCTCCCTCTGCGCCCCGGTAAGTTGCTCTTGATTAAAGTTGAACCCGTGCTTCTGAGTACTAACGGACTTGCAAATCCGAAAGTGCCGCTGGTGGCGATCGAATTCGCCGCAAGTCTGTACAACCCGAGGATTTCAAAAAAAGGTTGCTTACTTTACCCAGCGGTTAAAACCCGGCGAAATTATCATCGATTACTAACAACCGTCAACGAAAATTCAAACGTCGTTTCGATCGCTATTCTTAATTGCACTTGCAATTGACGAGCTACATTCGCCGCGTGCGATCCTGTATAGTTGCCGTTTTGCATCAGCGCAAAATCGGCAGTCGCTAAGCTTGGATGACTGGAATCCCCACACTCCTTTTGCTCGGAGCATTAGCCGCACTGGCTAATCTCGGCGGCGGTTTATTGATCGTTTCGTCGGGAACTTATCGGCGTGAAACGAAGTTACTGAAATACCTCGTCGCGTTGGGCGCGGGCTTCATGCTCGCGGCGATCTTCATTGAGATAGTTCCGGAAAGCGTCGCGCTCTGGAGGGACGGTCCAGGCACCGGCGTCGCCGAAGGTGTGGTCGGTGCGACAACCTTGCTGCTCGCTGGGTATCTGCTGATTCAACTGTTCGAACACACCATCGCGCCACACTTCCACTTCGGCGCTGAGACTCATCCGGAACACGTCATCCGTCCGTCGGCGGCCTACACCGCGATTGGCGGTCTGACGATCCACACTTTCTTCGACGGTGTCTCGATCGCTTCGGCGTTTCTGGTGAACCTGCGTGTGGGCATCCTCGTCTTCATCGCGATCATGCTGCACAAACTGCCCGAGGGATTTACGGTCGCTTCAATCATGTTGGCCTCGGGACGATCGTCGAAGAAAGCCGCGGCTGCGTCGTTGGCGATTGGCGCGGCGACGTTTGCGGGAGTTGCCGCGGTTGCCCTTCTGAGCGAGCGCTTTGCGAACTCGGTCGCTTACGCCCTTCCCTTCTCAGCCGGCGTGACGCTTTACGTCGCCGCAAGCGACTTGATTCCGGAAGTCAATCGCAGCGAAGAGAAGAATCCTATTGTTTCAGTGATTGTATTTGGGGGAGTCGCGTTGTTCTACGTGCTGCACCGGTTGATTCCAAGGTGAAGATGCTACTAACCGCGTGATGGAAACTGATTAGCTGCTTCCGCGGTACTTACTAGTTTCATTCCTTGATGGCGACTGGCAAGCACGTCCCGAATGACCCTGTTAATTTCTGAGGCAACAAATTCGACATCGTCAATTCGATTTGGGGTTAAAGCAACGAACCCCGCACAACTGCGCGCGAGCATGAGATTGACGGGACGTGTCACGTCGTCGCCGGACGGTCGGAAGTCAGTCCGAATCCCGATAATGAGACGACCGGCCTTGTAAGCATACCCACATTCCCAACAAGTACCCGAATCTGGATCGGCTTGGTCTAACACGGCCAAAACGACGTCGGCGCTTTCTATTTCAGCAGTATTAGCGCTGAACAGACCTTCGGGATCGAATGCCTTTTGGCCTTTTAACATGGGCTCGGCTTCGGATTGAGGTAGAACGATATCTAAGCCAAGCCGACGGAGTTCGAGTGCCAGATTAGCGTTCCACAACCACTCCGACTGAGTAAAAAGTGGCGCTGCAAAATAGACGCGGGGTTTTCCTGACATCGCTCCTCCAATACTTACGCTGCCTCGCCCGATAGCTGTCGCCAGGTCGGCACTCGCGTAAGCTAAGCCTTTGCGCAGCAATTTACAAGCAGTGGGTCGAGAGGATTTGATTGGGCGCGAAAATGGTCCCTGCAAGTTATTGACATACCTACCGCCGAGGATTACGGTACCTTCCGCGAGGAGGCTCACCATGCCCCGTACAAATCCTCATCTAATCGAATGGCAGCAGACTCTTGAGAATGCCCGGAGTTTTAATACGCTACTTCTCCAACTCAGAGGGTTTGGAATACCGATTGTAATTACAATCATGGGAGGCGGCGTGGCGTTCGCGGCCAATGTAAATATCGTCCCTGGCATCCCAGTACGTTACGCGCACTTCATCCTCCTCGCTATATCCGCCTTTCTGACCATAGTGATAGTGACTGTCATTTTGGCGCTGCGCACGAATGATAAGATCAAGCTAACGTCTATTGAGAAATTACAGGGCGCTTTGCTTATCGCCGTTCCGATTGTAGCCATCGCACTGACGTTCATTGTCCGTGGCCGTGCTTCGCTTGATGACCGCTTCGTGGTGACCAACCCGGGCGTTGCCGCCATCGTGTTGTTTGGCCTGTTTCTGCTTCTCGGCTTGTATGGCATCGACAGGTGCTACTACTACAGACTCTTAATAGGAGCCGTACTTCATGCGGAAGTGCTGGAAGGAGGGCTGGGGTTCTCCTTGACAAGTTCGATAAGCAAAGCAACACCGGGAAGTCATTCAAAGATGGTTATTACGACAATGTATTGGCTTCCGGCCTTCGGAGCGCTCCTCGCGATTGCAACACTTGCATACTTAAACGTGTGGACAGGCCATACCGCGAACTCGTCAGATGGGTTCGTGAAGTGCCTGATGAGCTTGATTCAGTGAGTGATCGGCAGCTATCAGAAACCTCGCGAGCTACACATTGCGCAATGATCGCAAGGCTTACCGCTGGGATCTACTGAGCACTTCTTTTCGTTCTCGAAAAACTCAACGAGTTCAGTAACCGCAGCTTCTTCGACGTCGAAGCGATCCTCGCTCGGATGCTCTGCCGATTGCGGATGTGCGATCGGCGATTGGGGACTGGCGCTACCGAGCATGCTTGGCAGCCTGCCCAGCCACGGTGATTGAGTCACGGGCACAAACTGAAAGAATTCAGTTTGCGGATCGGATCGAGCTGATTCGGTAGCGGTTGGGGCGGGAGAAGAACGAGACACCGATGGAACTGATCGCACCGGAGGGCCCGCTGCAACGAAATCGATTATGCGCGCGCGCGGCCGCTCCGGCGTGCTCGCCGGCTCAGTCTTCGAAATGGGATTGCTTGCAACGCGTTCCGATGCGTCACCGCCAAGTCTGCGCGCGACGCGGTCAGCTATTGCCCTGGCTTGATCGTCTGAACTACTCACCTGAAGACTCTACTTTTTCCGTTTCCAACAAATCGATGCGATCGACGACGCCGACGATGGCTGAATCGATTGCCGCCCCCGCTTTTCCCGTCGCGACCGTCGAAGCGCTCCAACCTTCCTGCACGATGAGAACCGTATCGCCGACGCCGGCATCGACTGCGTCAAGCGCCAGCACGGTGTGTCCCGTCATTTCACCTTCCGGCGTCATCTGCTCGCACATCATCACACGCGCGTTTTCGTAGCGATGATTCTTCTGCGTGGCGACAACGTTTCCTAAGACTTTCGCAAGGATCATTTTCTTGACTGTCCGTTGTCAGTCGTCAGTGGCCAGTTGAAAAGACAAAGCAACTGACAACGGACTACTGACTACTGACATGTTTATCCGAGTCAACGATAGCGATGATCGTACAATCCGTCGGCGTGTCCTCGCGTTTGAAAGGGAAACTCGCTTCTTTTCCCCGGCACCAGAAAACTAACTCACCGACGCCGGCACCCGCAGCATCTACGGCAACTAACGGTTTTCCCTGGGGTTCCAGCTCTTTATTGAGGGATTGAACGACGAGCAGCTTGCGATGACGAAGCGAATCGTTTTTGACGGTAGCTACGACTGTGCCGATTACACGCGCGAGCTGCATTTCATTTCTCGGGAGTCATGATGTCCACAGTATCAATCACACCCACGACCGCGGCATCCACCGGCGTGTCTTTCATGTTCTGTGCGAGCCGCGCGCTGGAACCGGCGACCACCAACACGCGCTCGTGAAAACCGGCCCCGACTGTGTCAACGGCGACCACGTAGCCAGTCGTGTCCGAACCGTCGAGGTTAATCGGCCGAACGATGAGCAGCTTTTTCCCTTCCAGTCGTTCGTCCTTTTGGGTCGAGACGACTGTGCCAATAATTCGCGCGATGATCATGCGCGGGCTTGGGCCGTAATCGGCATTGCATCATCGACGCTGCCGTGCGGACGCGGGATCACATGCACGCTGACCAGTTCACCCACGCGGCGCGCGGCGGCGGCGCCGGCGTCAGTCGCGGCTTTGACTGCGGCGACATCGCCACGGACGATGGCAGTGACGAAACCTGCGCCAATCTTTTCGTAGCCGATCAAAGTGACGTTCGCAGCTTTGACCATCGCATCGGCCGCTTCGATCATCGCCACGAGACCTTTGGTCTCAACCATTCCTAATGCTTCTTGCATTCAGTTTCTCCTGTGAAGAACTAGTGAATCGTGAATCGTAAATCGTGAATGGTAAATCGCGAATAGAATAGCACGTGGCACGCGCATCTTGCGCGTGGTCTTACACGGGCGAGGACGCCCGTGCCACCTTACTCGTTCAATCGCGCGGCCTGACTCAGCAGCTCAACCAGTTCTTCGCGTGAAAGCGAAACACGACCGGCGCCATTCGATGCTGTCGAATGCGAACCAACAGGCGGTCGATCACCAGTCGGACATTGCAGGTTCGTTTCGTGCAAATACCCACATGCTTGGCAGCGCGCTTCGTCAGTTAGATATCCCGCTGACTCGCGCACATTAATCAATTTCTCAACCGCATCCGGCGAAAGATTGCGCGACCCGCCAAGCACCCGCGAAAGAATCGCAATCTTCGCGGTGTGCTCGAGAGTCTCGAGACGATCCCATGCCTGCCACAAATCCGCGCCGTATGCGACTGCGCCATGATTCGCCATCAGAAGCGCGTTGTGGTGTTTCACCAGCGGCAGCATCGCATCGGTTAATTCTTCAGTCGAAGGCGTGCCGTATTCCGCCAGCGGCACACAACCCAGCGTCAAAATCACTTCCGACAGAATCGGTTGATCGATTGGCAGTCCCGCAACCGCGAAGGCGGTTCCATGCGGCGGATGTGCATGACATACGGCCTTGACGTCCGGACGCTCGCGATAAATCAGGAGATGCATCGCCAGTTCGCTTGAGGCTCTCTTGTCATTCAGCGCTCGCCCGTCAAGATCGGTGATCGCGAGCAGATCTTCCGTCATGCGGCCCTTGCACGTCATGGTCGGGGTCGCGAGCACACGACCGTCGTCGAGCTGTACGCTCACATTGCCGTCGGACGAGACGACGTAGCTACGCTCGTACATCAGGTGGCAGATCTTGATCAGATCGCGTCGTGCAGTTTGCTCGTCCATCCTAGAGTTCGCGCGTGCGGCGAGATCGTGCGGTCGCGGCTTCGTTTGTTTCGCTTATTCCTTTCGTCACGTGCACGGCGTTGGGCTGCGCGAGAAAATACGAAAGCGATTCGAGTGAAGTCGTGAGATCGACCGTCTTCACTTTCACACCCAGTCGGGACGTCAGCGGCGCGGGGGCGAAATTCAGAATCGCTTTCACGCCCGCCGCCATAACCTGGTTCAAGACTTTTTGGGCAATCCGCGCGGGCACCGCAATTACGGCAACATCGATTCCTTTGTCTTGAACGATCCTCGCGATGTGCTTCACGTCAAAAACTTCAATGCCGTTGCGCGTCCGCTCGCCGATTTTCGATGTGTCGTTATCGAATAGCGCGACGACAGTGAAAGCAGATTTCTCCAGCCCATTGTAATTCGCGAGCGCCCGTCCCAATCTTCCCGCGCCAATAATTCCCACGCGATGTCGTTGATCTAACCCGAGAATCTTCGTCAAATGATTTCTGAGATCGTCGATAAAGTATCCGGTCCCGCGCACGCCAAATTCGCCGAAATAGCCGAGGTCTTTGCGAATCTGGGCGGAATTCAGGTTGAACTGTTCGGCCAGTTCCTGTGACGAGATTGTTTTGATTCCAGCGGCAGCGAGTTCGTTAAGACAGCGGAGGTAAACGCTCAGGCGATTAGTCGTCAGCTCTGAAATCTTTTCTTTTTTCATCGCGGTCGTGCGTCCGAAGTATAACGCCGCATTGGCAGAGCGCGAAACTTCTATTTGCGATTGCGCAGGCGCTTCGCGATAATCGCGCGTCGCTACTCCCTCTCCTTTTGGGAGAGGGCTGGGGTGAGGGTGGTGTTATTGCCGATTTTTGATTTCCGATTGCCGATTGAAATCTAGCCAGGTGAAAATGCAAAAGCTTGGCATTTCAATCAAATCAATCAAAAATCGAAAATTGTCAATCGGCAATATTGATACCCTCACGCTAACCGTCTCCCCGCGGGAGAGGGAACAATCGGGCTCCAAAATGATCGCGCATCTTTCAGGCACGTTACTTTCGAAACAAGCCACATCGGCAATCATCGATGTCGGTGGCGTCGGCTACGACGTTGCGATTCCGCTGTCTACGTTCTACGAGTTGGGTGAAATTGGCGAGCCGGTGCAACTCCGTGTCTATACGCACGTGCGCGAGGATGCGATTCAGCTCTTTGGCTTCAAGACGGCGCGCGAGCGCGAACTGTTTCTGCAACTGATCTCCGTGAACGGAGTCGGCCCGGGACTGGCAATCAAACTTCTGTCGGGAATGCCCGCGGACGAAATGATCGCTTCAATTCGCACGAACAATCTGGTACGGCTGGTCGCGATTCCGGGAGTCGGCCGCAAAACCGCGGAGCGTCTGGTCGTCGATTTGCGCGACAAGATCGCCGCGCTGTCGTCGCCGGCTCTCGAAGAAGAATTCGCGGCGAAAGCCGCCGCGGCAGGCACTGCGACTTCGACTGATGCAATGCGCGACGACGCAATGTCGGCGTTATCGAATCTGGGTTATCAGAAGGCGGCGGCCGAGAAAGCCGTGAAGAACGCGATTGATGAAGGCGGCGATCTTTCGGTTGAGGTGATTCTGCGCCGCAGCTTGAGATCGCTTGCGAAACTCTAGTCCCTTGTGACTCTGTGTGATCTCTTTGCCTCTGATGGTGAAAAACGATTGATAACCACAGAGACAGGAGGTCACACTAAGACACGGAGAGTTGACCGAAAGATTTCCGCGATTCACAATTCATTTTCGTCCATGGCCAAAGCAACCAGAGCCGCAGAAGCGTTAAGCGCAACGCCCACTGAAGAAGATCGTCAATTCGATCTTTCGCTGCGTCCGACCAAACTTGCGGAATACATCGGACAAACAAAAGCAAAAGAGAATCTGCGTGTTTACATAGCGGCGGCGCGCAAACGTCGCGAAGCATTGGATCACGTCTTACTCACAGGTCCGCCTGGCCTTGGCAAAACAACTCTCGCGCACATCGTCGCGAATGAGATGGGTGCCCAACTAAAGACGACGTCGGGTCCGGCGATTGAGAAGACCGGAGACATCGCCGCGCTTCTGACCACGCTTCAGGAAGGCGATGTCCTCTTCATCGACGAAATCCATCGTCTGATGCCCGTGATCGAAGAGAAACTTTATCCAGCGATGGAAGATTTCTCGTTCGACTTCATCATTGGTCAGGGGCCCGGCGCTCGGTCGATCAAGCTAGACGTGCCAAAATTCACGCTCGTTGGTGCGACGACGCGTGCGGGGCTGATCAGCGCGCCGTTGCGCGGGCGTTTTGGAATTAATTTTCATCTCGACTTTTATCCGCATGAGGATTTGCAAACGATCGTCAAGCGATCAGCGGACATCCTGAACGTCGAGATCGACGACGGCGGCGCTCAGGAAATTGCCAAACGCGCCCGTGGCACTCCGCGCATCGTCAACCGTCTGCTGCGCCGCGTGCGCGACTACGCCGACGTGGATTATGACGGACGCATCACCCACGAAGTGGCGAACTATGCGCTGAATCGAATGGAAGT
>Ga0075434_100006605_pt1 | contig 10642 bp, 12 predicted proteins | sample RhiMethybrSRZTD3_FD_75298 | JGI IMG/M metagenome (GOLD analysis project Ga0075434, IMG submission 75298) | Populus rhizosphere microbial communities from Tennessee, USA - Rhizosphere MetaG P. TD hybrid SRZTD3 | ecosystem: Host-associated > Plants > Roots > Rhizosphere > Soil | place: USA...
GACGTGCCCCGTCGCCTTCACGAACCTGCGAAACTCGGCGACCGTCACGGGGTGCCGATCGATCGCGAACGGCGCCACGGACACTTCGCGCACCGGCCGCTCCTCGGGATAGAAGCGGTCGGAGCCCATCCGAAACACTCCGCCGGGAAGTTCGATCATGCTCTCCGACACGGCGCAAACCCTCCCGGCAGTGCGCCGAAGACGCGTCACCCCATCGGGGCGAAGGCGCCGAGCGATCGCGGCCGTGAAGGGAACGACTCGGAAACGACGAACGCGCCGCTGATGTCAGGCGCGTCCCAGGAAGAAGCAGCAGACGCCGACGCCCTCCGCCGTACCCGTCTCGCCAACGAACGGACATATCTCGCGTGGTGGCGAACCGGCCTGACGAGCTTTGCCGTGGGTCTCGGCGCGGGGAAGCTCGTTCCGGAGCTGTCCGAGGGCGCGGCGTGGCCGTTCGAGCTGGTCGGAACGGCGTTCGCCGTCACCGGGATCGCCTTCATCGCCTACGCGTACATCCGGCAGAAACAGGTCGAGGACGCTGTCGTTCGCGGCAGATACGCCGCGTTCAACCCGAGCGCGAGCCTGACCTTCGCCACCGTTGGGATTCTCCTCGGGCTCGGGACGACCATCGTCATCCTCGCAGGCACCCGCTGACGTCGTGTTCTTCAGGCTCAGCAGCTGGGAACTCGCGCTCATTCTCTTTGCCGTGGTGGTCGGCGGAACGGCCCTGGGGGTTGGGATCGGCCGCTATCTGCGGAGACACTCCGAGGTTCTGCGCGAGCCGTTCGGGGTGCTGCAGGCGGCGCTGCTCGGGCTTGTTGGTCTCATCCTCGCCTTCGGGCTGAGTCTCGCCGTCGGTCGCTATGAAGACAGGCGCGCCGCGGTCGTCAATGAGGCGAACACCATCGGAACGACCTACCTTCGCGCCGAGCCGCTGGCCGAACCCATGCGGAGCCGTTCTCTCGACTTGCTGAAGCGGTACACGGACACGAGCATCAGTCTGTCGAAGGAAGTGCCGGGCAGCGGGAGGTCACGCGTCACCCTCGCCGCGAGCAGCGTGCTGCAGCGGCGGTTGTGGCGGCTCGCCGGGCAATCACTCACCCGAGCCCCCGTTGCGAGCGCACCCCGCCTGTACGTGGAGAGCCTGAACGAGATGTTCGACGCCCAGACCGTACGCGTTGCGGCCCTCGCCAACCGAGTGCCGAATGCCGTGCTCACGCTCGAGGTGGCAGCGGCCGCAGTTGCGTTGGGGCTGCTCGCCGTTTACCTGTCGATGCTCGGCCGCGGCGTGATCGTGGTCCTGCTGGCGTCCGTCCTCGTGACGGCACTTCTTCTCGTCACCTTCGATCTCGACCGCCCCACGCGGGGACTCATCACTGTTCCCGACACGGCCCTGACGAACGTGCGCCAGATGATGGTGCCAGCACCGGCAGCCACAGGCCCGTCCTCGCCGTAGACACCAGGCCGCAGAAGAACGCCGGTGCACCGCGAGCGCGAGCAACCAAAACTCCGCCTGAGCGGGGCTTTCCTAGAGAGCGGATGATGGGACTCGAACCCACGACCTTCTGCATGGCAAGCAGACGCTCTAGCCAACTGAGCTACATCCGCGTGGGAGGGGCATTCTAGCCGAGGTCGGTTGCGTCCAGAGCCTCGTTCACGAGTCGATCGGCGAGCTCGTTCTGCTCGCGCCGGACGGCTGTGTACCGCACCTTGCCGACCTGTCGCGCGAGTCGTGCGGCTTCGAGCGAGAGCTGTTGCAGTGCCTCGTTCTTGACCCGGTACTCCCCGGTCATCTGCTTCACGAGCAGCTCGGAGTCGGAGACGACCTCCACCTCCCCCACCTTCAGCTCGGCCGCGCGCTCGAGGCCGGCGACGAGTGCGCGGTACTCCGCCACGTTGTTCGTCGCGACGCCGATCGCCTCCCCGTGTGCCGCGAGCACCGTCCCATCCTCCGCCTCGAGGACGTAGGCGAGTGCCGCCGGGCCGGGGTTGCCGCGCGCGCCGCCGTCGGTGAAGAGGCGTGCTTTCACGAGGCGAGCTCGTAGATGTCGAACGCCGGCTCCTCGTACGGGTGCGCCCGGCGCAGCGCCGCGATGACCTTGTCCTGCCGCTCGGCCGGGAAGACGGTCTCCAGCCGCAGCTCCGCGACCCGCTCCTCGCGGCCCGCCCGGCCCACGCTCGGTGACGTCCCCTCGCCGCCGAGGAACGTCCCCGTGCCCTCCGTGTACCAGGAGCAGCGCTCGTAGTCGCCGATCCGTCCGGCGCCGGCTTCGAAGAGCGCCGCGCGAACCGTGTCGAGAGCCTCGCGCGGGACGAACACAATCAGCTTCCGGTTCACCCGGGTCACCTTTACATAGGTGCGAGGGCAGCTTCGGCGGCCTGCATGGTCGCCTGGTCGAGGTCGACGTCCGACGCTGCGGCATTGTCGCGCAGCTGCTCCGGCCGCGACGAGCCGACGATCGCGCTCGCGACGTTCGGCTCGCGCAGAATCCAGGCGAGCGCGAGCTGCGCAGTCGTGAGGCCGAGGCCGTCCGCGATCGGCCCGAGGCGTTGCACGCGCTCGAGCACGTCGTCCTCGAAGTACTCCATCCACTCGGGGCGCGCGGACGCGCGCGTTCCCTCCGACGCCGGCTCGCCCGGCGCGTACTTCCCGCTGAGCACGCCCTGCGCGAGCGGCGAGTAGACGACTTGCGAGATCCCGTTCGCCTTGCTGACCGGGATCACCTCCTCCTCCGGGTCGCGGTGGAGCAGGGAGTACTCGGGCTGCGACGAGACGATCTTCACGTACCCGTGCTCCCGCGCGAGGTCGATCGCCTGCTGGATCTGTTCGCCGGTCCAGTTCGAGCAGCCGACGTAGCGCACCTTCCCGGCCTCGACGATCTCCGTCATCGCCTCGAGCGTCTCGGCGAGCGGCACCTCGTCATCCCACCAGTGGCACTGGTAGAGGTCCACGAACTCGGCGCCGAGCCGCTCGAGCGACTGGTCGATCTGATGGAGCACCTGCGCGCGGGAGACTCCGCTGCCGCCGTCGGGAGCCCTCGCCCGCACCTTCGTCGCGAGGACGTACGAGTCGCGCGGCCGTGCCGCGAGCGCACGCCCGAGCACCTCTTCGGAGCGGCCCTCCGAGTACGTGTTCGCGGTGTCGAAGAAGTTGATCCCAACCTCGAATGCCGCATCCACGAGCGCCATGGCGGCGTTGTCGGCAAGGCTGCCGCCGAACGTCGTCCACGTGCCGAGGCAGATCTCCGAGACCTGGAGATCGCTGTCGCCGAGCTGCCTGTACCTCAAGGTGCCGGGTTCTCTTCGGTGTCGATCTGGGCGCGTTGCAGCCGGCCGGAGTAGTCGACGTAGATCGACTTCCACTCGGTGAACACGTCGAGCGCAGCCTGGCCCGCCTCGCGGTGGCCGTTGCCGGTGTCCTTCGTGCCGCCGAACGGGAGGTGCACCTCGGCGCCGATCGTGCCGGCGTTGACGTAGGTGATGCCCGCCTCGAGGTCGCGCATTGCGCGGAAGGCGGCGTTGACGTCCCGGGTGAAGATCGAGGAGGAGAGGCCGTACTTGATCCCGTTCGAGACGCGGATCGCCTCGTCGAGGTCGCCGACCGGGATGAGGGCCGTCGTCGGGCCGAAGATCTCCTCCTGCGCGATCCGCATCTGTGGGTCGACGTCCGCAAAGACGGTCGGCCGGTAGAAGAAGCCCTTGCCGAGATCGCCGTCGCTGGCGACCTCGCCGCCGGTGAGGAGCTTCGCGCCCTCGTCCTTGCCGATCTCGGTGTAGGAGTGGATCTTCTCGAGCGCGGTGCGGTTGATCACCGGGCCGATGTCGGTGTCGTCCTCCCACCCGGGGCCGAGCCGCAGCTTCTCGACGCGGTCTACCAGGCGCGACTGGAGCTCGTCGTAGGCGCCCTTCTGGACGATCACGCGGGAGGCCGCGGTGCAGCGCTGGCCCGAAGTGCCGAACGCCGACCAGAGGATTCCGTCGACCGCGAGCTCGAGATCGGCGTCGTCGAGGACAATGATCCCGTTCTTGCCGCCGAGCTCGAGGTGGACGTGCGTGAGCGTCTCGGCCGCCGCCTTCAGCACCTCGACCCCGGTCTCGCGCGAGCCGGTGAGCGTGATCACGCGGATGTCGGGATGGCGCACCATACGCTCGCCGACCGTGCCGCCGCCGCCGTGGACGATGTTGACCACCCCGTTCGGGATGCCCGCCTCGGCGAGCAGCTCGACGAAGCGCTCGGCCAGCGCGGGCGTGTCCGTGGCCGGCTTGAGCACGACCGTGTTCCCGCACACGAGCGCCGGGATCAGCTTCCAGGAGGGAATCGCGACCGGGAAGTTCCACGGCGTGATCGCGCCGACGACGCCGATCGGCTGGCGGATGCTCATGTTCCACTTGTCGCGCAGCTCCGACGGCGTCGTGTGGCCGAAGAGGCGCCTGCCCTCACCGGCCATGTAGTACGTGATGTCGATCGCCTCCTGGACGTCGCCGCCCGCCTCGGCTTTCACCTTCCCCATCTCGCGCGTCATCAGGTTGGTGAGCGCCGCCTTCTCCTGCTCGAGCAGACGTGCGAGGCCGAAAAGGATCTCGCCGCGCTTCGGAGCCGGCACGAGGCGCCACTTCGCAAACGCCTCCTTCGCGACGGCGACCGCGCGGTCGACGTCCTCGGCACCGGAGCGCGGGAAGACGCCGATCGTCTCCCCCGTCGCGGGGCTCGTGCTCTCGAAGGTCTCGCCATCGGCGGCGTCCACCCACTCGCCACCGATGAAGTTCTTGAAGTTCGTACTCGTAGTCGTCGCCATGCGGCGAGACTAGCGCGCGCTACTCGGGTGGCGCATCGACATCCGGGAACGTGCCCGGATGAGCGCGGCGGCGGTCGCGGATCGTCCGCTGCTCCTTGTCCTCGAGCCGCGCCTCCCCTTGCTTGCGACGATCGGGCCCGTCGCGGCGGTCGACGATGACCGTCACGTTCGGGTTGTCCTTGTAGTACTCGACCATCTTGTCGTAGAGCTCGTCGGCGAGCTCGCGGGGAATGACGCAATAGATCATCGCCCGCTGATTGTAGGACGGAAACCGGCCGATACGACCACAGGCGCGGGTATAAGGGGCAGATGCTGCGCCGGCACATCTGGTGGCTCGCGCCGCTCGCCGGTGCGGCGGTTGCCGGAGGGATCGTGGCGGCGGTCTCGCTCGGCGGCGGCTCGTCCCCGAACAGCGCGCCGCAGACGAGCCACGCGCAGCTCCAGCCCGCGGCCGCGGCGCTCGCGTTCCAGCAGGCCGTCACGGATGTGGTGCATCACCTCTCGCCGTCCGTCGTCCAGATCCAGAGCCCGGAGGGGCTCGGCTCAGGCGTCGTCTTCGACTCGAGCGGCGACATCGTCACCAACAATCACGTCGTCGCAGGCGGTGGGCCGTACACCGTCACCGCCGGAGCGCACTCCTACGGCGCGTCGCTCGTCGGCCGCTTCCCTCCGGACGACCTGGCCGTCGTCCGGGTCTCGGGAACGAAGCTCACCCCGGCGGCGTTCGCGGACTCGAGCAAGCTCGACGTCGGAGACTTCGCGATTGCGATCGGCAACCCACTGGGGCTGCGCTCGAGCGTGACCGACGGCATCGTCAGCGCCTTCCGCCAGGGCGTCTCGGAGGGGAACGGCGTCGCACTGCCGTTGATGATCCAGACGAGCGCCGCGATCAACCCGGGCAACTCGGGCGGCGCGCTCGCCGACCTCCAGGGCCGCGTGATCGGGATCCCCACGCTCGCCGCGACCGATCCCGAGCTCGGCGGCACCGCAGCGCCCGGCATCGGCTTTGCGATCCCGAGCAACCTCGTCAGGGACATCGCGACGCAGATCATCCGCTTCGGCCACGTCGTCAACTCGCACCGTGCCTACCTCGGCGTGCAGATCGGCGACACGAACGGCGCCGGCGTCCTCGTGCAGGGCGTCACCAAGGGCGCGCCGGCGGCGAAGGCAGGACTCGTGTCCGGCGACGTGATCACCTCCGTCAACAGCCACCAGACGCCGACCGTCGACGACTTCACCAGCGTAGTCTCGGAGCTGAAGCCCGGGACAGCCGTCACGCTCGCGGTCGTGACGCAGCAGGGAGCGCACAAGACGCTCCACCTCACGCTCGGGACGTTTCCCGGAGGCTAGAGCCGCGCGATTTCCGGGACGAGGCGGCCCTCGTCCTCAACCTGCGCGTTCCAGTCCTTGAAGCCCTCTTCGAGCTCCTCGAGCTCGTGACCGCGGCGCTCGAGCCTCACGGGCTGGGCGGAGTCGGGACTGACGCGGTACTGGTACCAGGACAGCTCCCAGGCGACGGTCACGGCCAGCTCGCCGGACGTGCCCGAGAGCGGGACGATGCTGGCGCTCGGCTCGCCGAGGCTCTTGGCGATGCCGCCGACGGTGCGGCGATAGGCGCTGCCGTTGAAGAGGTCGGCGGCCTCGAGCAGCGCGACTTCTCCGTCGGAGAGCTTGCGCAGGATCGGCTCTTGCCGAGCCAGAGCGCCCTCGTCGGAGTCGCGTGACAGGCCGAGGAACTCGACGATGTTGCGCTTCCGCCGGCGACGGCGCCCGTTCTCGAGCGTCGGCGTCGTCGGCGCGCCTTCCTTGATCCACCCTGCCTCGGTCGCAAGCTCCTGGCACAGCGGGCAGACGTCGACGAGCTCCGCGCCCTCCGACGGGGCGAAGCTCACGGCGCGCTCGCCCATCAGCAACGTCCGTTCGCAAACGGCGCACTGGCGCGTACTAGCGACTTTTGTGACCCTCATCCGGCCATCGAGTTTAGCCAGGGTTGCGCAGAACCCTCCGAAATCGGTAATGTCACTTACATGTGTGTTTTACATGTAGCGGCCAAATGAGAGGACCACGCTCCCGCCGCCATCACCGCGGCCGCTGGCGCGTTCTCGCCCGGGTCGAGCGCTTCGCCGAGCCGGCGCTGCTGCTGCTTCTGCGCGAGCACCCGGCCCACGGCTACGACCTGCTCGAGCGACTGCCGGAGCTCACGGGTGAGGCGCGCATCGAGATGGGGAACCTCTACCGGCTGTTGCGCGGGCTCGAGGAAGAAGGGCTCGTGTCCTCGGAATGGGACGACTCTTCGCCCGGCCCCGCCAAACGCCGCTACGCCATCACGCCTGCGGGCGAACAGCTGCTCGGCCACTGGGCCGAGGCGCTGATGCGCTCACAGGAGCGCACCGCCCGCTTTCTCGCACGGTACGAGGAGAGGAGGTGAATATGCATCACCGCCGTCACCATGGCTGGGGCGGCCGCGGCCCGCGGATGTTCTTCCGCGGCGGCTTCCCGAGTCGGCCCGAGCTGATCGAGCGGCTGGAGTCCTTCCAGCGCGACCTCGAGCAGCAGCTCGCCGACGTTGCCGACGTCCTCACGCATCTGCGCGACAAGGACGACGCACAGCCTCAGCAGCAAGTCTGAACTGATCTCGATCAGGGGCGCCGCGGGCTGGCGTGTACGTCAGCCCGCCAGGGCGCCTGCGACGAATTCCTCGATCGCGGCCGTGAACGCGTGGCGGCTCTCCTCCCACGCGTAGAACATGTGCCCGCCTTCGAAGTGGCGGACCGTCAGACGCCCGGTCGTGTCCGGATCGAGGCGCATCAGGTTGCGGAGCCGGTCGCTCGCGTAGTACGGCGTCGCCATGTCGTACCGCCCGTGCGTGAGGAAGGCGCGCATGTGCGGGTTGAGGGCCATGCCGTAGCGGAACGAGTCGGTAGCGCCCTCGGGCGGCGCGAAGAAGTGCCGTTGAGTGTCCTCCTTCCACGCCTGGTTCACCTCAAGGCTCAGGAGCCGGTACTCGCGGTCGGTCTCGACGCCGATCTCGGAGCGGAGCTGCCGATTGATCGCCGCGGTGTAGGCAGGGCCGATCCCGGCGAGGGTCGGGTCCGGCGTCGCCCCCTGCTCCAGCCGGTCGGGGAACGGATCTGTGCCGGTGATCGTGATGTCGTAGAAGCCTGCGACCTTTCGCTCGTCACGGAGCAGCTCACGCGCGAAGAAGAACGGATTGACGCGTCCCTCTGCCCGCGTGACAAGCTCGAGCGGGAGACCGAGGAAGTCGGCAAGCCGCTCGAGCGTGCGCTCCCGCTCTGACACCCCGAGAAAGGCGCCCCGGATCAGGAAGGTTGCGTAGTCGCCGCTCGCGAACTCTTCGGCGCCTGCGCGTACCTCGTCGAGGGAGGTCCCGGCCGGGAAGGCGCGCGAGCGACCATGAAAGGCGGCGCCGCCCGCCATCGTCGGCAGCAAGTCGACCCACGTGGTCACGCTGTAGTCGCTCGGAGACAGCGCAGTCAGCTCGAGCGCCGGCGAGATCAGGATCGCGCCGTTGAGGCCGATGCCCGTGTCCTCCTGCAGCATCCGCACGAGCCGGCCGACGCGGTAGCCGCCGTAGCTCTCGCCGGCGATGAAGACCGGTGAGGCCCAGCGGTCGTTCTCGGACAGCCAGCGACCCATGAACTCGCACATCGACTCGAGGTCGCGCTTCTGGCCGAAGTACTCGTTCGGATCCGGCTTCTCGCCTTCGCCCTGCTGCTCGGGCTTCTTGTCCCCTTCGCCCTGCTTGTCGGACTCGATGATGCGGCTGAAGCCGGTGCCGACGGGGTCGACGAACACCAGGTCGGCGAACCCGAGCCACGAGGATTCGTTCTGTACGAGCTTTGGCGGCAGCTCGGGCAGCGTCCCGTCGGCCGGGAAGTCGACCCGCTGCGGGCCGACGGCGCCCATGTGCAGGAATGCGGACGAGGCGCCCGGCCCGCCGTTGAAGACAAACGCGACCGGCCGCGTGTGGTCGCCGCCGTCGGCGACGTACGAGACGGAGAAGATCTCGGCGGAGGGCTTCTCCTTCTTGCGCAAGACGACCCACTTCGCCGTCGCGGTGTAGCCGAGTGGCTTTGCGCCACCGGTCCAGCGAGCGGTCGTCTCGGCCCCCGCCGGCGGCTCGTGGTCCTTTTTCGGCTCGGTTGTCTGCTCCGCGTCGTCCGCCACGCGCTAGACCTTCGCCTCTTCGCGCTCGCGCTTCGTCTGCTCGATGATCTTCTGCGCGACGTGCGTGGGCACTTCCTCGTAGCGGAGGAAGTGCATCGAGTAGTCGCCGCGGCCGCCCGTCATCGACGTCAGCGCCTGCGAGTACGTGAGGATCTCGGCCATCGGCACCTCGGCCTTGATCGTCGTCATGCCGCCGGTCGGCTCCATGCCCTGCAGGCGGCCGCGTCGTGAGTTGAGATCACCGTTGACCGCGCCGACGGCGTCATCGGGTACCGCCACCTCGAGCTCCATGATCGGCTCGAGGAGCACGGGATCCGCCTGCTGGTAGGCCTCCTTGAACGCCATCGAGCCGGCGATCTTGAACGCCATCTCGGAGGAGTCGACGTTGTGCTCCATCCCGTCGACGAGCAGGACGCGCACGCCCTGCACCGGCGCGCCGGCGAGCTCGCCGTGCTCCATCGCCTCGCGCACGCCCTTGTCGACGGCTGGACGGTAGCTCTGCGAGATCACGCCGCCGACGATCTTGTCCACGAACTCGTAACCGAGCTCGCCGTCCTCGGCGGGCAGCGGCTCGAGCACGATCGCGCAGTCGCCGAACTGGCCGCGCCCGCCGGTCTGTTTCTTGTAGCGGTGCCGCGCCCGAGCCTCCTTGCGGATCGTCTCCTTGTACGGAACGCGCGGCGGGTGCAGCTCGACCTCGACGTGGAAGCGCGTGTTGAGCCGGTCGACGGCCACCTCGACCTGCATCTGCGAGAGGCCCGAGAGGAGCTGCTCGCCGGTCTGCGGATCGCGGCGCATGATCAGGGTCGGGTCCTCCTCGTGGAGGCGGCGGAGGCCGGTCGCCATCTTCTCTTCGTCGCCCTTCGCCTTCGGGGTGACCGCGAAGCTCAGCACAGGCTCGGGGAAGTCGATGTGCGGCGGCTCGACCGCGACCTCGTGGTCGACGAGCACGTCGCCGGTGACGACGTCCTTGAGCTTCGCCACCGCGCCGAGGTCGCCGATGCCGAGCGCGTCGACCGTTTCCGAATCTTTGCCCTGCAGCAGGAGCACCTGCCCGAATCGCTCCTTCGCGTGCGTGCGCGGGTCGACGAGAGTCGTGTCGCCCGTGACGGGGCCGGCGAGAACACGGAAGCAGCTGATGCGGCCGGTGAACGGGTCGGCGATCGTCTTGAAGATGAAGACGGCCTGCTTCGCGTCGCCGAACTCGATCGTCGTCCCCTTCTTCGCCGGCGACGGGACGCCCTCGACGAGCAGGTCGAGGAGCGCCGTCGTGCCGAGGTTCTTGGACGCGACGCCGCACGCGACCGGATAGAGCTCGTCCCGGGTCACCGCCTGCTTGAGCGCGTCGGCCACGGCCTCCGTCTCGAGTTCCTCTCCCTCGAGGTAGCGCCCCATCAGCTCCTCGTCGGTCTCGACGACCGCGTCGAGCAGCTTCTCGCGGTGCTTCTGCACGAGGTCGGTCATCGAGTCGGGGATCGGCTGCGGGCCGCCTTCGCGCCCGCCGGAGGGATCCATGTACGCGCACATGTGGAGGAGATCGACGACCCCGGTCAGCTCGTGCTCGCTGCCGATCGGAAGCTGGATCGCGACGCAGCGGTCGGACAGCTGCTGGCGCGCCGCCTCGAGCACGCGGAAGAAGTCGGCGCGCTCGCGGTCGA
>Ga0075434_100006606_pt1 | contig 10640 bp, 7 predicted proteins | sample RhiMethybrSRZTD3_FD_75298 | JGI IMG/M metagenome (GOLD analysis project Ga0075434, IMG submission 75298) | Populus rhizosphere microbial communities from Tennessee, USA - Rhizosphere MetaG P. TD hybrid SRZTD3 | ecosystem: Host-associated > Plants > Roots > Rhizosphere > Soil | place: USA...
CTGACCAGCCCGCTGCAGCGCGCGCGCGAGACGTGTGCGCTGTGCGGGCTGGCGGACGCCGCCGTGCTGGAGCCCGACCTGGTCGAGTGGAACTACGGCAAGTACGAGGGCCTGACGCCCACGGAGATTCACGGCAGCGCGCCCGGGTGGCTGATCTTCCGCGATGGCTGCCCGGACGGCGAGACGCCGGCCGACGTCGGCGCGCGGGTCGACCGCGTGATCGCGCGGGCGCGCGCCACCGACGGTGACGTCGCGCTCTTCGCTCACGGGCACGTCCTGCGCGTCCTGGCGGCGCGCTGGCTCGGGCTGCCGCCCGGCGCCGGCCAGCACTTCCTGCTCGACACCGGAACCCTCAACGTCCTCGGCTACTACCGCGGAGTCCCCGCGCTCAAAACGTGGAACGCGCCCACCGGCGTCTGAGTCCGGCGCCCGCCGTCCATCCATGGGAGGCATCACATGAGGCTGCAAGAGCTGGAGACTGTCGCTCACGCGCTGGTCGCCGGCGGCAAGGGCATCCTGGCCGCCGACGAGTCCATCGCCACGCTGACCAAGCGGTTCGATGCGCTGAAGATCCGCTCCAACGAGCAGAGCCGCCGCCAGTACCGCGAGCTGCTGTTCACGACGCCGGAGGCGGCCGCGTTCGTGAGCGGCGTCATCATGTACGACGAGACCATTCACCAGAAAGGCTCGCAGGGGCTGCCGCTCGCCGACGTGCTGCACCGTCAGGGGATCCTGCCCGGCATCAAGGTGGATACCGGCACCAGGCCCCTCGCCGGCGCTCCGGGCGAGGTGATCACCGAGGGGCTCGACGGGCTCCGCGAGCGTCTCGCGGAGTACCGTGGCCTGGGCGCTCGCTTCGCCAAGTGGCGGGCGGTGATCTCCGTCAGCGACACGCTGCCCAGTGCCGCCTGCGTCCGCGTGAATGCGCACGCGCTCGCGCGGTACGCCGCCCTCTGCCAGGACGGCGGCGTGGTGCCGATCGTGGAGCCGGAGGTGCTGATGGACGGCTTCCACACCATCGAGCGCTGCGAGGAGGTCACGAGCGCCGTCCTGCACGCCGTGTTCGGGGAGCTCGTGGAGCAGCGGGTCCATCTGGAAGCCATGCTCCTGAAGCCGAGCATGGTGATCGCGGGCGCGATGTGTCCGGAGCAGGCCCCGGTGGACACGGTCGCGACGGCCACGCTCCGATGCCTGCGCCGCCACGTTCCCGCCGCCGTGCCCGGAATCGTGTTCCTCTCGGGCGGCCAGAGCGGGCGCCTGGCCACCGCGCACCTGAACGCGATCAATCGGCTGCCGGGGCCTCGGCCGTGGACGCTCAGCTTCTCCTACGGCCGCGCGCTGCAGGACGCCGCGCTCGCCGCCTGGCGTGGCCGCGACGAGAACGTGGCCGGCGCCCAGCGCGCATTCCATCACCGCGCACGGTGCAACAGCTTCGCCAGTCTCGGGACGTTCACGGACGACATGGAGGTCGCCGAGCCGCCGCTGGTCGCCGCGGTCGATGCCGGGCGCGACGATTGACGCCGGGCCGCCGGCGCCGCGTGAATGGGACCAATGTCCGATAGCCCGTCGGCGCGAACGGCCCTAGCGTTTGGCCCGTGATTTCTCGACGGTCGGTGACGAAGGTCGCCGTGGCGATGGCGCTGCTGGCGTGTGCGGCGCCGGCCTCCGCCCAGGCCGTCCGGCTCGTCGGAGCGGTGCAATGGGTCTCCGGCGAAAGGATGCAGGTGATCACGGACGCCGGCGGCCCCGTCACCGTCGATCTCAAGGAAGCCGACCAGTCGTCGTACCGCGCACTCCGCAGCGGCGACTGGGTCCTGGTCGACGGCGTCATGGCGTCCGACCGGCGACGGGTCATCGCGCTGGAGATCTGGCGCGACAGCGGCCGCGGCACCTGGACACAGTCGCCGTGATCGAGCGGAAACAGGTGGGGAGGATGACAGGGTGAGCACACCGGACCAGCTCCTGAAGCAATACGGATGCGGCCCGATCCAGTTTTCCGGGTCGGACGACGGACTCTACGAGCGCCATCTGCTGTTCGACAATGTCGTCTCGTTGCGGGCGGCCAGCCCCCGCGACCGCTTCGAGGCCGTCGCCCGCGCCGTGCGCGACGTGCTCTCGCAGCGCTGGCTCCGCACGGAGGACACGTACGCGCGGCAGAACGCCAAGCGCGTCTACTACCTCTCGATGGAGTTCCTCATCGGCCGCTCGCTCGCCAACAACATCACGAACCTGCTGCTCGGTCCGGTGGCGGGAGAGGTAGCCTCGCGCAAGGGGCTGGACTGGCTGGGGCTCCTGGAGCAGGAGCCCGACGCCGGTCTCGGCAATGGCGGCCTCGGTCGCCTCGCCGCGTGCTTCCTGGACTCGATGGCCACGCTGCAGCTGCCCGCCATGGGCTACGGGCTACGCTACGAGTACGGCATCTTCAGGCAGTCGATCCGCAACGGCTGGCAGCACGAGGAGCCGGACCACTGGCTGCGCCGGGCCGATCCGTGGGAGGTCGCGCGCCCCGACGAGGCGGTGACGATCCCGATCGGCTGCGCCTTCGAGGTGCGCGGCGGCAGCCTGCGCGTCGTCACCGACCGGCCGTCGACCCTCATCGGTATCCCCTACGATCGGCCGGTCGTCGGGTACGGCGGCCGGACCGTCAACACGCTGCGGTTGTGGGCGGCCGCCACGCCCGTCTATTTCGACTTCCAGGCGTTCAGCCACGGTGAGTTCGTCGGCGCGCTCGCCGAGCGGCTGGCCGCCGAGTCGCTCACGCGCGTGCTCTACCCCGACGATTCCACCAGCATGGGGCAGGGGCTGCGCTTCGTGCAGGAGTACTTCCTCGTGGCCTGCTCGCTCGCCGATCTCGTGCGGCGCTTCCGGGGTGCCAACCACGACTGGACAGCCCTGCCGGACAAGGTCGCGATCCAGCTCAACGACACGCATCCCGCCATGGCCGTGCCCGAGCTGATGCGCATCCTCCTCGACGAGGCGCATCTCGGCTGGAGCGAGGCCTGGGACATCACGCGACGCGCGCTCGCGTACACGAATCACACGCTGCTGCCCGAGGCGCTGGAGAAGTGGCCCCTGCGCTGGTTCGAGCTCCTGCTGCCGCGCCACGTGGAGATCATCTTCGAGATCAACCGCCGGCTGCTCGAGGAGGTCCGCGACCGCTTCCCGGGCGACGGCGACCGCGTCGTGCGCGTGAGCCTCCTCGAGGAGGGGCAGGAGCAGAAGGTGCGCATGGCGAACCTCGCCATCGTCGGCTCGCACAGCACCAACGGCGTCGCCGCCATCCACTCCGGCCTGCTGCGCGCGGTGACCGTCAAGGACCTCGCCGAGCAGTTCCCCGAGCGCTTCAACAACAAGACCAACGGAGTGACGCCGCGGCGCTGGCTGCTGGTGGCCAACCCCGCGCTGGCCCGGGTCATCACGACGGCCATCGGCGAGAGCTGGGTCACCGACCTCGATCAGCTCCGGCGCCTGGCCCCGCTGGCCAAGGACACGGGCTTCGGCGACGCCGTGCGGGCGGCCAAGCGCGAGGCGAAGATCCAGTTCGCCGCCTGGCTGCGCTCGGCAACCGGACAGGCCGTGGATCCCGACACGATCTTCGACTGCCAGGTGAAGCGGATCCACGAGTACAAGCGCCAGCTGCTCAACGCGCTTCGCATCATCGTGCTGTACCAGCGCCTGCGCGAGAACCCCGCTCTCACCGTGGCGCCCCGCACGTTCTTCTTCGCGGGCAAGGCGGCTCCCGCCTACCGGCTGGCCAAGGTCGTCATCAAGCTCCTCAATACGCTGGCGGTCACGCTCGAGCGCGACCCGGCCGTGCGCGGCCGCCTCAAGGTCGTGTTCCTGCCCGAGTACTGCGTGTCGCTGGCCGAACGCCTGATCCCCGCCACCGACGTCTCCAACCAGATCTCCACGGCGGGATACGAGGCCAGCGGCACCAGCAACATGAAGTTCATGATGAACGGCGCGCTGACGATCGGCACCCGTGACGGCGCCACGATCGAGATGGCCGAGGAGGCGGGGGAGGAGAACTTCTTCCTGTTCGGGCTGACGGCCGAGCAAGTGGCGGGCAGCCGCAGCTGGTACAGCCCGTACTGGCACTACGACAACGAGCCGGAGGCCCGGGCGGCGCTGGACCTGATCCTGTCCGACCACTTCGGCCCGGGGGACGAGCCCGGCGTCTTCGCGCCTCTGCGCGAGACCCTGCTCACCGGCGGCGACCATTATATGCACCTGGCGGACCTCAGGGCCTACCTGGAGGCGGACCGGCGGCTGGTCGACCTGTACGCCGACCCCCAGGGCTGGACGCGCAAGGCGATCCTGAACATCGCCGGCTCCGGCAAGTTCTCGAGCGACCGCACGATCGCGGAGTACGCGGCCGAGATCTGGGACGTCAAGCCGTGCCCGGTGCCATGACCCTCTCGCCGCTGGCCGGCCAGCCGGCGCCTCCCGAGATCCTGGTCGACCTGGACGTGCTCGAGCGCGCGTATTACGAGCGCCAGCCCGACCCGAGCGATCCCGAGCAACGGGTGAGCTTCGGGACCAGCGGGCATCGGGGCTCCTCGCTCCGGGGCTCCTTCAACGAGGCCCACATCGCGGCGATCACGCAGGCCATCTGTGACTACCGGCGCCACCAGAGCGTCGACGGCCCGCTCTACATGGGCCGGGATACCCACGCGCTCTCCGGTCCCGCCCAGCGGACGGCGCTCGAGGTGCTGGCGGCCAACGGTGTGGCCACCGTCATCCAGAGCCACCACGGCGTGACGCCCACGCCGGTGATCTCGCACGCGATCCTCGCCTACAACCGCGGCCGCACGAGGGCCCTGGCCGACGGGATCGTCGTCACGCCCTCGCACAACCCGCCCGAGGACGGCGGCATCAAGTACAACCCCCCGCACGGCGGCCCTGCCGAGACCGACGCGACGGACTGGATCGAAACCCGCGCGAATGCCCTCCTGACAGACGACGGCCAGCGCATCCGGCGCGTCCCATTCGACAAGGCGATCGCCGCCTCGACGACCCACGAGAACGATTTCGTCATGCCGTACGTCCGCGACCTCCGTCGCGTCGTGGACATGGACGCCATCCGCGGCGCGCGCCTGACGCTCGCCGTGGACCCGCTCGGCGGCGCCGGCGAGCCCTACTGGGAGCCGATCAACGCGGTCTACGGGCTGGACATCACGGTCGTGAACCCGCGGCTCGACGCCCGCTTCGCGTTCATGACGCTGGACCACGACGGCGCCATCCGCATGGACTGCTCGAGTCCTTACGCGATGGCCGGGCTGCTGCGCCTCAAGGACCGCTACCGCCTGGCGTTCGCCAACGATCCCGATGCCGACCGCCACGGCATCGTCACGCCGTCGGCGGGGCTCATGAACCCCAACCACTATCTCGCCGTCGCCATCGACTACCTGCTGACGCATCGCCTGCACTGGCCGGCGGGTGCCGCCATCGGCAAGACGCTCGTCAGCAGCAGCCTGATCGATCGGGTGGCGAACCGTCGCGGATGCTCGCTCTACGAGGTCCCGGTCGGCTTCAAGTGGTTCGTGCCCGGCCTGTTCGCCGGCACGCTGTGCTTCGGCGGCGAGGAAAGCGCCGGCGCCAGCTTCCTGCGCCGCGACGGCTCCGTGTGGACGACGGACAAGGACGGTCTCGTCATGGCGCTCCTGGCCGCCGAGATCACTGCGCGGACCGGCCGGGACCCGGGTGAGCACTACCGCGCCCTGACCGTGGAGCTCGGCAACCCGTACTACACGCGCATCGACGCGCCGGCGACGCCGGAGCAGAAGACGCGGCTGCGCAAGCTATCCCCCAAGGCCATGGCCGGCGCCACGCTCGCCGGCGAGCCGATCGTCGCCGCCCTCACGCGGGCGCCGGGCAACGGCGCCCCGCTCGGCGGCCTCAAGGTGGTGGCGGCCAGCGGCTGGTTCGCGGCGCGGCCGTCCGGGACCGAGAACATTTTCAAGATCTACGCCGAGAGCTTCAAGGACGCGGGCCACCTGGACACGATCGTCCGTGAAGCGCAGGCGCTGCTGAGGACCGCTGACCGCGAGGAGCGAGCGCCATGAATTCGAGTGGATTGATCGAGCTCATCGAGGGGCACTCGGAAGGCCTGACGCATGCAGCCTTCCAGGATCTCCTCATGAACCCGCGCACGCCGTCCTTCCGCGGGGCGCCGCGCGACGAGGCGGCGGCGCGGATCGCCGCGCTCTACCGGAACCTCGCCCGCTGGCTCGCCGAGCACGACGACAACGCCGTGCGCACGGCCTACGAGGACTGGGGGCGCACGCGCTTCCGGCAAAACATCCCGATCAGCGAGATCGCGTATTGCGTGCTCGTGGCCAAGGACCACCTCCGGCGCTACGCGCGCGACCGGGGGCTGGCCGAGCTGCAGGCAGTGGAAGCGACGATCGGGGAGTTCTTCGACCGCGTGCTGTACTACCTCATCCGCGGATACGAGATGCAGGCGGCCACCCCCCCGCGATCCGCCCGCGGGCTCCTGGCCTGATCGCGGCCGATTCCTCCCGCCGCATGACCGCGCCGTGTCCTCGCCCGTTCTCGCCGGGAGATCGAGCCGCCGGGGTGCTGCTGCACGTCACCTCGCTGCCGTCGCGCCACGGCGTCGGCGATCTGGGCCCGGCGGCCTTCACCTGGATCGACCGCCTGCACGACGCGGGGCTGCAGTGGTGGCAGGCACTGCCGGTGGGGCCGACGGGCTGGGGCGACTCGCCCTACCAGGCGCTGTCCTCGTTCGCGGGCAACGGATTGTTGCTCAGTCCCGATCGCCTCGTCGAGGATGGCTTGCTCCGGCCGGCGGACGTCGAAGGCCGGCACTTCCCGACACTGAGCGTCGACTACGAGTCGGTCATTCCCTTCAAGCGCGGACTGCTCGAGACGGCGTGGCGACGCTTCAGGGCGGGCGCCCGCCCCGATCTGAAAGCGACGTTCGAGGAGTTCTGTCACCAGCAGGCCGGTTGGCTCGAGGATTACGCGCTGTTCCGGGCGCTGAAGGAGCGCTACCGCGGCGCTCACTACCTGCAGTGGCCGCGCCCGCTGGTGGAGCGCCGGCCCACGGCCCTGAGCGCCGCGCGACGCGACGCGGCGGCCGAGGTGGACCAGGTCCGCTTCGCTCAGTTCCTCCTCTTCCGGCAGGCCGCCGCGCTGAAAGCCTACGCAGCCGACCGCGAGGTGCGCCTGCTCGGCGACCTGCCGTTCTTCGTGTCGCCGGACTCGAGCGATGTCTGGGCGCGCCCCGAGCTTTTTCTGCTCGATGCCGAGCGCCGGCCGCGCGCGCTGGCCGGGGTGCCGCCCGATGCGTTCTCTGCCGAGGGACAGCTGTGGGGCAATCCCGTCTACGACTGGGAAGCGCTGCGCGCGAGGGGCTACCAGTGGTGGATCTCGCGTATCCGGGGCTTGCTGGCCCACGTGGATGTCGTCCGCCTGGACCATTTTCGCGCCTTCGCGGCGGCCTGGCACGTCACGGCCGGCGCCGCCAGCGCGCGGTGCGGGGAGTGGGTTCCCGGCCCCGGCGCCGAGTTCTTCAGCGTGGTCCTGCAGGAGCTGGGTCGCCTGCCGTTCATCGTCGAGGATCTCGGGGTCATCACGCCCGACGTCGATCGGCTGCGAGACCACTTCGACCTTCCGGGGACGCGCGTGCTGCAGTTCGCCTTCGACGGCGACTGGCGCTCTCCGCACCTGCCACACAACTACCCGGCCAACGCGGTCGTCTACACCGGCACCCACGACAATCCGACGACGCGCGGGTGGTACGAGACACTCGGCGACGCGCAGCGCCGGCGGCTGTGGAGTTACGTGCAGCGGGTCGACGGGAGCAGTCGCGAGGCGCTCACCGCGATGCTGTCGCTGGCGTGGTCGTCGCCCGCGGCGCTGGCCATCGCGCCGTTCCAGGACGTGCTCGGCCTCGGCGACGAGGCGCGCATGAACGTGCCCGGCGCGGTCGACGGCAACTGGCGCTGGCGATGCACGCGCGACACCCTGTCGCCGGAGGTGTTCGAACCGCTGCGGGACATGACCGTCACCGCCCGCCGCGTGGCCCGGCATCGGCCGCGGCCGGGCTGCGGCGCGAGCGCCGCTTCGTGACCTCGCTGTCGCGTCGCGCCTTCATCGGCGGCGCGATCGTCCTCGCGGGCCGCGTCGCTGCGTCAGCGGGCGCTGCTCGTGTCGTGAGCGCCTGGATCGCCGCCGCCCTGGTGCTGGCCGTCGCCACCGGCGCCCAGGCCGAATCCACCGTCGACGCCGTGCGGGCACGCGGTACGCTGCGCGTCGGTGTCAAGACGGACGCGCCTCCGTTCGGCTCGATCGACGCCGCCGGCCGTCCGATCGGGTTCGAGATCGACCTGGCCCGCTTCTTCGCGCGCGTCCTGTTCGACGACGACCGCCGCGCCGAGCTGGTGGCGGTGACCACGGCCACGCGGTTCGAAGCGCTGCGCGCCGGCCGCGTCGACCTGCTGATCGCCACCGTCACGGCGACGGAGGATCGCCAGCGCCAGATGGAGCTCTCCGAGCCGTACTTCATGGCGGCCTCGCTGCTGCTCGTGCAGAAGGCCAGCGGCGTCCAGGGACTGGCCGACCTGGTCGCGCGGCCCGTGACGGTCGTCCGCGACTCGGTCCAGGCGCACGACATCGGCATCCTCCAGCCGCGCGCGCTCGTCAGCGCGGTGGGCTCGGTCGCCGAGGGTGTGGACGCCGTGCGGAGCGGCCAGTCCGATGCGTTCGTCTACGACGACGTGGTCCTGCTGGCAGTAGCGCAGAGTGATGCGGCCCTGCGGATCGTCGGGCGGCCGCTGGCCCCTCGACCGTTCGTGGTGGCGGCGCGCAAGGACGACGCTCAGCTCATCCGGTGGGTGAACGGCTGGCTGGCCAGGATGCGCCGGGACGGCAGCTACGGCGAGATCTGGCGCCGGTATTTCCAGCCGTTCGAATCGCACCTCGTCGGGGGCTGAAGACGCGACACGTCTCGCTGCGCACTCGACTCTTGGGCGCCCTGCTCGGCGTGGGCCTCCTGGCGCTCCTGGTGACGGGCTGGCAGGCGTACCAGCGTGCCGAGGCGTCGCTCCGTCGAGCCTCCGCCAACCACCTCACGTCGATTCGCGGAGAGCGCAAGCGTCAGATCGAGGCCTATTTCGCGGGCGTGCGTCGAGACGGCCTGGCCTTCGCCGAGTCGCACGACATCACGGCGGCGATGCGGGAGCTCAAGGCTGCTCACCGCGATTTCGAGGCGGAGGTCATGGCGTGGCCCGGCGGCACGCGGGACCGGTACCGCCGCGAGCTCGAGCGGTACTACGAGGCCGCGTTCGCGCCACAGTTGCGGGCGCTGGAGTCGGAGCCCCACGCCGGAGGCTATCTGCCGGCCGACGGCGTGACGCAAATCCTGCAGGCCCTCTTCATCGCGGCCAACCCCAATCCGGAGGGCTCACGCGATCAACTGGATCGCCCCGCCGGCGGCGGCCGGTATGCGGCGGCGCACGCCCGCTTCAACCCGTTCCTGCGCACCATGATTCGCCGGTTCGGCTACGACGACCTCTTCCTGATCGATCACGACGACGGCCGCGTGGTCTACACCGTCGCCAAGAAGGTCGACTTCGGGACGAGCCTGCTGTCGGGGCCGTACCGCAACTCACGGCTCAGCCGCGCGTTTCGCGCGGCTCGCTCGGCCGTCGACGCCGATTTCGTGCGGCTCGTCGATTTCGAATCGTACGTTCCCTCCTTCGGCGCGCCGGCGGCGTTCGTGGCCGCGCCCATCTTCGACCGCGGCCGCCGTCTCGGCGTCGTCGCGCTGCAGTTGCCGCTCGATCGCATCGACGCCGTCATGACCGGCGAGCGCCGCTGGGAGGAAGGCGGCCTCGGCCGGACGGGCGAGACGTTCCTCGTGGGGCCGGACGGCCGGATGCGCAGCGACTCCCGGTTCTTCCTGGAGGCGCCGCAGTCGTACCTCGAGGCGGTGGGGCAGACGGGCGTGCCCGCCGACGTGATCCAGCTCATGCAGGCGCATCGGAGCACCGTCCTGTTCCAGCCGATCACGAGCGCGGCGGCCCAGGCCGCCCTCGCTGGTCGGAGCGGGGTCATGACCCAGCTCGACTACCGCGAGCAGCCGGTCCTGGCGTCGTACGCGCCCCTGGACATTCCGGACCTCCGGTGGGGGTTGGTGGCGAAGCTCGACACGGCGGAAGCCTTCGCGCCGGCCGTGGCATTGCGGCGCGCCCTGTGGACGACGGCCATCGCCGTCGCGGCGCTGGTCGCCGCGGTGGCTCTGGTCCTCGCCCGTTCGCTGACGGCGCCGATCCGGCGCCTCATCGCGGCCATGGGCACGCTTGGCCGCGGCGACCTCGGCCACCGCCTCGCCGAGCGGCGCCGCGACGAGATCGGCCAGATCGCCACGGCCTTCAACCGGATGGCGACCGACCTGCAGGAGACGACCGTGTCCCGCGATCACGTGAGCAGCATCCTCGACTCGATGAGCGACGCGGTGATCGTCGTCCGCCTGCCGCACGACAGCGCCGACTGGCGGGAGGCGGTGATCGTCACCGTCAACCCGGCCGCCTGCACCATGCTGGACCGCAAGGCGGAGGCGATCGTCGGGCAGTCCGCCGGCAGCCTGATCGCCTCGATCGGTGTCCCTGACG
>Ga0075434_100006607_pt1 | contig 10639 bp, 3 predicted proteins | sample RhiMethybrSRZTD3_FD_75298 | JGI IMG/M metagenome (GOLD analysis project Ga0075434, IMG submission 75298) | Populus rhizosphere microbial communities from Tennessee, USA - Rhizosphere MetaG P. TD hybrid SRZTD3 | ecosystem: Host-associated > Plants > Roots > Rhizosphere > Soil | place: USA...
GCAATTCTTTATAACGGTTGATGTCATTACAATAATAAAAAGATTATTCTATTAGCGTTGTTCTGCTTATTATGCAATCCTGCCAAGAAAGGTCTATGCCTTGACACAGATCTAAAATAGCACATAAAGAAACCAGATAAGGGATTGCATGGCAATGCCTTACAGTTTCTATCATTTATCTTTCTAAACATATGTGCGAGTTCCTCATGGTCCTTTGAACTAAAGTCATTGCTTGTAAAGCTCGTCTAGTTTGGAGTGTGAGATTCAGGATAGTAAGGCGGTCCAAATAAATGAAATCACCCTCTTTTGCATTATCAAATGCTGCATCTTTGTAATGACTTGTGTGTATCGATACATTAGGGTGATGAACAATCAAACGGTGAGGTTCTAGTTATTATTACCTTTAATTAGCAAGGCAAAAAGCTCACAAACCACTTGTTACTTTAAAATATATTTCTTGTAAAAGAATATGACACAGAAAGCGAAGTGACTTTCTTCTCCAAACTCAAGGTAATCTACATAGGAATATGGTGTAATAAAGAAGAATGAAATAATTAATTAACCTTCCTTTGTTGCTTATATCGAAGCTTTATCAAGATGCAACTTTGGTATTGCAATTTGAGAAATTCTTCTGGCCTAAACTTACTCTCAACATATAGGTAGGTTACTTTACAACCAGGATTTTGTTTTTGCAACTCGCACATAAACTGTAACAGTCTTTCCACTTCCAGCGGCGCCATAGAACTGTGTGATCGCTTGTGTCTCTATGACATTACCGTCAAGTGAGTTATCAAGGTTTTTTGATCCAGTCAATATACTTTCTATATTTCTCTTTGTATATTGGGCCGTTACAAGGACGATGGTATCTTTGCTCAATGTCGGTTGTGTAATACTACACTCATGGTCATGTGTGATGCCTTTCAAGTATAATATGCCTGGGAAGAATAATAATCGATTTCTATCTCACCAGCTTTACTCATGTTTAAAAATTTGTTTCGAAAGATATCATGTGCAATCTTGTACTCCTTCGAATCTACTTTAAAGTTGCTTGCTCGTACTCGCATCTATTTTCCACGATATCTCCCATTGAGACCGTCTGTTATTGAAGTTGTCAAAAGGAAGATATAAGTCACTATTATTTACCAGCTATTATTAGGGAAAGCAAGCATTGGGTAAAAAAGAACTTACTAATCTTTTCTCATCTGATCCGAATAGATACTATAAAGTTTCTTTATTCGATAGAATGGGTTTTAAGCGTCAGAGATGTAGTAGCTGTGGAAAATTCTTTTGGACACTGGTTGAAAGGATGCTCTGTCCTGACCATGAAAATTATAGTTTTATAGGTAAACCTCCAACAAATAAGCGGCTTGATTACGTTAATGCTTGGAAAGAAACAGAAGAGTATTTTCAATTTAACGGTCACTCAATAACTAGGCGATATCCAGTAGTCTGTAGATGGCGTGATGACCTATATTTCACGATAGCGTCAATTGTCGATTTTCAAAGAGTGATGGGAAACAAGGTGGTTTTCGAGCTACCTGCAAATCCACTTCTTGTTCCACAGATGTGTTTACGCTTCAACGACATTGAAAATGTGGGTTTGAGCGGCAGGCACTATACAGGTTTCTGTATGGTTGGGCAGATCTGTAATGCAGATGCTCCCGGCGGTTACTGGAAAGATCGATGTATTGATCTAGATTATGGGCTACTTACAAATGGACTTGGAATAAAGCCAGAGGAAATCACTTTTGTAGAAGATGTCTGGATGGGTGCAGGCGCATTTGGCTATTCTCTAGAATATTTTGTGTGTGGACTTGAATTAGGCAATGCTGTTTTTACCGAATTTGAAGGAAACGAGAATAACTATCATGCAATGACTAATAAAATTATTGATATGGGTGCAGGACTTGAGAGATTTTCATGGATTACAATGGGAACGCCAACAAGTTATGATTGCTCTTTTGGTCCAGTAATAGGGAAACTGATTGATGCTACTGGAACTTTTGAGAATTCAGATATTCTCTCCAAATATTTTGAGGCAGTGTCTAGTAAACTTGACGCCATGGGCGGTGACCTAAGGGCACTAAAATCATTGATTGCCAAAGAATTAAAAATATCCGATGATCAGCTTAAAAAAATGATTGCTCCTTATGAAGCAATCTACACCATTGCGGATCATACCAGAACATTATTATTTTCGATTTCAGATGGAGCTCTGCCTTCAAACGTAGGCGGAGGATATAATCTTAGAGTAATTCTAAGAAGAGCACTTTCAATTTTGGAAAGGATGGGCTGGATTATTAAACTTGAAGATGTTGCTGATATGCATACTGACTACCTGAAGCAGATGTATCCCGAACTTGATGAACATAGGGAAGACGTCAGAACGATTTTGCAGATAGAATCAGCTAGATATATAGGTTCTAGAGAAAGGATGAGTGCAATTGCCACCTCTATCAAGAGCAGTAAAAAGAAAGTAACAGTCGATGATCTTATCAGGATGTATGAATCAGATGGTATTACTCCAGATTTTTTGATGGAGTTAGGAGCAATAGAAAATATACCATCCACTTTTTACACTAAACTTGCTGAACTTCATACTACGCAAACAGCAACACAGGTTCAAAAACCAATTTACGGTTTAGATGGACTTTTACCAACAAGGCTACTGTATTATGAAGACAAGTCAATACGTGAATTTACTAGCAAGGTTCTAAAGGTAATAGAAAATAAATATGTTATACTAGATCAAACCGCATTTTATCCACGGGGTGGTGGACAAGAACCTGATTCAGGCGAGATCGACGGTGTAAAGGTAGTTGATGTTATAAAGCAGACAGATATTGTGGTTCATAAATTGCAAGATGCAAGAGATTTCGTTGAAGGCAACACCGTATATGGAATAGTAAATGACCGAAGACGGGATTTGATTACTAAACATCATACTGCAACTCATGTACTTAACACATCTGCTAGGATCAACCTTGGATCGTGGGTCTGGCAAAATTCCGCATTTAAAGAAGAAAATTATGCTAGACTTGATATTACCCATCATTCCTCTCTGAACAGGGAAGAAGTTGAGAGAATTGAAAAAACTGCTAACAATGTGATCAGACAAGATTTGCCAGTTATAATTAGGCTATTTGGACGAGGTGATGCTGAACAGAAGTATACGTTTAGAATATATCAAGGAGGTGTAGTTCCAACCAATAATATAAGAATTGTAAACATTGAGGGATGGGATGTTGAAGCTTGTGGCGGAACACATGTTAACAAGACTGGTGAAATAGGGTTTATCAAAATTACAAAAGCAGAAAGAATACAGGATGGTATAGTGAGATTAGATTTTGTCGCTGCCGAGGCAGCTGTAAATTATATACAAAAGCAGGAAAACCAGCTTACTGCTATTGCGCAGTCTCTGGGTTCAAGTAAGGAAAAAGTTGTTGAATCTTCCCAAAAAAGTATAGATGATGCAGAAGCGGCAAGGCGAAAGATCAAGACAATACTCAGAAAAATTGCTCCTTCTATGGCAAAGTCAATTATTGCAGAGGCAAAGCAGCTATCATTTAATGGCATAAAGTTCTACAGTGTGTATGACGAGGAACTTGATGACGAATATTGCATTGCTATTGGTGAAAAATCTGTTGAAATTGATCCATCATTAATCTATATAGCATTGATTTCAAAAAGTCAGGGAATGCGAGTGGTTGTATTTGTTGGTGAAAAAGCAAGATTGAAAATCAAGGCTAGTATCATAGCAAAACAAATTTCGACCCAACTGGGAGGTTCAGGAGGAGGCGACGACAGATTTGGTCAGGGTGGTGCTGGTGGTAACGGGATGATTAAGGACAGAATTAAAGAAGTTTTACTTTCAGCAGAAGAATTGGTTATGAAAAACATAGCAGGATGATGAAGAACTTGACAAATACCAGTACTGCTGCTACCAGCGGCGGCAACAATGATGATAGAACGAAGACAATGATAAATTGGAATTTGATTGAAGAAAAGTGGCGTAAAAGGTGGGAGGAGCAAAAGATCTTCCAGGCTGATCCAGATTTTGCAAAGAAAAAATATTTCATAACTGTAGCTTATCCTTACCCCAACTCTCCACAACACATTGGACATGGAAGAACCTATACTCTTGCTGATACTCATGCACGGTATATGAGGATGAAAGGCTACAATGTATTGTTTCCAATGGGTTTCCACTATACAGGAACGCCTATCCTTGGCATGTCGCGCAGAGTTGCAGCAGGTGATAAAGAACTACTGGAGACATTTCGTAACATCTATCATATTTCAGACAATGCGATAGAAACTTTTGTTGAACCTATAAAAATTGCCAGTTACTTCCATAATGAGATCAAACTCGGGATGAGGGAGATGGGTTATTCTATAGATTGGCGACGTGAATTTACGACTATAGATAAAGTATATTCAAAATTCATTTCATGGCAATTTAGAATCTTGTTAAAAAAAGGATTGATAGTCCAAGGTTCTCATCCAGTTGGTTGGTGTCCAAAAGACCAAAATCCGGTTAGCCAGCATGATACAATTGGTGATATTGAACCAGACTTCAATGAATATACAATAGTTAAATTTACTTTAGAAGATAATGATAGATGTATAATCCCAACCGCAACTTTGAGACCAGAAACTATCTATGGTGTAACTAATCTGTGGGTCAATCCTGAAATTGAATATGTCGAAATACAAATTGATAATGAAAAATGGATTGTTAGCAGTGATGCAGCTAGAAAATTAGGATTTCTAAATCATAAAGTTATAATAAAATCTACTCTAAAGGGAAAAGAAATAATTGGTAGGCATGTTAAAGATCCAGTTAAACAGGTTTCAATTCCTGTATATCCAGCATCATTTGTAGAATCTGATAGTGGCACAGGAATAGTAATGTCAGTTCCGGCACATGCACCTTATGATTATCAGGCATTAGAAGATTTAAAACAGAGTACTTCTACTAGCAGTAATGTTAATAATGAATTCGGACTAAAAGCCGAAGAAATAGTAAAACCAATAACGATAATTGAATCAGAAGGCTATTCTAGTAATAATAATGATAATAATGGTGTAACGCCTGCCGGGGAAATCATAAAGAGGTTCAAAGCGAAGAATCAAGGGGATTTAGAATTGAAAAGGGCCACTGACGAGTTGTACTCCCATGAATTTTACAAAGGCAAAATGTCCCAAATTACCGGTAGATATGCAGGTATGTCAGTGGCCGAGGCAAAGGACAAGATAAAGAAGGAAATAATCACAGCTGGCTCTGCCGACATAATGTTTGAAATGGTAAAGAAACCTGTTAGATGCAGATGCGGTACTGAATGCGTGGTTAAACTATTGAATGATCAGTGGTTTATAAATTATGGTGATAAAAGATGGAAAGACATAGCACATGAATGTGTCAACAAAATGGATATAACACCAGAAGAAATTAGGCAGGAATTTAACTATGTAATTGATTGGTTGAAGGAAAGAGCCTGCGCAAGAAAATCAGGACTTGGTACTAAACTGCCGTGGGATCAAGATTGGATTATCGAAAGCCTCTCTGACTCCGTTATTTACATGGCATACTATATTATTGCAAAATACGTTAATGAGAATGACAATAACGATTCATCCATTAATTCAGAGAATCTAGATGACTCTTTCTTTGATTATATACTACTCGGAAAAGGCAATTCCGTGCAAGTCGCTGCAGACTGCAAAATCCCTATGATATTGATTGACGAGATGAGAAATGAATTCTCCTATTTTTATCCCCTTGATGTACGACATTCTGGAAGAGACCTGATTCCAAATCATTTGTCATTCTTTATTTTTAACCATGCGGCAATTTTTGAGAGGGAAAATTGGCCAAAGCAAATAGTAGTCAATGGCTCAGTATTGATGGAAGGAAAGAAGATGTCAAAGTCGCTTGGAAATATTATTCCATTGCGTTCTACTATCAAAGAGTATGGTGCTGACGCAATTCGTTTGGCTATGCTGATCTCTGCGGAGCTGTTACAAGATGCTGACTTTTCATTTGATGCAGTCAAGGGAATTCGATCCAAGTTATGTGATATTTATGACATGGCAATGGGATGTTTGATAGAGAAGAATAAAAAGCAAAAGTCGGGAGGAAGGGAGGAAGAGAATACAAAGGCAGGAAAAGCAATAATGATGACGACGGAATTAGAAGATCGGTGGTTTGTTAGTAGGCTGCAATATACTATTGCAGATACTACAATGTCAATGGAGAAATTAAGGGTGAGAGAAGCATTACATTCCATACTATATTCGCTTGATCAAGACTTGCAATGGTATAGGAAGAGGGTCAAAACTAAAGGCAGGGAGGATTCTGTTTCTTCTATTTTATCTCTGTTTCTTGAAACCCGCATCAAGATGCTTGCTCCATTTGCTCCATTTATAAGCGAAGAAATTTGGGAAAAAATTGGTGGTGACAGTAGTAGTACCTCATCCTTCCCATTACTATCATCATCAATTATCTTTGCTGGATGGCCACAAGTAGATGATCATAGAAAAGATCCAATAGCAGAAGAATCAGAACACCTAATTATGAACTTGATATCTGACATTCAGAAAATTATCAAAGTTACTAAAATAACTCCAACAAAAATTATTATTTATACCGCAGCACGCTGGAAAAAAAAGATCTATCAAAAGATACTTGCGAGTATGTTATTGGAAAGCAAAACTAACTTTGGAGATATTATGAAACAGCTAGTCAAGGATTCAGAAACAGCGTCAAAGGCAAAAAATGATCCAGTCTTGATAAGAAAAATGATAGAAGATATTTTGTCAGATCCAATTGAAGCAAGAAATAGGAGATTGAAATTAGCAGCAGACTTTGATGAGATATTTCCATTAAATGATGCTAAAAGATTGTTGTCTTTGGAAAGTGGAAATCCGCAAGCTCTGATAATCATCTGCTCAGGAGACGAGAGACAGAGCGAAGAAAACGGTGATAATTCACCAACTAAACATGACCCTAAATCAAAAGCAAAATTTGCTAGACCATTTAAACCTGCAATTTATATCGAATAATGCTGTGTGGCGGCAATAGTTATTGATAATTATTTTTCACTTATTCCTGCTCCTCCGCCTTCTATCTTTCGCAATGACAACCGAAGAAACCATGTATATTGAAAATCCTGCAATAGCCATGATCAATCCATAAAGTGAAAATCCTCCCCTTTTGAGATAAGTGCCTATCCCTACGAATATTGCTCCTACGACCAGTAATGCCAGTCCTGCACGGGCAGATCCAGGCATCCGAATTTTCTTTGACAATTGCCCTGCCTACTACTACTAAAGTACGCACATAAGTTAACGCTAATATCAATTATACGTTTAACCATGCCGTACTCTTTGAATATACATCCCGTGCCATTCGACCTATTTTTTAGGTCAAGTCTCTGCTTTAACATGTAATTCTTTAGCGTACGTCCTGTCTAATTGTAAGAACAAAAGACAAACAAATGTCAAGTAGTATGGCTTGTTTTTAGACCCAATTGTATCGCTTAATCTATTGAAAATAAAGGAACTTTGAAAGCAACAACTACTGATAAATGGTCAGTGGTAATCAGGAAATTTACCTTTGAGTTATTTCTTTTGTAATATCTGACCTTGTTACTGACAAGCAAATTGAAACTGCTGCAGCAAATCCTGAGAAGTTGTGCAGCTGCATAGACGGCGCATTAACCAGAGAAAATTCTCTTGAAAGTATTAGGAAAGCAGGATTCGATAATGTAAAAGTCTTGGAAGAAAAACTGTATATGGAAGGAGACCGAGTTGATGGCAGAAAAATTACCAGTTTGGTTATGAAAGCAGTAAAGGGGTAAGCAATTAATTGTTATGATGTTTTCTCCCTTCTGACAACTCTGGAATAAAGATTTTATCTACTCCTCTATTGATGGCTGTAATTCTTACGGTTGTTTATTCTAAGGGGTTGAGAGGCTTTAGTGGCATTGTCATAGGTGGCATACTTGGATTGGATGTCTTCTTTTTAGGTTTTATTTCAGGGGCCTCAATGAATCCTGCCAGGTCTTGGTCCATGCTCTGCTTTCAGGCGTTCCGGCTAACTTGTGGCTTTACTGGACACCATTTTTACAGGAACTTCTTCCATTGTGTTTATCTATAGATTAAGTTTGGATGTCGCAAGGAAAACGTTTAGTACTAACAATTAATCATTTTAAGGGATATTCATTTTTCAATTTCTTGAATAAAAATCATCTCCATATATTTGGAAAAGTCAGGGCTATTTGCCACTTTGATTTTAGAGGATGAAAGCATTGGAAATAGCATAAAAAAATTGTCAACTGTAAATTTAAGCATGACAGAACGCGTTATAGAGTTAGCACTAAATATCACTAAATATCAATTTTTCTTAATCTTTTTATTGGAGGTAAACTTCCTTTTTGTTATTAGATGAAGATTGCAGTTGTCGGCATAGGAGTTGCTGGGGCCTATCTTATGAATAGGTTAAGTGATGATCATGATAATCGTGTGGTAGGTTTTGAAAGGATGCCAGAAACCCAACACGATGCTGTCTGTGCATGGGCGACATGCAAAAATGTAATGTCGGGGTTAGCAAAAAACTGTGGTCTAAATTTTGAGGACTATATTTTGCATAGTGGAAAGCATATGAAGGTAGATCTTGGCGGCATTACTACCAAAAACCAAAACAGCAAGACTGATGATAACAATAATATTGATATTGGTTTAAAGGGAATGGTTTCGTATGACAAATTAAAAGTAATTCAAGATATGATAAAAGGGACGAAAATCGAATTTGGCAAAGTACCAAAAAAAGAAAACCTTGAATCGGAGTTTGATATAATAATTGATTCAACAGGATTTCATAGAAATTACCTTCCAAAACTAGAAAACGAGATGTGGATACCATCTATCCAGTATAAAGTAAAATATGACATCGATAAGACTCCGTTTGACGATTTTTATTTGAAGGCATTTCCTTCAATGACTGGTTATTTCTGGTATTTTCCCCTTGGAAATGGCTATGCACATATAGGAGCAGGAGACTTTGAAAGAAAAAATAATAATAAATTTGTCGATGAATTTTTAAAAAAATACAAGTGCGAAGTGATAAAAAAAGTCGGAAGACCAATTCGAATTAGTCCGCCGGTAAATTGTGAACCATTTACAGATGGCAGAAAATCGGTTGGCGTAGGCGAATCTATAGGCACAGTATATTCACTACTCGGCGAAGGTATAATCCCTGCGACTTGGTGTGCAGAATTGTTCATCCAACATTTACATGATATTAAATCTTATAGAGAAGCAGTGCTAAAAAGATTCAAAATTTATGCACTAGTTTTTAGATTTATTCAATTGAAAATCGCAGGTAAGTTCAACGTGTTAAGGCATGCATACGATTTGTTAAGAATATATAATCATATGAAAAACGAAGAGGATCGGTATGGGATGCAAGTCAAAATGATAGATATGATGAAGGTGTCGAAAGTTTAGTGATAAAACATGCATAGATAACAGCCTGTTAGCTAGTAGCCAAATACTAACCTAGGAATGTTTCTAAGTTAGGTAATAATATACTAACAAAGAAGAGGTCTATACTGTTGCCAAAAATCAAAATTATCAAAAGAAGGTTGTGTGGATTCTAGATATCTCCAATCTATTGCAATAGCTTGGATTGGATTTAGCATATGCTGGATATTTAAGATGCATTCTGTAGTAGATGCGCAGCGGGGGTAGAATAGCTCATTTATCTTTTTATCCGACGGTAGTAAACATTTTTTGATCTTGCTGTCTGCAGACGGTAAGTTAACAGAACCAAGCTTGATAACATAAAAGTATCCACTTCCTAGCCTCTTAACCTATCTTGACTAAATTCTGGACTACCATATTCCGTTACTTTGGATTTCCGGCCATGCACCTGTTTATGGATCTCTAAGCGTCTTTTCTCCTCAAATTGTAGACCACAGGTCTTGCATTTAAAGGTCAATTGGATCAAACTATCGATAAAGGCATCTAATAAAGAATTTGGGATCTGAGATTATCATATGACGTACTACTTGTAGCAGATGAGGTTGTGTGTACTAGTTGTAATAGCGGTATTAGACAATTAGACTCCAATTGTAATAGACAAAATATTTCCATAGACTTTTTTAAAGTCATTTTGATACAATAAACCCGAATTCAACGCCTTTTCCTTTACCCATGGGCTCGAATACTAACTTCGAATCATCATGAAATATTTTCTGATAAAGTTCTCCTTTATACAACTGATGTATCCTAAACTAAACTAATGGATTGTATTTGCAGCTGCCGCAAAGTGATCCTCTGCTGAAGATTTCGGCCTGCAAGTACGAAGAACTAATCCTCATACATATGAATCTAGAATTAATGGTTCTGCTCTGGTTCAGAAATCATTATTCCGAATATCCTTTTAATTCAATTTCCTTAGCTAACAACTGCTCTATACTTGAATCTAAATCCTCTATGTAAGGTCTTTTGAAATGCTCTTCTGAAGCTTCCTTGTTGGTCCATATTTTATCAAAAAGCAATTCATCAGGATTATCATTTGATCTATGTAAAACATATGCAATATTTCTAGGCTCTTTTCTAGTTGGTTCTTATT
>Ga0075434_100006612_pt1 | contig 10634 bp, 7 predicted proteins | sample RhiMethybrSRZTD3_FD_75298 | JGI IMG/M metagenome (GOLD analysis project Ga0075434, IMG submission 75298) | Populus rhizosphere microbial communities from Tennessee, USA - Rhizosphere MetaG P. TD hybrid SRZTD3 | ecosystem: Host-associated > Plants > Roots > Rhizosphere > Soil | place: USA...
ACGACGATCTCGCCGCGGTCGAGCGCGTGGCGCAGCTCGCCGACCAGCGCCAGCCGCTCGGTGGAGTGCTCGTCCGTGGACGGGTCATAGACCTGCATCGCCGTGCGGGTGTCCTTGGCCACGTACATCGCGATCTCGGCGTGCTGGATCAGCGAGGAACGGTCGTCGCCGTGCTGGGGATAGACGGCGATGCCGATGCTGGCCCGGATGTCGAGCGGCACTCCGCGGAGCACGAGCGGCGCGGCCAGCGCCGTCCGGATCCGGGTCGCGAGCGCGGACGCGGCTGACTCCTCCATGATCCGCGGCATCAGAATCGCGAACTCGTCACCGCCGAGCCGGGCGAGCGTGTCGCTCGAGCGCAGGACGCCGCGCAGGCGCGCGGCCACCGCTGCGATGACGCGGTCGCCCGCGTGGTGCCCGAGCGTGTCGTTGATCTCGCGGAAGCCGTCGACGTCCATGAGCAGGACGCCGGTCTCGATCCCGTCCCGCTCCGCCGCCGCGATCGCCCGCTCGGTGCGTTCGCGGAACAGGATCCGGTTGGGAAGGCCCGTGAGCTCGTCGTGCATGAGGCGATGCGCGGTGCGCTCGGCTTCCCTCCGCAGCGCGCGGGACTGACGGCTGAGCGCCAGGCCGAGCGCGCCCAGGCCCAGCACCATGAGCGCGAGCACGCCCTGCGCGGGGGCGGTGGGGCGCAGCTCGCGGGGATGTGGGGCCGCAACGACGACGTACCAGTCGTTGGCGTTCCCGGAGCTCGGATCGAGATGCGAGTACGCGGCCCGGCGCCCGCCCACGTCGAGGAGCCCGGTGGGCCGGCCGGTCCGCGTCACCCGGACGACCTCGCGAGGATCGAGCCGCGCGTCGCCGGCGTCGCGCCCTCGCCCGCTCGAGAACACGATCAGCCCCGTGCGTACGTCCACGATCGTCACCTCGGCCCCGTGCGCGCGCAGGAGCGCTTCGCGGCGCAGCGACTCGACCGGCACCTGAAGCTGGAGGATCACCCGGCTCCCGAGGCCCGTCATCGCCGCCGTGGAGCTCGAGACGACCCACTGGTGCGTGTCGCCGGAGACGTAGGGCACCGACTGATAGACGGTCCCCTCCGGCAGGGTCGTCGAGGCCCAGAAGAACCGCTCCCGGGTCTCGCCCCCGGCAAGCCGTCTTCGCGGCGCCCACCCCGGCGGCCGCGCGACCGCCAGCTCCTGCCCGGTGTCGCCGATCGCCTCTGCACCGCCGGCGAGCCGGGCGCCGTAGCCGATGCGGAGCGCGGTCAGCGCCTCATGGGCATGTTGCAGCACGGCGGAGTCGGCTCCCGCAGGCCGGGGCCGGGCCGCGAGCTGGCGCCACACCGGGCTCACCGCCGTCACCTCGAGCAGCGCCCGCGCGCGGGCGAAGGACTGGTTGAGCGCGGTGACCTCGCTCGCCGCCGCGGTCCGCAGGCGATCGTCCTGCGCCCGCTTGGCGTCGATGCCGGCCTCGCGCACGAGCAGGAACGCTCCGAGCGCGAGCGGCAGGAGCCCGGCGACCATGACCAGCAGGATCCAGCGCGCATGATCACGCGCGAGCATGCGCAGTACCTGCCGATCGAAGGGCGCGGCCATACGAAGGTGGTCGGAGCCCTCGCATGCTTCTTGAGAAGCCGTACGCAGGCCACCCGGATTGCGGTACGCCGGCTACCCGAAACGACGGCCCGGCGCCGCGGGATGGGTCATTGACAGGCGGTCACGACCACGAGCGAGCGGCCCAGCCGTAGGCTGTCCCCGTCCCCCAGCCGGCGCTCGACCTCGGCCAGGACGGCCTCCTCCTCGGCCGGCGTCAGCTCGGCCGCGAGCCGGGTGAAATGGCCGATCTGTCTGGTGAGCTCGCGCCAGTGCTCGGCGGCCGACCTCGGCGTGAGCTCGTCGCGCACCACGACCCCCTCGGCCTCGAGCCCGGCCGCGCGGTGGACGCCCACCAGCTCGTCCACGTCCCCCAGCCGCCCGAACACGCGGGCGAACTCGGCCCGCTCCGGGCCCAGCGCGGCGGCCACCGCGGCGCGCGGCTCGCCGAACCACGGGTTCTGCTCGATCCGGGACCACACCGCGGTCACGATCGGGCCGCCGGGCGCCACGACGCGCGAGACCTCGCGCAGCACCGCGACGGGGTCGGGCGCGATCATGAGCGAAAGCCGGCTCACCGCGGCCGCGAGCTCGGCGTCTGCGAACGGGAGCGGCTCGGTCATGTCGGCCCGGAGGAAGCGGGCGCCGGCTCCGGCCGCGGAGGCGCGCTCACGAGCGGCATCCAGCCGGGCGGCGCTCGTGTCGATCCCGGTGACGGCTGCACCACGCGCGGCCAGCTCGACCGCCAGCCTCCCGCTCCCGCAGCCGACGTCGAGGACCGACGGGGCACCGTCGAGCGCGGCCAGGATCTGGGGGAAGCCCGGCGGGCTTCCGTCGGTCACTGCACGTTCACGCCGCCAATGTAGCGAGCCGGGTCGGCCTCGAACCGGGCCCGGCAGCCGGAGCAGCAGAAGTGGTAGGAGACGCCGTCCACGACCGCCATCTCGCCGACCGGCTGCGTGGGGACGCGCATGCCGCACACCGGGTCGACCGCTTCCGCGGCCGCGACGGCGTCAGTGCTCCAGGCGTCGGCGGCCGCCGAGTGGCGCCACGCGACCAGCTCGGCCAGGACGGCGACCGCGATCTCCTCCTGGCGCAGCGGGCCGAGATCGAGGCCGGCCGGGCTGCGCACGCGGGCCAGGGCCGCGTCGTCCACCCCGCGGTCGCGGAGGATCGCGAAGACCGACGCCGCCCGCCGGGTGCTGGCGACGAGCCCGACGTAGCCCGCCCCGGAGGCCAGGGCGGCCTGGAGCGTGTCCTCGTCCCCGCGCCCCATCGCCGCGATGACGACGGCGTCGGGCGCGCCGGCGACCTCGCGGGTGACCCTCCAGCCGACGGCCGGCGCGAGCTGGGCCAGGGCGCGCGCCGCCGGGCTGTCGCCCACGACGGCCAGGAGCGGCCCGGCCACGCACGGCTCGAGCAGCACCTCGACGGTGCCCTCCGAGGCGCAGGAGGTCGCGACCACGACGTCGGCCCCGCCGGGGTCATCCTCCCCCTCCGGGCCGATCCGCACGAGCCGCGGCTCGCCGGCCGCCAGCGCACGCAGCGACTCGCGGATCACCACCGGCTCCGAGCAGGCGCCGCCCACCCAGCCGGCGATGGTGCCGTCGGCGCGGACGAGCGCCCGGTCGCCGGGCCGGGTCGAGGCCGGGCGGCGCACGCGGACGACGGTGGCGAGCACGTACGGCTCGCCGTCGGCCGCCAGCCGCCCGGCCAGGACGATGACGTCGTCGGGGGTCATTCGCCTAGCTGGGTGATTCCACACCCCCGTGATGTCCTGGGCGGCGAGAACCGAGCCTCGCTAGGACGCAGGGAGGGTCAATATCGGCACGAGATATTGACCCGACCGAGGACGCCGCGAGGCGACGGTTCGCAGCCGCAGCCCCACAACCGATCTGCAGGCCGCCACAGACTGACGTCCAGGCGCGCGGTGGTGTGGAATTACTCAGCTAAACCCACCTCCTTGAGGGCCTGCCACACCTTCGAGGGCGTGACCGGCATCTCGAGGTTGCGCACGCCGGCGTGGGCCAGCGCGTCGACGACCGCGTTCACGTACGCGGCCGGCGACCCGACGGTGGCCGACTCGCCGACGCCCTTGGCCCCGAAGGGGTGGTGCGGCGAGGGCGTCACCGTCTCGTGCATCTCGAAGTCGGGCGTCTCCCACGCCGTCGGCAGCAGGTAGTCCATGAAGCTCGACCCGATGCAGTTGCCGTCGTCGTCGAAGGTGATGAGCTCCATCGCCGCGATCGCGAAGCCCTCGGTGAGGCCGCCCGCGATCTGACCCTCGACGATCATCGGGTTGATGCGGACGCCGCAGTCGTCGACCGCCACAACCCTCAGCACCTTCCACTGGCCCGTGCCGCGGTCGATCTCGACGACCGCCGCGTACGTGCCAAACGGGAAGGTCATGTTCGGCGGGTCGTAGTAGGTGACGCCCTCCAGGCCGGCTTCGAGCCCGTCGGGCAGGTTGGTGTAGGCGGCGAAGGCGCAGTCCTGGATCGTCTTCGACTTGTCCGGGCTGCCCTTCACGTGGAAGGAGCCCCGCTCCCACTCCAGGTCGTCCTCGGACGCCTCGAGCAGGTGCGCGGCGATGGTGCGCGCCTTGTCGCGCAGCTTGCGTGCGATCACGGCCGTCGCGGCGCCGCTGGTCGGGGTCGACCGGCTGGCGTAGGTGCCGAGGCCGTACGGCGTCGTGTCGGTGTCGCCCTCCTCGACCAGCACGTCCTCGGCCGGGATGCCGAGCTCCTCGGCGACGATCTGGCCGTAGGTGGTCTCGTGGCCCTGGCCCTGGGACTTCGTGCCCAGCTTCAGGATCGCCTTGCCGGTCGGGTGGATGCGAAGCTCGGCCGAGTCGAACATCCTGAGGCCCGCGATGTCGTAGATCTTGCCCGGCCCGGCGCCGACGACCTCCGTGAACGATGCGACGCCGATCCCGACCAGCCGGCCCTCGGCCCGGGCCGCCTCCTGCTCCTTTCGCAGCTCGGCGTAGCCCAGCTTCTCGAGGGCCAGGTCGTGGGCCTTCGTGTAGTCGCCCGAGTCGTACTCGAACCCTGTCGCCGAGGTGTATGGGAACTGCTCGGGCTTGATGAAGTTCTGACGCCGGAAGTCGGCCGGGTCGACGCCCAGCTCGTAGGCGGCCGTCTGGACGAGGCGCTCGATCAGGTACGAGGCCTCGGTCACCCGGAACGAGCACCGGTAGGCGACGCCGCCGGGCGCCTTGTTCGTATACGCGCCGACCGCGCTCACGTGCGCCGCCGGGATGTCGTAGGAGCCCGTGCAGATGTGGAAGAGCCCGGCCTTGAAGCGGGTCGGCTGGGCGTCGGCGAAGAACGCGCCGTTGTCGGAGAGGAGCGACGCGCGCAGGCCCGTCATGCGCCCGTCCTTGATCGCGAGCTCGCCGTGCATGTGGTAATCGCGTGCGAAGCCGGTCGAGATCAGGTTCCCGAACCGGTCCTCGATCCACTTCACCGGCCGCCCTATGAGGAGCGACGCCGCCGTCGCGACGACGTAGCCCGGGTAGATCGGCACCTTGTTGCCGAAGCCGCCGCCGATGTCGGGCGAGACGATCCGGATCTGGTGCTCCGGCAGGCCCGCCACGATGGCGAAGAGCGTGCGGTGGGCGTGCGGCGCCTGCGACGTCATGTAGATCGTCGCCTTGCCGCTCGCCGGGTTGACGTCGGCGACGCAGCCGCAGCACTCGAGCGGCGCCGGGTGGCAGCGCGGGTAGAAGGTGTCGAGCGAGACCACCCTGTCGGCGTCGGCGAACGCCCGGTCGGTCGCCTCCTTGTCGCCGGTCTCCCAGTCGTAGATGTGGTTTCCGGCCTGGCCTTCCTTGTCGTCGCGGATGACCGGCGCGCCGTCGGCGAGGGCCTGCTGCGGCGAGGTGATCGCCGGCAGCATCTCGTAGTCGACGTCGATCAGCTCCAGGGCGTCGCGGGCGATGTAGGGCGTCTCCGCCACGACCGCTGCCACCTCCTGGCCCTGGAAGCGCACCTTGTCGGTTGCGAGCACGGCCTGGGTGTCGCCGGAGAGCGTCGGCATCCACGCCAGGTTGTGCTGCGCCATCAGGTCGCCCGTGACGACGGCGACAACGCCCGGAAGCGCGGCGGCCCGGCTCGTGTCGACGGACGTGATGCGCGCGTGGGCGACGGGGCTGCGCAGGAGCTCCATGTGGAGCATGTTGGGCAGCGTGATGTCGTCGACGTAGTTGCCGCGGCCGCGGATGAAGCGGGCGTCCTCGATGCGCTTCACCGAGTGCCCGAGGCCGCGTGGCTCGGTCGTGGCCATCACTCGCTCCCCTCTGCCAGCTTGGCGGCCGCGTGCTGCACGGCCTTCACGATGTTCTGATAGCCGGTGCATCGGCACACGTTCCCGGAGAGGGCCCAGCGGATCTCCTCGTCGGTCGGGCTCGGGTTCTCGGCGAGGAACGCCACCGAGGTCAGCATCATCCCCGGCGTGCAGAACCCGCACTGGAGCCCGTGCTCCTCGTGGAAGCCCTCCTGGATGGCATGCAGCTGCGCGCCAGCGGCCAGCCCCTCGACGGTCGTGATCTCACGGCCGGCGGCCTGCACCGCGAACATGGTGCACGACTTCGTCGGGACGCCGTCCACCAGGACCGTGCAGGCGCCGCAGCTCGTCGTGTCGCAGCCGATGTGCGTCCCGGTGAGGCCCAGCGTCTGGCGCAGGAAGTGCGCGAGCAGGAGCCTGGTCTCGACCTGGGCCGAGCGCTCCTGGCCGTTCACGGTCGCGGTCACCTGCACGGTGTGCGTCGACTCTCCGACGGTGGTGGCCATCGTCATCCCTCCTGTCCGGACTGGGCCTCGGAAACGGCCTGGCGCAGCCCCCGCTCGGTGTAGACGCGCACGACGCTGCGCTTGAACTCCGCCGTCCCGCGCACGTCGTCGCGCGGCTCGGCGGCCTCCGCGGCCAGCCGCGCCGCCTCCCTGATCGCATCGTCGTCCGGCGCCCGTCCGGCGAGCGCCTCCTCGGCCGCCCGCGCGCGCATGTTGGTGGGCCCGACGCCGGTGAGGGCGATGCCGGCCCGCCCGACGCTCCCGTTCGAGAGCGACACCTGGACGGCGACGCCGACGGTCGCGAAGTCCCCGATCTTGCGCTCGAGCTTCAGGTAGGCCCCGGACGCACGCGGCCCTGGGTCCGGGATGCGCACCTCGGTGATGAGCTCGTTCGGCTCGAGCGTCGTCATGAACGGCCCGGTCATCAGGTCGTCGATGGAGCTCGTCCGGGTCGCGCCGCCCGGGCCGCGGATCGTGACCTCCGCGCCGGCGGCGAGCATGACCGACGCCCAGTCGCCCTGCGGGTCGGCGTGGGCGAGCGATCCGCACACCGTCCCGTGGTTTCGGACGATCGGGTCCGAGATCTGCGGCGCCGCCCGTCCCAGCATCGCGTAGCGGCCCTTCAGGTGCTCCGACCGCTCGCAGTCCTTGTGGCGGACGCGGGCTCCGATCGTGACCCCGCCGTCCGCCGTCGTGATGGAGTCGTTCAGGTCGGCGACGCCGTTGATGTCGATGAGCACCGCCGGGGCCGCGAAGCGCAGCTTCATGAGCGGGATCAGGCTCTGGCCGCCGGCCAGCACCTTCCCGTCGTCCCCGTGCGCGTCGAGCTGCGCGATGGCGTCGTCGAGCGTTTTGGGCGCCAGATACTCGAAGCTGGCCGGGTACACGCGATCCCTCCCTCCGGCGGGCAGGCCCAGGCTTCCGGGGGCCGGGCCGACCCGACGCTCGAAGATGCGGAGAGGATACCGCCTCGGCGAGGGCCGCAGTGTGCGCGGCCCCGGGTCAATCGGCGGCCGCACACGGCCGATAACACGGGCATGGGACTGCGCTCGTGGCGGCCGGGGTTCGGCGTGCGCGCCCGCGCCCGGCGCGGGCTGTCAGCGCTTGCCCGCAGGAGCCGCCTGGCCTGGACGGGCGAGGAGCAGCTCCGCCTGGCCCTGGCCGCCGCCCGCATGGGCACGTTCGAGTGGGACCTGCGGACGAATCGCGGCACGATGTCGCCGGAGCTCGAGCTGATCCACGGCCTGGTGCCGGGCACGTTCGACGGCAGTCGGGAGATGATGATCGAGCTCGTGCACCCGGACGACCGCGAGGACTTTCTGTCCGGCTTCGCGCGGGCCATCGCCGACGGCGGGAGGTACGAGACGGAGTTCCGGATCGTCCGTCCGACCGGCGAGATCCGCTGGCGCACCGCCGTCGCGACGATCCTGTCCGCTCGGGACGGGTCGCCCAGGCGCATCGTCGGTGTGGGCCAGGACGTGACCGACCGGCGCGTGGCCGAGGAGACGCTGGCCGAGGCGCAGGCCCGGTACCGGCGGATGGTCGAGCAGCTTCCGCTCGTCACCTACGTCGAGAGCCTGGATGGCGAGAGCGCGCTCTACATCAGCCCGCAGATCGAAGCGCTGTGCGGCTACACCTCCGAGGAGTGGATGGCCGACCCGCACTTCTTCGGCAAGGTGCTGCACCCCGACGATCGCGACCACGTCCTGGGCGAGTTCGCCCACACCCACATGACGGGCGACATGTTCGACGGCGAGTACCGGGTCGTCGCCAAGGACGGCCGCATCGTGTGGGTGAACGATGTCGCCGTGCGCGTTCGCGACGACGACGGCAACCCGCTCTACTCGCAGGGCTACATGGTCGACGTCACCGCCCGGCACGCCGCCGAGCAGGCGCTGGCCGAGAGCCGCGCCCAGCTCGAGCACCAGATGCGCGAGATCCAGCACCAGGCGCTGCACGACTCGCTGACGGACCTTCCCAACCGCACGCTCTTCCGCGACCGCGTCGAGCAGGCGCTGCGGGCCGCGCGCAGGACCGGCGGCGGCGTGTGCGTGATGCTGATCGACCTCGACCGCTTCAAGGAGGTCAACGACACGCTCGGGCACGCGAGCGGCGACATCCTCCTCCAGGAGGTGGCGCGCCGGCTGCGGACGCCGGTGCGGGAGTCCGACACCGTGGCACGCCTGGGCGGCGACGAGTTCGGCGTCCTCGCGGCCGGGATCGCCACCCCGAACGACGCCGTCCTCCTGGCCGAGAAGCTGCGCGACGCGCTCTCGGAGCCGATCGCGGTCGGCGGCCTCGCGCTCGAGGTCGAGTCGAGCATCGGGATCGCGCTCGCGCCTGAGCACGGCGCCGACGTCGAGACGCTGATCCGCCACGCCGACGTCTCGATGTACGTCTCGAAGCGCACGCACAGCCCGGCTGTCTACTCACCGAAGACCGACCACCACTCGCGGGTGCGGCTGACGCTCGTCGCCGACCTGCGCCGGGCGCTCGAGCGCGGGGAGCTCGTCGTCTACTACCAGCCGCAGGCCTGCGCCACGACCGGGGTCGTCCGCACCATGGAGGCGCTCGTCCGCTGGGAGCATCCCGTCCACGGCCTGCTCCCGCCCGACCAGTTCGTCCCGCTGGCGGAGCAGACCGGGCTCATCCGCCCGCTCACGCTCTACATGCTCGACGCCGCGCTGCGCCAGTGCGCCGTGTGGCGGAGCGCCGGCTACGACCTGGCGGTGGCGGTCAACGTCACCGGCCGCGACCTGCTCGACCTGCACTTCCCCGAGCAGGTGGCCGCTGCGATCGAGCGGGCCGGCGTCGCGCCCGAGGCGCTCGAGCTCGAGATCACCGAGAGCACGATCATGACCGACGCAGCACGCGCCCGGTCGGTGCTGCTGGCGCTCTCCGAGCTGGGCGTGCGGGTCGCGATCGACGACTTCGGCAGCGGCCACTCGTCGCTCGGGTACCTCAAGCGCCTGCCGATCGACGTCTTGAAGATCGACCGCTCCTTCGTGATGAACATGACCGAGGAGAGCGACGACGCCGTGATCGTCCGCTCGACGATCGACCTCGGCCACAACCTCGGCCTCCAGGTGGTCGCCGAGGGCGTCGAGACGGAGGAGGCTCTGGCCCGCCTCACCGAGCTCGGCTGCGACTCCGTGCAGGGGTACTTCCTCGGCCGGCCCCAGCCGACCGACGCGGTCGAGTGGATCGTGCGCCGCCTGGCGAGGAGGATTCCGCCCGAGGACGTGTCGGCGACCGGCTGACGTTTCGCAGGGTGCACCGTGGGTAGTGAGCGGGTTCCCAACCGTAGGAGGACGCGATGATCACGCTCACACCCGAGGCGACTGACGCCATCCGGGAGCTCGTGGACAACGCGGAGCTGCCCGACACGGGCGGGCTGCGGCTCGACATGAATGACGCAACGTTGAACAGCGCGCCGCCGAGCCTGGCGCTCACGCTCGTCGAGACGCCGGCAACCGGCGACGAGGTGATCGACCAGGGCGGCATCCATGTCTACGTCTCCGAGCAGGCCGCGCCGCTGCTCGACGGCAAGGAGATCGACGCGCGCAACGAACCGGCCGGCGTCACGTTCCTCGTGAACGACAAGTCGTAGGGCGAACGACCGGGGCCGGGCCCGCGAGGGCCCGGCCCTCTGGGGTTACGGGGCCTCCTCCAGCGACTCCGCGAGCAGCGTCGCGACGTCGGCCACGCGCAGGTCGCGGCCCGAGGTGCGAACGCCGTCGTCGAGCATGATCGTGCAGTAGGGGCAGGCGACCGCCAGCGTGTCGGCGCCGGTCTCGGCCGCCTCGCGCACGCGCTCCTCGTTGATCCCGCGGCCGCGCTCCTCCATCCACATGTGCGCGCCGCCCGCGCCGCAGCAGAACGTCTTCTTGCCGCTGCGCGCCATCTCGACCGGCGTCCCGACCGCCGAGACCAGCTCGCGCGGCTCGGCCGCGATGTCGTTGTGCCGGGCCAGGTAGCAGGAGTCGTGGTAGGTGATGGCTTTCTCGCCGCCGCCCGGCGTGATCCGGCCCTCACGCACGAGCTCGGCCAGGAGCTCGGAGTGGTGCACGACCTCGTAGCTTCCGCCGAAGTCCGGGTACTCGTTGGAGAGCGTGTTGAAGCAGTGCGGGCAGGACGTCACGATCTTGCCGGCGCCGGTCTCGTTCAGGGTCTCGACGTTCTGCTCGGCGAACGCCTGGAAGACGTACTCGTTCCCCATCCGCCGCGCCGGGTCGCCGGTGCACGCCTC
>Ga0075434_100006614_pt1 | contig 10633 bp, 7 predicted proteins | sample RhiMethybrSRZTD3_FD_75298 | JGI IMG/M metagenome (GOLD analysis project Ga0075434, IMG submission 75298) | Populus rhizosphere microbial communities from Tennessee, USA - Rhizosphere MetaG P. TD hybrid SRZTD3 | ecosystem: Host-associated > Plants > Roots > Rhizosphere > Soil | place: USA...
CGGTTTCTTCGAGTCGTGGCGCTCGAGCTGCCCAGGGCAGACAACGATGAACGTGCTGCCCCTGCGACACCGCCGGCATCGACGACGCTTCGCACCCATTCGTCAGAGACTTCCGGCTCCCGCCGCAGGACGTCCCCGAACGCGGCGGAGGTGATCAACGCAGACAGCACATTGATCACCTGACCGTTGCGAATCACCGGCACGTGAACGGGAAACCCTGGCTGCTTGATGATTTGGCCGATGCGCAGATCGCCGATGACTGGCTGCCGCGTTTCGATCACGCGCGCGAACACGTCCGGGTCGGCGGCGCGCGGCAGCGGCTCTCCGAGGGGAGCGACCGAGTTGACGACCTGCTGTCCGTTGCGGTCGGCATTCGCGGCGTGTCGCGATAGTATCAACCGTAACCGGGATGATCGATGCACGACCCTTTCTCGAGCTGCGCGGAATCGTCAAGCGCTTTCCCGGCGTCCTGGCGCTGAACGGCGTCAGCCTGGACGTGCGCGCGGGCGAAGTGCACGCACTGCTCGGCGAAAACGGCGCCGGCAAATCGACGCTGATCAAAACCATCGCCGGCGTCTACCGGCCGGATGCGGGCGACATCCGTCTCGACGGCCGCATCGCCTCGATCCGCAATCCGCACGACGCACAGGCGCTCGGCATCAGCACGATCTTTCAGGAGTTCACGCTCGCGCCGGACATGACGGTGGCCGAGAATATCTTTCTTGGCCGCGAGCCGCTCCGGGTTCGTGCGCTCTCCATCATCGATCGCAAACAGTTGATCCGGCGGACGCGCGACGTGCTGGCCTCGCTGGACCTGTCGATCGATGCCGAGGCAACCGTCAGACATCTGGGCGTCGCACAGCACCAGATGATCGAAATCGCAAAGGCGCTGTCGCTCGACGCCAGGCTGATCATCATGGACGAGCCGACGGCGACGCTGACGTCGCACGAGATCGACCGGCTCTTCGAGTCGATCGGTCGGCTGAAAGCGCGCGGCGTTGCCGTGGTGTATGTGTCCCATCGGCTCGATGAAGTGAAGGCCATCTGCGATCGCGCGACGATCCTGCGCGACGGCGCGTACGTCGCCACGGTGCCCGTGGCATCGACGACCGTTGACGAGATGATCCGCCTCATGGTCGGGCGCGACTTGAAGGACAAGTTCCCGAAGACCGCCTTCGATCCCGGTGAGGAGGTTCTGCGGGTCGAACGGCTCACACGAGCGGGCGTTCTTCACGGAATCAGTTTCAGCGTACGCCGCGGCGAGATTGTCGGCATCGCGGGCCTCGTCGGATCGAAGAGAACCGAAACCGCGCGTGCAATCTTCGGAGCCGATCCGATCGACAGCGGCCGCATCTTTCTGCGCGGCACGCCGGTGAAGGTGCGCACGCCGGCGGATGCGATTGCGAACCGCGTCGCGCTGGTGCCCGAGGACCGCAAGCGACAGGGAATTTTCGCGGTGTTGTCCGTCCGCGAAAACATCGTGCTGAGCGCGCTCCGCCTGTTTTCACGCAATGGAATCCTCGACCTGCGCCGCGAGACGCGCCGCGCGCAGGAGCTCGTCTCCGCGCTGAGAGTGTCGACGCCGGATGTCGAAAAGCGCGTCCTCGATCTGAGCGGCGGCAACCAGCAGAAAGTCGTGATCGCCAAGTGGCTCAACACCGATGCAGAGGTGTTCCTCTTCGACGAGCCGACCCGCGGCATCGACGTCGGCGGCAAAATCGAGGTCTATCGACTGATGGGTGATCTGCTCGCGCGCGGCGCGGCCATCGTCATGATCTCGTCGGAGCTGCCCGAGATTCTCGGCATGAGCGATCGGATTCTCGTGATGCGTGACGGGCGGATCTGCGGCGAGTTCGACCGCGCCGATGCGACCGAAGAGAAGATCCTGAACTGCGCGCTGCGCGGCGTTTCGGATCCGGCCGCGTGACCAACGCGGGCCGCATTCGATGGAGCCGAATCGGCATGCCGGCCGTCATCCTGGGGCTGGCCGTCATCTTCGGCACTATCAATCCGAACTTCTGGAGCGTGACGAACATGGCGAACGTCTCGCGCCAGATGTCGATCCTCGCGCTCCTCGCAATCGGTCAGACGTTCGCGATTCTGAGCGGCGGCATCGATCTTTCGGTCGGTTCGCTGCTGGCGCTGGTCAGCGTCGTCTGCGCGCAGACGATGAAAACGTTCGGGCTGGTCGAAGGAATCACCGCCGGACTCCTGGCCGGAACGGTCGCCGGTTTGATAAGCGGGCTCATCATCGCCAGAGCGCGCGTGCCGGCCTTCATTGCGACGCTCGGCATGCTGGTTGCCGCGCGCGGCGCCGCCCTGACGCTCAGCGGCGGCCTGCCGATCGCGGGTCTTCCGCGGGAGTTTCTCGTGCTCGGCGCTGGATACATCGGCCCGTTCCCGATCCCCACAGTCATTGCGGCGACCGCGTTCGTGCTGGCGCACGTGATCCTGAGCCGGACGCGGTTCGGCCGCTACGTCTACGCGATGGGCAGCAACGAGGAAGCCGCGGTGCTGTCCGGCATCAATGTCGCGAACTATAAGATGCTGGTGTACATCACCAGCGGACTGTTCGCGGGCCTCGCCGGCGTCATCCTCACGGCCCGTGTGATCTCCGGGCAGCCGACGCTTGGCGAAGTCCAGGAGTTGTACTCAATCGCGGCCGTCGTGATTGGAGGCGGCCGAATCAGCGGTGGCGTCGGGGGCATCGGCACGACGCTGATGGGCGTGCTCGTTCTTGGTATTCTCGGGAACGGCCTGAACCTCGTGCAGGTCTCCTCGTATATCCAGAACATTGTCATCGGCGCGATCATCGTCGGCGCCGTCTGGATCGACCTGGCGCGGGAACGCCGCCGCTGAGGTTTGGGGCGCGAAGGTGAGAAGGGCGGGAGAGAACATGAACGTGAGGGCGTGTGGTGCGGTGATCGCGCTCGCAGCCGTGGTGATGACCGGATGCGGACGCGGAAAGCAGTCACAGGAGGTCGCGACCGGCATCGTACCCGCAGGGTCCACCGAGACCGCCGCCCCTGCGGCGGTGACCGATTACCCGCGGCCCGCCAAGCCCTCCAGGCAGTACCGGATTGGCATTGCCATTCCGCATCTGGCAAATCCGCACTACGTCGGACAAGCGTACGGCTACATCGACGAGGCGCAGCAGCTCGGCGCGCAGGTGACGCTGCTCGAAGCGGGCGGCTACGAGCATCTCGACAAGCAGGTCTCGCAGGTCGAAGACCTGATCGCCAGCAAGGTTGACGCAATCATCCTCGCGGCGATCAGCGGACCCGGCACCGTCGGCGTCGTGGAGCAAGCCGCCGCGGCAGGCATCCCCGTCATCAACGTCAACGTCATGACCGACAGCGACAAGGTCGTCACGCGAATCCGCTCCGACGACGATGTGATTGGCCGGATGCAGGCGGACGTCATGGGTTACCAGCTGCAAAATGGCGGCAACGTGGTCATGCTGCGCGGCGCGCCCGGCACGTCCTGGGCCGAGATTCGCGGCAACGCGTTCAGGAAACAGCTGGCCGCCAAGTACCCGAACGTGAAGATCCTCGGCGAGCAGTACTCGCAGTCCACACCGGCGGACGGATTGCGGCTGATGGAAGATTTCCTGCAGACGTTTCCGCAGATCAACGGCGTCTACAACGGCGCCGACTCCACAGCGGTGGGCGCCGCGCAGGCGGTGAAGTCGGCGGGCAAGGCAGGATCCATCGTGATGACCGCGACCGACTTCCAGCTCGATACTGAAAAGTTCATCCGCGAGGGGGTGATTACCGCCTCGATCCTGCAGCAGCCTGTGACGATGGGGCGATGGGGCGTGCGGGCCGCGATCAACCATCTCGAGAAGAAACCCGTGCCGCCGGTCATGTTTACCGGCCTGATGACAGCGACAAAGGAGAACCTCGATCGCCTCGATCTGACGACGCTGCGCGCACCCTCGGGGTGGACTCCGCCGGTTCGATAGGTTCGCGGGTTCGTGGGTTCGTGGGTTCGGGGTTGCTCGTTATACTCTGCAACCACCGATTTCCGTCGTATGGCCATCACTCCCGGTCAGCGCCTGGGTCCGTACGAGATCGAATCCGCCCTCGGCGCCGGCGGGATGGGCGAAGTCTATCGAGCCCGCGATACGCGCCTGGGACGTATCGTCGCGATCAAAGTCCTCGGCGCTCACCTGTCCGATAAGTCGGACTTGCGCGAGCGCTTCGAGCGCGAGGCGCATGCGGTCGCGAACCTCCATCATCCGCATATCTGTGTCCTCTATGACGTCGGCCGCGAGGGCGAAACCGAGTACATCGTCATCGAGTACCTCGACGGCGAGACCCTTGCGCAAAAGTTGACGAACGGTCCGCTGCCGCTGGATCAGGCGCTCGAAATCGGCGCGCAGATCGCCGACGCCCTCGACGCAGCGCATCGACGGGGAATCACGCATCGTGATCTGAAACCCGCCAACATCATGCTCGTTCGTAGAGGCGGACCTTCAGGTCCGCCCGACACGAAGCTGCTCGACTTCGGTCTTGCGAAGTTGACCGCGCCGGTGGATGGAGACGTGACGACGCTTCCCACCATCGGCGCCACGAGCAGCGCGGGGATGCTCGTCGGCACGATTCATTACATGGCGCCGGAACAACTCGAGGGCAAGGCGGCCGATGCGCGCACCGACATCTACGCCGTCGGCGCGATCATGCAGGAAATGCTCACCGGGAAGCGCGCGTTCGAGGGAATCGTGCCACTAGCGCCGCCCGCGCTCGATCGCGCGATCAAGCGGTGCCTGGCGAAGGACGCCGACGATCGCTGGCAAAGCGCGCGCGACCTCGCGGCGGAATTGAAATGGATCGCGAACGGCGATCCGGTCCCCATCGCCGCAGGCACGGGGGCATCCGGTCGCCGAGTTGCCGTGGTCGCAGCGGGCGCGTTGCTCGCGGGCGCGGCGGTCGCGGGCTTTGCGGTGTGGACGCTGAAGCCGGCGCCGCCGGCGCCCTCTTCGCCGACGATTACGCGGATGGTGATTGCGGTGCCGCCCGGCGATCGGCTCCCCATCGACCAGGGTCAACCGGTTCTGGCGCTGTCACCAAACGGCGACCAGCTCGCCTACGTGGCCGTCCGCGACAACACGCGGCGCCTCTACGTCCGCGCGATGGACAGCGTTCAGGCGCGAGCTCTTCCGGGCACCGACGGAGCGCTCGCACCCTTCTTTTCGCCCGACGGTCAGTGGATCGGATTCTTCGCGGACAGCAAGCTGCAAAAAGTTCCGGTGAGCGGCGGGTCGCCTGTGACGGTCGCGAGCGGTGCGGGGTTTCTCGGCTCGGATTGGAGCCCTGACGGCACTATCCTTTTTGTGGAGAGCCCTGGCGTCGGACTCATGGAGGTGCCGGATTCGGGAGGGACTCCGCGGCTGTTCGTTCGCAGCGGCGTCCAGGCCGCCGCGGTGGCGCCGCAATTCCTGCCAGACTGGCGCACGGTCCTTTTCGTCACGTCAACGGGACCTGGCTCCATTGGCCAGCTCATGGCGTACTCGCGAGACACCGGGACCTCCCGGAGCCTGATGACCGGCGCGGGGTTTCCCAAGTATGTATCCTCCGGCCATCTCGTATACGGGCAAGGCGTAAACCTGGTGGCCGCGCCGTTCGATGTGAACCGGCTCGAGATCACGGGGCCTGCCGTGCCGGTCGTGAACGGCGTTGCGCTGGGTGACTTCAGCGTCTCGCGTACCGGCTCCCTTGCGTACATTGCCCCTGGAGGCGATGCTCCACGCCGTCTCGTCTGGGTGAACCGGAATGGAGCGAAGACACCGCTCGCTGCGCCTGCGCGGGAGTACGACTTCCCCCAGATCTCGCCCGATGGCCAGCGGGTTGCTGTGGAAATCGATTCCCAGCTCTGGCTGTACGATCTGTCGCGCGATACGTTGACGCGATTCGCGTTCGACGGCAGCATCAATGACACTCCTGCCTGGTCACCCGACGGCCAGCGCATCGCCTTCCGATCCAACCGCGCCGGTCGGCAGAATCTCTACTGGCAGCGTGCGGATGGCGGCGGCGGCGCGGAGCGGTTGACCGACAACGAGTACAACGACCTTCCGCGATCGTGGACGCCGGACGGCCGCATCCTCGCGTTCCAGGAGGTGCGCCCGGACACGGGCCGGGACATCTTCACGCTTCGCATTGGCGACCGGAATCCGCAGCCGTTTCTCCAGACGAAATACACGGAGGGGTGCCCCCAGATTTCGCCTGACGGCCGTTGGCTCGCGTACGTCTCCGACGAGACGGGCGGTCCGGAGGTGTTCGTGCAGCCATTTCCCGCGACCGGCGGCAAATGGCAGTTATCGACCGACGGCGGCACCGAGCCAGTCTGGAATCGGAACGGGCACGAGCTGTTCTATCGGAGCGGCCCGAAGATGATGGCGGTGGACGTGGCAACGCAGCCGGCATTCTCCGCGGGCAAACCGCGGATGCTGTTCGAAGGCTCGTACGCGGCGAGTGTGTTTCCGTTGACCGGCGTCGCATATGACGCCTCGCCCGACGGGCAGCGTTTTCTGATGATGGAGGAGGCAGGCCAACCGAAGCCGGCCACTGAGATCAACGTCGTCTTGAACTGGTCGGAGGAGTTGAAACGGCGCGTCCCGGTGAAGCGCTAGTTGGTCGTAGGTAGTTGGTGGTTGGTAGTTAACCGTGAACCACCAACCACTAACCACTAACCGGTGAACCTACTGCTGCCCGCGGCCCCCGCGGCCGCCACCCCCTGCACCACGGCCGCCGCCCTGGCCGGGTTCAGCGGGCGCACCCGCGCCGCCGCCGCGCGCCGCAGGCTGCGGGAGCGGCTTCTGCGGACCAAGCACTTTGGTGAGCGCCGTGTAGGCGCACATCTCGTCCATGTTGCCGCCGCCGACGCCCATCGCGCCAATCAACTGATTCTCGACGACGATCGGCAGACCGCCGCCGACGAAGTAGTACGAGAGTCCCTTCTCACGGCCGAGGTCCATGCGGATCGCCCGCCCCTCGAGCGTCGGAAAGCGCGAGGCAACCTCGCTGGATGGCGTGCGCGCATAGAGCGCCGTCTGCGCTTTCATCAGACCCGTCTCGACGCCGATCGGCAGCACGCCATCCATGACATGCGCATCGATGATGTCGCCGGTCGGCGCCAGGACGAAGATCGCGTAGGTGCCCGGGCCGTTCGGCTGCGTCTTCGCGAAGTCCAGGCACGCGTCAACCAGCTGCCGCGCGACCGTCGCGTTGATCTGCATCTTCATCAGCGTGCGGCCAGCGACCTCGTCGGACACAACCGCTCGCGAGAGGGGCATGGGTGTCTGCGCATACGCGGCCGTCGCCATCGCGAGCGCCGCGGTCACGACCAGAATCCGCTTCATCATTTCGCTCTCCTATGTGTGATCCAGGATGATCTTCATCCGTTGTCCGCTGTCTGAAGCCAAGAGTCCGATAGCCCTCTTCAGCTCGCCGAGCGGCATCACGTCGCTGACGAGCGGCTCGAGCCGCACCTGCCCTCGCTCGACGAGCGCAATGCACGCCGTGTAGTCCTCCGGCTTGGCGACGCGGGCGCTGATGAGCGAGACTTCCTTGAAGTAGAGATCGTAGAACGGCAGTGCGCCTTCCTTGACGGTGTAGATGCCGAACATCAGCACCTTGCCGCCGAAGCGCGTCATATGGACCGAGTCGGCGAGCTGCTTCAGCACGCCCGTCGTCTCGATAGTGAGATCCGCGCCGCGCCCTTCCGTCGCGTCCCGAACCTGCTGAATCGCATCGTCGCCGCCGGGAATGGTGACGTCGGCCCCCAGCTTCTCCGCCATGGCGCGCTTTTCCGCGCTTCGTGTAATGCCGATCACCCGCGCGCCCCGCGCCTTCGCCAGCTGCACGTGTAGCTGGCCGGTGACGCCGAGTCCGATGACGGCGACGGTGTCTCCCGGGAAGATTTCGACCTGCCGCTGCGCATGCAGGCAGGTGGTCAGCACCTGAATCATCGGCGCCGTGCGGTCGTCGATCGCGTCCGGCAGACGATGGACCTGTGTCGCCGGCACCCCGAGAAACTCGGCGAAGCCGCCATTGACGTCGCGGCCAATCAATGTGCCGTTGGGGCACAGATTGGTGAAACCCTTCTGGCAGTAGAAACAGGTGCCGTCATACGTTTCGGGATCGATGATGACCCGTTGGCCGGTATCGACGCGCTCGCCCGCCATTTCGTGGCCGGGGATAAGCGGATAGGGGACCCGAATGGAGCCGTTGTAAATCTTGTAGTCGGTGCCGCAGACGCCGCTGTGCGTGATGCGAACCAGCACCTGCCCCGCGCCAGGCTGGGGCCGCGCGACCTCGTCGAGCACGAGGTCGGACGGCGCGCGCAGGACCATCGCCTTCATCGGAACCCGAACCACGGAGACACGGAGCACACGGAGAAATCTATTCTGCTCCGTGTTCTTCGTGCCTCCGTGGCAAAAATCACGACATTCACTTCGTACTTTGAAGGACGTCCGGATTCACCGGATTCCGCGGTGCCTTATCCATCAGGACGTTCGCCACTTCCTGCGCGGCCTTGGTCTGCAGCTCCACGAGCGATTCCTCGGAATAGAAACTCGTGTGCGGCGTGATGATGATGTTGCGCTTCCCGATGAGCGGCGAGTTCACCGGTGGCTCGTTGGTCATGACGTCGAGCGCCGCTCCCGCGATGTGGCCCGCGTCGACCGCCGCCGCCAGCGCCGCCTCGTCGATGATGGGGCCGCGCGCGGTGTTCACCACGTAGCTCCCCTTCTTCATCTTCTTGAAGACGTCCGCGTTGAACATCCCCTTGGTCTCAGGTGTCAACGGGCTGTGAATCGACACGTAGTCAGAGATCGTCAGCAGCTCGTCCAGCTCTACCCTCTCGACGCCGACGTTCTGGAAGACCTCCGGCGGCACATACGGGTCGAACGCCACCACGCGCATCCCGAACGCCTTCGCCTTCGGCACCACGAGCTGCGGAATGCGTCCGAACCCGACCAGCCCCAGGACGCTGCCGCGCAGCCGGTGGATCGGGACGAAGTTCGGCATCTTCCACGTGCCCGCATGCACCTGATCGGTGGCCATCGGGATCTTGCGCACCGCCGACAGCAGCAGCGCCATCGCGTGGTCCGAGACCTCGTCGATGCAGTAGTCCGGCACCTTCGTGACGACGATGCCCTTCTGCGTCGCGGCGTCGAGGTCCACGTTGTCGACCCCGATGCCGAAACGGGAGATGATTTTGGCCTTCTTCATCTGCCGGATCATGTCGGCGTTGATCTTGGCGTAGGTGACCAGCACCGCGTCGGCGTCGGCCGCGAGCTTCATCACCGACTCCGGCGATGAATCGTCGGCGAGCTTCAGCTCCGCTCCGATCTCCGACAGCACCGCCGTCGCGGGATCGAGGTTGGGAAACACCGAGTCGGCGACTGCGACAAAAAATCTCGACATCCTAGGTCTCCACTACTTCATCGCCTCTTCCATGTGCTCCATGCGCGTGAAGACCACCGGGCCGTTCGCGGTCACGAGAACGTTCTCCTCGAGACGGGTCGTCATCTCGAGGTACGGGTGGCCGGCGAACGTCTCGATCGCGAAGTACATGTTCTCCTTGATCGGCGCGGGGTACTTCATCGAGTACGCGCGCGACATCCACATCCCTTCATAGAGCGTGATGCCGATGCTGTGCGCGAACTGCTGCAGCGTCACCGTCGTGTACTCATCGTCATCGTAATGCGGGAATTTCTTGACGACGTCGGCCGTGGTGTTGCCGGGCTTGAGCTGCTCGATGCCCGCATACATGGAGTCGTACACCTCTTTGTAGAGGTCGATCTCCTTCGGCGTCATCTTCATCCCCTGCGCGCCGCCGCACTTGAAGAGGCGGACGAAGTCGATGAAGTAGCCAGACGGCCCGACGGCGTTGATGTCGACGATGACGAGGTCGCCCTGACGAATCAGCTTGTCGGTCGCCCACCGGCGGTACGGGCTGGTGTTGCCGCCCGACGCCACGATGATGTCGTAGATGATCTCGCAGCCGCGCTCGAGCATGAACTCGTGGACCTTCGCCTCGATCTCACGCTCGCGGACGCCCGGCTTCAGCCACTCGTACTTGATCTTCCACATGGCGGCGTCGCCGATGCTCGACGCCATCTTCAGCAGCTCGATCTCGTCAGGCGTCTTCACCACGCGCGCGCGCGACACCGCCGGCCAGCCGTTGACGATGTTCAGATTGAGCTTGGTGAGCGCCTCGAAGGCCGGCATGTCGAGGTTGTCGATGCCGATCTTTTCCTTCTCGACCTTCTGCTCCTTCAGGACCTCCATCACGGAGTCGGCCATGCGGCCCGCCATGAACGGCACCGCGCCTTCGGCCCACTGCCACGTGACGGCGGGGCGGATGCGGCCCGGCTCCATCCACGGCAGATCGATCTTGGCGCACTGCAGGTCCGAGCCTGCGGTTTCAAACAGCGTCGGCGGCCCCTCGACCGGTACGACGGCATAGCGAATGTTGATGTTGTATTTCCAGTTGCCCTGATACGACGCGGTGGCGTAGCGGATGTTCGCGCCGGCGAAGAGAACGAGCGCGCCGAGGTTGTCGACCTTCATCTCCGCCTGCAGCTTCCTCAGCCGATCCTTGCGGAGCCGATCGAAGTCCACGCGCA
>Ga0075434_100006617_pt1 | contig 10630 bp, 8 predicted proteins | sample RhiMethybrSRZTD3_FD_75298 | JGI IMG/M metagenome (GOLD analysis project Ga0075434, IMG submission 75298) | Populus rhizosphere microbial communities from Tennessee, USA - Rhizosphere MetaG P. TD hybrid SRZTD3 | ecosystem: Host-associated > Plants > Roots > Rhizosphere > Soil | place: USA...
TATTGGCCCTGAACTGCCGTGCGACATGTGCCGCCGCATGTCCGGAGTTGAATGAATAGCGGAAGAAGTCGTGATCGCCTTTAAGGGCCGTTCATGACCCCCGAGCGGACTTGGGTGTTCGGGATTTCTGCGGTGCATGTTGCGGGCGCGCCCCCGTTTCGAGCCGAACGCAAGTCGTACATTCGAGCGCGCGACCGCGCGCGATTGGCGACGATAGTATGCCATGCTACGTTGCCGCACGCCTAGCCGGACCGGCCGAGGAATGCCCGTGGCACAGATCGATCTGCGCGACGTCTGCAAGACGCTGAGCGAGTCGTCCGGGATTTGGGGTGGCGGGCGGAGGTCGACGGTCGCGATCCGTGACTTGACCCTGCGAGTGCCCGACGGCCAGACGATGGTTGTGCTGGGGCCGAGCGGTTGCGGCAAGACAACCCTGCTGAAGCTCATCGCGGGGCTACTGCAACCTGACTCGGGAGACGTGCTTTTCAATGACGCGGATATGAAGGACGTAGGCCCAGGCGAGCGCCGGATCGGCATGGTCTTTCAGAACTACGCGCTCTATCCGAATTTGGTCTCCCGAACGAATGTCCGCTCCTACTTCCTCTTCCGCAAGAAGACGGCCGCCCTTGACGCGCTCGCCCGCGCCAAGTTCGAGCGCACCAGCGCGCTGATGGGGGTCGAGCTTGCCTATCTGCTTGACCGCAAGCCAACCACACTGTCGGGTGGCGAAAAACAGCGCGTCGCCTTGGGGCGCTGTATTACCCGTGATGCCGCGGTCTTCCTGGTCGATGAGCCGTTCGCCAATCTTGATCAGGCGCTACGCGAGAAGTACCGCGTCAATCTGAAACGTCTTCTCAAGCAATTCAAAATCACCACGGTGTACGTCACCCACGACCATCATGAGGCCCTGCTGCTGGCCGACATACTGGCCGTGATGGATCGCGGGCGGATTGAGCAAGTGGGAACGCCTCGGGAGATCTATTACGCGCCCAAGAACACCTTCGTGGCCGCGTTCCTGAACATCAGCCCTGGGGCGCCGCCGATCAGCCTGATCGACGGTCGCAGGATGCCCAACAGGGAGACGCTTGCGCAGATGTGGGTGGGCGTGCGCCCCGACGATGTGGAGGTGTCCCGCGAGCCGCGGGCCGACGGGCTGCAGGGGAACATCGCCGAGAGCATAACCCTTCCCCCTGGGGACACGACGTTCCTGACCATCTCCATCGGAGAGCACGAGGTCCACGCCCAGACCGCGTGCGGCGGCGACCACCGGATCGGCGATCCGGTCTGGCTGACCTTCAAGCGATATCACGTGTTCGACAAGGCTTCGGGGCTTCGGCTTCGAAGCCACAATGGAGGTACCCCCAAGCCCGATGATGATTTGATTGCGCCTGGTTTTTAACTCCGTCGGAAAGAAGAGTCCCTTCAGCTTTTCGGGCGGGTTCGGATCATGAAGGTTTCGTATGAGTATTCTGCGACCTGCCACCAGAGATTCCCGTCGTTGCGGAACTCAGTTTGCGAGTCCAAAATCTTCTTGAAGTCCGGGTTGACAGCAGAGGTCTCGGCGTTGACCTCATTCGACGCCTTCAGGCAGGCTTCCATGATTGCTTGGCTGAAAGGGCGCAGCTGTGTCCCGTTCGCCACCAGGCGCTTAATCGCCTGTGGATTGCGCGCATCATATCGTGCCTGAACATCCATATTGGCGTAGCCGCAGGCGATCGTGAGCAGTGACTTGTATGCCTTCGGCAAGGCATCCCACTTTTCCGTATTGATGAAGAAGTGCAGCGCCGTTCCGCCCTCCCACCAACCCGGATAGTAATAATACTTGACGATCTTGTAGAAGCCGAGCTTCTCGTCGTCATGCGGGCCGACCCATTCGGTTGCATCGATGGTGCCTTTTTCCAGGGCCGGATAGATATCGCCGCCCGCGATCTGCTGGGGAACGGTGCCGAGCTTGGCGAGAGTCTTGCCTGCCCATCCGCCGATCCGCATCTTGAGACCGCTGAGGTCCTCAACGGTGTTTATCTCCTTGCGGAACCAGCCGCCCATCTGAGTGCCGGTGTTGCCACCGGAGATGCCGTACAAATTGAATTTTTTGCCGAACTCATTGAGCATGTCCTGGCCGCCGTGATCCTGGAACCAAGCATTCTGCTGGCGCGAATTAAGCCCGAACGGTATGGAGCAATAAAGCGCGAAGGTCGGATCCTTGCCGATGAAGTAATAGGCAGCGGTGTGACACATCTCGACAGTGCCATTGCCCACTGCATCGATGGCCTGCAAGGCAGGAACGATTTCGCCAGCGGCGAAACTTTGAATCTGAAATTTGTTGTCGGTCGCTTCCGCGACATATTTCGAAATCGTCTCCGACGCACTGAACGGGACGTCAAGCGATTTCGGCCAGCTCGTCGTACAGCGCCATTTTAGCTCCGGCATCGACTGCGCGATGGCCGGCGCGGCAATAGTGGTGGACACGGCAAGCCCAGAGCCCGCGGTTTTCAAAAATTCCCGACGTTTCATGACGTTTCCCCTTCCGATCCTGGTTTTGAGATCGCCAATCTCGCGGCAGTTTCGCACACGCCGCTTACCAGCGATCAAGGCTTCCGCAGGGCCGACTTCATTGGAGCCCTGCAAGTCGTCGAAGGTACCAGACCTTGGGGTTTCCAAAACCGTGGGAATCGACAAACTTGACCGCATGGACGCGCCCATCGCCGGCGGTCCGCTGACTGACCGCTTCGAATCCGGTATATTGCCAATCTTGCCCACCAGGGAGCCGCACCAGCTTGATCGCTCCATGCAGCAAGATGCCGTCCGCAAGTACTACTTCGTTAGCGACCTTCATATGGGCGGTGACGGCCAGCTGCAGCATTGCGATTACACCGCTGAGTTCATTGCATTTCTAAAGCAACTGGAAAAAGAAGGTCCCGACACCGAATTGCTCATCGTCGGCGATACCTTCGGGTTCTGGGAACTTACGCTTGTGCGGGGAGCCGAAAAACTCGATCACATAATTGCGGCGCACCAGGCCATTTTTGATCAACTCCACGCTACCGGGACGCGGATCAAGATCACCATGATGGTCGGCAATCATGACTATGACCTTGCTTGCAACGCCGAATTTGCCGCCAAACTGCAACAATACAACATTCATCTCGACACCAGTTTGGTCCTGATCCGCACCGTTGGCGACAAAAAGATCTGGATTGAGCACGGGCAGCAGCGCGACGAATTCAATGCTTTTCCGGACTATGGTAACCCCTATGCACTTCCGGTCGGGTATTTCATTACGCAAACCTTCGTTAGCGGAGCGAGCCGGCATTCTGATTTCGGCAAGGGAAATTGGCTCAAGGATATTCGCTCAGTCGGCACGATGCAGATACCTGAATGGGTTCTGTCCAACTATTTCTACCGGGAGATGAGCGCGGTACTGCGCTGGGTGTTGCTGCCATTTCTGCTTCTCGCCGGGGTCACGATGGTTGCGATCGTGGGCGAACTGCTCCGGGTAGTCGGCATCTTCGATTACAATATTCTGTTTCACAATCCGCTCATGCGCAGGCTCGGGGTCATCGACAACGTTCTTCAAGTGGTGATCGCGATCAATTCCATATTCCTGGTGCTGTTCGGCGTTCCCGCTGCCTTAGTTCAACGCGACCTCAAACGAACTGCTGCTCGGTTTCGTCTCGTCACCGACTACGGAATAGCTCCAAACCTCGATTCCGACGAATGTTACCTAAAAGCGGCTCGGCAAGTGTTCCAAGAAGACGGCAGCGTGGCAGTATTTGTCTTCGGACACACTCACGCAGCGTTTCTAAGACGATCGGGACCAGCCGGTCAGGTGGTCATAAACACGGGCACCTGGCTGAAGCTCTTACATCGCGTCCCAGTCCACTTTGGTTTATTGCCAGCTGTCTACTATCCCTCGTTTCGCCTCAGCTATTTTTGCATCGAGAATGAAAACCACCACCTTGTGATCAGATATGTAGCGGTTCCTAAGACCCCCGAGCCCGAACTGACTTGGCTGCAACGGCTGGTAACGCTCGGTAGGGCCCCAAAATTATCGCAAGCCATGCCGGCAAGGACAGTCGTGGATTCTTGACAATATTTGCCGCGGCTCTGACGTTCGCTGGACGGCTGGCTTCCGCCAATTGGCGGCGGCCGCGCCGCGCGCAAGATTTCATTTTGACTTGACGGCTATCGCGATTTCCCGCTCGATCTCAGTCTGAATATGAGCGCTCTTGTCGATATTGATGTGAGAAACAGTCGAGTCACTTTCGACATCGATATTGGATAACTTGCCCTGGAAACCAGGCTCCGCCGTGAGCGGCTCGCCCCAACCGGAAGATTGGTAATAGTTGACCGCCCGCATGACGTTTGATGGAAGCGGATTCTGCCGATACGGAGCAAGCGTGATCAGCAGCGCAACCGACACGTTGTGCTCCTTAAGTAGCCAGGCCATGTCGATGACGTTGTTGGCGCCCTGCGAGTGGCCCACCAGCACAAGCGCGTCGGTCTTGCCCTCGGCGCGCTCCCGCACGATCTCGGCGACAGCGGCCTTCCAATACAGATGACTGTCCACCTCGGCGCGAATGCCCTTGGCCTTGAGCGCCTCAGCGATCTCGTCAAGACCGGTCGAGAAAACACCGAACCAACCTCGCAATAAGATCACTCGCGGCTCGGCATGAGCGGGACTGCAGCTTAGGATTACAATAAACGCAATCGCTCCGATCCGCGATCTGACGTGCCGGCGATAGTAACGCAGCGTGTGCTCATAAGCCTTCATAAGCTGCTACTTTCCGGGTTCGGCTGACAAAATCGGCACTACTGCCGTCCCTTATCGGCTGCGTTTCGGCTGATCCGGTTGAACCAAGTTACCATCGCATTCATTGCGGAGATCAAACTTTCCTGCAATTCTGACGTTTGGTTGGCCCGCCTTCAGATCAGCGGATCCAGCGCCTCAAATGACAAGCTTGGCGTTACTTGCTCTCATCACCTTGTTCGGGATTTCGTTCATCCCAGTCTATCTCCTGCGCCGCAGAGAGTACGACCCATCGCGAAAATACTTCATTGCATCGGAATGTACCCCGTCCGGTGTCGTACAGAACAGCTCGATTGCCTATTCGCTGCAGCTTGCGGCATTCAGCCAGTTTTTCAGTTGGGGGGCCAATGGCGATTTCTGGCCAGCGATCGTTTGTTCGTCGATGTTTGGGGTCGGTCTGTATCTCATGTACAGCCAGCGACTGCCAATGCTCACTTTCATGAGCCACGCAATCGATAACGATCGGTCTATCACGGTTCCCGGGTTCGTCGCACAGCAGCACGGCAAAGATGCGCGCGTGCAGTTGTTTGGAGCGGCGTTAACGGTTTTCGCCTTCTCGGGCCTGGTGGGCACCGTGGCCCTCGCTATTGCTTCGTTTTTGACGCTGATCCTGCCCGCTGGGCCAAACTCCACCGGCTTGATTGCGATCGGCTTGCTGGCACTAACGATGATTTGCACGATATCGGCCGGCAATTCCGGCGCGATGCGCTCCGCGCAGGCGCAACTTGGACTGTTGTACCTTGGATTGATCGGGTCGATCCTCAGCACTCTGTATGTGCTGATTTCATCCACCGCACGAATCCCGCCACGCGGCACTTTCGCGGTGCTGATGCTCGCAACGTGTTGCGCAGTCGTGCTGATCTATCGGCGATCGCGATACATAGACACCAGCCCGATTGGATCGCCTGTTGCCGGCGGAAGCACTAGCGGCGAGACTCGTGGCGAGCGCCCGTTTCGCAGGGTCTTGAGATCTACCAACGAAATCATCGCAGTCCTGACCGCGACGACTCTCGTCGTTGCTTTAATCGATCTATATGGCCAGGGCCTTTCGACCGTGGTTGTCGAGAGCGTCACTGCATTGCAGCTGGAGAAACAGGTTTCGACTTCCGGCTTCACGGCTTTGGTTTTGCTGCCGATCTTTTATCCAATTGTCGACACGACTAATTGGCTCAGAATAGCGGCTCTGGCGACCGATCAGCAGACGAACGGCCTTGTCGGCGCAACCCGAACCCCCGAAGCTTTCGCGCGGGTGCTTGCGATGTACGCTGGCGCAAGCTGCCTCGTTTGGCTGCTTATCTGCGCGTTCGGCACGATCGCAGGCCTTGTGACCGGCACACCGGGCGCAGGCGGCGTCCTGCAATCCTTCGTTATTAGGCTTACGTCGCAGGAAAACGAGGTAGCGGATGCGGCCACCTGGATGTTGCTCGCAAGCATGATCGCGATGGCGGTGTTGACGATGTCTGCAATGTTTTCCGCAATGTTGGCAGCCATTCGATATGACATTGTCCCGGGGATCTGGTCAAACCCTGGAGAAAACCTGACGTCGTCGACCTACCAAGCGCGAGCAGAAAAGCGCGCCGTCTTTGCTGGCGCAGGACTCTGCTTCGCCGCGCTCCTCATCCTGATCTTTCTGGTTGATTATCGTGACGACTTTATCGGCGGCAGGTTCCTGAGCCTGCAGTTGGCGTGTTTTTGCGTATTGCTGGCATTCAGTCCGCTTGTCTTGGGTCCCATGATCAGAGGGAGCCGAGCCTCCATCAGTCCGGTTTGGGCAATCGCGGTGCTCGTGGCTGGCGTTGCCGCAGGGCTGGGCGTGGTGATCTTGAGTTTCCAACCCAACCACGAAGGGTGGTTGTCGGCCGCCGTTCCGGCTTGTCTCGGATCTGGAATGTCGGTTTACACCATCGCGTTGCTCGGCCGAGGTTCTGGCGCAAGCCGCGGCCGCCGATGACGGCCGCGGCTTGCTGTTGCCGTCACGCGGGCTTTTCGATCAAGGTGAGCTCGGGCACCAGCACCTTGCCCTTCGTCTCCGGGCTGTACAGCAACGTGATAACAAACACGATCGCAGCGCCGGTGGTGGAGATCAGCATCGGAATCGTGAAGCCGAGTGGCTGGCTGACGGCGAAGTAAGTCAGCACCGGCCCGGTAAAGCCTGCCCAGATCGCGCCCTGGTGGTAGCAGAACGCTGATGCTGTCGCCCGCACCTCGGTTGGGAATCGTTCGGACAGATAGGCGGGGTTCTGTCCGTAGATTGCACCAAGGAATGCGCCCTGCAGGATGAAGGCGCCGGACACCACGGCGTACGAGGTAGGGAACAGGTAGAGCGGCGTGACCAGTGCGCCGATTGCTGCCGGAATGATCATCGCCCATCGGCGGCCGAACACATCGGCGACATACCCCCAGAAGCCGCTCGCAAGGAAAGCCACCAGGTTCGCCATCGCGATCGGCATGGCAACCATCGCCGCGCTCAGGTGCAGGTCCTTCTGCAGGTGAGTGGCGAACATGCCATAGACCGAGTAGTAGATGATGAAACCGCTCGCCATCCAAAGGCAAGCCATTATCGTGTTGCCGAGGACGCGCGGGCGGAAGATCTCAAACAGCGGAGCACGGAATTCCTGCTGTTGCTCGCGTTGAATGCGGCGATTCTCCACCCATACTTTCGGCTCTTTGACGTAGATGCGAATCCACACGACAGTCAAAGCCGGCAGAACCCCAAGGATCAGCAAGCCGCGCCAGCCGATCGAGTCATAGAGCAGTCCATAGGCAAGGCTCGACAGCAGGAAGCCAATACTCCACGAGCCCTGCAGCACGCCGCTCATGAGACCGCGTGAGCGGGCCGGCCATGACTCCATCGCAAGCGCTGCGCCGGCAGGCCACTCCGCACCCATGCCGATGCCGAGCAGCGCACGGAACAGGAAGAGGAGCGCGAAGCTCGGCGCGAGGCCGGCGAGAAGGTTGCAGACCGAGTACCAGAGGATCGAGATCATCAGCGGCGTCTTGCGCCCGACGCGATCTGCGAGCCAGCCGGAGCCGACGGCGCCCACCAGCCGCAGCCACAGCGTTACGGTGAAGACTGCCGTTACCTCGATCAGCGGCACGTTGAACGATTCCGCGATCGGCACCATGATCAACAGGAAGATGGTGAAGTCGAACGCATCGAGGGTCCAGCCAAGCCAGGCAGCGATCCATGCGACCCACTGATCCTTGGTAGGCTCTTTCCACCACGGCACCTGGCCGGGCATCTCAGCCGTCATCGTCATACGCGTCTCTCCTCCGTGTTTGCTTGTGTCGGCCTTATTCTCCGTGCTCGTTTTGCGCAGCCGTCTTCGACGCCAGACCAGGAAGGTCTGGACGTGCAAATCGTCCGGCTGCTATTTCAGAAAAGGCAATGGGACGTTCGCTTCGCCGCGGTTGCGGCGAGACTCGAGCCAGTGTCCATATCCCGCGCCGCACCATTCGGCGGCTCCCAGACGCTGCACGACGTCAATCATTGGCCCACGCAGCACTATGTCCGTGCTCTCACGCCGTGACAAGGGCGGCGCTCGCGCGCGACCGGGACTTTTTGGAAAAGCCTGGGTCTATGCACCGAAATATCAACGCAGGAATCCATCGCGCTTCGATTTGAAAATGTGCCCGTTGTGCGTTGCGGGCAATTTTAGGAATGGCCAGGAGGCGCCGAGGCCACTCACTCGTTCATCGGGAAGCTTGCTCAAACAGCAACCTGAAATACGCCTATCCGATTGCCGATCGCCGGCTTCACGGCCGAGACCCGGCGCGACGGCCAATGCGGCCCTTGAAAGTTTCGCTGCTTTCTTGCCTCGATCGATAGCGATAAGTTTTTCGTGGCGGCGCCTCTGCTGTGGAGGACCACCCGGCAGGAGATTGTCAATGGCGTCTACTCTGGTCGGCAAGCAAGCGGTCGTGATAGGTGCGGGAATAGCGGGGCTCGCCGCCGCAGGGGCACTCGCCGACTGCTTCGATCAGATCGTTGTTCTTGAGCGCGACACTCTGCCCTCGGATCCCGCGTATCGGCCAGGGACCCCGCAGTCGCGGCATGTACATGCGCTGCTGCTCAGCGGCCAGCGTGCACTCAGCGAACTCTTCCCGGGGTTCGAGCAGGATCTTGCGCAGGCGGGAGCGGTGCCGCTCAGGGTCGGCCTGGATGTTCGCGTAGAGCGGATGGGCTACGACCCTTTCCCGCAACGCGACCTCGGCTGGATCAGCTACGCCGTATCACGGCCGACAATGGAACACGCAGTGCGACGGCGGGTGGAAGGTCGTGCGAACACCGTGTTGCGCCAGCGCTGTCGCGTCGAGGAAATCCTGGCGTCACCAAATGGAGAGGACGTTATCGGCGTACGCTACGAGAATGAGAGCGGGGCGACCGAGACAATAAAAGCGGATCTCGTAGTCGACGCCTCCGGACGCGGCGCTCTCACCATGGCCTTGCTGAAATCGATCGGTCGACCACTGCCGGCGGAGACCACCATCGGCATCGATCTCGGTTATGCCACATGCATCTTTGACATCCCCGATCATGCCTCGACCGACTGGAAAGGCGTCATGACCTTCGGCCAGGCGCCCCAGAACAGCCGTGGCGGCTTGATGTTGCCGCTGGAGGGCAATCGCTGGATGGTAACCATTGGCGGGCGCCATGGCGACGGGCCGTCCGGTGATGCAGAGGAGTTCCTGACCTACGCAGGCTCACTCCGGACCCAAACGATCTACAATGCGATCAGGTCCGCCAAGCGTATTGATGGGGTCGCGCGCTATGGATTCCCGGAGAGCGTGCGGCGCCACTTCGAGCGGCTCGACGTGTTCCCCCGCAGGCTTCTTCCCATTGGCGATGCCCTCTGCAAGTTCAATCCAGTCTACGGCCAGGGCATGAGCGTAGCCGCACTGGAGGCTTGTCTGCTACGGCGGCTCCTCGAGAAACTCCACGAAGACGGCGACGCATTCGCCCGGCTGGCTCCGACTTTCTTCGCCGAAGTGCAGTCGGTGATTGAGACCCCGTGGTCGGTGGCCATGCTCGACTTCGTGTTTCCCAATACGCGCGGACAACGTCCGGCGGATTTCGAGACCACGCTCAAATTCGGTCTCGCACTGACCCGGCTCGCTGCTGAAGATCCAGCCATTCACAAGCTGACCGCCGAAGTCCAAAATCTTTTGAGGCCACGTAGCGTCTATCTCGATCCGACCTTGGTAAAGCGCGTCTTCGCGAAGATGGCGGAGGCGTAATCGCTACGGAACACCGGCGCAGTGCCTTCGCGCAACCAGAAGCCCGCTTGACATGCAACCATTTGGTTGCCTATTATCAGTAGCATGGATGCAGTCTTCAAAGCATTGGCTGACGCCTCGCGGCGCACCTTGCTCGACAGACTTCATGCCAGGAACGGCCAGACCCTGAACGAACTCTGCGACGGCCTCGACATGACGCGCCAGGCCGTAACGAAGCATCTGGCGATTTTGGAGGAGGCCAATCTGGTCACGACCTTCAAGCAGGGCCGCGAGAAGCTGCACTATCTCAACCCCGTGCCGATCCATCAAATCGGCGAACGATGGATCAAAAAATTCGAGCGCGGAAAGCTGACCGCACTCAGCGAATTGAAGAAGCTCCTGGAGAAGCGCGATGAGTAAACCGGAATTCGTCTATGCCATCTATATCAAGACCACGCCGCAGGCGTTGTGGAATGCGCTCATCGATCCCGAGATCACGCGGCAATGGTGGTTCGGGTGCGCTCAGCAATGCGATTGGCGGAAGGGCGCCGACTGGCGACTGGTGCGAGACGACGGGTGCGTGGTCGATTCCGGAGAAGTCCT
>Ga0075434_100006619_pt1 | contig 10630 bp, 5 predicted proteins | sample RhiMethybrSRZTD3_FD_75298 | JGI IMG/M metagenome (GOLD analysis project Ga0075434, IMG submission 75298) | Populus rhizosphere microbial communities from Tennessee, USA - Rhizosphere MetaG P. TD hybrid SRZTD3 | ecosystem: Host-associated > Plants > Roots > Rhizosphere > Soil | place: USA...
CGTCAGTTCGACCCCCGCGAAGATGGAGTCGCCGAACTTCTGGTCCAGGGCCACGCCGTAGCGCCAGGCGGATGTGGAGTTGAAGTCGTCGAAGAACTGGTTGAACCCCGCGACCTGCGTGGGCTCCAGGGTCTGGTCGGTGATGAGCGTGCGCTTGAGGGTGCGGAAGGCCGCCGCGCGGACGGTCGTGTTGGGCAGCGGATTCCACACCACGCCGATCTTCGGGTTGGCCTGGTTCCGCGACTCCGAGGCCGAGCTGTCGGTCTCGAAGAAGTCGCCGCTGGCACCGAGGGTGACCATGACGGTCCGGTGCGGCTTGATGTACGTGTACAGGTACAGGTTGGTGTGCCGGACGTCGAGATCGGTCTTGGTATCGAACGTCGGAATACCGAAGATCGGGTTGAACTCGATCGTCATGGTGCTGGTGGCGTCGACGTCGTTGTAGCCGGCGCCGGCCACGGTGTTGATCCACTTCGACCGGAAGATGTGCTGCGCCTCGACGCTGTTCGAGTACTGCCGCGGGATCGTCTCGACCAGCGAGTTCAGGAAGAAGACTTCCGGGCGGTCCTTGTCGTTCGAATCCCGGCGCTGATGAATGTAGGACAGCAGCAGGACCGAGTCCGGCGTGAAGGCGTGCCGGGCGCCGAACCGATACGTGTTGGTCTCCACTTCGACCCGCCGGTTCCGCTGGAAATCGTCTTCGAAGAAGTTCAGCTGCAGGTCACCCCGCTCCGTGCGGCGGTACCGGTACTCGCCCTGCACGCTGGTCTGCGGGGTGATGTCGAACTGCAGGAAGGCGTTACCGATGTTGTCCGTCTGGTCGGCGTTGGGGCGCCAGCCGTTGGTGTCGAAGTACGTGTAGCCGGCGCTGAAGGCCAGGTTCTTGTAGATGCCGGCCACCACGCCTTCGCCGGCCCACGTCCCGTTCTCACCGCCGAAGCCGGTCGCCTGCAAGCTGACGCCGTCGCGATTGAAGAGCGGGTTGAACTCGTTGAACGACAGCGCCCCGGGGCCGCCCGAGCTGATCAGCGCCAGATTGCTCTCGGCCAGGCGGGGCTGGATCGGCGTCCGGTTGAGCGGCTGGAGCAGCTGCGACTGGAGCAGGTCGCTGACGCGCGCGATCTCGTGCCGCGGCAGAGACGCGTAGGTGTCGGCCAGGAGGCGGTGCGCCGAGAAGTTCGCCGGATCGGTGTTCACCGACTTCCAGCCTTCGACGAGGGCCAGCTGCTGGAATCCGAGGTCCGAGTAGAGACGCCCCAGGCTCGCACTGCGCGCCGCCTCGTCGGCGTCGAGCAGCAGCCGAGAGCGGTAGACCGCGCGGTTGTCGTTCAGCTCGATCGCACGCTGGAAGTCGTGCAGGGCCTCCACCGGCCGGTTGGTGGTCTGCTTGGCGAGGGCGTCGTAGAAGTACGGCGTGGGGTCGTTCGGGTCGAGCTGCTTGGCCACCGCGTACTCGCGCTCGTCGAGCCCCTTGCGCTTCTCCTCGTAATACGTCTTGCCGAGATAGCTCCGCACGAGGGCGTTGCCCGGATCAAGGCTGGCCGCCGCTTCCATCTCGCGTGCGCCCTCGTTGAGCGAGCCCTCCCGGATCCTCGCGAGGCCCAGGCCCATGCGAGGAAGCGGATCGCCCTGATCGAAGGCGATGGCCTTCTCGAAGGCCTCCTTGGCCTCCTTGGTCTTCACGCGCAGGAGGTAGGCGTAGCCGAGGACGGTCTGCGTGCGCGAGAGATTCGGCTCGAGCGCCACGGCGCGCTGCGCCGCTCGCAAGGCGCGGTCGAGGTCACCGAACGAGGCCCACAGCTCCGACAGCCGAGCCCAGGCCAGGGCGTTGTTCGAGTCCAGGGCGACCGCGTTCTCGACGCTGGTCCGGGCGCCCTCGAGGTCGAACCGTGCCTGCTGGGCATAGGACAGGGCGAGGAGCGCCGTGGCAGAGCGCGGGGCGGCCTGGACGGCCCGCTGCGCCGTGGCCAGCGCCCCGTTCTTGTCGCCCTGGACGACGGCGATGATCGTCTGAAGCGCCAGCGCGTCGGGGTCGTTCGGGGCCAGCTTCAGGGCCCGGTCGATGTCGGCACGCGCCTCGTCGACACGTCCCACGTTCAGCAGCAGATGCGCGCGATACGCGAAGAAGCGCGGATCGCTGACCGTCGCCGGGACGCCAGAGAGCGCGTCGAAGGCCGTCTTTAGATCCCCCTTGCCGTACGCATCCAGCGAGCGGCGGACCGCGTCCTGCCAGTCACCCGCCGGGAGGTCGGCGGCGCGGATGTAGACGACGGGCGGATAGTGCAGCGTCCATTGCACGGCGTCGCGCGGACGGGCCACGACGCGCAGGACCGGGGCCTTGCCGGTCTCGGCCACCGCCGACTGACCGCCCACGAGGGTGAGGCTGCCGGCAGCGTTCTCTGCCACCACGGTGCCCTCGAAGACCGTGACGAGCGCGCGATCCCGCTCCACGCCGATGTAGAACTCGGTGCCCCGGACGCCGGCGACGGTGAACGGTGTCTGAACCTCCAGGCTCCGGGGGCCGCGGCTGAAGAAATGCGCGGCTCCTCGCAGCAGGTTCACGGCGCCCGTGCGCTCGGCCTTCACGGGCTCCAGCGTCAGCTCGGTGTTCGAGTCCAGCCGCAGAACGGACTGGTCCAGCATGGCCAGATCGGCGCGAGAGCGGTCGCCCAGCCGGACGGTGTCACCCGCGGCGAACGCGTCGTTCAACTTGACGGCCTGCCAGGCGCTCTGGCCGACCCGACGCGCTTCCACCGCCCCCTGAACGGAGACGGCCCGCGCGATCGACGGCGCGGGGGTCTGCGCGTCCGCAGCCAGCGTGTTGAGTGCACCGCAGACGAGCGCGATCGTCACCAGGACGATGGCGAGGCAAGGGGCGGCAGTCCGCATTCGACCTCCCTTTAATGCAGCACCGCAACGGCAGCGCCGCTGCGGAAGTATCGTGGAACGGGCGCGAAACGTCAAATCCTTGATGGGCCTTGTCGCGCCGCGACGACGGCGCTGGACCGAGAATGCCAGCGCCTGATTACGGATGGTGTACGGATTGTTGGCCGGCCGGCCGTTCAGCAGCCGCCTGGAGACAAAAGGTCACGCCGGACGGCCTCGGTCTCGCGCGACGGCGGGATCCCGAGCGCCGATGATAAAGTTTTCCGACACCTCTCGTAGGTGAGGATCGCGTCACCGCGCCGATCGAGGCGCTCGTAGGCGATCATCAGCCGCCGATAGAATTCCTCGGCGCAGTCGTGGAGACTCACCGCGCGCTCGTAGCACTCGGCGGCCTCCTGCCAGTCGCCGATGATTTCCCACAGATGACCCATCTTGCGGAGCTGGCGCAACAGTCGATCGCGGAGGCGGTCGCCGAGCCCGGCGATCCCCTCGGGGACCGGCTCCCCGGTCATGAACTCGCCCTGATACAGCACGACAGCGCGATCAGTCCACCGGATGGCCGCGGCCCACTCGTGGTCCCGGACCGGGCTGCGCGCGATCGCGGCCTCGGCGCGTGCGATCATTCGCTCGAGAGCCCACACGTCCACCCAGCAATGCTCGCGCGCGAGACTGATGCCGCCGTCCGCGCGCACGATCGCCCGGTCGAGCCCCAGGAGCCGTCGCAGCCGATGCAGCGTCGTCGATAGCGCCTGGCGGGCCGCGTCACCGTCGGCATCCGGCCACAGCAGCTCGGTCAGACGGTCCTCGCGCACCCGGTCGCCGCCCAGCGCGACGAGCGTGCGCAGCAGGGCCAGCGGCTTGCGCTGGGCCTTGCCCGTGAACCGCAGGGGCCGCTCGTCGATCAACACCTCGAAGCGACCGAGGGTGAAGATCTTGACCGGCCAGGGCCACATCTCGGCGTCCACCGGTGGCTCGGACGGCACGAGCTTGCGCTCGCGGACCAGCTGCCGGACATACTCGCTCTCGATGTCGGCATCGAGCGCCAGGGCGGCGAGCTCGGCCATCATGGCCGGCAGCCAGAGCCAGGTGTTGACGAAGCCGTGCGCACGACCGATCGGCATCGCGCGAGCCAGGATCTGCACGGCGCGCGCGGTGGCGCCGGCACGGCGGGCCGCGTCCGCTTCCGTCAACAACGCCATGAATTCGAAGAGCGGGCTCTTGAGCTGGCTCGCGACCTCCTTGGCGTCCGGTACGTGCGCGTCGGCATCGGCGCCGCCCGCCGCCAGGACCACCTGGGCGGAGAACAGACGCCCGAGCCACCACAGCCAGGGGCTTCCGCACTGCCAGGTCACCGCGAGCAACGCCGCTTGCTCCCCCATCGCGGCGTTCACGTCGCCCCGCAGCAGCGCATCGATGCCGGCCGCGAGGTGGTAGTAACTGCGGGCATAGCGGCTCAGGCCGGACAGGTCGCGGCCGGCCTCGGCAATCCTCCGGCGCGTACGGAGGTGATCCCCAGCCGCCAGGGCCGCCAGCGCGGCTTCCGCCGCGGCGGCGGGCCCTGCCGAGGCCTCGATGGTCTCGGCCGCGCCGACGAAATCCCCGGTCAGCCATGCGGCTCGCGCGAGGAGGAGATGCGCGTCGTCACGCGTGACTGCGCGGATCCCGGGCGAGCGCAGCAGCGCGCGAACCTTGGTGGCCGCCGACGCGGCCCTCTCGAAATCACCGACCCAGAGCTGATACGTCAGGACACCGACGAGCACGCGGAGACGCGCGTCCGGCTCACCTGCGGCCTCGGCGCACTCCAGCGCGCGCCGCACCCAGACGGCCATGTCGCGATGCTGCGGCTGCCGATATACGAGCGCCAGTAGCATGCTCGAGACCACGGCGGGTTCCATACGCGGCGATGCGGCGCCGGGGAACTCGGCGGTCAATCCCTCGAACGTCGCGATCCACGTATCGAGCACGTGAAAATCGTCCTGCTCCACGAACACGGTCTCGACGGCCATTGCCCACGCGGTGAACGCGCCGGCCGCATCGCCACTCCGGCGGAACAGCGCGAGTGCGGTCTCGAGATCCGTGCGGGCGGCGGCGGGCTCCGTGACGACGCGGGCGGCCGCCCGGCGAAGGAGCAGACCGGGCCGCTGCTGCGTCGTCTCCGGTGGGATCGCGGCGATCCACGCCCTGAGCGTCTCCGCATCACCATCGTCGACGAGCGCGGCGCCGCGCGTCTCCACGAGGCGCGCCAGGCCGGTCCAGTCGCCCGCGTCCCGCAACAACGCGCCGGCGGCCCCCACCTGCCCGTCCTCCTCGAGGAGCATCGCGGCACGGCGCTGCAGATCGGCGCGCTGATCGACGGTGAGTACGGCGTACGCCCGCCGCAGCAGGAACGCGCGGAACAGCGAATGGTATTCGTACATGGCCGACGCCGCCGCGTGCTCGACCGTGAAGGCGTTCTGGCGATGCAAGCGCGCCAGGATCTCTCCGGCCTGCGGTCGACCGGTCAGGGCCGCCGCCATGGCGGGCGTCAGCCGCGGCAGGAAGGCGGTCTGCAGGAGGACCGCCTGCGTGTCGGCGTCCACCCTGGCGAACACCTCGAAGGTGAAATAATCCACGATGCCGTCGGGCGCGCGGCGTCGCTCGTCGGCGAGTCCTCGCCGCTCCTGCAGCATCAGCACCAGGCCCGCAGCCCAGCCGGCGGCACGCTCGTGGAGCGTGGCGAGCAGACGCGGCGGGAAACCCGGCTCTCGCCGACGCACCAGTGCGCGCGACTCCCGCGCCGTCAGTCGAAGGTCCGTCCAGCCGATCTCCGCGACGGCGCAACTGGCCCGCAGCCGTGCAAACACCCCGGGCGACTCGGCCCGGCTCGTGACGACGACCTTTGCCCTGGGCGGCATCTCTTCCACCATGATCCGCACGGCCTCGTGCACGGGAGAGTCCGCGGGAATCTCCTGGTAGCCGTCGAGGACGACGACGAACGGCGCCCGCATGCGCTCGAAGAGCGCCCGCACGGCCTCGCGAACCGCCCCGCTGGAGGACACGGGCGCGCCCGAGGCGGTGCCGCGCGCGGCGCGCCCGAGATACTCCACGAACGCCTCGGCGCTCGTGTCGGCGGCGTCGCACTGGATCCACACGACGCGCCGGCCGCGCGCGTCCGCCCAGCTCCCGACCAGGGCGGTCTTCCCGGCGCCGGGCGGCCCCCAGACCCACGCAAGCGGACGGCGCGCGTCGAGGAGCCGGAAGAGCCGGGGACGATCCAGCAGGCGCCCGAGGCGCGGCCGGGTCAGCTTCGCAAGCGCCATGTGAGCGCTCAGGGCTTGGGGGGACGCGTTGCGGAACGGGGGTCGCGTGCGATGACGGATCCCACGTAGCGGAGCAGTGTGGGGACATCGAAAGGCTTGGCGAAGATGCCCACCACGCCGAGCTCCTCCGCCGCGCGGGCGTCGATGGCGCGCAGCAGTTCGTCGCCGAGGCCCGAGACGATGATCACCGGGAGCGCCCTGACGGCCGGCTTGCGGCGAAGCAGGTTGAGAAACTTGAAGCCGTCCATGCGGGGCATGCGCATGTCGAGCAGGATCAGATCGGGCACCGCGCGATCGATCTCGTCGAGCGCCACCTGGCCGTCGCCGAAGTCACGCACGTCGTGGCCGGCCGAGCCGAGCGCCTCCACCAGCACGGTGCGCACGGCCACCTCGTCCTCGAGCACGTAGATGAGTCCCTGCCCCACACTCAGCCCTCCAGCGGGGCCGGAGCCTCGGCCACGCGCAGGAGCTCATCGTACGCCACGGTGCCACCCAGTACCTTGCGCAGCCCATCGTTGAACAGCGGCGTGCTGCCGGCGGCGTGGGCACACGCCCGCAGCTCGGCTTCGCTGGCCCGGCTGGTGATCAGGTGCCGCAGCGTCGGCGTCACCGTCACCAGCTCGAAGATGCCGGTGCGGCCGGCCGCGCCCAGGTTGCGGCAGAAGTCGCAGCCGCCGGCCTGGTAGAAACGGATGTCGGGCGCCAGCCCGAGCTGGGCGGCCACGGCGGCCTCGGGCGGAGCCGCGGTCTTGCAGACCGGGCACAGCACGCGCACGAGGCGCTGGGCCAGCACGGCGAGCAGCGAGGAGCCGATGAGATACGGCGGGATCTCCATGTCGATCAGCCGCGTGATGGCGCCCACCGCATCGTTCGTGTGCAGCGTGGCGAACACGAGATGGCCGGTCAGCGAGGCCTGCATGGCGATGCGCGCGGTCTCGAGGTCGCGTACCTCGCCGACCAGGATGACGTCGGGATCCTGCCGCAGTACCGAGCGCAGACAGGAGGCGAAGGTCAGCCCCACGCGGTCGTTGACGCCGATCTGGGTGACGCCGGTCATCTCGTACTCGATCGGGTCCTCGATGGTGACGATGTTGATCGTCTCCGAGATGATGTCGTTGAGACAGGCGTAGAGGGTGGACGTCTTGCCGCTGCCCGTCGGGCCCGTGACGAAGATCAGCCCCTGGGGCCGCCGGATCAGCCGTGACATCTCCTTCAGGTAGTCCGGCGGCAGGCCGGTGCCGGCCAGCGGGAGCGCGGCGTTCTGGAGGTCCAGGATCCGCAGGACGATCTTTTCGCCATAGAGCGAGGGCATCGTGGAGATCCGGATGTCCACCGCCTGGTGCTTGTTGCGCAGCCGGATGCGGCCGTCCTGCGGCAGCCGGTGCTCGCTGATGTCCATGCTCCCGAGGATCTTGACCCGCGAGATCACGGCCGCGCGGGCCTCCAGCGGTACGAACTCCGCCGTCTGCAGCAAACCGTCCACCCGGAAGCGGACGTTCAGACCCAGCTCGGTCGGCTCCAGGTGGATGTCGCTGGCCCGCCGCGCCACCCCCTGCTGAATGATGCTGTCCACGAGGTCGGGGGCCGACAGGGTCCTCCCCCGGGCGCGGAGGACGGACTCCTCCGCCGGCTTTGGAACCTCGTGCAGCGGCGTGTTGAGTCGTCGCGGCGCTGTCATGACGGGCCCGAAGAGCTTAGCAAAAACAGTGGTGTCGACGACAGTCGCTCAGACGGACCCCCAGGGATGGGGGCACACCGCACCCCCAGCATGGCCGGGCTAGCGGTGGCCCCTGGAAGGGGCCTAGGGCTCTGCGAAGATCTTGAGCTTGTCGGTCCGCGACGGGTGCCGCATCCGCTTGAGGGCCTTGGCCTCGATCTGGCGGATGCGCTCGCGGGTCACCCGGAACTCCTGGCCCACTTCCTCGAGCGTCCAGTCGTAGCCGTCGGCCAGGCCGTAGCGGAGGCGCAGTACCCGGGCCTCGCGGGGCTTGAGGGTGTCGAGCAGGGCGATGGTCCGCTGCCGCCGCTCGCTGCCCAGCGCGGTGTCGAACGGCGACTGGGTCTGGCGATCCTCGATGAAGTCGCCGATGGCGCAGTCATCGTCGTCACCCACCGGCGTCTCGAGCGAGATCGGCTCGACGATGACGCCCAGCGCGGCCCGCACCATCTCGGCGGGCATGGAGACCCGCGTCGAGATCTCCTCGGCGGAGGGCTCGCGGCCGAGCTCCTGCACGAGCTGGCGCGAGGTGCGCGTGAGCTTGTTGATGCGCTCGATCATGTGCACGGGCAGGCGGATCGTGCGCGCCTGATCCGCGATGGCGCGGCTGATCGACTGCCGCACCCACCACGTCGCGTACGTCGAGAACTTGTAACCGCGCCGGTACTCGAACTTGTCGACCGCGCGCATCAGGCCGATGTTGCCTTCCTGGATGAGGTCGAGCAGCGGCAGGCCGCGGTTGCCGTGCTTCTTGGCGATTGAGACCACCAGGCGCAGGTTCGCCTCGGCCATCTGGTTCTTGGCCTGGGCGGCGTCCGTGCGGGCCCGCTGGACTCGCTCCATCACCGGGCGCAGGCGCGCGGCGTGACCATTGGTGGCGGCAGCGCCGACCGTCTGGGCCAGGCCCAGCCGATCGCCGTCGCAATCGAAGACCTCGTAGCGCGTGCGCAGCTCGCGCAGCCGCGTGAGGATCTTCTGTTCGCGCCGCTTGGCTTCGGCCTCGAGCCGTGCGCGCCCGCGGGCCCCGGGACGCTTGGCGCGCTGCCGGAGGGCATCGCGCTGGTCGAGCAGGGCTGCGATGGTGGCGAAACCGCGCGACACGCGCCGCGCCAGGGCCACGCGCTCGGCCTCGGTCGTCTCCGGATCGGTCAGGTCCACGACGGCATCGACCGGCACTTCGCGGCCAACCTGGGTCGCCAGGGCCCGGAATCCCGCCCGGCCGACTTCGGTGCCGAGCACCGAGAGGATGACTTCCTCGCGCCCCGTCTCGATGCGCTTGGCCAGCTCCACCTCGCGCGCCGGGGTTAGCAGAGGCACCGCGCCCATCTGGCGCAGGTACACCCGAACCGAGTCTTCGATGCCGTTGACGGAGGTCTCTTCAATCACCGCGTGTCACCTCGGCGGGGTCAGATGGCAAGTGATGCGCCAAATGTCACGTGCGCGCAAAACGCCGAAGTGGAACGCCGTGGAATTTCTACGCTTGGACAGTTGTGACGGCGTGCCGACACTTTGCGTGTCAATCTGACGCAGGCGAGGTTTGACGCCGGGGTGAATTTGGGCGTAGTACTAGGCGTCGGAACGCCGATGAGAGCCCCCAGAATCTGGCCGCTTCTCGCGCTTTTCGCGGTCGTGGCGCTGCCCGCCTCGGCCGTGGCCGACGCGCGTGACTATCCGGGCCGCCTGGGTGACGGGCCGCGGCTGCGCAATTCCGGCCGCGCCGACTTCGGGCACGGCCACAATCACCGGCCGCAGCGCCCCCCGGTGTTCATCGTCCCGAGCACGGTCATCGTCGGCCCGTCCGACTCCTACGCTCCGCCGCCGGTCGTGTACTCGCCGCCCCCGGTCATCTACGCCCCACCGGCCTCGTACTCTTTCTCGCCCGCGTACGGTCCGTCGCCGGCCAGCTATGCCCCGCCGCCGCCGCCCCCCGCGCCAGCCGTGCCGCCGGGGCCTCAGGTGGTTGAGTTCGACTCCGGCCGCTACGAGCTTCGGGGGGATGGTCTGCGCGAGCCGTACGTGTGGGTATGGGTCCCGAGGGCACCGACCGCGCCGCCCGGCATGACGAGCGCGCCGCGCCCGCCGGCGACCGTGTACCGCTGGACCGACGAGCAGGGCGTGGTCACCCTCACGGACGACCCCAACAAGGTTCCGCTGCAGTTCCGCGCGACCGACATCCGCTGAGGCTGGGGGGCACCCCCCGCGTCAGCGCGCGGCGCGGAGGTCGGTCACCAGCGTGCGACTCCCAGCCAGCAGCACGATGCCCGCCACGGCGAGCAGGCAGCCACTCACCAGCACCGGCAGCTGCAGCCCAACCCGATCGGACACCTCACCGATGATCCATGGCGAGGCGGCATCGCCGAGCAGGTGAATGAGCATCGTCGTCACCGCGAAGCCCCGCGCCCGCAGCTCGGCGGGCAGCACATTGGCCATGGCGGCGTTGAGGGGGCCGACGTTGACGAAGAGCAGCACCAGCGTGACGAACATGGCCGGCCAGAACACGATCGGCTGCGGGGCCAGGATGGCCAGGCACGTGAAGACGATGGAGGCCAGCAGCGCCCAGCCCGATACCGTGAAGTCGGCGCCAGGGCGGCGCTCGGCGACAAGGCTGGCAATGCGGCCGCCGGCCAGCGTCCCGACGAAGCCGGCGACGACGAGAATCAACCCGAAGATGGTGCTCGCGGTGGCCAGGCCGAGCCCGCGCTCGCGCACGAAGTACGTCGGCATCCAG
>Ga0075434_100006620_pt1 | contig 10629 bp, 12 predicted proteins | sample RhiMethybrSRZTD3_FD_75298 | JGI IMG/M metagenome (GOLD analysis project Ga0075434, IMG submission 75298) | Populus rhizosphere microbial communities from Tennessee, USA - Rhizosphere MetaG P. TD hybrid SRZTD3 | ecosystem: Host-associated > Plants > Roots > Rhizosphere > Soil | place: USA...
TTTGCCGCCGAGCTCGTCAAGTTGAACTGCGACGTGTTCTTTGGCGCGGGCCCCGAAGCCTCTCTCGTCGCGCTGAAGCAGGCGACCCGGAACACGCCAATCGTCTTCCTGGCGGTGGACTTCGATCCGGTCGCCATTGGGCTTGTCGCTGGTCTTGCGCGGCCGGGCGGTCTGGTCACCGGCATCACGGCCGTTCAATCGATCCTTCCCGGCAAGCGTCTCGAATTGCTGAAGGAGTTGATTCCGCATGCCCGGAAGGTGGGGGTGTTTACGAACGAGCAGACAGCAGGGCAGCTCGCTGTGGCGCAGGACGCGGCCAGACGGCTGGGCCTCGCGCTGCACGTCGTCGAGTTCAAGCAGCCGCCATTCGACTATGAAGCCGGGGTCCTCGACACCGCGCGCGCCAAGGCCGACGCACTCTTCGTGCTCGGGTCTGGACTTTTTGTCCCGGGGCGGCGGAAGATCCCCGAACTCGCGTTGAAGGTGAAGCTGCCGAGCGTATTCCACCATTCACAGTGGGCCGAGGCCGGCGGGCTGATGTCGTACGGCTTCAACTTCTCGGGCATGTGGCGCCGCGGCGCCGAGATGGTGGGAGAGATTCTGCGCGGTGCGCGGGCGGGCGACATTCCAATGGAGCAGCCAAATACCTACGAGCTTGTGATCAACATGAAGACCGCCAAGGCGCTTGGTATCAGCATCCCACAATCGATGCAGTTACGCGCCGACCGGATCTTGCAATGACTATCCTCGGCCGTTCGCTGCCTCTCGCAGCAGCGGAGTTCAAATGCAGATGCCACCGCACAAACGAATCAGCCACGGCGCGCCCTGCGCGCCGTGGCTGATTCGTCGCGTTAGGTGACTTTGGTGAACTTCAATCGAGCAACGAACTCGAAGCCGAGCGCTGTGATCCTAATGTGTCTACTCGTAGCGACAGTATCCTGTGGTGAGCGTGACAGCGAGACACAGCTGGCTCCGGTCAGTGACGGTGAACGCTCATACAACGACTTCGAACAAGCTGTCGGCTCTTTCCCCTACACAGCCTCCCAGGAACGCCAGAATCGAATTCGGAGCGGCTATGCGCAAGTTGCGGTTGGCGCGACCAAAGACGAGGTTGCCCGTGCGCTCGGCGAGCCAGACTTTAGCCAAGATTTGTACTCGAAGGACGCGAGGCCGGGATGGCTCGGATCGTCGTGGTCCTATTACCTCTCGAAGCGGAGCGATGGGGTCAATATGTTTGATCCGGTCGTCCAGGTATTCTTCGGCACGGACGGGCGTGCCACATGGATCGTGCCGAGTAACATTGAGGGATTGCATGAGAAGGGCTCGCCATCCCGAAGCCGCACCTAACCACGGCATGCAGCCCGGCGTGCTGTGCCCGCGGCTGATGCCGGGCCGTTAGGCGGAGACGATGGACGTACCCGGGCTTGGTACATTCGAACGGGGCAGATTGAGTCTTCTCCTCGACGCTACACCGTACGTTCATCAGTACTGCCTAGAGATGCAGAACCTAGCGGGAGACGATGCCCCACGACTCCAGATCGACCGCCCGGCTGACGTCTGGCGACACGTCGATCTCGGAAGCGTGCTCGTCGTGGCTCGCGACCACGGTTCGGGGCGCGATGTCTTCGTCTCCCTAGAGAGCAACTGTGCCTGGGAAGTCGAGCACGGTCTTCAGCTCGTCTTCAAGAACGGCCGCGAAGTCAGCAAGGTCGGGCCATTCGATGGGCACGTGTCGAACGCAAGTGCGTACGATGACGACGCGCTCGATGGTGTGATCTACCGGACGCTGGTGGAATGACGCGGCATCAGCGCCGTGGTGTCCCGCCTAACCCGCCGTTGCAGTCGGACGGACGCGTCGGTCGCTGCGCTCCCTCTCGCGCCCGCCGCTGAACGGCATTATCGTTAGGCGGCACCCTGAGGTGGCGGATCTGGTGAGCGACCAGCGACTTCGCCACGGCGCGCCGGCGTGGCGCCAGATTCCAGGAGGAAGTATCGATGCGCAACCTTCTGGCCGTCCTGTTTCCAGCCTTCACGCTTGCCTTCGCCGGCTGTGCCGCCATGCCTCCTAGCACACCGGCGGGAGGCACCGACGCCGTCGAGCGCAACAAGGCAATCGTGCGCGAGCTGACCGAGGTCGTCTGGAACCAACGCGGCCTTGATCGTATCCCGGACTTCTACGGGCCCGATTTCGTCGGGGACTATCGCCCCTACGCGCTTCGCCAGGGACACGAGGGTATCCGCGCCAGTGTGGCAGACGCCTGGACGGCTTTCCCCGACTACCATGAGGAGCTCCTTGCCCTCATCGGCGAGGGTGATCGGGTTGTCGTGCACTTGGCGATCTCGGGAACGCAACGCGGTCAGTGGGGGCCCCTGCCACCGACGGGAAAGCGCGTGCAGTTCGAAGAGATCGTCATTCTCCAGATTCGTGACGGCAAGGTGCGCCGGCAGCGCGGCATCGTCGACAACCTCAACGCGCTGAGGCAACTCGGCGTGGTGCCGACGCCACGCTCGTGACCGGATACCCCCTCGCGCTAAGCCCGCCGAACAACAGACTGGAGCGGACCGGCTCGACGCCGGCCGCTCAGCCTGAGCGATCGGCGGCGGAGGCGTGATGCGCTCGACAGGCTTCTTACTGGTGGCAGTCGTGTTCGTGGCAGTCGCCCTGCTGGCCTACGCGATCATTCTTGCTGGGGGCTGGGAGGCGCACGACTTCGCCCTGGTAGCTGCCGCCATCGCGGCAAGCCAGGTCGGTGCCCTCGTCTGGCATCGCCAGGCCCCCGCATCCGCCGAACGGTCCGTCAAACTCGGGCTTGGTGTTGTGCTGTCGGTCACGGCGGTGGCCTTCACCCTCATCTTCCAGGCTGTCAGCGGGTGGCTGGCCTACCCGGAGATCATTGTTCCGATAGCGGCCATCGGGTGCTTCGTGTTCCCGTTTGCGGTCGTCGGGCCAGTCTGGAGAGCGCTGTCCAAGGGCAAGCCGCCCGAGAGCAAAGACGCCGAACCAGGCGCTGATGCAGACGGCGGGGCATGATTCGTTTCTGGGACTCATCGCTCACGGTGCCCCGCCGCTGCTGAGCTGAGGCGTTAGGCAGCCCGATGAGTGAGAAATCCGATGCGCTTGCCGTGCCGGTCGACGTCACGATGCGGCGGCCAACGCTCTTTGGTGTTCCGGCCATGCCGATTCTGGCTGCGCCACTAGCGGCCCGGCGCGCTCAAGTGGAGGAGGCTGGAGCTTTGGCGGCGCTCTTGGGCCGCGCCTTTGAGGCGGAGAGTTGGGATGCGGCGGGTACTGAGCGTGAGCTGTTCTGGGACGAGACAGTCAAAGCGACGTTGGTGGTCGCGGCAGAGGGGCGGCTGGTGGCGACGGCTTCGTTGCAGGTACGTCCTGACGTTCCGGAATGTGGTTGGGTGCGTTGGGTTGCGACCGATCTGGATCGGCGTCGGGAAGGCTTGGCGCGGGCGTTGGTTATCGGTGTGCTCGCGATGGCGGGGCAAGCAGGATGTCGAGAACCTCGTCTTCATACGCAGACCGATCGGTTGGCCGCGATCCCGTTGTATTTGCAGTTGGGGTTCGAGCCACTTGTGAGGGGCGATCGGGAACGCGAGGTGTGGGGGCGAGTGATCAGGCTTCTGAGCGGCGAGGCTGGTGGTGATCGCGTTGCGCCGCCGGCCGGCTAACTCGGCGCTGGAGTGATCCGTACCGAGAACGCCTCTAACCCGCTTCAGAAGTGCTGCCTAACAACCGATTGCAGCGGACGGTCCGCTGCGCGGCCCGCCGCTGAACCGGAGCGTTAGAGGGAGAAGAGATGGACGCGCTTCTTTGCAACTGGATTGAAGCGGCCGGCGAACAGGGGCCGGTGTCCACGGCACTCCCGGTTGTGGCGCATGATGAGCTGGAGCATCCATGATGCGTCACCTTTCGTCCAGAAGGCTGATCGTTGCCAAAGGGTTAATGTTTTGCGCTCTGGCCGGAGTGACAGCGACACTGCTCCTTCTGCAGGCGCCCTCGGTCACGGTGGTGGCCCTGATGGCCATTCTCGTGTGGGCGTCGTGCCGCTTCTACTACTTCCTCTTCTACGCGCTTCACCACTACGTGGATCCGGGTCTCCGATACGCGGGACTGCTGGCTTTGCTTGGTCAGATCTGGCGTACTCGCGGGGCCCGATGAACAGCGTGATCCCAGGACCGACTGCCTTCGAGGGCAGCGACCCATGATCCTCCACATCCTCGATCTTGGTGGCGTTGCCGTCTTTGCGGTGAGTGGAGTGCTCGCTGCGCGTAATAGAGGACTCGACCTCCTTGGGGTCGTCGTCATCGCGGCCATCACGGCGATCGGCGGCGGCACGCTGCGAGATCTCCTTTTGAATCGGCATCCGATCTTCTGGATCACCGACGCGCGGTACCTGATTGTCATCATCGCGGCGGCGTTACTGACCGTCGGTTATGTCTGGCTGAGGCCGCCGCCGGAGAACGCGCTCCTCGTAGCTGACGCCTTGGGGTTGGCGCTGTTTTCGTTGTCGGGAGCCCAGGTGGCAGAAACGGCGCGGTGCACATCGATCATCGTGGTGCTGATGGGCACCATGACCGGGGTCGCCGGAGGGATCCTGCGAGATGTCATGACTGCGCAGGTCCCCCTGATCCTGCGGCGAGATATCTACGCTACCGCCGCAATCGTGGGCGTCATCCTTTACCTGCTCCTGCAGGTGTTGGGACTGCCACGTACGGGTTCGTTCTGGACGGGTATGGTTGTGGTCGTTGCGCTCCGGTTGCTCGCCATCAGGCGGGGCCTGCAGCTCCCGATCTTCCGCGTGCCGTGACCGTGTGGTGGCGGCTTGCCGCGGGAATCCTGGTAATGGCGAGCGTCACTGCGCTGGCATTCGTCGCCTCGGGAGCACTCATTCCATCCGTGGTCAGAGATCCCCTTCTCGCGTTTGTGCAGCCGGGGGTCACGGTCTGGTGGCTTGTTCTGGGCGGGCCGTTTCGCTCGGCTCCGTCTTCTCCTACCGGAATCGCTTTTGCCGCCGCAACGAATACGCTGTTCTACTTACTCGTGCTGTGGATCGCCGTCGCCGGCGCACGTGTGGTCCGCCGCATGCGCTCGGCAACTCCTTGACCCTCGCCCCTCGCGTATCCCTCGGGACTCCCGCTGGTATAGTGCCGCCGGGAGCGCGGCCGCGCCCGCCGTCAGGGGAAACCCCGACAGAGCGGCCACGAGAAGGGAGCGTGTGATGAGTGCGACCAGCGCGCAGAACAGCGAGTTCGTCGTCTCCTATCTGACGCTTCGGCAGATGATCGGCTGGGCCGGTCTGCTCATGCCGGTCGCGGTGCGCCTGGGGGCGTGGATCTTCGAAGGCATCCACACCACCGATTCGATCAGCGCGTATTACTACACGGGCATGCGCGACGTCTTCGTCTCCACGCTGGTCGTGGGCGGCGCGCTGATCGCGTGCTATCGCACGCCGGCCATGCTCGACAACGTGCTGGCGACGGTGGCCGGCGTGGCGGCGATCGGCATCGGGCTGTTCCCGATGACGCCGGTCTACGCGCCCGAGATCCTCCGGAAATACCCGCGGATGAGCGACGTCATCGCGCAGTGCTACCTCGGTCACGGGTTCATCGGCTATCACTTCATCTTCGTCGCGGCCTTCTTCGCGCTCACCTGCTACCTGGTCCTGCGGCGATTCTCGGCCTTCACCCCACCGGCCCCGACCGAGCAGAAGCGGCTGCGTAACAAGATCTACACGGTCTGCGGCGTGGTCATGCTGGTCGCCTTCTCGACCATCGGGTTCCTGGCACTCACGGACCGCGGCGGCTCGATCTTCTGGCCTGAGACCGTCGCGGTCATCGCGTTCTCGGTGGCGTGGCTCGTGAAGGGCCAGACCTACTTCAGTCTGATCAAGGATCCGGCATGACCACCGACGCCTCGGACCGCGAGCTGGTCACCACGCGCGTGCTGAGCGCGCCGCGCGAGCGCGTCTTCAGCGCCTTCAGCGAGGCCGGCCAGCTGGCGCAGTGGTGGGGGCCGGAGGGATTCCGCAACACGTTCCACGAGTTCGATCTGCGCGCCGGCGGCGCGTGGCGCTACACGATGCACGGACCGAACGGCGCGGACTATCCGAACGAGAGCGTCTTCGTCGAGGTGGTGAAGCCGGAGCGCATCGTGATCGAGCACGTGTCGGGCCCCCGCTTCCGGCTGACGATCACGCTGGCCGCCGAGGCCGGGCGGACCCGGCTCACGTGGCGCCAGCGGTTCCCGACCGCCGCCGATTGCGACAGGATCAAGGCCCTGGCGATCCCGGCCAATGAGCAGAATCTCGACCGGCTCGAGACACGCCTGGCGCAGATGGCCTGAGGCATGCGATTCGGCGTGTTCGTCTATGACGGCGTCGAGCCGATCGACCTCGCCACTTTCGGCGTGCTGTCGATGGCCCGGCGCATCCGGCCCGACATCGAGATCTGCACGCTGGCGCCGGCCAGCGGCCCCGTGCGGCTCTCGAACGGCCTGGTGGTCCTCGCTGACCACGCGCTGGCCGCTGCGCCGAAGCTCGACGTGCTCATCGTCACCGGCGGTCCAGGCTGGCAGTCCGAGAGCCAGCGGCCCGAGACGCTGGCGGAACTGCGCGCCCGCGCGGCCGACACGCTGCTGGTGTCCGTCTGCACCGGCGGCATGATCCTGGGCGCCAGCGGCGTGCTCGACGGCAAGCCCGCGACCACCAAGCGCGAGGTCGTGCCGCCCGAGCCGCCGCCGATCGACGTGATGCGCGAGCGGCATCCGCGCATCGATGTGCGCGAGGCGAGCCTCGTCGATGCCGGCACGGTGGTAACAGGCGGCGGGGTATCGCTCTGCATCGACGCGATGCTGCATCTTCTCGAGCGGCTATATGGCGCCGACGTGACGCGGGAGACCGCGCGCATCCTGGAATATCAGCGGGCCTGGGCAGCGAACCGCGAGCAGTTTCCGCCGGTGGTGGCCCCCTCGATAGTATAGGTGTCGTGAGGCTCGCGCTCCGTGCCCTCGCCGTCGCACTCATGCTCGCCGCCGCCGGCCCCGCGCTGGCGCAGGACACGCCGGCCGCTCGCACCCTCGCGACGTTTGCGCCGGACATCGTCTGGGAATCGGACTCCGAGCTGAGCGGCGACATCGATTGCGACGGGCGGCCGGACCAGGCGCTGCTGGGCCGGCGAGACGACCGGGTATACGTCGGAGTCGTCGTGTCGAGCAAGCCGCGCCCGGAGATCCTGGGCTTCACGGTGGGCGGTACCGTCCAGGACGCGATCTGCGACGGGCCTGCCGTGCTCGCGATCGAGAGCCTGGACTACGATCCGAAGAAGACCATCGGGCGCCTCGACGGTTTTCGGCGCTCCAAGCGCTGCAAGGGCCTGCGTCTGTCGAGCGGCCGGTGCAGCAGCATCCGCTTCTTCTGGAATCACAAGATCGACGAGCTGGACTGGTGGCGTCTCTGACGCGGAGAGCGCCGTGCTACCATCGCCGACCATGAATGCGCTTCCGCTGGCCGGCATCAAGGTCCTCGAGCTCGCGCAGAATCTCGCGGGCCCGTTCGCGGGCGAGACGCTGGCTCGCCTCGGCGCCGACGTGGTGAAGGTGGAGCGCCCCGAGGGCGGCGACGATGCGCGCGGCTGGGGGCCGCCGTTCCTGGCCGGCGCCGGCTCGGTCTTCCACAACGTCAACGGCGGCAAGCGCTCGATCGTCCTCGATCTCAAGAACGCGAGCGACGTGGCCTGGCTGAAGGAGTACGTCGCGGGCGTGGACGTGGTGCTGCAGAACATGCGGCCGGGCGCCCTCGAGGAGCTGGGGCTCGGCGCCGACGCGCTGCGCGCGCTGAATCCCCGCCTGATCTACTGCTCGCTGAGCGCGTTCGGCCCCGTCGGCCCCGAGAAGGACCGCCCGGGCTACGAGCCGATGGTGCAGGCGTTCGCCGGCCTGTTCTGGTCGAGCGGCACGCAGGACTCGCCGCCGTTCCGCATCGGCGTGCCGACGCTCGACGTGGGCAGCGGCATGTGGGCGGTCATCGGCATCCTGGCCGCGCTGGTCCGCCGGACCGAGACGGGAGTGGGCTGCGTCGTGGACGCCTCGCTCTTCGAGACGGCGCTCACGTGGCTCGGCGGCTCCATCGCCTCGCACGGCATCACGGGCAAGGTCCCCGAGCGCCATCCGACCGGCAGCGTGCGGCTCGTCCCCTTCGAGGGCTTCCGGACGCAGACCGGGATGATCGTGATCGCCGCCGCCAACGATCGGCTCTTCGCGACGCTGTCGAAGACACTCGGCCACACCGAGTGGGCGAGCGACGCGCGCTTCCGCACCAACGCCGATCGGCAGAAGAACAAGCAGGCGCTCCTGGACGGCATCGAGGGCGTGCTGACGACGCAGCCGGCGGCGCACTGGCTCGAGGTGCTCGAGAAGGCCGGCATCCCGTGCGCCCCCATCAACACGCTGCCCGATGTGCTGGCGGAGCCGCAGACCTCCGCCAGCGGAATCCTCCAGACGATCCCGGGGCACGACCTCAAGATCGTCGCGCTGCCGCTGCGCTTCGACGGTGAGCGGCCGCCGCTGGCCGGCCCGACACCCGAGCTCGGCGAGCACACCAAGGACGTGAAGCGGGAATGACCGATCGCACGGCGACCTTCGAGCGCGTGCTCGCGCTGGAGCGGGGGCGCACGGCGCTGCTGGTCGTCGACATGCAGCGCGGCTTTCTCGATCCGGGCGAAGCCCTCGAGGTGCGGCCGGCGCGCGAGATCGTGCCGGCCATCCGCGCGCTGCTGGAGGCGTTTCGCGCCGGGCGCCTGCCCGTCGCGTTCACCGAGTTCACCTACTCACCGGCGGTGCCCCTGCTGGTCGGCGCGCTGCACCCCGAGCACCAGCCCGCGCTGCCCGGCGCACCGCGGGGCTTCGGCCTGGCGTCGTCCAGCTGCCTCGAGGGCACGGAGAGCACGCGCACGATCGCCGCGCTGGCGCCACGGCCCGACGAGCCGGTCATCCGCAAGCGGTGGTACGACGGCTTCGCCGGCACCGAGCTGGACGGCGCGCTCCGCGCGCGCGACGTGACCTCGCTGGTGATCACCGGCACCATGACCGACATCTGCGTGCTGTCGACGGTAGTGGGCGCATTCAACCGGGAGTACCGCATCACGGTGGTCGAGGACGGCGTGGCCACGCTGTGGCCGGAGATCCAGCGCGCGACGCTGGACATCGTCAGCCGGGCGTTCGGCCGTGTCGTATCATCGAAGCACGTCCTCGACACCCTGGAAGCCTGGTAGGAGACGACGATGCGCGAGCCGCTGAAATTTTCCGGCACGATGCCCGCCAACATCCTGCCCTTCACCGCCGACCTGGCGATCGACGAGGCCGCGTACCGCAAGCACCTTCGCTGGCTCGCCGACACGCGCGGGGTGACGGGCATCGTGGCTAACGGGCACGCCTCCGAGGTCTCCTCGCTCGACCGCGAGGAGCGCAGGCGCTCGCTGGCCATCGCGCTGGACGAGATCGCGGGCGCCTGCCCGGTGATTGCGGGCGTGTACTCCGACGGCACCGCCGAGGCCGTCGAGCTGACGCGCGACGCCGGGCGCGCGGGCGCCGCCGGCGTGCTGGTGTTCCCGCCCACGCTCTTCATGTGGGGCGCGCAGGTCAAGCCCGACATGGTCGTGCGTCACTTCTCCGAGATCGCCGCCGGCGCCGACCTGCCCATCATCGTGTTCGAGTACCCGCCGGCCTCGGGCATCGGCTACGCGCCGGAGACCCTCGCGCGGCTCTGCGAGATCCCGCAGGTGGCCGGGGTCAAGGACTGGTCCAACGAGATCGTGGCCTTCGAGCGCAACCTGCGCGCGATCCGCAGCAGCGGCCGGCCGGTGGCAATGCTGTCGGCCTTCACGATGTCGCTGATGGCCTCGTTCCTCCTGGGCGCCGACGGCTGCATCTCCGGCATGGGCAGCGTGACCGCCGACCTGCAGGCCGAGCTGTTCGACGCCTGCGCCAAGGGCGACCTCGACGGCGCACGCCGGCTCAACGACCGTCTCGATCCGCTGGTGCGCGTCTTCTATGCCCCGCCCTTCGTGGACATGCACAACCGGATGAAGGAGGCCCTCGTCCTCCTGGGCCGCATCCCGGCCGCCCACGTCCGGCCGCCCCTCACGCCCGTGCCCCCGGCCGAGCGGGAGGCCATCCGCCGGGCTCTCGAGACCGCCGGGCTCCTCTGATCCCGCCCCCGGCCACCGCCGGGGAACTAGTTGCGTGGTCGGACCAGTTCGGTGTAGAAAGTCCGCACTCTTCTCCCCCGCAACCGGTGCTCGGTCCATGGGCATCGCAGGAGGTCACTCATGCGTGAACGGTGGCACGACGAAGCCTGGGCGCAGAGCATCTGGTGGCGCGGCAAGACCACGCGGCGCAAGTTCCTCGGACTCTCGGCGGCGGCGGCCGGCGCGCTGGGCGGCATGATGCTGGTGCCGGCGCCGTGGCGTGAGGCGTTCGGGCAGGCCAAGCCGTACAAGATCGGCGTCCTCCAACCGCTGACAGGCTCGGCTGCCGCCGGCGGCAAGACGGCGCTGGTCGGCACGCAGCTGGCGACGGATCGGATCAACAAGGCGGGCGGCATCAACGGCCGGCCGGTCGAGCTC
>Ga0075434_100006623_pt1 | contig 10628 bp, 8 predicted proteins | sample RhiMethybrSRZTD3_FD_75298 | JGI IMG/M metagenome (GOLD analysis project Ga0075434, IMG submission 75298) | Populus rhizosphere microbial communities from Tennessee, USA - Rhizosphere MetaG P. TD hybrid SRZTD3 | ecosystem: Host-associated > Plants > Roots > Rhizosphere > Soil | place: USA...
ACGCCGTTCCGACGTCGAACAGCTTGAGGGCACGCTCGGCCGCGCACGTTCGCTCGGGGAGAACGCCGTTTTCTACAATGACCCGAACGTTATCAACTCATCGAGTGACATGGTGAACAAGGTGACCAAAGCGGATATACAGCGCGTCGCACAAACGTACCTGACGCAGAATAATCGGACCGTCGTCATCACTGTTCCAAAACCTCGTACGGGAGGTGCCCAATGAAACGTCGCGCATGGATTCCGACAATCGTTCTGGCACTCTTTAGCTTCACGATACACGCTGCAGTTCCGCAGGAGCAGCATGAAGAAGAACTCAGCCAGGTCGAACGCAAGAACCGGGCACCGGTTTCAAAGGACATCCTTCGGGTCAAGCTGCCGCGGGCAACAGAGAAGACCCTCTCCAATGGCCTGACGGTACTGATCATGGAGAACCACAGGCTGCCGCTCATTTCGCTGCAGTACAACATCAGCGACGCCGGACCGCTCTACGAACCGGCGGCAATACCGGGCCTGGCGTCAGCAACGGCCCAAATGTTGACTCAAGGCACGAAAACGAAAACAAGCGTTCAGATTGCAGAGCAGATCGCGCAACTGGGCGCCTCGTTGAATGCCGCTTCGGGCTTTGGATCCGCAGTCACGGTCATCAGCGCGTCCGGGTTGAAAGACAATTTCGACCAATGGTTCGCGCTCGCGAACGACGTCCTGTTGAATCCGACGTTTCCTGCCGATGAGCTGAATCGTTTGAAGCAGCGCCAAAAGGCTGCGCTGCGGCAGCAGCGAACTTCGCCGACGTTCCTGTCGAACGAAACGTTCAGCCGCGTTGTGTACGGAACTCATCCGGCGTCTCGCATCTCGGCAACGAATGAATCGATTGATTCGTTCACGACAGAGGCGCTGGCGAAATGGCATCAGGATCGGTACACGCCACAAAACAGTATCCTGGCGATCGCAGGGGACGTAAATCCGGCCGAACTGATTCCACGGCTGGAAACAATGCTTGCAGGCTGGAAGAAAACCGATTTGAAAGAGGTGTTGCCTCCGAATCCGAAAGCGGCAACGGAAAAGAAGATTTATCTCATTGATCGTCCGAACTCCGTGCAGACCAGCATCATGCTCGGAAACATCGCCGTGGACAGGCGGGATCCAGACTACATTCCGCTCCAGGTGTTCAACCACATCCTTGGTGGAAGCGGAGCGGCACGTTTGTTTTTAAATCTTCGCGAGGTCCACGGATACACGTACGGCGTCTATAGCGCCCTGACGGCTTTGAAGTACCCGGGCCCCTGGCGCGCATACGGAGATTTCCGAACGGAAGTAACCGGTGGCGCTATGACGGAATTTTTCAAAGAGTTTCAACGGATACGTGATGAACGCGTTCCCGCAAGCGAGCTTGACGATGCGAAACGCGCGATTGTGGCGTCCTTCGCACTCTCGCTTGAAAGCAATAACGACCTGCTGGGGTATGCGATTGTTCGCAAAATATATGGATTCCCCGATGATTATTGGGATACCTATCCCGCAAAGATCATGGCTATAACTGCTGCAGACGTGCAGCGTGTGGCCAGGAAATATCTCAATCCGGAAAACCTCCAGGTCGTGGCCGTCGGTGATCTCAGCAAGATCAAGTCAGTCATGGAAAAGTACGGATCGGTGGAAATTTACGACACGGACGGTAAGAAGGTCGGAAACTAGGGGAGAAGGGATTTCGGATGGCGGATTGCGGATGGCGGATGTAGGGAACCACTCGAATGCTACGTGTTCCCCACATCCGCCATCCGCAATCCGCCATCCAACATCTTTAGTGCTAAACTTCCCCCGCTATGCTCCCGGCGGCAATCCTTTCCTTTTTTCTTTCCTGGGTGCAGGTCAGCTCGGACACGTACGTCATTAAGTCCTCGGCCGGCGAGGAGCCGGCAAAACGCGTTCTCCGTCAGCTCGAGGGTTTTCACCAGCTTGTAGGCTCGCTTGTATTCCGTTCAACGCAGCTTCCAGAGCTTCCGATCGAAGTGCTGCTTATCGGCGACGACGACACTTTGAAAGAGCTGGCGCCGGTCTACCAGGGACGCAAAATCGATGTTGCCGGCTACTATCAGCGAGGGCAGGATCGGGACTTCATCGTCCTTTCGGGTCGGGAGCGCGCAAGAAATCTCACCGGTATCGCCTACCACGAGCTCACGCATTATTTTTTGAGCCGCGCCCTGGTAAATCGCCCCGCATGGCTCAGTGAAGGCCTGGCCGAGTATTTTTCGACAGCCGACATTCGCAATGATGAGATCGTGCTTGGCGGCCTCTCGCCGGAAAGATTGCAACTGCTGAGGACGGAACGGCTGCTCCCGCTGGAAGAATTGTTCGCCGTCAATTCGAGCTCCTCTTATTACAACGAGTCGCGCAAGGCAAACGTGTTTTATGCGGAGTCGTGGGCTTTCATTTATTACATGATGCACGGCGATTACGCGGATGCTTTCAAGCGCTACCTCGAGGCTTCCACGACGTCTGAGGCCAACCTGCTCGATTATGTGAAGGTCAAGCCGATCGAACTCGAAAATGAGTTTGCGAACTATATACGACTTATCGTTCAGCGATCACGGAACACGATTGTGAAGATCAACGCGAAAACGTGGTCAATGAAAGTTGAAGCCATTACGGACGCGCAGGTACAGATTTCCATGGCCGAAATTTTTCTGGCATCGGGCAACGTCGATCAGGCGCGTCACTATTTCGAAATCGCGAACACGACTGATGGGGAACTTCCTCGAGCTTCCTACTATCGGGGCGTTCTGGCACGCCTCGCCGGCGATCCTGCGGCGAGAGACCTCTTTGTCGATGCACTCGCGGATCCACAGCTTGGCGCACGTGCGGCTGTGCAGCTTGTGCAGATGGGTGAATTGCATATTCCAACGGTGCGCAGTCTTCTGGAGCAGGCGGCAGCAGAGAAGACGCGCATGTCTGATGTATACCTGGCGCTTGTGGATATCTGTACGGATGAAGTGCAGCGGATCGAAGAAGCGGTCAAACTTCGGCAGCGGGCCAATACTCCGGCTGCAACGATTGGCGCGGCCCGTCAAGTCGCGCCCGTTGAAGCACCGGTAGCGTGGCAACGTTATGCGAATGGTCAGGAGCCGAACACGGCGTGGGAGCTGCTGACGGATTCTGCCGGCGGGCCTCGCCTGGAAACGTTCATCGCGCCGTATTACCCGCCGGAACTGATCGAGCAAAAATCTGCTGGCAAAGTTGTGATGGAAGTTCAGGTGACCGACAGAGGCGACGTCGCCGGCGTGTGGTTGGTTTCTGCGGACCCGGACGTTTTCGCGACACTTGCGACTGCAGCCGTCCGCGAATGGCGATTCGAACCGATCGCTTCAAAAATCCGGGTGATTCTGGACTTCAAACCGTAGAACACTTCCCCAATTCGGCCCTCACCCGGCGCTTCGCGCCAGCCTCTCCCAAAGGGAGAGGGACGACTTTCAAGTCATTCCCTCTCCCACTGGGAGAGGGTCTCCCTTACTGCCGGGCCGTCCGGGCAGCAACGCGCGTGGGAAGCCGCACGATAAAGGTTGAGCCTTGCTCGTCGCCGGAGCTCTGCGCGTGGACGGTGCCGCCGTGGGATTCAACAAGGTGGCGCACAATGGCAAGACCGAGCCCAAGCCCACCATGGGGCCTGTTACGCGACGTATTGGCCTGGCGGAAACGATCGAAGACAAACGGAAGGAAGTCAGCGTCGATACCGATCCCATTGTCGCTTACGCGAACTTCGACGGAGCCATCAAGATCCTCGAGTTCGATCAGGACACGTCCGCCATTCGGCGTGAATTTGACGGCGTTCGCCAGAAGGTTCCATACGACCTGCTGTAATCGATCGGCATCGCCCGAAATCATGGCTCCTGTTGATTTCAAGTCGAGGTCAATCTGAATGTCTTTGGCATTGCTCGCCGGGCGAACCGTCTCCACGGCAGCGTGAATCACGTCCGCGAGATCAACGGGCTCCATGTTCAGGCGCAGCTTGCCGCTCATGATTCGTGAAACATCGAGAAGGTCGTTGACGATCCGGACCTGTGTCTTGGCATTCCTTTCGATCAGATCCAGGGCGCGCTCAAACATCTGGTCGTCGTGCGCCTCGGTGCGCAGCATGTAGACGCCGCCGAGAATGGGCGTGAGCGGGGTTCGAAGCTCGTGGGAAACAAGTGCGACGAACTCATCCTTCAAACGGTTGGCCCGCTGCGCTTCGTGGTAAAGCCGTGAATTCTCGAGCGCCAGTCCCATCCGCCTTCCCAGCGCTTCAAAAAAGCGAAGATCATCCGAGCTGTAGCTGCCGAGATAACGGCCCATTACAGCAAGGGCCCCCACGGGCTGATCGTGAGCCAGAATCGGAACGACTACCGTTGAAGTCGGCACATACGTGAGTTCCGATTTTCCGGTTGCCAGAACGGATTCGATATTGAATTTGGGTTCGGCTGCCCCCGCCTGCGGCGCATACGCGGTCGCCACCCGGCGCACGCGTTCTTCCTCCTTAACGAATACGGCGCAACATACAGCGCTTGTTGAAACGATGTATTCCGCGAGTTCCGCAAAAGTCTTGTCGCATTCGAGCGATGTTGCCAGGATTTTGCCGGCCTCAACGATATGCCGGACCCGCTGTTCGTTGCGCTTCCGCTCCGAAAGGTCCAAAACAAGACCAAGGATCTCCGGAGGGTCTTTCCGAATCAGCACGCCGCCTGTGAGTATCGCTACCCGGCGGCCATCTTTGCGAATGAGTTCCTTTTCGTAAGGCGCACAAACGCCTGTAGTTTCGAGTTCGCGCCGTGCCTTGGCATCGAGTTCCTCGTATTCGCTCGGCGTCAGTCCCTGCCTTCGCAGCTGCTTCCGTGCGAGTTCCTCCCGTGTGTATCCGACGATCTTGAGAAACACATCGTTGGCCTCGGTTACACGCTCCGTGTCCGCCACAACAATCCCGATGATGTTCGATTCAATCAGCTTGCGGAATCGGTCTTCGCTGGCACGCAGCGCTTCCTCGATACGGTGGCGGGATGTGATGTCGCGAGAGAGGATCGTCATTCCCCCGTCCGCGTTCGGATAGGTCTGATGTTCGAACCAACGGTTCATCGCGGCATGGAAATGTTCAAAACGCCTCGGAATCCGATCACGAAAGGCTCCGGTCGTCAGTGAATAGAAGCGCTCGTCCGTGTGACTCAGGATTTCCGAGGCCTTGTCGTTGGCGAATGCAATTTGCCGTTCATTGTCGAACACGGTGACGCCGTCGCCGAGGTGAGCGAGAATTTCCGCGAGATTGGTACTGTTCGACATCGGGTAATGCAATATAAGTGCGCGATTCGAATTTCGCAATTCGAATGTGCTATCTTACTCGACTTCAGATGAAGCGATCGAACCAGTTCAAGCTCTGGGCGCGTGAATTCCGAATGATCGTTAAAGGACTGACGTCGACGCAACACGTCATTCTCGCGCACATCATCCCAACGCGACGCTGCAATTTGGCCTGCGGATACTGCAACGAGTACGACGACGTCTCCGCTCCCATTCCAACTGATGAGATGATCCGGCGCATCGATCGCCTCGCTCACCTCGGCACAACGATCATCACCATCAGCGGCGGCGAACCTTTGCTGCATCCGGAAATCGAGAAGATTATTGCGCGCATCCGGCACCACGGAACCATTGCGGGCATCATCACGAATGGTTACCTCCTGACGCCGAAGAAAATCACGGCGTTGAACGAAGCGGGCCTCGAGCACCTGCAGATCAGCATCGACAACGTCACTCCGGACGATGTTTCGCTCAAGAGTCTGAAGGTCCTCGACAAAAAGCTCGAATACCTGGCCGAGTTCGCCGAATTTTCCGTGAACATCAATTCGGTTATCGGCGGCGGGATCCGGAATCCAGAGGACGCTGAGGTTATTACCAGGCGCGCCATGGAGCTTGGCTTTTCATGCTCGGTCGGAATCATTCACGATGGGAGCGGCGCAGTCAAAGCATTGAATCGACGCGAAGAGCGCGTTTATCGAGAGATCAAACACTCCGGAAAGCAGAGTTACAGCCGCTTGAACTGGTTTCAGGAAAACCTGGCGCGTGGCAAAACCAACGACTGGCGCTGCCGTGCGGGGGCGCGATACCTCTATATCTGCGAAGACGGACTCGTCCATTACTGCTCACAGCAACGCGGTTATCCGGGAATTCCACTCGAGAAGTACGGATTCGAAGACATGCGGCGCGAATACTTCACGAAGAAAGCCTGCGCGCCGGCATGTACGGTGGGTTGCGTTCAGAAAGTTTCGGTACTGGATCATTGGCGCGACCCGCAGATGGATCGCGAAATTCAACCCGAACCTGGCGCCCATCAATTAATGGGTCCACCCTCTCCCCCCTTGGGAGAGGGAATCACCTGAAAACGCTTTTACACGCCTAAGATGTGGTATCCGCCGTCGACGTAAATCACTTCACCCGAGATTCCCCTCGACATCGGACTCAGCAGGAAGAGTGCCGCTTCGCCGACTTCGTCCAGATCGACTGCCTTTCGCATCGGGGCGCGCTCGGCATGAAGTTTGATCATGTTCGAAATCCCTCCGATGCCCGAAGATGCAAGCGTCTTGATGGGCCCTGCCGAAATCGCATTCACGCGAACGCCATGCGGGCCAAGATCATTCGCAAGATACCGTACCGAGGCCTCTAATGCCGCCTTCGCAACGCCCATTACGTTATAGTTTTGAACGACGCGTTCGCTACCGAGGTACGTCAGAGTGACGATGCTTGCCTGACGCGACTTCATCAGCGGCAACACTGCTTTTGAAACCGCCACAAGGGAAAACGCGCTGATATCGAGCGCAATCCGGAAAGCTTCCCTGCTCGTGTCGGCATACATCCCCTCGAGCGCCTCACGCGGCGCGTATGCCAACGCATGTACGACGAAATCGAGATGCCCGACTTCCTCGCCCATCCGGGCCGCCAGAACCCGAATCTGCTCGTCACTGGCAACATCGCACGGCAGAAGAATCGGGTTGTTCAACTGCGGAGCCAGATCCCGCACGTTCTCGCCAAGCCGATCATTCTGGTAGGTCAGGACCAGCCGGGCGCCAGCCTTGTTGGCCGCACTGGCGATCCCCCAGGCGATACTCCGCTTGTTGGCGACCCCCATGATGAGGCCGGTCTTGCCTTCAAGTAGCTGTGACATAGGGGCGTTACATTAACATAGGATTTCGGAATGCGGATTTCGGATTTGGGATTTGGGGACGTTTGGCTTGCACGCTGGCCCAAATCCGATATCCAAAATCCGCATTCCGAAATCCCCTTTTTCTCTCCGCAATTTCCTGCTATGATTCTTCACCTACCGATCGGTCGGTAGGTTTGAACTTATGGAACAGCTTCCTACATTTACCTTCGAGATTCTGGTCGAAAACCGTTTCGGGGTCTTATTCAATATCACGGGTCTGTTCAGCGCGCGCGGCTACAACATCGAGCGTTTGATGGTGGTTCCCGATAAAGAACCGGGCCTTTCACGTATCACGATGGTTGCGCGGTGCGGACCTGCTCTCGCGAAGCAGATTATCGGACAACTTCACAAGCAGATTGACGTCATCTCCGTTGAGATGACCGACAAGGAGATTCAATGGCCAACGTTTACTACCAGCAAAACGCAAATCCAAGCCTGATCAAATCCAAACGCGTGGCAGTGATCGGGTACGGCAGCCAGGGACACGCCCACGCTCTGAATATGAAGGACAGCGGCGTGAACGTCACGGTCGCCTGCTACGCGGGCAGCCCTTCTGCCGAGCGAGCGAAGCGGGATGGACTTCCCGTGACAAGCATCGAGGAGGCCACGAAGAACTCCGACACGATCATGATTCTCATTCCGGATGAGAAACAGAAATCCGTCTACAAAACATCCATTGAGCCGAATCTGCGCGAAGGTCACACGCTCATGTTTGCGCACGGCTTCAACATTCACTTCGGCCAGGTCGTCCCGCCAAAATTCGTTGACGTTTCGATGATCGCGCCGAAAGCCCCGGGCCATCGTATGCGCGAACTTTTTATTGAAGGCGTGGGCGTGCCGGGACTGCTCGCAATCCATCAGGACGTCAGCGGCAAAACCAAGGAGAACGCTCTGGCCTATTCATGGGCAACAGGCAACCTGAAAGCCGGTGTCATTGAAACAACGTTCAAGGAAGAAACTGAAAGTGATCTGTTCGGTGAACAGACGGTCCTTTGCGGCGGCGTCAGTGCGCTGGTGAAAGCTGCATTCGAAACGCTGGTCAATGCGGGCTATCAGCCGGAGATTGCTTACTTCGAGTGCCTGCATGAACTGAAACTCATCGTCGATCTCTTTTACACCGGTGGCCTGAGCTACATGCGCTACTCCGTCAGCGACACGGCTGAGTACGGAGACTACACACGCGGCCCGCGAGTCATCGACGCACGCGTGAAGGAAACGATGAAGCAGATCCTCAAAGAAATCCAGGACGGCACGTTTGCCAAGCAATGGATTGGTGAAAACGAAGCCGGCCGGCCGAACTTCAAGAAGATGCGCGAAGAAGAAGCTGCACTTCAGATCGAAGCCGTCGGTAAGAAACTTCGCGAAATGATGTCCTTCCTGCAAAAGAAACCGGCGCCTGTTGCCGCAACCGTTGGAGCCCGGGAGGGTCAATAAATGAGCGCTCGGGCCGAGGTGACTTCGCCTGCGAAAAACGAAAAACATCCCCGCGCCGGTCAGCAGATGACGGGCGCGGACATGATCGTCCAGGTCATTGCCGACCAGGGCGTGGACGTCGTTTTCGGTTACAGCGGAGGCGCGATTCTTCCCACCTATGATGCACTGTTCCGCCACAACGCGGATCAGGATCCGGCAAAGGGCGAACCCATTGAACTGATCGTTCCCGCGAACGAACAGGGCGCGGGATTCATGGCGGCAGGATACGCGCGGGCAAGCGGCAAGGTCGGGGTGTTCATCGTGACATCGGGCCCTGGCGCTACGAACAGCGTCACACCGATTCGCGACTGCATGGCGGATTCCGTTCCGGTTGTCCTGATCACCGGGCAGGTGCCGCGGGCAGCAATCGGGACAGATGCATTTCAGGAAGCGCCGGTATTCAACATCATGAGTGCGTGCGCCAAGAAGTGCTTTCTGGTTCTCGATCCGGAAGAGCTCGAAACAACGGTTCGAACTGCTTTTGAAATCGCACGTAGCGATCGTCCGGGACCTGTTGTCATCGACATTCCGAAGGACGTTCAAAACTGGGTAGGCACTTACAAAGGCGAAGGAATGCTACCGTTGCGCGGCTATCGCGAGCGGATGCAGGAAATCTACTCTTCGCGAATGCCGGAATCCAAAGGTAAGGCATTCTTCGACATCCTGGCAAAGAGCGAGCGGCCGCTGCTGTACGCCGGCGGCGGCGTTATCAAGAGCGATGCGGCCAGGGAGCTGCGCCAGTTCGCCACAACTTTCAATATTCCAGTGGTGACGACACTTCAGGCGATCGGCTCGTTTGATACGACACACAGGCTGTCACTTCAGATGCTCGGCATGCACGGCACGGCCTATGCCAACTACGCCGTCGAAGACTGTGACTTTCTCATCGCGGTCGGCGCCCGTTTTGATGATCGCGTAACGGGGAAAGTGGCCGAGTTTGTACCCCAGGCAAAGATCGCTCATCTCGACGTGGATGCGACCGAGATCGGCAAAGTAAAACAGGTGACCTGGTCGCACGTGGCGGATGCACGAACGGGACTGCAGGATCTTTTGGCGGCCGGCCGTGGATTCAAAAAGGACTTCTCGGCGTGGGTCAGCCATGTCGAGCAGCTGAAGCGGGATCATCCGCTCAATTACGATCGTGAGCACGATTACGTTCAGCCTTATTACGTTCTCGAATGCCTGAACAAAGTCACGCAAGGCAATGCGATCATCTGCACGGGCGTCGGTCAGCACCAGATGTGGGCGGCGCAATATTTGGATTATAAAAACCCGCGTTCATTCCTGACGTCCGGGTCTATGGGTACCATGGGCTTCGGCTTGCCTGCGGCGATCGGCGCTCAGTTCGCTCATCCCGACAAACTCGTCATCAACATTGACGGCGATGGCAGCCTGCGCATGAACCTCGGCGAATTGGAAACCGTGACGAACTACAACTTGCCGGTGAAGACGCTGCTGTTCAACAACCAGGGCGACGGCATGGTCCGTCAATGGCAGAAGATGTTCTTCGCCGAACGGTTTAGCGGAAGCGAGAAATTCCTCCATCGGAAGGATTTCGTCAATGCGGCAAGAGCCGATGGATATGAATTCGCGCAAAGGGTGAGCGAGAAGAAGTACGTCGAAAAGGTTCTCCAGGAGTTCGTTCACTTCAACGGGCCGGCATTCGTGGAAGTGATGATCGATCCTGATGCGTGCGTCTATCCGATGATCGCGCCGGGCACAAGCTACAAGGAAATTGTCACGGGACCGCACATCAAGGCGAGAGTACCGAAACCGAAGGACGAACCGAAGAAGCCCCAGCCTACAGATTTGTTTTAATAAACAAGAACGCGGGCTAAAACCCGCGACTACGTGTTGGACTCAACTGTCTGCTCGTAGTCGCGGGTTTTAGCCCGCGTTCGTTATTTCAACCTTTGCTCGAGTTGATTTGCTT
>Ga0075434_100006625_pt1 | contig 10626 bp, 12 predicted proteins | sample RhiMethybrSRZTD3_FD_75298 | JGI IMG/M metagenome (GOLD analysis project Ga0075434, IMG submission 75298) | Populus rhizosphere microbial communities from Tennessee, USA - Rhizosphere MetaG P. TD hybrid SRZTD3 | ecosystem: Host-associated > Plants > Roots > Rhizosphere > Soil | place: USA...
AGCTGAGCATCAAGGGCGACGTCGTGCGCTCGGCGCGCGCGGTGCCGAAGGTGACCCGCCCGGGTTCCACCGTGAGCTTCCGGCTGGCGCAGTCGCCCGGCCGCACCGACACGCAGCTGGTGGTGACCAACCGACTGCCGCAGAACCTGAAATACACGCTGGACATGATGCTGCCGACCGGCGGCCGCCTTCATCCCACCACGAGCTGCCCGGTCCAGCCGGGCCTTACTGCGCACGAGCAGTGGCCGCACCCGGTGTTTCAGGTGGTGATCCGCGACCTGCGTTTCCTGCCGGTCGACGCGCCGCTCACCTGCGGGCGCTGAGGCGCTCGACGATCTCGTCGACGGAAGCGTCGACGTCCTGAGCGACGTCGATGTCGATCGCGCTCGCGGGCGGCTCGAGCGTGTCGAACTGGCTCCGCAGGAGCGACGCGGGCATGTAGCGGTGGCGCCGCGCCTCGACGCGGCTGCGAATCAGCTCGAAACTGCCGTGCAGGTAGACGATCGAATGCTCGCGGATGCCGGCGAGCAATCGCTGCCGGTAGGCTTCCTTGAGCGCCGAGCAGGCGAGCACCGCCTGCCGCTCCTTCTTCAGCATCGCGTTCAAGCGGTCGAGCCAAGGCCAGCGGTCCTCGTCCTGCAGCGGGATGCCGGCGGCCATCTTGTTCACGTTTTCCGGCGGATGATAGTCATCGCCGTCGATGAACTTCCAGCCGAGGCGCTGCGCCAGCGGCTCGCCGATGGCGTTCTTCCCCGAGCCCGACACGCCCATGACCAGGACGATCATGGGTTCTTGTGGATCGCGTGTCCTCCGAAGCGCTGCCGCATCAAAGCGATCAGCTTGTTCGCCCGGTCGGAGCGGCCCTTGCTCTCGAAGCGCGCCAGCAGGGCGGTGGTGATCACCGGCGCCGGGACGCCGAGCTCGATCGACTCCAGCGCGGTCCAGCGTCCCGAGCCGGACTCGTCGATCACCGGCGCGACGCCTTCGAGCTCCTCGTTCTCCTCGAGGATCGAGCCGCACAGCTCGAGCAGCCACGAGCGCACCACGCTGCCGTGACGCCAGGTCTGCGCCAGGCGGCCGGCATCGATGTCGAGCTCGGGTTTCGCCGCCAGCAGCGCGAAGCCCTCGGCGAGCGCCTGCATCATTCCGTACTCGATACCGTTGTGGATCATCTTCGCGTAGTGGCCGGCGCCGCTTGGCCCGCAGTGCAGCCAGCCGCGGTCCTGGTCGGCGGCGAGGATGCGCGCGAAGGGCTCGAAGATCTCGATCGAGCGCGCCGTGCCGCCGAGCATCAGGCAGTAGCCCTTCTCCATGCCGTGCACGCCGCCCGAGACGCCGGCGTCGATGTAGCGCAATCCCTGCTGCGAGAGCGCCATGGCGCGGCGCATCGAGTCGCGGTAATGGCTGTTGCCGGCGTCGATGACGGTGTCGCCCGAGGAGCACAGCGCCAGCAGCTCCTTTACGGTGTTCTCCACCGGGTCGCCGGCGGGCAGCATGATGAGGATCACCCGCTCGCCGCCGAGGCGCGCGCACAGCGCGGCGAGGTTCTCGGCGCAGTCGATCTTCGCTTCGCCCGCCAGCGCCTGCCGCGCCTCCTCGGAGCGGTCGTAGCAGATGACGTGCGCGCCGCCGCGCGCCAGCCGCCGCGCCATGCCGGCGCCCATGCGGCCCAGTCCGACGATGCCGATTTCCATGATTTCTCCAGAACGAGTCGCACGATTCTAGGGTCTGATTCCATCGATGGACACTCTCGACCTCCTGCAGTGGCCGGCGATGGTGGTGACTGTCGTCGCCGCGTGGCTGGTGGCGTCGCGGAATCCGCACAAGCGCGCGATCGGCTTCTGGTGTTTTCTTCTTAGCAATGGCCTGTGGGTGGCGTGGGGGCTGCACGACCGCGCCTACGCGCTGGTCGGGCTGCAATTCTTCCTCGCCGCGCTGAACGCGCGCGGCGTCTACAAAAACGAGTGAGAGAGGCGCTCGGCGAGCGTCGCCGGCGCGAGCACCGTCTCCACGTCGCGGAAGCTGCGCAGCCAGGTGAGCTGGCGCTTGGCGAACTGGCGCGTCGCGGCCACGCCGCGGCTGCGCAGCTCGTCCTCGCCGAAACGGCCCTCCAGGAATTCCCAGACCTGCCGGTAGCCCACGGCGCGCATGCTGGGCAGGGCCGGATGCAAGGTGAATCGGGTTTTCAGGGCCCGCACTTCATCGACCAGCCCGGCCTTGAGCATCGCGTCGAAGCGCTCGACGATTCGCGCGTGCAGCGCGGCGCGCTCGGGCGCGAGGGCGTAGGCCTTGAGCGCGAAGGGCAGCGGAGCTTCCTTGCGGAGCTGGATCTTCGACAGCGGCTCGCCGGTCAGCTTCCACACCTCGAGCGCGCGCTGGATGCGCTGCGCGTCGTTCGGCTGGATGCGCTGCGCCGCCTCCGGGTCGACCTTCGCCAGCTCGGCGTGCAGGCTCGGCCAGCCGCGCCGCGCGGCGCTGAGGTCGAGCTCGGCGCGCAGCTCGGGATCGGCCGAGGGCATCGCCGCCAGCCCGCTCGTCAGCGCGCGGTAGTAGAGCATCGTGCCGCCGACGAGGAGCGGCATTTTCTTTCTTCCCAGAATTTCCGTGACCGCCTGGATCGCGTCGGTCCGCCAGCGGCCGACCGAGTAGGCCTGGTCCGGGTCGACCAGATCGATCAGGTGGTGCGGCGCGCGCGCGCGCTCGGCGGCGGTGGGCTTGGCGGTGCCGATGTCCATGCCGCGGTAGACCTGCGCCGAGTCCATGGCGACGATCTCGAGCGGCAGCTTGCCGGCGAGCTCGAGCGCGAGGCGCGACTTGCCGCTCGCCGTCGGCCCGAGCAGGACGAAGGCGGTGCTTTGCAAGCTAGCGCCCGCCGGTGACGTCGACGATCGAGCCGGTGGTGTAGGACGACTCGTCGGACGCGAGCCAGAGGATGGCGCGCGCGACTTCCTCGGGCTCGCCCGGCCGCGCGAGCGGCGCCATGGCACCGATGCGCTCGAGGCGCCCGGGATCGCCGCTGGTGGCATGGATCTCGGTGCGGATCACGCCGGGACGCACCGCGTTGACGCGGATGCCGTCGCCGGCGACCTCCTTCGCGAGCCCCATGGTGAAGGTGTCGATCGCTCCCTTCGCCGAAGCGTAGTCGACGTAGTCGCCGGGCGAGCCGATGCGTGCGGCGGCTGAGGACAGATTGACGATCGTGCCGCCGGCGCCGCCGTGCCGCTTCGACATCCTTTTGATCGCTTCGCGCGCGCAGAGGAAGCTGCCGACCACGTTCACGGCGAACATGCGCTGCAGCCGCGCCACCGACATGTCCTCGACGCGCGACTTCACGTCGACGATGCCGGCGTTGTTGACCAGAACGCCGGGACGCCCCAGCTTCTCGTCGACGGTCTGGAACAGCCGCATCACATCGGCCTCGACCGAAACGTCCGCGGCAACCGCCACCGCGCCGATCTCCTTCGCCAGCTTTTCCGCGGCGGTCTTGTCACGCAGATAGTTGACGCACACCTTGTAGCCGCGCTCGGCGGCCAGCCGCGCGGTCGCCGCGCCGATGCCGCGCCCCGCGCCGGTGATGAGCATCACCTTCGCCATCTCAGCGGCCCCGCAGGAACAGCCGGTCGAGGTCCGCCAGCGTGAGCTGGTACCAGGTCGGCCGGCCATGGTTGCAGGTGCCCGAGCGCTCCGTTTCCTCCATCTCCCGGAGCAGCGCGTTCATCTCCATGACGGTGAGCGCGCGGTTGGCGCGCACCGCCGCGTGGCAGGCCATGGTGGCGAGCAGCTCGTTCTGCCGCGAGGAGAGCACCTGGCTCGCGCCGTACTCGCGGATCTCGCGCAGCACGTCGCGCGCGAGGCCGGCGATGTCGCCGCCAGCGAGCGCCGACGGCGCCGCGCGCACCGCCAGCTCGTTCGGCCCGGAGACGCTGACTTCCAGCCCGAGCTTCTCGAGCGCCGGGCGGTTCTCCTCCGCGGTGGCGATGTCGAGCGCCTCGGCGGAGAGCACCGCCGGAACGAGCAGGCTCTGACGCTGCACCGCGCCGGCATCGAGGTTGGCCTTCAGCTTCTCCATGACGATGCGCTCGTGGGCGGCGTGCATGTCGACCAGCACCAGCCCGGCCTCGTTCTGCGCCAGGATGTAGATGCCGTGCAGCTGCGCGAGCGCGTAGCCGAGCGGCGGCGCCTTCTCGCTCTGCGGCATTGGCGCGGGCACGGCCGACTGGTAGGAACCCACGGGTTGGTGCATCGCCAGCGCCGACTGAATGGGAGTATCCCGAGAGACCGACGCATAGGAGACCGGCGCCTCCGTCGCACTCGGCGAGAGCGCACGCTTCACCGCATGAAACACGAATTGATGCACGGCGCGCGGATCGCGGAAGCGCACCTCGGTCTTCGCCGGATGGACGTTGACGTCGACCGCGCGAGGATCGATCTCGAGGTAGAGCACGTACGCGGGCTGGCGATCGCCGTGCAGCAGCTCGGCGTACGCCTCGCGCGCGGCGTGCGAAAGCAGCCGGTCGCGCACGTAGCGGCCGTTGACGAAGAAGTACTGCGAATCGGCGCGCGCCGTGGCTGCGTGCGGCGAGCCGGCGATCCCGGAAATGCGCAGGCCGGCGCCGCCGACTTCGATCGCCATGCCGGAGAACTGCTCGCCAAGGAGCGCAGTGACGCGCTCGGCAGGTGTCTGCACGCGCAAGGCCTGGCTCACCCGGCCGTTGTGCTTGAGCGCGAACGCGAGGTCGGGCCGCGCAAGCGCGATGCGCCGGAACACGTCCTCGCAATGGCCGAACTCCGTCGCCTCGCTGCGCAGGAACTTGCGGCGTGCCGGCGTATTGAAGTAGAGGTCGGCAACCGACACCGTGGTGCCCTGGGCGCGCGCCGCGGGGTGGACCTCGCCGAGCTGCGCGCCTTCCGCGGTGATCGCCGCGCCGTGCGCCGCTTCGCGGGTGCGGCTGGTGATCGAAACGCGCGCCACGGAGGCGATGGAAGCGAGCGCCTCGCCGCGGAATCCCATGGTGGTCACCGCCTCGAGGTCCTCGAGGCTGGCGATCTTGCTCGTCGCATGGCGCGCGAGCGCGAGCGGCAGCTCGTCGCGCGCGATGCCGGCGCCGTCGTCCTCGACCTGCACCCGGCGCGTGCCGCCGGCATCGAGCACCACCGTGATCGCGCGCGACCCGGCATCGATGCTGTTCTCCAGCAGCTCCTTCAGCACCGAGGCGGGCCGCTCCACGACCTCGCCGGCGGCGATCTGGCTCACGAGGAGGTGGGGGAGGACGCGAATGGCCGCCACGAGACGAGTATATAGAATCGTTCCATGGAGCTGCTGGCGTGGTTCTGGGATCTGGCGGTGCACCTCGACGTGCATCTCGCCGCGTTCGTGCAGGACCACGGCGTCTGGGTCTACGGGCTGCTGTTCCTCATCATCTTCTGCGAGACCGGCCTGGTGGTGACGCCGTTCCTGCCGGGCGATTCGCTGCTCTTCGTCACCGGCGCGATCGCGGCCGCGGGCGGCATGGACATCGCGCTCGTCATCGCGACGCTGCTCGCCGCCACGCTGTGCGGCGACAACGCCAACTACTGGATCGGCCGCACGCTCGGCCTGCGCGTCTTCTCGCGCTTCATCAACCCGGCGCACCTGAAGCGCACCCACGAGTTCTACGAGCGCCACGGCGGCAAGACGATCATCATCGCCAGGTTTGTACCCATCGTGCGCACCTACGTGCCCTTCGTCGCGGGGCTGGGGACGATGCCGTACCTGCGCTATCTCGCGTTCTGCGTCGCCGGCGCGCTGCTGTGGGTGGTGTCGCTCTGCCTCGCCGGCTACTGGTTCGGCAACCTGCCGGCGGTCAAGGAGAACCTGACGATCGTCATCCTGGTGATCGTCGCGATTTCGGTTTCGCCGGGCGCGATCGCCTGGCTGCGCAGCCGCTCAGCGCAGCGCCAGGGGTGAGTTCGGGCGCGGCGGATGCCGCTGCAGGTAGTCCTTGATGCCCTCGAGGATCGCGCGCGCCAGCTTGTCCTGGTAGGCCTTGCTGCCGAGCCGCTTCTCCTCCTCGGGATTGGAGATGAACGCGGTCTCGACCAGGATCGACGGCACGTCGTAGGCGGTCAGCACCGCGAAGCTCGCCTGCTCGACGCGGACCTTGTGCAGGGTATTAACCGAGCCGAGGTGCTTCAGCACCGAGTTGCCGAGCCGCAGGCTGTAGTCGATGGTGCCGGTCTGGGTCAGGTCCATCAGCGTGCGCTTCATCGAATCGTCGTGGCCGCCGAGGTGCACGCCGCCGATCAGGTCGGCGTCGTTCTGATTCTTGGCGAGGGCACGCGCACCTTCGGAGCTGGCGCGGCGCTCCGATAGCGCGTAGACGGAAGAGCCGCGCGCGTCGCGGCGCACGAACGAATCGGCGTGGATCGAGACCAGCAGGTCGGCGCGCACGTCGCGCGCCTTCTTCACCCGATCGCGCAGCTCGAGGAAATAGTCGCCGTTGCGCGTCAGCAGGGCGCGCATGCTCGGCTCGGCGTCGATCAGCGTCTTCAGGCGCCGGGCGACGGTCAGCGTGATGTCCTTCTCGCGCGTGCCGCGGCGGCCGATGGCGCCCGGATCCTCGCCGCCGTGGCCGGCGTCGATGACGATGGTCGCCAGCCGCTTCACGTTGGCGCGCTTCTCCTCGCTCGTCTCCTTGAGCAGCTCCGCGACCGTGTCGATCGCCACCAGCGGTCGCAGGTCGAGCACCAGGCGGTAGCCGTACTCGCCGATCGGCTTGAGCGTGAACACCTGCGCATTCACGGTCTGCTTGAGGTCGAGCACCACGCGCACGATGCCGGGGCGGTTCCGTCCGACGCGCAGGCCCTGGATGTAGGGATCCTCGACCGTGACCTTGCCCTGCAGGTCGGCGAGCGGGCCGGCGATCTCGTCGGTTTCGATTTCCAGCACCAGCCGGTCAGGGTCCTTGACGGTGAAGAGCGTGTACTTCAGCTCCTCCTTGGTCTCGAGAGTGAGGCGGGTGTACTCGGGCGCCGGCCAGATGCGCGCGGCGAGGACGTCGGCGTGGGCGCTGCCTACGAAGAAAAGCGCAAGGAAGAGAGCCAGGCTTCGCCAGCCGGCGTGTGCGAGGAGAGCAGGGCGCGGCGCCCGATCGGCGCGAACTCGAGGCGCAGCTCCACGTCCGGCGCGCCGAGAAGAGGGCCTACCCGCTCCGGCCATTCGACCAGGCAGGCCGCCTGCGGACCGAAGTAATCGCGGAAACCCGAGCTCTCCCATTCCGCGGCGTCTTTCAGCCTAAAAAAATCAAAGTGATACAAGTGTAATCTCGAAAGGGCATAAGGTTCAACCAAGGTATAGGTGGGACTCTTCACCTTTCCCTCATGACCTAACGCACGCAGGACGCCACGGACGACCGTCGTTTTGCCCGCTCCCAGATCGCCGCGAAGGTGCAGTACAAGCCCGGGAGCCACTCCCGGGGCGAGCGCGGCGCCGAGCGCTTCGCTGGCCACCGGGTCCGGCAACTTAAGATCGCGCGTCATGGACTACACGGCGCTCGCCCGGGACATCAAGGCATGGGGAGTCGAGCTCGGCTTCCAGGCGGTCGGCATCGCCGACGCGGACCTGTCGGCGGCCGAGCCGCGGCTGCTCGAGTGGCTGGCGCAGGGCTGGCATGGCGAGATGGAGTATATGGCGCGTCACGGCGCGCTCCGCGCGCGCCCCGCAGAACTGAAGCCCGGGACTCTGCGCGTCATTTCGTGCCGGATGAATTACGCAGCCGATGTTTCTGCGGAGATTTCTCTGGATGGCAGAAAGGCGGTGGTGGCCAGGTACGCCCGCGGCCGCGATTACCACAAGGTGCTGCGCGACCGGCTGCAGAAGCTGTGCGACCGCATCGCCGCGCAGGCGGGCCCGTTCGGCTATCGCGCGTTCACGGACTCGGCACCGGTCATGGAAGTCGAGCTCGCCGCGCGCGCCGGCCTGGGCTGGCGCGGCAAGCACACGCTGCTCCTCTCCCGCGAGGCAGGCTCGTGGTTCTTCCTCGGCGAGGTCTATTGCGACCTTCCCCTGCCGCTCGACCGGGAGGAAAGCGACCATTGCGGAACGTGCGAGCGCTGCATCGATGTGTGCCCGACGCGGGCGATTCGCGGCCCGTACCAGCTCGACGCGCGGCGCTGCATCTCGTACCTCACCATCGAGCACAAGAGCGCGATCCCGGAGGAGCTGCGGCCGCTGATCGGCAACCGGGTCTATGGTTGCGATGATTGCCAGGCAGTCTGTCCGTGGAACAGCTTCGCCCAGCCCACCGGGGAAAAGGATTTTTCCGTGAGAAACGGATTGGATCGCGCCACGCTGGTCGAGCTTTTCGGCTGGAGCGAAGCCCAGTTCGACGAGCGCCTGCGCGGCTCTCCCATCCGCCGCATCGGCTACGAGCGCTGGCTGCGCAACCTCGCCGTGGGTTTGGGCAATGCTCCTACGTCTCCCGAAGTCGTTTCTGCTTTGACCAATAAAAAGAATCACTCCTCGGCGTTGGTGAGAGAGCACGTGGCGTGGGCCCTGGAGCGGCATGAGCGCCTGGCGGCCTGACACTCTGCTGCCGGGCTTCGAGGCCCTCGAGCTTCCTGCAGCGAACGACTACGACGGCCCGGTCGTCGCGACGCTGGTGCGCCTGCCCGCGCGCGAGGCGCCGCGCGGCCCGGTGCTCTACGTCCACGGGTTCAGCGACTACTTCTTCCAGCGCCACATGGCGGAGCGCTTCAGCCTCGAAGGCTTCGCTTTTTACGCGCTCGACCTGCGCAAGCACGGCCGCTCGCTGCGCGAGCACCAGCACCCGAACTTCTGCAAGAGCATCGCCGAGTATTACGCCGACCTCGACGCCGCGATCGACGCGATCGGCGCGCCGGTGCTGCTCGCCGGGCATTCCACCGGCGGCCTGGTCTGCTCGCTCTATGCGCGGGAAGGCGCGCGGCGCGCCGAGGTGCGCGCGCTATGGCTGAACAGCGCCTTCTTCCAGTGGAGCGTGCCGCGAGACCGGTTGCCGTGGCTGCACGTCGCCGCGGCGATGGGGCGCTTCCTGCCATTTCTTGCCGTGCCCGAGCGCCTGCCGCCGGTCTACAACAACATGCTGCTCGAGCAATGGGAGTTCGATACGCGGCTCAAGCCGGTGCAGGGCTTCCCGCTCTACTACGGATGGATCGGCGCGATCAGCGACGCGCACGCCAGGGTGCACCGCGGCCTCGGCCTGGAGATCCCGGTGCTGTCGATGCACTCCGACGAGAGCGACATCGTGCTCCACTGGAAGCACATCGCGCGCTGGTCGCGGACGCTCGGCAGCCGCGTCTCGGTGCTCGCCTTTCCGGGCGGCTGGCACGACCTCGTGCTCTCGCCCGCGCCGGTCCGCGAGGAGGTTTTCAGCCAGCTCTTCTCCTGGGCCTCCCCATAGCCGGCATCAGGCGGATTTCGGCCGCGTATGTTCGCCGCCGCACCGATGGCGTGCCGCGCGAGGGGAACAATGGCGGGATGACACCAGAAACTGAAATCAAAGCGAAGTATGGAGCCTGGGGACTGATCCTCGGGGCGGTCGGCGCGATGATCATCGGCTTCAATTGGGGAGGCTGGGTCACCGGCAGCAAGTCGCAGGCAAAGACCGACGCGGCGCTCCTTTCGACCCGCGCGGCGATCTGCGTCGCGCAGTTCGCCAAGGGGCCGAAGTATCCGGAGCGGGTCAAGGAATTGAAGGCGACGAATTCCTGGGAAAGATCCACGGTGATCGAAAAGGGCGGCTGGGACAGGATGCCCGGCGAAGAGAAGGCCGACCCCACCGTGAGCCGAGCCTGTGCCGACGGACTCGATTCCGTGCTGGAGAAAAGCTAGAGCGCGTTGCGGTTTCTGCGAGGCGGGACCAGGCGCAGGGTTGCCAGCGTCGCCAGGGTCCAGGCGATGTAGGCGGCCGTGAAGACCCATTCCGGCGCCTGGTAGAAAAGCAGGGCGCGGACCCAACGGCCGACGAAGCTTTCTGCCCGTGCCCCGCCGCGCAGCAGGTCCTCCCATACCGTGAGCGGGCAGGCGATGCCCAGTACCGCCTCGCCGGCGACCAGAGCGATCGCCGCGAGGTGCAGGTAGCGGAACCACGGATTGCGCACCCAGTGCCAGCCGAGCGCGGCACCCAGCCACACCGCGACGAGGCCGGCGACGATGAAACCGGCGATCAGGAAGTGGACGACGAGAATCGCGTCCGCCATCATCGAAGCATGGCACAACGTTTCCCGAAGCTGACAACGGAAGAGATGACCCCGGCGCAGCGCGAGGTCGCGGCGGAGATCGCCGCCGGGCCGCGCGGCGAGGTGCGCGGGCCGTTCATCGCCTGGATCCACCATCCCGAGCTCGCGCGCCGGCTGCAGGCGCTCGGCGAGCAGCTGCGCTGGAAGTCGACGCTGCCGCCGCAGCTCATCGAGCTCGCGGTGCTGATCTGCGCGCGGCGCTGGAGCTGCCAGCACGAGTGGTTCATGCACGAGAAACTCGCCCGCGAAGCGAAGCTCGATCCCGGCATCATCGATTCGCTTTCACGGGATGAGAGACCCAAGACCTTCTCGGCGGATCAGGCATCGGTCTATGACTTCTGCAGGGACCTGCACGCGACCGGCCGGGCG
>Ga0075434_100006626_pt1 | contig 10626 bp, 10 predicted proteins | sample RhiMethybrSRZTD3_FD_75298 | JGI IMG/M metagenome (GOLD analysis project Ga0075434, IMG submission 75298) | Populus rhizosphere microbial communities from Tennessee, USA - Rhizosphere MetaG P. TD hybrid SRZTD3 | ecosystem: Host-associated > Plants > Roots > Rhizosphere > Soil | place: USA...
GGACCAGATCTGCCGGGACTTCAATCGCCGGTTCGCGGGCGCGGACGCGGCGGCCCTCGCCGAGAAGCAGGCGGTGGCGGCGGCCCTGCGCGCGACCGCGACCAGGCGAAAGGCCGCGGACGCCGACTACGAGCGCGCGCTCAAGGTCTCGAAGGCGAAGGGAGCGGGCGCCACCGCGGCGGGCCCCCGCGTGAAACGGAAGAGCGTGAAGCCGGTGGCCCCGGACTACCGGCTGGACGCGGGCTTCGAAGGGCTGGCCCAGTCGAAGAGCGTCCTCACGCGGGCGGAGGCGTGTCTCCTCTTCGCCTCGGCCTACCGCATGGGAGTCACGCAGCTTTCGGCCCTCGAACGCGCCGCCGCCCGCGTCGCCGCCGCGACGTCGGGCTGAACCGAACCGCGTTCCGCTTCGTCCTCGTCCTCGCCGCGGGCGCCCTCGCACCCTCGGCCGTTCCCGGCTCCTCCCTGGCGCGCACGCTCGCCCGCGTGACCTTTCCCGATTCGGTCGCGGTCGACGGCGCCTCGCTCCGGTTGAACGGAATGGCGCTCTACGAGAAACTCACGTTCGACGTGCTCGTGGCGGGACTCTATCTCGAGCGCCCGGAACGGTCCGCCGAGCGCGTGCTGGCCGCCGACCTGCCCCGCCGGTACGTGACCCGCTTCGTGCGCGACGTCGGGGCCAAGCGGATTCGGGACGCGTGGCGAAAGGGGTTCGCCGCGAACACGCCGGACGCGAACGCGGAAGTGCGGGCCCAGTTCGAGCAGCTCTGCGGGTGGATCCGCGACTTCCATCGGGGGGACGAGATCGTGGTCACGTACGTGCCGGGGCGTGGAAGCGAGGTCTCGATCTCCGGGGCGCGGGTCGGCGCGATTCCCGGAAAGGGGTTCGCGGACGCCTACTTCGCGCTCGCGCTCGGCCCGAAGCCTGTGGCCGGCGAGAAATTCAAGCGACGGCTCCTGGGGGCCAGGTGACGTCTCCCCTCGCACGGGCGGAAGGGCTCCACGTCTGGGACGCGAGCGGGCGGCGCTTCCTGGACGCGACGTCCGGCGCCTTCTGCGTGAACCTCGGTTATTCCCGCCCCGACCTGGTCCGCGCCATGACCGATTCGGCCGGCCGCCTTCCCCACGCGCGGCCGTCTCGGTTCGAAAGCCAGGAGGCCGCGGCGTACCGCGCGGCGCTCCTCGCCGCCGCCGGCCCACCCTTTGCTCGCGTGGCGCTCACGTCCTCCGGGAGCGAGGCGGTGGACGTCGCGGTCAAGATCGCGCATCGCTACCAGGACGCGGTGCGAAGCGGCGGAACGGGGGCGACGCGCGGAACGGGCGCGACGCGGCGCGGCGTCCTGGCACTGCGGGGACACTTCCACGGCGCGACCTTGGGCGCGCTCGAGGCGACGGGCTGGGCGCCGCGTCGCGGTCCCTACGAGGGACTGCTCGGGGAGCGCTCGTTCGGTCCGCCGGCGACGTGCGCGCGTTGCTTCCGCGCGCTCCACTATCCGGCGTGCGGCGTCGCCTGCGCCGACGCGGCGTTGCCGGACGCGGCGGCGGCGGGCGCGGCCGCCTTCCTCGCGGAGACCGTCCCCGCGGCGGGGCTCGCGGCGTCGATCCCACCGCCCGGCTGGCTCGCGGGCATCCGGTCCCGATGCGACGCGACGGGCGTCGTCTGGATCGCCGACGAGGTGCTGACGGGATTCGGACGCGCGGGCGACGTCTTCGCGTGGCGTCGCTTGGCGGCCAGGGCCGCGCCCGATGGATCGCGACCGGACGCCGCCGCGGTCCCCGACCTCGTGGTTTTCGGAAAGGGAGCGGGCGCCGGCTACGCGGCGATCGGCGGGGTCCTGATGGCGGAGCGCATCGTCGCCGCGCTGGACGCGGCCGCTGCGGATGGCGCTGCTCCGTTCGCGCACCATCAAACGTACGGCGGGAATCCGATCGCCTGCGCCGTGGGACGTCGGGTGCTCGCCGCGCTGGACGAGGAGCGGATCTACGCGGGCGTTCGGGAGCGCGAGAAGACGTACGCGGAGGCTCTGGGCGCGCTCCGGGGACGCGCGGGCGTGTTCGACGTGCGGGGGATCGGGGCGCTCTGGGGCGTGGAAATCGCCGGCCCCGACGGACGGCCGTACCCCCGAGCGCATCGAGCCGCCGAGCGCGTGCGCGCCGCCTGCGAGGCGCGAGGCGTTCTGGTGCATGCGACGTCGGGGTTCCTGGAGGATGGAGGGGGCGACGCGATCCTGACGGCGCCGCCGCTCGTGGCCGGCGAGGACGCGATCCGCGAAATCGCGGGCGCGCTCGCGGCCTCCCTCGAGGAGATCGCCGCTACTTCCCCGGCCGGTACATGATCACCTGGGCTCGCTCCAGGGTGACGAGGCCGTCGGCGACCATCTCGTCGAGGAGCGGACGGAACTTCTCGATCCGGTCCGAGCGGTCGACGATCTCGACGACGATCGGAAGATCCTCGCTCAGCCTTAGCACCTTCGCCGTGTGGATCCGGCTCTTCGCGCCGTAGCCCATCAGGCCGCGAAGCACGGTGGCGCCCGCAAACCCTTCCTCCCGGGCGCGTGTCACGATCGCCTCGTAGAGCGGCTTCCCGTGCCAGCGATCGTTCTCCCCGATGAAGATCCGGAGAAGCTGCCCTTCGCCCTCGAGCTTCATGTCGCCCCCTACAGTTTGAGCGCCGCCGCGTACCCGGCCCAGACCGCGGCCAGCCCGAGCACGACGTGCGCGGCGAGATTGAGCACGGCCCGGAGCGGGTCGCCGGTGCGCGCGAGTTCGAACGACTCGTACGCGAGCGCGGAGAAGGTCGTGAACCCGCCGCAGAAGCCGATCAGAACCGCCGATCGCCAGGCCGGGTTCACGGTCACGCGTTCCAGGGTCAGCGTCGCGACGAGCCCCACCACAAACGACCCGATCACGTTGACGGTGAGCGTCCCGTATGGGAACGTGCTTCCGGTGAGGCGCTGCACGGCGCCCTGCATCCAGTAGCGCGCCAGCGTTCCGACGAGGCCGAAACTTCCGATGAGCAAGACCCGATCCATCGCGCGACTATGCCCCGCGGGGCGCCGCCGTCTCAATCTCGTTCTTGCCGCTTCGGCCGCGCTCGTAGGGCTCTTCCTCGCGGGGTGCGCCGTCGAATCGCAGCTCATCGACCAGGCCCCCGACTTCACCGCGGATCGGTTCCACCAGGGCGGCCTCGCCGTGCTCGGCGTGGTGCAGGTGGACGAGGTCGCGCAGGTGCGCCCCCCGTTGGTGGACGCGCTCGAGCGCGTCCTGACCGCCACCCGACGGGACATCCCGCTCGTTCCCGCGGCTCGCGCTCGGGCTTCCGTCCCCGACTCGGTGGAGCGGCTCTTCTTGCTCGGGTATCAGATGCGGGGAGAGCCGGACCGCGCGCCGTTCGCCGCGGTCGCGAAGGCGGCGGGCGCCTCGGCGCGCTACGGGATCCTGGCCCGCGTGGAGGAAGCGCCGATTCGCTACGGCTCGCGCCAGGTGACGACGGGCCTTCCGGGCGACGAGCGGCGGGACACCCAGGTGCGCGTGACCGGGCGGGACGCGCACGTCTCGGTGCGGATCTACGACCTCACGTCCCTGGCGCTCGTGTGGAGTGCCAAGTACGTCGGATCGAGCGACGTGGCGCCGAACTTCCGCCCGCCCGCGGAGGACTCGCTCGACGCCGCGAGCCGGCGCCCGGTGCACGTCGATCCCGGCGTGGCGGTTGCCGGAACGCCGGGCGAAATCCCGGGACCGCGGGACGACCCGGCCCAGCTCGGCTTCCCCGATCCCCCGACCGTGGCGCGGGCCGCGGAGGCCGCGTTCCTGCTCTTAGCGCGGGACCTTCCGGGGGCGCCGGCTCCGCCCCCTACCCCGAAGAAGTAGCGCCGCCTCTCCGCGACGAAAGCCACGCGACCGCCGGCCGCCACAGCTCGCTCACGAAGACGCCCGCCAGGATCAGCGCCGCGCCGAAAAGCTCGCGCGGCGTCATGCGCTCCCGGAAGAACGCGGCGGCGAACATCGCGGCGAAGATCGGCTCGGTCGCGAAGAGAAGCGCCGCCTTGACCGAGGACGTCCGCGCCAGCGCCCAGGTCTGGAGCGTGATCACGAGCGCCGTGGCGACGACCGCGAGGTAGATCAGCACGCCCCACGGGATCCGCTCCCACGGCGTGTGGAAGCCACCCCGCGCGGCGACGAAGGCCCACCCGACGATCGCGCCGACCCCCATCTGAACCACGCTCAGCGGGATCGGATCGCTCCGCTTGCCGACGATGTGCGTGATCACGATCTGGGTTCCGAAGGCCAGGGCGCACCCCAGCGTCCAGAGATCGCCCGAGCTGAGCGAGAAGCCCAGGTCCGCGGCGAAGCACGTGAGGCCCGCGAACACCACGGCCACGCCGAGGAACTCGCCGATCGCCGGGCGCAGGCGAAACGCGGCCCACGCCAGGAACGGCGTGAAGACCACGTACGTGCCGGTGATGAACGCGGAGCGCGACGCCGAGATCGTGAGCAGGCCGACCACCTGCGTCAGGTAGCCGATCGAGAGCCAGACGCCGAGCCAGAGGCCGTCGACGAGCCACCGGCGGCGGATGGGCACGAGGCGCTTCCAATAGATCGCCCCGAGCACGACGGTGGCCAGGGTGAAGCGGATCGCCATCAATTCCGTGGGATGGAGGGTCCGCATCGTGTCGCGCAGGAGCGCGAACGTGGTCCCCCAGATGGCGGCGATCAGGAGGAGGAAGTAGTCGGCCCGATTCATCGCGGCTTCGCGCGCCGCGTCCTCTTCGGGTGGAGCACTTTGATGGAGAAGGCGAGGCTTTCCAGCTCGATCGAGAGGTTCACCGTGTGGAGCGCGATCCCGGCCGGCACCTGGATGCGGCGGTGCGCGAAATTCAGGACGCCGCGCATCCCCGCCTCGACCATTCGGTCGGCGACGGCCTGCGCGGCGCGGGCGGGGACCGCGATCACGCCGATCTCGATGCGGAGCCGCGCGGTCTCGGGAGCCAACTCATCGAGGTGGTGGACGCGGAGATCGCGCCAGGCTTGCCCGACGCGATCCGGGCTGACGTCGAAGACGCCGACGATGTCGAAGCCCTGGCGGCGGAATTCCTTGTAGGAGAAGAGGGCGGAGCCGATGTTGCCCGCGCCCACCAGCGCCACCTTCCAGCGCCGGTTCAACCCCAGGATGAGGCGGATCTCCTTCCGAAGGCGGACCACCCCGTATCCGAGGCCGCGCTTCCCGAAGTTCCCGAAGTAGGAGAGGTCCTTTCGGACCTGCGCGGACGTGACGCCGCTCTGGTGGGCGAGGCCCTGCGAGGAGACCGTGCGGTGGCCGTCGGTCTCCAGCTCCTCGAGGACGCGGTAGTAGGTGGACAGCCGACGTACGGTGGACGTCGAGATGCGTGGATCCAGCCTACGCCTCCTCGTCCCCTGCCGACTCCTCCACCTTGGCCACGTCGATCAGCTGGTCGCCCGCCTCGAGCCCGATCAGGCGGACGCCTTGCGTGTTTCGCCCGATCTCGGAGATCCCCTGCACCTGCGTGCGGATCACCATGCCGCCGCGGGTGATGAGCATCACCTCGTCGTCGGCGACCACCTCCAGCGCGGCCACGACGCGGCCGTTCCGTTCGGTCGTCTGGATCGAGATGATCCCCTTCCCGCCGCGGCCGGTGATGCGGTACTCGCTGATCGGCGAGCGCTTCCCGTATCCGTTCTCGGTGGCGACCAGGATGCTCGAATCGCGCTTCACCGCGATCACGCCCACCACCGCGTCGTCGCCGTCGAGCGTCACGCCGCGGACGCCGTGGGCCGTCCGACCCATCGGGCGAACGTCCGACTCCTTGAACCGGATCGCCTTTCCGTCCCGCTTCGAGAGGATGATGTCCTGCGTGCCGTCGGTCAGAACGGCGTCGATCAGCACGTCGTCCGAGTCCACGGTGATCGCCACGATCCCGCCCCGGCGAGGATTGGAATAGGCGGAGAGCGGCGTCTTCTTGACCGTCCCCTTCGACGTGCACATGAGGATGAAGTGCGTGTCGTCGAACTGCCGCACCGGCAGCACGGCGGCCACGCGCTCCTGCTGCGACATGTCGACCAGGTTCACGACCGCCTTCCCCTTGGCGGTTCGGCCCGCGAGCGGAAGCTCGTGCACCTTCAGCCAGTGGACGCGCCCCTTGTCCGTGAAGACCAGGATGTAGGAATGGGTCGACGCGATGAAGAGGTGCTCGATGAAGTCCTCTTCCTTGGTGCCCGCGCCCGTCACGCCGCGGCCGCCGCGCCGCTGGCTCCGGTAGGTGGTCACCGGGAGGCGCTTCACGTAGCCCGCGTGGCTGATCGTGATCACCATGTCCTCTTCGGCGATCAGGTCCTCGACCTCGAACTCGCCGGACGCCGCCTCGATGCGGGTGCGCCGCTCGTCGCCGAACTTCTCCCGGACGACGCCCAGGTCGTCCTTGATGATCTGGAGCACCTTGGCCGGGCTGTCGAGGATGGCGCGGAGCTGCTCGATCAGCTGGATCACCTCGAGGTACTCGTCCTCGATCTTCTGGCGCTCCAGGCCGGTCAGTCGCGAGAGGCGCATCTCGAGGATGGCGCTGGCCTGGATCTCGCTCAGGCCGAAGCGGGCCATCAGGCCCTCGCGCGCCCGCTCGGTGTTCGGCGACGCCTTGATCAGCGCGACGATCTCGTCGATGTTGTCGAGGGCGATCTTGAAGCCCTCGAGGATGTGGGCCCGCTTCTCGGCCTCGTTCAGGTCGAAGCGGGTCCGGCGCACCACGATCTCCTGCCGGTGCGTCACGTAGTGCTCGATCATCTGCTTCAGCGTGAGCGTGTGGGGGCGGTTCCCCACGAGCGACAGCATGTTCGCGCCGAAGGTGGTCTGCATCTGCGTGTGCTTGAAGAGCTGGTTCAGGACGACGCGGGGCTGAGCGTCGCGCTTCAATTCGATCACGATCCGCATGCCGTCGCGGTCCGACTCGTCGCGGAGGTCGGAGATGCCGTCCAGCGTCCCCTCCTTCACGAGGTCCGCGATCTTCTCGAGCAGGCCGCCCTTCGAGACCATGTAGGGGATCTCGGTGACGATGATCGCCTGGCGGTCCTTCTTGTACTCCTCGATCGTGGCGGAGGAGCGGACGGTGATGTGCCCGCGCCCGGTGGTGTAGCAGTCGACGATTCCCTGGCGTCCGTGGATGACGGCGCCGGTCGGGAAGTCGGGCCCCTGCACGATCCGGAGCAGGTCCTCGACGGCGCACGCGGGATTGTCGATGACGTAGTGGATGGCGTCGACGATCTCGCGCAGGTTGTGCGGCGGGACGTTGGTGGCCATGCCGACCGCGATCCCCGCCGAGCCGTTCAGGAGCAGGTTCGGGACCGCGGACGGAAGCACGACGGGTTCCTCGCGGGACTCGTCGTAGTTCGGCCGCATGTCGACCGTTTCCTTCTCCATGTCGCGGAGCATCTCCTCCGCGAACTCGGTCAGCCGTGCCTCCGTGTATCGCTCGGCCGCGGGGGCGTCGCCGTCCACGCTCCCAAAGTTCCCCTGCCCGTCCACGAGCGGGTAGCGCATGGAGAAGGGCTGGGCCAGGCGCACCATCGTCTCGTAGACCGCGGCGGTGCCGTGCGGGTGGTAGTTGCCGGTGACGTCCCCGGTGATCTTGGCGGACTTTCGGAAGGGGCGGTCGTGGAGCAGGTTCAGCTCGCGCATCGCCACGAGGACGCGGCGGTGCACGGGCTTCAATCCGTCACGGACGTCCGGGAGCGCGCGCGAGACGATGACCGACATCGAATAGTCGATGTACGAATTGCGCATCTCGTCTTCGACGTAGATCGGAACGATTTTCTCGCTCGTGGCCATGCTGCGAAATGCCCTCCCTATCCCTGGAACCTAGCGGGCGATCAGACGTCCAGATTGCGGACGCTGTCGGCGTATTCCTCGATGAACTTGCGGCGCGGCTCGACCTGGTCGCCCATTAGAATCGTGAACATCCGGTCGGCTTCCACGAAATCGTCCAGCGTGACCTTGTACGTGGTGCGGTGCTCGGGATCCATCGTGGTCTGCCAGAGCTGGTCCGGGTTCATCTCGCCCAAGCCCTTGTAGCGCTGGAGGTGGATCCCTTTCCGCCCGAAGTCGTCGAGCGCCTTGTCGCGCTCCGTGTCGTTGTAGGCGTAGCGAACGTCCTTCCCCTTCGCCACGCGGTAGAGGGGCGGCGCCGCGATGTAGATGTAGCCCCGCTCGATCAGCGGGCGCATGTGCCGGAAGAAGAACGTGAGGAGGAGCGTCCGGATGTGCGCTCCGTCCACGTCGGCGTCGGTCATGAGAATGATCCGGTGGTACCGCACCTTGTCGGCGTCGAACTCCTCGTGGATGCCGGTGCCGAGGGCCGTGATGATCGTCCGGATTTCCTCGTTCGAGAGCATCTTGTCGAGCGAGGCCTTCTCCACGTTCAGGATCTTGCCCTTCAGGGGCAGGATCGCCTGGTAACGGCGGTCGCGCCCCATCTTGGCCGAGCCGCCGGCCGAGTCGCCCTCGACCAGGTAGATCTCGCACTGGGCGGGGTCGGTCAGCTGGCAGTCGGCGAGCTTGCCGGGGAGCGATCCCGAATCGAGGATGCTCTTCCGCCGTGCCAGGTCGCGCGCCTTCCGGGCCGCTTCGCGGGCGCGCGCGGTCTGGATGCACTTCTCGACGATCTTCCGCGCGACGCCGGGATTCTCCTCGAAGTAGGTGCGGAGTCCCTCGCCCACGACGGATTCGACCGCGCCCTTTGCCTCGGTGTTCCCGAGCTTGGCCTTGGTCTGTCCCTCGAACTGCGGATCGTGGAGCTTCACGCTCACGACCGCGGTCAGTCCTTCGCGCACGTCGTCGCCGCCCAGCGTCACTTCCTTGAGCGACTTGGTCAGCCCCTCGCGCTCCGCGTAGTTGTTGATCGTGCGGGTCAGCGCGGCGCGGAACCCGATCAGGTGCGTGCCGCCCTCGACCGTGTTGATGTTGTTCACGAACGAGAACACGGTCTCGACGTAGCCGTCGTTGTACTGGACGGCGAATTCGACCGAGATCTTGTCGCGCTCGCGCGTGTGGTAGATCGGCTCGGAGTGGAGCGCGGTCTTGTTCTCGTTCAGGTACTTCACGAACGAGACGATGCCGCCCTCGTACTGGAAGTTGTGCTTCTTCCCGGTCCGCTCGTCCTGGAAGAGGATGATGATCCCCTTGTTCAGGAACGCCAGCTCGCGGAGCCGCTGCGAGAGCGTGTCGAAGTTGTAGTCGGTGGTCTCGAAGATCTCGGGATCGGGCTTCCAATGAACCGTCGTGCCGGTCTCGTCGGTCGTGCCCAGTTCCTTCAAGTCCGTGTCTACGTTGCCGTGGGCGTAGCGCTGGGTGTAGCTCTTCCCGCCGCGGCGCACCTCGACCTCGAGCCACTCGGAGAGCGCGTTCACGACCGAGACGCCGACGCCGTGGAGCCCGCCCGAGACCTTGTAGGAGTTCTCGTCGAACTTGCCGCCGGCGTGGAGCGTGGTCATGACGACTTCCACGGCCGGGCGCCCCTGCGCCGGGTGGGTGTCGACCGGAATGCCGCGGCCGTTGTCCCAGACGGTGACGCTCGAGTCGGGATGGATCGTCACGCGCACTTCGGTGCAGTATCCGGCGAGGGCCTCGTCGACGGAGTTGTCCACGACCTCGTAGACGAGGTGGTGGAGACCGCTCTGGCCAGTGGAGCCGATGTACATGGCCGGGCGCTTCCGGACCCCCTCCAGGCCCTTCAGGACCTGGATGTTCCTCGCGTCGTACGAGTGGCCTTCCTTGGTCGGCGTCATGGTCGCCGCGTCATCCGCGTTCCGGGTCAAATCGCTCCTCCTTGCGCCGCATCGGGACGAGCCGAATGGACGAGAGCCGCGCTTCCGCCGGCAGACGCCCGTTCAAATCGTCCAGGATCCCCTGGCGAAGAACCGCCAGGTGGCCCATCCACACCGCCCCCTCCACTTCCACGAGCAGCTCGCCGCCCCGGACGCCGGCGGCGCACGTCCGCCGCGCCACGTCGGGGCCGACCATCTCGCTCCAGAGCTCGGTCGCGCCGGCGGACTTGAATCGCTCCTCCAGCTTGAGCCCCGCCAGCACCTGATCGAGGACGTTCCCGACGGGGGTCAACCCGCCGCCCCGCGTGGGATGCGCCGCGCGGCTCATGCCGCGGTCCCCGCCAGCGCGATCGAATCCATCGACACCGCTTCGTAGCGCTCCGGCATCGCGGAGAGCGGGCGGCACGCGGTCACGATCGCCTGGCTCCCCTCCGGAATCAGGGCTAGGATCGCGCCGATCCACCGGGCGTCGAGCTCCGATTCCGGATCGTCGAGCAGTACGACCGGTGGTTCCTGAAGCCGCTCGTCCAAGACCCGCGCGAGCGCCAGCCGAAGCAGGATCGAGTAGAGGCGCGAGTATCCCCGCGAGGCGCCCTCCGTCAGCTCCCGCCCCGCGATACGACACACGAGGCGCGCGCGGTGCGGCCCCTCGCTAGTCCATCCCAGCCGGCGATCGCGGCCGCGCATCGACGAAAGGCGCTCCGCCCGCTCTTCCACCGTCGCCTGCTCGGTGCCGACGTAGTCGAGGAGCGGTGCCAACGACTCGTCCACCGTCGCCGCCAGCTCGCGGAGCCGGCG
>Ga0075434_100006627_pt1 | contig 10625 bp, 8 predicted proteins | sample RhiMethybrSRZTD3_FD_75298 | JGI IMG/M metagenome (GOLD analysis project Ga0075434, IMG submission 75298) | Populus rhizosphere microbial communities from Tennessee, USA - Rhizosphere MetaG P. TD hybrid SRZTD3 | ecosystem: Host-associated > Plants > Roots > Rhizosphere > Soil | place: USA...
CCTTCTTACTACCGGCCGGTCCCCCCGCCTAATTCCCCTAATTGGTCTCTGTTGCCCAGTGCACAGATTTCAGATCAATACCTTCCTTGGCCATCTCATATAGCGGTGAAAGTTCGCGCAATCGCCGGACGACTTCAATCACGCGATTCGCCACATAGTCCACTTCTTCCTCAGTATTAAAACGTCCGATTCCGAAGCGGATCGAAGTGTGCGCCAGGTCTTCTCCAACTCCGAGAGCCTTCAGTACGTATGACGGTTCGAGGCTTGCCGAAGTGCAGGCCGAACCGGAAGAGACCGCCACGTCGTTAATTCCCATCAAGAGCGATTCGCCTTCGACATAGGCGAAGCTCATGTTCAGATTGCCGGGCAATCTCTTTTGAAGATCGCCGTTAATGTAAATTTCGTCGAGTTCGCGTTCGAGTGTCGTGCGGAGCTTTTCCCGCAAGCGGAACATCTCGGCGGATTCCGTGGCCAGTTCTTCACGCGCTAGCTGTGCCGCTCTGCCGAACCCGACAATGCCTGGAACGTTCAGCGTTCCCGAACGCATGCCACGCTCATGACCGCCGCCGTCAATGATGGGCGTCAGCAGTACGCGAGGATTGCGACGTCGGACGTACAGAGCGCCGACTCCCTTCGGACCGTAGACTTTGTGAGCCGAAAGGGAAGCGATGTCGACATTCATTTCGTTCACATTGAACGGAACCTTGCCGGCCGCCTGGACCGCATCCGTGTGGAACAGAACGCCGCGCTCTCTCGCGATTTTTCCAATATCCTTCACATCCTGGATCACGCCGACTTCGTTGTTAGCGGTCATGATGGAAATCAGGATTGTCTTGTCGGTAATCGCTTTCCGGAGGTCATCGAGATCAATCAGGCCATTGCTCCCAACCGGCAGGAAAGTGACGCGAAAGCCTTCCTTCTCGAGGTGTTTGCACGTGTCAAGAATCGCTTTATGTTCGGTGACACAAGTGATGATGTGATCGCCCTTTTCGCGATACATCAACGCAACGCCTTTAACGGCCAGATTGTCGGATTCGGTTGCGCCACTCGTGATGACGATCTCTCGTGGGTCGGCGCCGATGAGCGCCGCGATTTGTTTCCGGCCTTCTTCGACGGCTTCTTCGGCTTCCCAACCAAACTTGTGATTTCGGCTGGCAGCGTTCCCGAACCGATCCGTTAAGTAGGGCATCATCGCATCGAGCACCCGCGGATCGAGCGGCGTCGTCGCGTGATTGTCCATGTAAATCGGCAGCTTAACCATGATTCTTCCTTCCAGACTTAATTTGTCGCCAGTTCGTAAATGGAGGTATCTCCAAGAACCCTTACGACCTTTGCCTTGATCTTCAGTAAGGGATCGCGAACCGAGCAAAGCTGTAACTGCTGGCAGTCGTCTCCCCGCTCGCAAGGGGTGATGGAGATTGGGCCCTCAAGGGCTTCCAACACATCTACAATCGAAATGGATGCGGGATCGCGGGCCAGAACATAACCCCCATTGATGCCCTGCTGCGATACCAGCAGTCCCTTTCGCGCCAGCTTTTGCAAGACCTTAGCGAGCAATTCGGCAGGAATGTGGTAATGATTGGCTATCTGTCGTGCGCTTACAGACTCTTCAGAGTGTTGCGCCAGATGCTTGAGAGCAATCAAACCGTAGTCGGCTTTTTTCGATAACTGAAACATTATGCTTGCCCTGCCTAACCCCGACCATTTAGGTCGGCTTTTATAGAAGATAAGCATTTGAGGCAGGGAAATCAAGAGCGGAATCAGGAACTCGCTGCAGATACGTAGGATCCGCGAATTGGAAGCTCCATGGGGCCGCCAAATCCGTAAAAAAGGAGCGGGTTACCTCTTGTTTCGACGATCCACGCTCTTATCGATGAGGTACCCAATGACCCCGGCAATAACGACCGCAAGGAGCGTCGTGATGCTGACCGCGAGAGCGATAATCAATGTCGCCCTCTTACACGTTCCCGATGTAGGGAATCATTCGGCCGAAAAATATAACCACGATCCACAAAATTAGATTGAGTGCCCCCATGATTTTTCCGGTTACTCGCGGGTCATCTCCCGGACCCATGCTCCACGGCTCATCAAATAGAGTGAAGTAGAGCAGAGTCAGTCCACCCAGGATCATGGTGGCCATTTTCCAAGGCATTGCGATGCTTTGCGTGTACAGGGTCGGCACTGCGATGAAGAACAGCATACCGCTGACGAGGTTAAGACCGAATCCCAGCACCCCCCACGGCAGCAGCCGATGAATAGCAGAAAACGGCACGACCTTTATCGCTCCGAGCATTCGAAGACTGACGATCAAAACAGTCCCGAACAACAGAGATAGTCCGACAAAATGAATCGTCTCCATTGCCGCCCATGCCCACTCCGTGTCATTGATCGCTTTCGCGATGGACACCGTCTGCAGCCATTCCGTGTTAGACAACGCCTCTTCCTGAGCCGTGATTTCGGGATGCCGGATGTTTCCACCCATATTCGCGGCTCGCGCCATGAGACCGAACGTAGCGATCGAAAAAAACAGTGTCGCCCAGACATTCCACTGAGCCTGATACGAGATTTGCCGGAATTGCCACAAGCCGAGCCATGCGAGTGCACCTGTAATCTCCATAAACACGAGCGCGAGCAACGCTGCATCTTCATGCTGATCGATTCTCACTTCAGACACGCCGGTTGCTCCCGCGAGCGCATCCTGTGCGCTTCTGCCAGACATGTATACCGGCAAAGAGACGAGCGCAATCACGAGGAATATAACCAGACCGGCTTTTATCATTTCCTCGCTTCTTCGGAGAATCGCGATGAGATACAACCCTACACCAACGCTGAAACCGACGGTCGGAAAGTGATTAAGCAAGAGGTGCGCGTGTGCCAACTGTTCGAGGGTGAAAGACGGAAGCATTGCGAGCTCCTTGAGCTATTCCTGCAAAGGGGATTTCCCGGTTTCGCGCGAGATTAATAAAACAATACAGGTCACGCACACGGACAGGATCACATAGATCGAGAGGCTCGTCGTTTTGCCATACGCGCGCAACAAACCCACCAGGATCAAAGGCGCTACGCCTGCTCCGACGATGCCGGCCAGCGTATAAGACAGGGAAGCCCCCGCATAACGGACACGAGTAGGGAACTGCTCCACAATAAACGCGGCCTGCGGACCGTACATCGCGGCGTGAAGAATAGCTCCGATAACAACCGCGCTAACGATCAACAGGGGCCTCATGGTGTCGAGCAGCGAGAAATATGCGAATGTCCAGGGTATCGACAGCAATGCTCCGGCTGCATAGACGGGCCGACGACCGACACGATCGGACAGCGCCCCAAACATGGGCATCGTGACCGCGTTGAACACAGTGCCGATCATGATCGAGGTCAGTGCGAGTGTCCGTGACAAGTTCAGGACCGTTGTCAGGTAGGTCAGTGTAAAAACCAGAGCGAGGGTATAAACAACATCCGTCCCAACGCGCACGCCGCCGGCACGCAGCATACGTCCCCAGTGAAATCGCAGAATCTCTCCGATCGGCGCCTTGGCTTTCGTGCCGGTTTCTTCCAATTCCCTGAACATCGGAGTTTCTTCGACCCCGCGACGGATCCATAGCCCGAAGACGACAAGGACGATGCTGATGGCGAAAGGCACTCGCCATACCCACGCCACGAATTTGTCCGGCGATACGAGATAGTTCGCAAGCGCAAGGCATCCTGTTCCCAGGAGGATGCCCAGGCCGGGTCCGCACTGAGTCCAGGAGGCGTTCTGCCCTCGTTTGCGCTGATCGCCGTGCTCCACTGCAATAAGAACTGCGCCCGCCCACTCGCCTCCAAGGGCAACGCCCTGGACGAATCGCAGCGTCACAAGGAGAACCGCACTTGCAACGCCAATGGATTCATACGTAGGCAACAGTCCGATCGCCGCTGACGTCAGTCCCATACAGACGAGAGTGATGACGAGTACCGCGCGACGACCGAGCTTATCGCCGAGATGTCCGAAGATGATGCCGCCGAACGGTCTCGACATGTAGCCGACTGCATACGTTGAGAACGCCAGCAGAGTTCCGGTGAGTGGATCGAAGGACGGAAAGAAGAGCCGGTTGAAGATGAGTGCAGCAAGCGTGTTGTAGATCGTGAAGTCGTACCACTCCAGCGTCGTTCCGACCAGACTAGCCGTCGCGAGTCTCCCAATGCTTGTCTTCCTCGCAGCGATCTCTTTGCCCGATATCATCGTTTGTGAATGTCGGACGCATCATAACGTAGTTTTGAATCAAGGCGGACCATAGCCACCACCGCCCGGAGTTTCGATAACGAACACATCGCCTGCGGCGAGTTCAGCCTTATCCGCACCGCGCAGTTCGAGCTTCTCACCGCCGGCGCGTTCGATGCAGTTGCGGCCAACCTTTCCCGGTTCGCCACCCGCCATCCCATAAGGGGGAATGCGGCGGTGACCGGAGAGGATGACGGCAGTCATGGATTCGAGAAACCGGACGCGACGAATTGCTCCATTCCCGCCGGTCCAGCGTCCACGTCCGCCTGAGCCGCATCGGATTTCGAAACTCTCGAGCATGACCGGGAAACGCCACTCGAGCACTTCCGGGTCTGTAAGGCGGGTGTTCGTCATATGCGTGTGAACGCAGCTGGTGCCATGAAAACCGATACCGGCGCCCGAGCCTCCACAGATCGTTTCGTAGTATTGATACGTGGCATTTCCGAACGTGAAGTTGTTCATCGTGCCCTGCGACGCGCCCATTACGCCGAGTGCGCCGTAGAGCGCATCCGTGATGCACTGCGAAGTTTCAACGTTACCCGCGACAACCGCAGCCGGATAACGTGGCCTGAGCATGCTGCCTTCGGGAATGATCACGTTGATCGGTTTGAGGCAACCGCCATTGAGTGGAATGTCATCATCCACGAGTGTCCGGAATACATACAGCACCGCGGCCATACACACCGCCGAAGGCGCGTTGTAGTTGTTGGGCAGCTGTGGGGAGGTTCCCGTGAAGTCGATCGTGGCGCTGCGTTGAACTTTGTCGATGCTGATCTTGACGCAGATTACGCCGCCATTGTCCATCTCGTAGCGGAACTGGCCATCCTTCAAAACATCGATTACGCGCCGCACCGCTTCCTCCGCGTTGTCCTGCACATGCTTCATGTACGCATGAACCACATCGAGGCCGAAATGCTCCACCATCCGCCGGAGTTCCTGTACTCCTTTCTCGTTGGCAGCAATCATCGCTCGCAGGTCTGCCATGTTCTGTTCGATGTTGCGCGCAGGATATTTGCCCGACGCAAGCAAGGCAATGGTCTCCGCTTCCCGAAGCCGACCTTCTTCAACCATAAGGAAGTTGTCGATCAACACGCCCTCCTCCTCCACCACTTTGCTGTCGGGAGGCATGGACCCCGGCGTAATCCCGCCGATATCCGCGTGATGTCCGCGTGAACCCACGAAGAATAGAATTTTCCTGCCTGCATCATCGAACACCGGCGTGATGACTGTGATGTCTGGAAGGTGAGTGCCACCGTTGTATGGCGCGTTCAGGACGTAGACATTGCCGGGCTTCATCCGGCCCACGTTCTCGTGCAGTACTGTCTTGATGGATTCGCCCATGGATCCGAGATGTACTGGAAGATGCGGCGCATTCGCGATCAACTGGCCATCCGCATCGAACAACGCGCAAGAGAAATCCAGCCGCTCTTTGATATTCACCGAATAGGCGGTGTTCTCCAGCCGCAATCCCATCTGCTCGGCGATCGACATGTAGAGGTTGTTGAATACTTCGAGCATCACCGGATCGACGCTGGTTCCGACCGCGACCCTGGACGGCCGCGCCTCGACACGCTTCAAAACCAGGTGTCCGAGTTTCGTCACTTCCGCTTGCCAGCCCGGTTCGACCACGGTTGTCGCATTAACCTCGGCGATGATTGCCGGTCCCTTCACTGTATCGCACGGCTGCAGCTCTGCGCGCCGGAAAACCGGTGTGCGGTGTAATTTGCCACCGGTGTGCATGTCTACCGTGTCTGCCTGGATTGGTGTACCGAGGCGTGTCGAGGCCTGCGCGATTTCAACCGGCGCTGCGGAACTACCGATAGCTTCGACCGACACAGCCTCGACGACCAATGCGCGGTTGGGCATAAGGAAAGAGTAACGACGCCGATATGCGGTCTCGAACTGCTGGAGCATTTCCACATTCGAATCGAAATCGACGATGAGCGCCGAGTCCGTGCCGTCGTACCGCAGGTGTACCCGCCGCACAGTCCGAACGCGCTCGTGTGCTACGCCCTGGCGGACCAGATCGTTCTCTGCCGCGCGTGCAAGCTTCTCGAGTGTGTCCTGGATCACAGAACGATTGCTCTCATCGAACTTTACTTCCACTGCCTGTTCGCGCATTGCTGTCATATCGGCCTGCCCCATGCCGTAAGCCGACAACACACCGGCCAACGGATGGATGAACACGCTAGTCATTCCCAGCGCATCAGCAACCAGACACGCATGCTGTCCCGCTGCTCCGCCGAAGCAGCACAATGTGTATTCGGTGACATCATGGCCGCGCTGGACTGAGATGTGTTTAATGGCGTTGGCCATGTTGCCGACGGCGATCTCGATGAATCCCTCCGCCACCTGCTCCGGGGTACGCTGATCGCCGGTTGCCTCACGGATGGATGCGGTGAGTTCCGCGAACTTTTCCCTTACGGCTTTCGCGTCAAGGCATTCGCCGCCGGCGGGTCCAAACACGGCAGGAAAGAAGCGTGGTTGCACTTTGCCAAGCATGACATTGCAGTCGGTGACGGTCAGCGGTCCGTTCTTGCGGTAAGAGGCCGGCCCGGGATCCGCGCCCGCGGAATCCGGACCCACGCGATAACGCGCTCCATCGAAATGCAGGATCGAACCTCCGCCGGCGGCGACGCTATGAATGCTCATCATTGGTGCGCGCATGCGTACGCCGGCGACCTGGGTTTCAAAGACGCGTTCGAACTCACCGGCATAATGAGAGACGTCGGTGGACGTGCCGCCCATATCGAAGCCGATGATCTTCTCGAACCCGGCGTTGAGCGACGTGCGCACCGCGCCAACCATGCCGCCGGCCGGGCCCGAAAGGATGGAGTCCTTTCCCTGGAAACGACGCGCATCAGCAAGGCCGCCGTTGGACTGCATGAACATCAGGCGGACGCCTTTGAGTTCGGAGGCAACCTGATCGACATAGCGCCTGATGATCGGTGAAAGATAGGCATCGACCACGGTCGTGTCGCCGCGTCCGACCAGCTTCATCATCGGACTCACCTCGTGCGACACGGATACCTGACTGTAGCCGATGGTGCGCGCCATTGCTGCAACCTGCCTCTCATGCGCCTGGTAACGGTAACCATGCATGAACACGATGGCGATCGAGCGAAATCCCTCATCGTAGGCTGCCTGAAGCGCAGCGCGCGTCGTGCCGGTATCGAGCGGCGTCAGGACCTGTCCGCGCGCGCTGACCCGCTCGGCAACTTCAACAACTTTGCTGTAGAGCAGCTCAGGAAGAACAATCTGCCGGGCGAAAATCTTCGGCCGGTTCTGATAAGCGATCCTGAGTGCGTCGCGAAATCCGCGGGTGATGAACAGAACGGTCCGATCGCCTTTTCTTTCGAGCAGTGCATTGGTCGCCACCGTCGTTCCCATTTTGACGGCGTCGATACAGTCGACGGGGATTGGCGCACGGCCATCGACACCCAGCAAGTGGCGGATGCCCGCAAGTGCTGCATCACGGTAGTGATCCGGGTTTTCAGATAAAAGCTTGTGCGTGGCAAGGGAGCCGTCGGGCCTGCGCGCGATCACATCCGTAAATGTCCCGCCGCGGTCGATCCAGAATTCCCACTTCGTTGAAGAAGACGTTCCGTTCATGTCCTGGTGTTTCAGATTTCCTTTATAACGAAGCTGCGGCTCGCGCCGCCTGATCGTAAAGGCCGGATAGGGTGCGCAAGAATTGCGCGAGCTCGCCGAGCCGTGCATTCTCGGAGCTCTCGCCGCTCAGGGCAGGCAGCAGACATGCTTCGCGCACTTCGCGATACCGGCGGCAGACCTGGCCTCCAGCCGCAGTGGCCGAGAAGAGCACTTCCTTCCCCGTGCGTTGCGACATGACCAGTTTCATCGCAACGAGCTTTTTCAGCGCATACGACACGACGTGAGTGTCCTCGACATTCAAAATGAGACAGATGTCCGCCAGCTTCTTCGGCCGTTCGCGATGGTAGACGTGGTGGAGCACCAGCACGTCTGTCAGCGTCATATCTTTCATGCCTGTTGCCGCCATGCAACGCACGATCCATCGATAGTAGGCGTTGGCGGCAATATTCAAGCCGAATTCAAACTCACTCAGCTCGGCGCTTTTCTCTGAAACGAGGTGCGAGGAGGTGACGATCGTTGGCTTTTTCATCCCGGTGACTATAATATATTCACAAAATATCGACAAATTATCGTGAAAGTGTTCTACTTCCCCGAGCGAGGGGAACGGAACCTATGATGGATTTCTTCAAGGCACTTGAAGAGAGCGGCTTTGGAACCTGGGTGCGCACATCGAACTCGCTTTTCGCATTCCCAGGTATTCTCTTCTGCCACACGCTTGGCATGGCGCTGATTGCAGGTGTCAGCGGCGTGATCATCCTGCGCGTTCTTGGTATGGCGTCGACGTTCCCGCTGGAAGCAATGGACCGCCTGTTTCCTTATATGTGGGCGGGCTTCTGCCTGAACGCCGTATCCGGCGTGATGCTCTTCATCCCTGAGGCTTCGACGAAGGGCATCAGCCCTGTGTTCTATACGAAGATGGCATTCATCGCAGGGGCGATCGTGCTGATGAATGTGATCCGGTCCCGCGTCCTGCGCAAACCAGCGGCTTACAAGGCGGCGCTCGGGATGAATGTAAAGATTCTCGCGTGGGCGGCACTGCTTTGCTGGTTGGGGGCAATCACTTCAGGACGCCTGCTCGCATACGTCGGGCCTGGCACGGATTCGGCCCTCTGACACATTCGATATGACTGCGCAATTCGATCTCGTGGATATTCGGTTGTTTGTGAACATAGCAGAAACGAGCAGCCTGACTCGCGGGGCACAGCGGTCAAACATCTCCCTGCCGTCGGCCAGTACGCGAATGAAGAACTTCGAAGATAGCCTTGGCGTCAAATTGCTGAATCGCACTGGCCATGGAATTACTCTCACGGCCGCGGGGCAGATGTTTCTTCACCACGCGCGATTGGTATTGAAGCAGCTCGAGGAGTTGAATGGCGACCTGCAGGAATATGTGCGCGGTGTAAAAGGTCATGTGCGCATCTATGCGAACGCCTCCGCCATTACCGAATTTCTGCCGCTGACGTTGCCTTCGTTCCTTGTGGCGCATCCCGACATCAGCATCGACCTGCGCGAGCGTTTGAGTCCCGACATCGTACGTGCAGTGAAGGACGGGCGAATCGATATCGGAATCGTTGCCGGCAAAGTGTGCGATGAAGGTTTGAATTTGCTGCCGTACTACAAGAGCCGCCTCGTGTTGGCAACGGCGCGAAATCATCCGCTCGCGAACCGGAAGTCGATCAGTTTCGGAGAGACCCTGGACTACGAGTATGTCGCGCTGTCCGATACAAGCGCGATACAGACGTTTCTCACGCAGACAGCGAACCGTGTGAACAAGAGCCTGAAAGCGCGTGTTCATGTCGGCAACTTTGAAGCTGTGTGCCGCATGATCGAAGCGAATGTCGGCATCGGCGTGCTGCCGGAGTGTTTCGCACAGCGGCATGCAAAGGTAATGCGGATCAAGGTAGTGACGTTACTTGACGATTGGGCGGACCGCGATCTCTACATTTGTATTCGGCCGCTCGACAGACTTCCGAAGTTTGTCCGGGAGCTCGTCGAGCTTCTGGCGGTCCACAACTAGTCGCCTATTGATGATCCATCGGAACCAACGGGTTTACTGTAGCGGCGGTCTATGACCGCCGACGATGTCCAATTTCGACATTGTGGGCGGTCATAGACCGCCCCTACAGTGGTGCGTAGACGCCCTCAAGCGCACTCTCGGGCCGGGGAAAAGGACTGTCGAGCGCAAATTGCAGTTCGGAATCGAGCTCGGTCTTGATGCGTGCTTCGATATCAGCAATCGCCTTATCGTCGAGCAAAGTGGCATCGCGAAGTTGATTTTCGAACAACGCAACAGGATCGCGGAGCTGCCATTGTTCAAACTGCTGTTTCGGCACGTACCACGAACTGTCCGCGTCGGAGTGGCCATGCATTCTCATCGTTTTCGCTTCGATGATCGAGGGACCAAGGCCGGCGCGGGCGCGCTGGACCGCCGTCACGGCTGCGCGATAGACCTCGAGCACGTTGTTGCCGTCCACGATTTCGCCGGGAATACCGTACGCTTTGGCTCTCAAAGCGAAATCGGAAATCGCAGCTTGTTTCGAGGCAGGCGTGGAGTAGGCGTATTGGTTGTTTTCGATTATCAGAACGAAGGGTAAGCGGAGAACTGACGCTAGGTTCATTCCTTCGTGAAAGTCGCCGGTACTTACCGCGCCCTCGCCGAGATAAGTCAGGGAAACCGATGTCTTCCGTTGAATCTTGGCCGCGAGCGCAACTCCGACCATGACCGGAACCATGTCGCCAAGTACGCTGAGCGAAG
>Ga0075434_100006633_pt1 | contig 10618 bp, 9 predicted proteins | sample RhiMethybrSRZTD3_FD_75298 | JGI IMG/M metagenome (GOLD analysis project Ga0075434, IMG submission 75298) | Populus rhizosphere microbial communities from Tennessee, USA - Rhizosphere MetaG P. TD hybrid SRZTD3 | ecosystem: Host-associated > Plants > Roots > Rhizosphere > Soil | place: USA...
GGGATAGAGATCATTGCAGTTGGAATAAAAGGATCAAGAGTTAGAATGATGCCAAAAGGAGACTTTGGTCGTTAGGTAGTAGTAGTAGTAAAAAAACAATGTCTGCACACGTAACTGGAATGATCTGTTGGTTATCAGTCTGAAGGTATATGGCCTAAGGAAAAGGCCATCAGATGTCCATATACGCAACACGAATAATATATAGAAACAGTTTCATAGCAATAGATAAGCACAAATAGTACAGCAGGGCAACAAGTAAGACATCTCAGATGCAACTTTGTAAAACAAAGAATGTATTATGTTACTACTACCCATCTTGGCCATGCTTGTCACTTTTACTATTCTAGGTTTTCCATTAGGTGAGGTTCGATACGCATCTCCTAATCCACCAGCCAAACAAACTCGTCGACCTCTAATGCGATCACTGCAGGAGTTGATCTGATGTACTGCAACTTCACCCCCACTCAAATTAACCCCCGGGCAGGAGGTTTCAGTAGCTGGTCCATCTTCGGATACAATATACCAAGCAATATCAGCTGGAAAAACAAGAGCAAATGCCATTTTTCATTACCAAACAGAAAGTGGGCAGGCCTCAAACATTACAAAGTCATTCGTATTCACAATAGGTTAGCTTTAAAATTGACTTGATGTCTTTCTAAAAAATACTGCTGACAACAACAAAATTTTCAACATAATCATCATCTTATGATCTTTGATCAGCTATACGATAAACCCCAAATTCACTATAACTCCATTTGGATGCAGTTACTTTATGAACCAACTAAGTATTGCTGGTGCCCCCTGCTGTTGATACTGCCTTATTAAACTGAATTGATAAAGTTCTTGTTGTTGTTTTATTATTAACCCTACCGGTAAAAGTTGCATATTCTTGTCATTATGCTAGATCCAGGAAGTAGTTTATCATTATAATGCTGTGTCACCGGTTTTCTTTGTTCCTATATCAATAGCTTCTGCAACATCATAGATAAAAATCTTGCCATCAGAGGATGAACCTCTACTCACTGTCTGCAATAGATCGTCTACAATCTGCTTTACTTTTGAATCTGCAACCAGTACTTCAACTTTTAACCAATCTCCAAAATCTGGTGTGTATTCCATTACACCTGTGCCAACATGTTCTGCTTCATATTTTGAGCGGCCTCTGCCTTTAATGTTATAAAATGTCAAACCACCAACATCATTTTTGCGAAGAGAATTGCTAACTTTGCTAACCCGCTCATGATGAACTATTATATCAAGTTTCTTCATTATAGAATTAGCCTATTTGTTAATATCGAGTACTCCTTAAAAGGTTTAGTTTTTACACCTTCAAAATTATAAGAAATCCAATGTATATTAGTAGTATTTTTGAATGCAGTAACCGATACCTTTGAAAGCTAATGCTATATCGTATTTCGCATATAATAAATTGAATGATGACATCTTCGTCATGAAGAAAGTGAAATAATTTTTTGAACATTTTGACAAAAAGAATCAAGATAAAATATAAAGACTCATAATGTAACATCCATTACACAAATAATCGAAAACAATAATGAGATGATATTTGTAACAGTTTCGTTTCAGACGCAAAACTTGTAATTTATTTAGAATAGTACTAAAATAGCACAGGTATAGAATGATATCTGAACGAAATGGAAGCAGTCCCTCTAACTTTGGAAGAGCTGATCAGACCTTTCTTAGGATACCTTACGATCGTAATTGACATCGCTGCAGGAATAGTTATAGCAATATCGATTATACGTGGATTTATTATGTTTATACAAACAATACGAAGATCACCCCTGGAGCAAACAAAACACGAGTCAGGTATCAAGCGATATATAGGAAATGGTCTAATTCTTGCACTAGACATAGAAGTAGGCAGTGATATTATAAGAACAATATTGACTCCATCAACACCAGAACTCTTAGCACTTGCGGTAGTAGTAGCAATAAGGATAGCACTTAGTTGGTCTTTGTCAAGAGATATTCGCGTAGAAACAGAGAACCAACTAGAAAAAGGTAAAGAAAAAATTTCTAGGGAAGATGATTTATTTTAATAAATATAAGCCATGTGTTTATTTGAACAATAATATCTTTTTTTGTGTTAAGCTAGTGAATAAGCACGCATATGGATTAACTTATACTTTAACTTATCTTTTTAGCAAGTTAAAGCTATGGAATTACTAAGGAAATTAATTAATTGATTAATTAACAGATAACACGAGATAAGGAAGACCGCAGATAATACTGACAGATGTTTTAATAAGAGAGTTCTTGATTTTATTGTAGCTCCTGTATAAAGCCTTATAAAAAAGCAGTAATTACACAACTTAATATGAATACGATCGGAGTTTTAATTTTGATAATCATTGCTATATTCATTCTCATTGTTATAGCCACTTTCTTTTTTCACATACGCTTGTTCTTGTCTATTTTTCCCACATTACAAGGTCTGGATATAGAGAAAACTTCAAATGGTATTGTTTTTACCATGGAAACTTTTACCACATAAAGTGCTTTCAAAGCAGCAGCCATCTCCCACAGTTTTACAAAAATCATCCATCTATTTTTGCAATTCAATATCTATAAATATACACAGTACCTTTAACCGAGCTACCTGAATTAGGAGTGAGGACATCTGGAGAAATCATCAACCCAAGATGGTTAAGAATTTTTCAAATCATTGTAGGATTAATATGTATTGCGTTATCCGCATACATTTTGCTTGGCTCAGTACACCTCGGAGCTTATACACTTATTTTCCTAGCCTCAACAGCATTCATCATAATTGGAATTGAACGGATTATAGTTGGGATAAGGACGACTTCTCTAAAGAGATCATCTAGGCTCATTAGCATAGGAATAGGAGTGGCGATAGTAGTGTTCTTTGGCTCGGCATACTTTGCACCAGTATACGTTAGTAAGTTATATGTACTAATGCTTGGTTTTGGCCTTTTAGCTACTGGGGCCATAAGAATTATTGATAGTATGAGGAATACTACTTACGGTGGATCTTCCAAGATCTTTACTCTAGGTACAGGAGCCATATGTGTGGCAGTAGCACTGATTATATTTTTATATCCTAAGTTTGGATTCATCTTGTTGTTGTTAACCGTTTCCGTAGTCCTTATGATCAACGGAATACAGATAGCATTTGTAGGAATAACAGGAAAAAAGCTGAGCAGACGACATTCATAAATTACTCAATAGATTGACAGCTGATCAATCAATACTTGCCTAGGAAAGGTTTGTCTTTCATCTTTCAGTATTGCTGCAATAAAAATAAGAACTAGCTTTTAAAGTATAAGAAAACTGAATGCATATGCGCTTTCACCATACTTTTGTGGATCTATAATTTATAATTTCTTTCTTTCTTTTGTCTATCAGATAAAGAACTTGAGTCTCCGCCAGTAATTTCATTGAATATCTAAATAAGTTTAAGTACAATTGATAATCAATATTGAAAGTATCTTGACAAGCACAATCGCAAACAATATCGTTAAGAATGCGCGCAGCTTATATAAAGAAGGCATATGGCTTCATGATTCCGAAGGTAGGTATCTTCTTTTTCGCGGAGTAAACTTTGCATCACGTAGCAAATTATCACCTTATCTCCCCATCGCTCCTCTCGAGATGAAAAACATAGATGAATCGATTTTAAACCAAGAAATTGAATTGGTTAAACCAGAGTTAGACCTTCTAAAGAAACTAGGCTTTAATATTATTCGACTGCTAATATCGTGGAAAGCCATTGAACCTGAACCTAACCCAAACTTAAATGAGCTTACCATTGCAGGACGAAAGTACCTCTCCTTTGTAAACCAAATAATAGATGCATTGTACAGTCGAGACTTGTTCATACTTTTAGATTTTCATCAAGATATTGCGCACGAAGTCTTTGGTGGAGATGGATTCCCAGATTGGGCATTAGCAATAGACGAAGAACACAAGCGGCCAAAGGCATCAAATCTCAGAGATAGGAAGTGGCAGACGGCTTACATGTTAAACAAGTTAGTAAAGCACACCCTTTCCTCATTTTGGAAAAACGATCTTACTAATACAGAATTTGGTTTGCGAAATTTTCCCGTAAGAACTCATCTTGAGAAGACTATAGGCCAGACAGTTAACTTCTTTAGATCACTAAACGATGGCAGTGGTCATCCTGCCGTTTTAGGTATTGAACCTTTCAACGAACCTCATCCTGCTGGAATTAAAGCTGAGCAATTTGAGGAGACTTTTCTATATCAGTATTATCAGAATGTTGAATCTGAAATAAGGAAATTTGATGACAAGATATTTTTATTTATAGAACCGCGTGTGGACTGGACTATGTCTTTTCAGGAAGCTGGGGGCGAGAAAAAATCTAAGGCAGGCCCCACTCCTTTTAACATACGTCGTACCTTTCACCTCAACTTTGTGCGTGACGCGATGATCGAAGGAAAAATAGACCCCCAAACGGGACAACAAATAGTTAGCCATCTTCCTTCTGACAGTATGTCACTTGATAAGATAGGACAGCGAGGTGTATTCTCATTTCATTATTATGATCCTATAGCCATCACCCAGTCATTTTTAAAGATCCCCGATAATATGTACAGATACGCTCATCAATGGGGAGACATCTTTTCTCAATTAGTTAAAGCTGCAGAGAAGCGTCAGCTTGTACCGTTTCTGACTGAATTTGGCGGGGTCCAGGATGCAGAGCTAATTCGTGACTACATTGATCTTCATTATAAACATATTGAAACATTTCTCCTCAATTCTACGTATTGGAACTACGACCTCTATAACACTAAGGATGGCAAGGATAATTGGAACCTTGAAAACTTCTCCTTGCTTGGACCAGGCAGAAGCCCAAGAAATATAGACGTGATGGCTCGGCCTTATCCTCTATGCAGCTCAGCTAAACCTATACTACTATTTTTCGATATAAAATCCTCATATGCTACATTAATTCTTGAAGGAAGTGTACTAGACTCAGCCACAGTTATGCATATTCCATATGATTTCCATTATTCGCCAGAATTTAGAGTATGGGCAACAAGTAAAGAAATAGAATGGGATAGACAAAATCAGATGCTATATTGGTATCCTGCAAAGGCTCAAACATTAAATCAAATAATTATAGCTAAGGACCGTAATAACAATGTGAATATTGAAAGGTTACCTAAAAAAGCCAGAGATCTAGTAGAGAATAATAAGATATCATTTGTTAATGTATTCTCGTAGATCTAGGCTATTATACGTTGTTACGACCAAGCAATTAGCTTCTATGTAGCTTCCATGATTTTTCACTTTTAAGTCATCTGCTACATAGTTTATGAATACGTAGTCATAATTTTTAGTATATCAAGCTTTTCATAAATAAATTGGCTGATATTTCATACTGACATGCTTGCTCTGTCAGTTACTATTTTACCCTTCTTTGCAAATGGTTTTTGTCATACATTCAGCATCGGTAGTCGATCTAATGTAGTGATACTCAGTGAGGGTTGTAATCGACGATGAATATCTTCTAGAAAGTATCGTATCTCGTATTATTGGTTTGGTTTGGTTTGGGTTGGGTTGGGTTGAAACTAGCTCAGCATATTAGAAAACCCATATATACTGTTCTAACATAGGCAATCTAATGCAAAAGAAACAAATTATTTTCATAGTAACAGCAGTAACTTTATTGACCGCGGTATCTACAGCAGCACTCTATACTCTTAAGGAAGCAAATGCACAAACTAACATGACCAATAATACTACTGGCGGTAATAATACTGGCGGTAATACTACAGGGGTAAAAGTGAGTAAATTAACTAATCCATCTACTGGAGTTAGTATCGGCAAGATAGAAAAACTTAATAACACTAGTTCTGCCGGCGGTAATATGACTAACGCGACTCAGTAAGTAATATCTTGTACTGATAGTTATGTGGATTAGATACTAAAGCAGTAAACAATATTCATTTTATTTTATTTCATTTTTTATAACGAATGGCTTACCTTCTTTTCAGCAGTTGTATTTCCTTCTATTGTAAATCAATACGAGCCTTATCATTTAAACCATTCAGTCTCTTAGAAATCTTATCCTTGAATTGTAGACTTGAGGAAATCCTGACCTGTAGCTTTTGTAATTACCTGCGATAAATATAGCCATCAATCAGACCAGACACCAACAAGTAAAAGCAGTAGCTGTCAAAACATAATAAGAGCTTATTAGATTTATTTAGATCATACACATGAAACAGGTACCAGATTTCCAAAGAGTATTAGTCTTACAAGGTGGAGGTTCGCTTGGAGCATATGAAGCAGGGGCATACAAGGCATTATATGAAATGGTCACCAAAAAGGATAATGAAAGAGGATTTAAGGATAAACCGTTACTAGATATTATTGCTGGAACTTCCATCGGTGCAATAAATTCTGCAGTACTTGTAAGCTATGTAGTGGAAAATAATACATGGGAAGGTTCTGCAGAAAGACTAAATGAGTTCTGGGAATATTTATCAAAAGAATCTTCATTGGATCATATTCCAGGTTTTACAGATTGGTGGGATTATCTTCATAACAATGTTAACCGCGGTATAGCTACAGGAGAGGCTGCAAGACGATATTATACGGCAAAAGAGTTTGCAGTTACAGGAGTACCTACTGCTTTCTCTTTTTTGACTCCGCAGCTGGATACTAAATTTTTTGATCCTCAAAATATATGGTATCGCTTTGATAGCGGTCCATTAAAGAGAAGCTTAGAAAGATTCGCAAAATTTCCAATAGCAACAACTTTTGATGAAAATGCTTCATTGACTCAACCAAGACTCATCCTAGTTAGTGTTGATGTAGCAGAAGGAAATACTGTAACATTTGATAGCTACGAAAAGGAAGATGGTTCGAGAAAATCAGAGTATGGAAAATATATTGTTAAAGATGGTAAAGAAGTTGGATTCGCACATACAATAAAGTACAATGATGGAATTACAGCTGATCAAGTTATTGCAAGTGCATCAGTACCACTTAATTTTGGCTATACCCCTTTAGAAGTTGAAAGCTATAATGACGCTACCTCTAGCTATGAGAAGAATATCCGATATTTTTGGGATGGCGGAATAATGAGCAATACTCCTCTCATGCAAGTTGTTCTACTTCACCGGCAATATTGGCTTAAGAGGAAGGGTTTCAAACATACCGTTCCAAGGTTGAATATTGGCATAATCAATGTTCATCCAACTAAGCAAGATACAATTCCCTGGGACCGTGATGGTGTTATAAATAGAAGAGAAGACATTACCTATTCAGATAGAACTTATAGTGATCAGCAAGCTCTACTATTGGTATCAGACTATGTGGATTTAGCAAGAGAGTTAATCAAGATTGCAAAAGATAATGGTGTAAAAGATGATGTCATAAATAGCGTATTGAACAGAAAGACTATGAATCATGGTCTGGCAATTAGATCTAGAACATATTCAGATATCCTAGTAGGACAATATGAAATAGGTAAAATAGTAAGAGTAAATCGCAAAAATGATGAATACACTATATCAAATAAAATATTTGACTTTTCTTCCAAGACAATTGATCAACTAAGAGAAAGTGGATACAGCAATACTTTAGATCTTAGTGATTTGGAGTATGAGGGTGAACTGTTCTAATTAAGGTATTTAATCGGTGTTGGACAGCATATACATAAGCCATATATCTACACAGGTGTAAATAAAGAGGCAAGAGTTCCACAACCAACCTACCTGTTAAATATCTGAGCTCACAACTGAAAGTGCTAGTCAGTGATGAAGGTTGCAATGTCGTTACTTAGTGAGAATGGCGTGGTAATAAAACGGTAAACCTTTACGATTGATGTATATGTTATAAACCTACGTTTGGCAGGTATACTTTTCAATACCATCACTTAAGAGAAGATGAAAAAATTTGAATAAAATCAATTCTTGGGCAGTTTCCAGTTTATTACTTGCAAGAGTAATATACGCAATAAATTGGTTTAATATTGCTGCTATATTTTCACTCATAGCTTCAGACTTCAAGCAAGATGTCTCTTTGCTAGGATTGCTTACTACAAGCTTCTTGATAGGTATAGGCTTGTTTCAGGTACCTGGTGGAATCCTTGCTGCTATACAGGGTTCTAGAAGAACTGCAATATATGGAATAACAATAGCTTCGTCAGCAGCACTCCTGTGCAGTTTATCTTCTCAGATACAACAAATGGAAATTCTGCGATTTGTGGTTGGCCTTGGTATGGCATTATTTTTTGGTTCAAGTGTAACCTTGATTACAAAATGCTTAGGAAGAGGAAAAGAAGGATTTGCAGTAGCATTATTAAACTCAGCTCATTCGATAGGAGGGATTATAGGAATCTTTGGATGGATAATTCTTGCAGAAATAATAGGATGGAGGCAAAGCCTACTGTTAAGTGGTGTCCTTGGGCTAATCAGCAGTATGTTCTTAATTGCTTTCTTACCACGACAAGAAGAGAGTAATGATAAAGAAAAGGAGGAGAAGCAGCATCAGAAACAAATACCCAACAAACAAAAGCATTACCAAATCAAGAAATCAGACATTCGCAGAGTGTTATTTGACAAAGCTTTATTTATGTTCGGATTAATATTGCTTGGGGCACAAATAGCATGGGGTTTATCCCTGACGTTCATAGTATTTTATTTAGAGGATTATGTCAGAATAAGTCCTCCAATTGCTGGTCTTATCGCTGGTTTGGGTTTAATGTCTGGTGTTATATCGGCACCTATTTTTGGAAGGATATATGATAAGACAAAAAATACAGGGAAACTTTTGTTTGTATGTGGTCTACTAATGTCAGCAGGTGTAGCAGGAATTGCATTTACGACAGTAACTTCTTTAGGGCTTTACATAGCTGGAGTCTCAAATGTTTTAGTAGGAGTGTTTTCAGCTGCAGTTTTTACTATAGCGTACGCTTCATCCAATATAACATACAAAAAAGGAAGGATGAAAATGATGAAAAATGAAGATAACAGCATAGAAGCAACAAGCTCGTTTGATACCTTAGCTATAAGCTGGGTTAATGGTTTATCTTTGTTTGGTGCATTTTGGGTTCCAATATTATTTTCGTTTGTTGTTCACCAGGTCGGCTACACAATTGCATGGTTAGTTGGAGGAATACTTAGCTTTTTGTTTATATTACCATCAGTTGGAATTAAGAAGTACAATGTCAAGGCTGGTATAAACAACTAGACACACAAGTAAACATATTCCATGTATTCTCAGATTGTATTTTGAGCGTTTAATGCATTAGCAATTTCACTATTTCCTGTTAGGTATCCGTGTACTCATAATCGGCTGAAGTGCTAGTCAGCTGGGAGTTTGGATTTCTTTAAATATCGACCTAAAAGAATCGGGTTTGTTACTAGGTTGACTGCAATTAACGAAATTGTCAGAGTAACAAATAGGTTTTTAAATTCATATTCTGCTGGAAGAGACAATACCAATGCTAAGCAAATTCCTCCTCTCAATCCGCCCAAAGTGAGAATGTTTTGCCATTTAAGTGGTAAACGAACTTTAGCAATGCGTAACATTATACTTCCCCCATAAACTACAACTGCCCTTGATACCATTACTATAGCAATTGGGGCTATTACTATCAATACCAATGATGCACTAGATTGTAATAAGAACAAAGATAATACTGGAATCCCAATCAGAAAAAACAAGAAACTATTTATAATAAATCCTAAATACTCCCAGTATATATGAAATAGCTGTCCAACTCTTGTAATGGTTTCTTTGTGTGTTCTTAACAGTAGTAAAGCTATAAAAATGGTCGTAACTACGCCAGAAACATGTAGAACATGATCTCCTATAATATATCCTCCAATTGCTAGAGCGATTGAAAAAGTGAAATTTACGTGATCGTCGGCTTGCCATCTGTTTATTATCTTGCCCCCAACATACCCAATAGCACTTCCAAGAGCAATTGCTCCGAGCATAGACCAAATAAATAAGACAGAAGTATCTATTAATGAAAATGCAACATTAGAAAAGATTATTCCTTTTATAACATTAAAAGAAATTACGCCTGTGGCATCGTTGAAGAGGGACTCACCTTCTATAATTAAATTAAGTCTGTGTGGTATTGGAAATCTATTGAATATAGCAGCTACAGCCGCTGCATCGGTAGCAGCCACTATAGATCCAAAAAGCAATCCATTGATAAATGGAACTTTGAAAATAATACCGATGGTCATTCCTACTAAAAATATGGTGAAGATGACGCCAATTATAGCGAAGAATCCAATTGGTACTATCTGACTTTTAATTTCTTTTAAATTTAACTTTCGTGCTGAATCAAATATTAAAAGTGGAATAATAACCAGTAATATCAAATCAGGAGCTTTTTCTACGATTCTATCGTAGACATTCTTAAAGTCTGAATTAAGCAATGGAACGATTACTGAAACTGCTCCGATGAACATCATGATCGTTACACCCGGGATGATAAAGTTATTTGCATAGCGTTGTATAGCAGAAACTGATAATAAAAAACCAGCAATAACTAGTAAAGTCGCCGATATATCTGTAGACATTGATGAGGAAGAAATGGTATTAACCCATGTTATTTAAGTTTAGTCAAATAATAATA
>Ga0075434_100006634_pt1 | contig 10617 bp, 10 predicted proteins | sample RhiMethybrSRZTD3_FD_75298 | JGI IMG/M metagenome (GOLD analysis project Ga0075434, IMG submission 75298) | Populus rhizosphere microbial communities from Tennessee, USA - Rhizosphere MetaG P. TD hybrid SRZTD3 | ecosystem: Host-associated > Plants > Roots > Rhizosphere > Soil | place: USA...
GCCGTGGCCGGGTCTATGACAGCATCACCGAAACCATCGGCCACACGCCGTTGGTACGGCTCAATCGACTGCCTGAGGCGGCCAACGCCAGCGGGCACGTTCTCCTGAAACTCGAGTTCTTTAACCCGCTGTCCTCGGTCAAGGACCGCATCGGCGTCGCCATGATCGATGCGCTCGAGGCGCGCAGTCTCATCAAGCCGGGCATCACGCCACTGATCGAGCCCACCTCGGGAAATACCGGCATCGGCCTGGCCTTCGTTGCCGCCGCGCGCGGCTACCGTTTGATCCTGGTCATGCCGGAATCCATGTCGGTCGAGCGCCGCAAGATCCTGGCGCTGCTGGGGGCCGAGCTCGAGCTGACGCCGGCCGCCGGCGGCATGCCCGCGGCGATCGAGCGGGCGGGCGAGCTGCTCAATAGCCTGCCTGGTGCCGTGCAGCCGAGCCAGTTCGAAAACCCTGCCAACCCCAAAGTGCACGCCGTGACCACGGCCGAGGAGATCTGGGCCGACACCCAAGGCCAGGTCGATGTCCTGGTGATCGGCGTCGGGACCGGCGGCACGCTCACGGGCTGCGGACGCACCCTCAAACCGCGCCGCCCAGAACTCAAGATCATTGCCGTGGAACCCGAGGCAAGTCCGGTCCTGTCCGGCGGCCTGCGCGGGCCCCACAAGATCCAGGGCATCGGCGCCGGTTTCGTGCCGGCTGTGCTCGACACCAAGTACATCGACGAAATTATTACCATCTCCAACGAGGCGGCCTTCGACACGGCGCGCGCGCTCGCCAAACGTGAGGGCATTCCCGCTGGGATTTCGACCGGGGCCAATGTCGCGGCCGCCTTGATGGTGGCCCAGCGTGGCGAGATGGCGGGGAAGACGATTGTCACCTTCGCGCCGTCGAGCGCCGAGCGCTATTTTTCGAGCGACCTCTTTCTCGATATTTCTTGAGGGCTGCCGCCCTTCGCCCAGCGCTCCCCAGGGCAAAGGCCGGGAGATGGGCCTCAGTCGCCTGTTACACTCGCTTTAGTAGCCCCACCTTTTTGGATCCAAATGCGGCCGCCATTTGGGTCCTGTCGCTTTGTTGGCCCTATACTGGTCAAGACGGGTGTGCATCCTCGCTTTGCCAACCGCCTCCTTGGAATATGTAGGCGAGATGGCTATCGGGAATACTGGGGTGCCTTTGGTCTGACGCGCCTCTGCTTTTGATGGGGGATTTTTTGATGGAGTGGCAGGCGGGTTGGCGACGGTACTCGGGCCACATTCTTACTTCCGGAATTGGTTCCAAGACTTACCGACAAGCGTGCCGCTTGAAGCCTTTTTCACGCTGCACTCCTGCATTGTCAGCGCCTTGGCGGAGGTGCGCGCAAAGGAGTTCGACGCGGCAAATACCCTGGCACAAACATACATCGAATGATGAACCATTAGATACACCATTGTCTGCATCTTGCATCCATTCATATCTATGACGATGTTTGGTTGAAACGAGTGACAAACGACGTGACACGCCAGAGGCTGAGCAGCGGTGAGATCGCTGTCATGTCTTCACTCGGGCCGCGTGCAGGGCACAAGGTCTCGCAGCCGCCGTCTCCGACCAGTTCAAAGACCTGGGCTTCGGGTTTGCAGCGGATCACGGCAGAGCTGAGACAATCTCGAAAGAAGCTGCAGGCTTTAGCGGCGGTCAGCCCACCCGGGGTCATTGGAGCCCTCGGTCGGATCGAGGATCGCCTGGCGCGTCCTTTACGCATTGCGATCGTTGGGGAATTTAACTCGGGAAAATCTTCACTCGCAAACCTGCTCATCCGCTGTGAAGTTCTGCCGACCGCCATCGTCTCGAGCACCCGGATTCCAACGCTCCTTTATCACTCCCCGAGGCAACGGGTATTCGCTGTCCAGCAAGACGGCCTGCGGAAAGAGGTTCGAAACGCCGGCTCAATTTCCAAAGCATCAATCAGCCGCCTCGAGGTCGGGTTACCCTCACCGCGTCTCAATCTGTTAGAAATTCTGGATTTGCCGGGGCTAGCCGATCCAAGGTTCGACCGCGGCATGGGCGATCTAATGCTGGATGCGGCTGACGTCCTTCTGTGGTGCACCGTCAGCACGCAGGCTTGGAAAGAAAGCGAGCGGATCGCATGGGACAGCTTGCCGATCCGGCTTCGTCGTTGCGCTCTTTTACTGGCGACGCACCGCGACCTTGTGCATGAGGCAATAGATACACCGAAGCTCTTGCGCCGTCTGCAAAAGGAAGCTGAAGGCTTCAGCGATATTGTGCCGGTCGCAACCACCACTGCCCTGGCGTTACTCAAGGAAGAATCCGACGAGCTAGGCCATGCTGCCTGGGCCGCAACCGGCGTGGGGGCGTTCGAGGAGGCTCTCGATCGGTTGCTGGAGAACGTCGCCGCGCGACGCATTAAAATCGCGCTCGCCCTGGCCCAGCGCGTCGCAAGTCGTGCCCTCTCTCGCCTGTAAATCCCGGTCTTTTGGCGCCTGCCCGCTGCTAGGTGAACCTGAGCGGCGCGGCGCAAACCCAATCCTGCCACAATTGACCGCGCATCGTGGCGTCTGCGCGTGAACGATGGTTGCAGCCGCCAAGTACAAGAACCGGGTGCTTGTTCTGAAATTTTGGGCGCAGCCAATTCCCGCGAGCTCTGTCGCAGCGAACGGAGTGATGGGGCAGCATGCTTCTCCGGGAGGCCAACAGGCGCCGATTTACCGACATCATTGGCGGGCTCGCCGCGCTCTTGCTCACGACCTGCTTGCCGTTGAGTAGCGCAAAGGCGCAAACGTGCGGCTCGGACTACATCCTCAAAGAAGGTGATACGCTGGCTCAGATCGCCACGCAGGTCTACGGCGATCCGGCACAATGGACGATAATTCTCTACGCCAATCAGGATCGTCTCGGCAGCAGCGAGCCTCCCCTCCTTCCCGGCGTCACACTCAAATTGCCGTGCATCAGCGGGTTGCAGGCGCAGCGATCTCTTCCGCCGATTGCAACGACACCGGCGCAAGCCCTGCCGGAGGCGGCTTATATCTCTTTGCCTGTGCGCCGCGTCGAGTTTCTGACCGCCGACGGCTACATTCCCTACACCGGCCGTACTCTGGAGGGCGGCGGTATGCTGACCGAGGTGATCGGCGCAGCCATGGCGCTCGTCAAAAAGGAAACGAAAGGCCGCTTCGAGTACAGCATATCGTGGGTCAACGATTGGACTGCACATTTCAACCCGCTCCTCGTGTCGGGCGCTTTCGACGCGGGATTTCCATGGGCGCGGCAGGATTGTGACAACGCCCCCGATGCGAGTTCGCAATTCAGGTGCCAGAGGTTTCTCTACTCGGACGCTCTAACCGAGGTCGCGACATATCTGTTCGTGCGCAAGAACTCGCGTATCAAAACGCTGAGCGACGACGACATCGCCGGCGCAACGCTGTGCCGACCATCCATGCGTCCGACTCAGGAACTTGATCAGGGCGGCCGCAACTGGTTGAAGGATGGCAAGATAACTCTGCTTCGTCCGCAGACCAGCGAGGAGTGTTTCCGTTTGCTCGATGGCGGCGGTGTCGACGGCGTCGTCGAGGCTGACCTAGTCGGGCGAGCGAGCGCGAACACGCTCGGCATTCATGAGAGGGTTCAAATGATTGATCAACCCCTTGCCCTCACAAGTCTCCATGTTGCGATCGCCAAGTCTCACCCCCATGCACGGACCATCCTTTATTACATAAATTCCTCGCTGGCCAAGCTCCGCGACACGGGCGAGTATGAACGGATCGTATCGCGGCATCTGGCACGCTTTTGGGAGACACAGACAGAGGTAGCCAAGGTGGTGGCCGGCAGCACGTCCGATCCCCCTGCGGTCAACTCCACTTCTGCGCAAGGGTTGGCGCCGCTGCCTCGGGAGGCACGGGAAAAGGCGGCGCCGTAGCTGCGCTGCGCGCCAATTGGAAACTCGCCGCCCTATTTGGCGTTAGGACTTTCGCGCGGCGCATCAGCCATCGAGCCAATGATACGCTCCAGCGATACGCTACTGGCCACGAGTCCATCCGCTACCGCGCGGCTGTACCAGATGCGATACCAGCGGGCCGCCTCCCGCACATTAGGCTCGGCATCGGGCCGTGCGATCTCGGTGAGAAAGTTCGGGTCGTAGGAGCGGGCCAGTATCCAGGCCATATCGGCCGAGCGCTGATGTTGGCTACGAATAAGGGCCTCGCGGGCAACTTTGACACGACCTGCCGCGAGATCTTGCAAGGCTTTCTCGAGGATTGATTGCGCGCTGGCCTCTGGCCGCCGCTCGCCAGCCTGAGGCGATGGCGCCTCCGAGGAGCGGGGCGCCCGGATATCGGCAGCTGGAAGGGAGGATTGCTCAAGACCTTTCAAGACGTAGGCGCCGAGTCCGATCATTGTCAGACCTCCGAGAAGACCGAGACCAGCGGCAAGAGCGCGACGTCCGGCGGTGCGGCTTGGGGCCACGGCGGTCGCTGGAACACCGGGCGAAAAGTCAGTCGACAGCGATTGCAAGCGATGGAGGATCGCCTTTACCTCCTCGAGCTGGCGTGCTCGCGATCGCCGCAAGAAACTCCTCATTTTCGTCCCACTCTAAGCTATGCTCCCGTTATTTGACCCCTCCACGTTCCTGCGCGCCTTGCGTGCAAGAAACGTGTGGCAAGACGCGCGTGATCAAGCGCCGTTTCAAAACGGCTTACCGTGTTTACATACATTAGGATGCTGGAGAATTGCGTTAGCCTCACGACAACCGACCGAGCCATACGGCTAAGGCGATTATTGCAGCTCGGCGGCGCGGTGCGGATCTCGCCCGCCCAAGCGGCAAGCCGAGTACGTTGCCATGGCGTGAGTGATGATGCCATAGGCGCCGCGAGGGGGAAGGAGGTGTAGGTGTCACACCCGTTCCAGACAACAACTCGTCCAATGACCTGCCTGACATCCATCGGCCCCCCGTTTCAGGCCTTTTCCGGCGCGGGGACTGAGGCTGGCGCGCGGCACGGCATCAATTCTGGGCTCGAGGCGATACGGCGCGAGTTGCTCGCATGCGGCTCAGAGCTGCAGAGCATCGCACCATTTGAGGGCCGCGCATTCTTCGACGAACATCTCCACTCAGCCATCTCAGCTGTCGGATTGCGTTTATAGGGCAAGTCAAGGCCGGCAAGAGCAGTTTCATCAACGCTTTCGTTAGAAGCCCCGGACTGTCCCCACGGATATCAATCCCTGGACCGCGGCGGTCATTCACCTGCATTTTGGTCGTCTTGATGCGCCATCCGGGACCGCCCGCAATTCAGCTCTTTGCGCCTGACGAGTGGGCGCAGTTGACGCATGGAGGATGACGCATTCGCGGGTTGGCGCAGCGTCTGGTCCCGGGTTTCGACATCGATTTACTCGAACAGCACCTCCATGCCATGCGCCGCCGCTCGCAGGCCCGCCTCGGCTCGACGGCGATATCCCGGGGGCAACGCATGTTTCCCAAAATGTCGCCGAGAAATCCTGGAAAGATATGACTGCTCGGGTCGCACGACGGATCCTGTGAGCAAAACTCAGTGATCGGTCTCTACTCCGTTGCGCATTTGCAGGACGGCAAGCGCGGACGCTTCGCAAATTCACTCTCATCTACATGGGTTCAATTGAGTTCCTTCAGGAACCAGAACAACTGCGGTGAGGCTCGCGCGCGCCAACTCCGCTCTGGCGCGAGACAACCGATCGCGCGAGCAGCATAGGTCAACGTCGAGGTAGGAATCGCGGAATTGAGACAACAAATCCCGCGCATAGAGGCCTGGTGCAACCGGCTGCAACTCATCGAGCGGAGGAGTAAATAATAGCGCGCGCAGCCTGCCCGTCCTGCCGCCGCAGATGGCGGTTGGGTTGTCGCTTTTCAGATTGAAGCTGCACGCGGTGTGACGCAGGCGCTGAAACTCACGCTGGCCTTTGGCCCGCGCCAGTGCCCGCGACCCACAAAGATTTGATCACAGGATGCTGGTCCGTGCTCGATCCAGCCCACATTATGCAGCAAGCTGTCCTTTTACACGATTAAATCTTCTTGTTGCTCCGCATTGCGAACGCTTTTGAAGAATGGTGACGCGTCATTGACGGTCAAAGGCGACGGGTGGAGTCGTAAAGCGGGGTGAGCCGTTTTTTGGGGGCGCCCAAATATATGTTGAACATGGGATTGCTGAGGATTTGTCCAAGCGCGGGCAAATCTCGAGCTATGATATCAACTCGGACCGTGCTAGCGGGCCAACTGGTCCTCGGGCTGCTGGTCAGCCTCACGCCCGGAATTGTAGAACAGAAGTCCGCAAGGAGCGGGGACGAGGCGTCTGCTCGCCTGGCGCAGCCGGCGCAACCTAGGATTTCGGTTCCATCCCTTATTGTCGCGGAGCCGGCATCTCAAGTCGCTGTCACGATCGACGTGGTTCCTCCGGTGTCGCTACCCATTACCGGCTATATCCGGGTGCGCGGGCTGCCGGAATTTGCGTCCATCAACGACGGTTACGCCATTGGTCCGGGCGCTTGGGCCGTGCCCTTGTACGCACTGCCGGTGCTCAGGCTGAATATCCCGACGGCCATTTCCGGACGCACCGAGGTTGAAGTCGCACTAGTAGACGCCGAAGGCAGCATGCTTTCCGAGGCGCGCACGTCGCTAATTGTGGCATCGCCGTCGGGCCGCGACGCGACGCCGCTGATGACCGAGCCAGCGGTGGCTGCGGAAGAGATGCCGGCGGTCGACCAGACACATAGAGCGACGACGCCAACGGAATCATCGCCCGAGGAGAAGAGCGCGAAGGAGCTCCTTGGCCAAGGTGAGCGATACTTGGCGCAGGGCAATGTCGCGGCCGCGCGGCTATTCTTTCGGCAAGCCACCGATCTTAAGTTGGCGGCGGCGGCCCTGCGGCTCGCCGCCAGCTACGATCCAGCGGAGCTCTCGACCTTGAAGGTGCAGGGAATCGCGCCCGACCCACTTGAGGCACGCAAGTGGTACGAGCGTGCGCGTGAACTCGGAGCCGCGGACGCTGAGGAGCGATTGGCGAGACTTAACGACAAGTGAAATCCGAACGTGCCGCGCGAAATGGTGGCGGGAGCAGCAAACTTTTGAGAACAGGAGGAATGAAGGCTCCTCAACGCTTGGGGGCGCTGTTCGTATCGGCAGTAGCGGTGCGGCTGGCTGGCTCCATGTCGACTAGCGGCTCAACCTCCTTCGGCGACGCTGGAGGTCCCTCGGGCGACGCCGCGCTCGCCAGCCACTGGCGAACAATCGCGAGCCGCGCACGTCAATGGCGGGGGGCTTTTTCGAAGGAACCTTCGTCCGCTTTGCCGTCCAGCTGGCGAAGACGTTCGACGATGGGGACAATCTTCGCATCCTTCCAATTGTGACTTACCTTGAGCCAATCCGGTAGCTCAGGAACCGCCAGTGCGCGCATCGATATGGATTCGTAGGCCAAGCCGCTCCGCGAGCGGCGATGGACTGCTTTGTACGCAAGAACGGGTTGGATATGACCTGCAGGATCGGCAGTGGGACGAGTCGCTCAACCAGCTGCACTGCCTGCAGATGGCCCTCGGCGCTGGGCGCCGCTGCAAACGGTTGGCCGCTGGCTTTGCAATGGCATCAGGTAGAGCGCTTCTAGCATACGGAGGCTGAGCGAGGTCGGCAGCTGTTAGCCCGAATGTCGGAGGGGCGCTATTTTCGGCAAGCAGCTCCATGCCCTGATAAGCATGTTATTGCATATGCTTCGCGCTTCCGGATGCCGGGTAAGTTTATCTGTCATTGCCATGGTGGCGCGGTTCATTGGAAACATACCTCTATGGTCGTGGACCACATGCGACAAGTTGCGTGAGACGTTGCCGGAAGGCGGGATCGCTGATACGGTCGTGAACGCTACCATTGAATCACTCAGGGAGTTCTGACAGGAATTAATCGCGCACGGTTTCGAGCTAGGTAGGCGTCAAAGGGGGAGATTATGCTGCGTTATTTTGTGGCGGCCCAGAACTCTTCAGATCACAGATAGGAACAATCTTTTCGGCTAGGGTCCACAGTGCGTTAGCCGATACCACGTTCGAGCTGACGATGGCTTTGGCATCGACAGCTGGGCATCCCGCATCCCGCGTCGCCAACCACTTGCGTCGCCAGCACCCCGAGATAGGGCGACACTACTGCTGGGGCTCGGGGCGCTCGTGAGAAGCGCAGGCTCGGGATGTTCCGCCGCTCCCGTCTAAGGCAATCACGCTGGTGGTCTCATCTTGTCTGTTAAAGAATTTTCTCGGCAACAGCTCGGATGCAAGCTCGAATCTTGGCGATCCGACGTAATTGCGTGCGGCCGCCAACTGCATTTGCGGCCGGCGTTCCGAGGGGGCTCCTTCGTAGATGATGCGCTTCGCTTGCTCGACCGATTGACTTGCCGCGTCGGCTTAATCGGTCAGGTAAAGGCGGGCAAGAGCAGCCTCACCAACGCGCTCGCGTGCAAACCGGACATGCTTCCGACGGACGTCAACCCTTTTACAACCGTGGTCACGCATCTCCACTTCGGCCGTACCGATGTGCCCGCAGACGTGGCCGCGGAATTCACGTTCTTCCAAGCGAACGAATGGGAGCACTTGGCCACCGGTGCCAAGCATATCCGCGAACTCACCGAGCGCCTTGTGCCTGGCTTCGACGTCGAGCGGCTGCACAAACAGGTAGACGCCTTGCGTCGTCGTTCGGAACAGCGGCTAGGTCCTGCTCTCGGCTCCTTGCTCGGTCATAAGCACACGTTTTCCTCGATATCAACCGAGCTTCTGAAGAGATACGTCTCTTCCGATCTAAGCGACGCAGAGACGGAGGGAGAAGCTGGCTACTCGGATATCGTCAAGGCCGCCGAACTGTATTTTGCCAGCAACGATTTCGGCTTCCCGACAACCATCATCGATACACCGGGGACGAACGATCCGTTTCTAATCCGCGACGAAATCGCAAGGCGGGCGCTGGAGAGCGCTCATATCCATATCGTGGTACTGACCCCTCGGCAGGCTGTGTCGCCTGCCGATCTCGCCTTGCTCCGGGTTCTAGTGGGATTGCGCAAAGATCGGATCGCGGTGTTCATCAACCGCATCGACGAACTCAACGACATCGCCCGTGACGTACCTGAAATCGTTCAGCATGTCCGAAACAGCTTGAGCCGAGAGCTTCCTACCTTAGAACTCCCTGTTGTGGCAGGCAGTGCCCACTGGGCAAACGTTGCCATACGCGGTTCGCAGGCTGACGTCGAGCGTGCCTGGTCACATAACGCGAAGACGTATGCACAGCATCTCACGCAGAACGCAGGATCTATAGCAGGTAACGACAGCAACGAGCAGCTAGCACAAGGCCTACTGCTCTGCTCGGGTGTGCCGGCGCTGCTGGACGTTCTTTCTGACCTGACAGCGGGCAGCCATGCGGGCCGCGTCTTACAACGGGTATCGCGAACGTTCTTGGAGTTGGCGAAGGCAAGCGAGAACGCGGCGCGTCAAGAACTCGCGGCCATAGAGTCGGACGTTCAGTCAGGGGACGACCCAAAGAAGCATGGAGAAGACGAGTTGCGAGCGGCCGATGCCGAGGCCACCGAACAGGAGCGTTTGACCCAGGTTCTGCAGAGCGCGCTGACTGACTTGCAGGAGCGCAGCGCGCTAATGATCCATGATGAATGTAAAAAAATATCGAAGGCTTTACACGAGGTAGTACAAGGCTTTTCGGAGGCGGAATGTCGTAACATGGGCGTTGCTTTGGTCGAAGGGCGTGGCGAAGCCTGGAGGTGCGATCCCGCAACCCTGCAGCGGCGGCTCGAAGAGCGTTTAGTGGACACGCATCGGGAGGCAGAAGAAGCGCTGGTAACGCTCGAAACTAACATGTTTCCGCAGCTAAGAGAGCTGCTGGAGCGCTACAGGCCCCAATGGGGGGAAACCGCACCTGCCGCTAGTAACGAGCCCAGCAGCTTTGAATTACCCTTGCTTGGAGTACTGGGCGTACCCAGCATTTCAATGGAGCTCGGTAGACCTCGCAAATGGCGCTGGAGCCGTGCCCGAAACAGCGAAAAGCGAATGGCCGAACTTGCTGCACTCATTGAGACTGAGTGGCGCGCGATCACAGAGAAGCTTGTGAAGACGGCTCGCGAACACCTTGAGGCTCGGCAGTCGTCGATCGTCCGAGAAGCGCGTCAAGTGTACGCGGGAGTGGTTGCCGTCTTCAAGGAGCAAAATCGGGCACGGCGAGAACGTGCGCGTGCTTTGATCGACGGCGAAAAGCAACCCGGCGGGTCCGCGATCGAACGCAGCAGTGCGGCTAGGATAGCCGAGCTCAAGACCCAAATTTCCGATTTAGATCGTCTGGCTAGTCGACTGGACAATGTCAATCGGAACATGCGCCGAGAAGGTAGAAAATTCCCTTGAAGCTAGGCATTTGGTGGCTGGCAATTTTCAGCCGCTTGGAATGCGTTACTGCTACGAACGCGAGCGGGTCTGCCGGGCCGACATCAGCTGCCGCAGCAAGCCCCCGCCTAGCGATGCGCTCGCCCAGCTCTGCCTGGCACCGATGGATTTCGGCGAGCAGCGCCACCGGGTCGAGACTGCGATAGGTCTCGCGCAGCCGCCGCTTGATGGCATTCGACAGCTTGGGATGGG
>Ga0075434_100006635_pt1 | contig 10617 bp, 7 predicted proteins | sample RhiMethybrSRZTD3_FD_75298 | JGI IMG/M metagenome (GOLD analysis project Ga0075434, IMG submission 75298) | Populus rhizosphere microbial communities from Tennessee, USA - Rhizosphere MetaG P. TD hybrid SRZTD3 | ecosystem: Host-associated > Plants > Roots > Rhizosphere > Soil | place: USA...
TAGGCGAGCGCAATCGGATGTTCCTATAGATGAAAAGTACCTAATCGGGCGGTAGGAAAGGTACGGGTAAAGCCAGTTACCGACGTACTAGGGTACATTGGTACCTTTCACAAATTGGGCCGAAACGCGTGAAATGCCGAGCTCACCGAACAAGTGTCCGTGCGAATCTCCGTTTTGTGGCTGGCTAGCGATAGTGGGCGGGATAGTAGAAATGCTCGAGGTAATAAAGGACGGCGAAGGCGAGGAACATAGCGGTAGCGGGAAGGGCCAAAGCGCGGGCGCTGCGGCGAGGCTGGCGCCAATCCAACGTGACGAGGAGCGGGACAGCAACGGCAAGAGCCAGCACAACGGATAGCTGGAAGATATGGGCCGCGGTTCCCTCGTCTGCTTGGGGCCTTTGAAAGAAACCCGTGAGGACGGTGAGCAAGGCCAAGAGTGAAAGTGCGATCAGGGCTTTGCTGCTGGCACGGTTGATTTGCGTGTTGTGCATGAAGGTGCTCCCGCGAGAAACCAGTGACTTTGCGTGACAAAGTGTTCAGCACTTTGTACTACAAAGCCGACTGTTTCACAAGGGATTCCCGCTTGCGCCTGACAGCGAAGTGGCTTGGGATGGGGAAATGTGCCATTCTGCTGCGTTCCGAAGTGGACGAAGCATGAGGACAAGAGCTGAATGCAGAAAAAGTTCAAGGATTTGACGGAGAAGGAGATTCTGGCGCTGGCGATCCAGAACGAGGAGGAGGACGGGCGGATTTTTGGCGAATTTGCGGATGCGCTGCGGGAGAGCTATCCAGCGACCGCGGACATGTTCGAGGAGATGCGGCAGGAGGAAGCCCATCATCGCGACCGCCTGTTCGAACGGTTTCGTGAGCGGTTCGGGGAGCACATTCCTTTGATCCGGCGCGAGAACGTGAAGGGATTCTTGCAACGAAAGCCGCTCTGGCTGGTTCGCCCGCTAGGTGTCAACGCAGCGCGCAAGCATGCGCGGATGATGGAAATGGAGGCCGTGCGGTTCTACCAGCGCGCGGCGACGCGGGTTTCTCACGTCGGCACGCGGGAGCTGCTGAACAAACTGGCCGATGAAGAGCGCAAGCATTCCGAGACTGCGGGAAACCTGGAGGAGAAGCACTTAACGGAGCACGCGCAGGCGCAGGAAGCGGAATCGCATAAAAAGCTGTTCCTGCTGCAGGTGATCCAGCCGGGGCTGGCGGGGCTGATGGACGGATCGGTATCGACTCTGGCACCGCTTTTTGCTGCGGCCTATGCTACCCACAAAACTTGGGAGGCGTTCCTGGTGGGAATTGCGGCTTCTCTGGGAGCGGGGATTTCGATGGCGTTCGCAGAGGGTCTATCGGACGACGGGTCGCTGACGGGGCGAGGATCGCCGTGGATTCGCGGCCTGGTAACGGGTGCAATGACGACGGCGGGCGGACTCGGCCATACCTTCCCTTTCCTGATTAAAGATTTTCGAGGCGCGATGACGGTGGCCATTCTGGTGGTGGCAGTAGAGTTGGGAGTGATCAGCTGGGTGCGGCACAAGTATATGGATACGCCGTTTTTGCAGGCGGCGTTTCAGGTCGTGGTGGGTGGAGTGCTCGTATTTCTGACGGGAATCTTGATTGGAAGTTCGTGAGAGCCAGACTTTGCGGTAACCGGATTGGGCCTATCTACTATATAAGATTCGGACGGGCTGTGGGGTTCTGCTGGTAGGCGTCCAAATGGGGTAAATCCGATGAGGAGAAACCGGCGATGAACATGCGCGTGTGGATCTCGAAAATTGCGACGATCGCGATTTTGACTTTCGCCCTGAGTGCAATTGCTGCGGACAACGCTAGCGTGACGGTAAAGGGATATGTGCTGGACTCAGCCTGTGCGTTTACCAAGGGGCTAGCTAAGCCGATCAGTAAACAATGCGCCGTGAGCTGCGCGAAGGCGGGCTCGCAGCTAGTGATCTTGTCAGAGGATGGGACGATTTATTGGCCGATTGCGGATACGACTCCCTCGAGTGGGCAGAATGCAAAGCTGCTGCCGTTTGCGGGGGAGAAGGTGACGGCGAGCGGGAAGGTTTACGACCGCGGCGGATCGAAGGCGCTAGTGATTGCGAAGATTGAGGCGGCGAAGTAAAAGCTAGGCGGGCCAGGGAGTCACTATGAACTCCCGCTGCCGCCGGCTCGACAGGAATCCGCCACAACCAAACGATGGATCAGTCACCCTTTGCGAAGCAAACTGGGCCAATGTACCGAAATACGGCCGCGTTCTTGCTGAGATCGACCCGACCGATGCTGGTAATGTCTCCTGTAGCGCCGGTGAACCTTCCAGTGCCTCCAGAGATGTGCCCTGGATACGTTACAACCGCAAAGAGGTGCGCTGGCCTGACCGAATCGCAGTAGCGGACAACGAAGCGGCGCGGTGCTGCGGCCCTGCTCAGTCGGAGTGGGCGGGCGCGGAATAGCGGCGGCGAATGCGAACTTGGCGTGAAGTAAAAATCGCTGTCTGCAGACGGTCCAGGTAAAGGTAGATTACCGGCGTGGTAAACAGGGTGAGAAGCTGACTCATGATCAGGCCGCCCACGATCGCAATGCCCAGGGGGCGGCGAAGTTCCGAGCCGACGCCCGTTCCGAGGGCCAGAGGCAGTGCACCGAAAAGCGCGGCCATCGTGGTCATGAGAATGGGCCGGAAACGGAGCAAGCAGGCTTGGTGAATGGCTTCCACCGGCGACATGCCTTCGCGTGTTTCCGCTTGCACGGCGAAATCCACCATCAGGATGGCGTTTTTCTTGACAATGCCGACAAGCAAGATGAGGCCAATGACGGCAATCATGCTGAGCTCAGTTCTGGTCAGGAGGAGAGCGAGGAGAGCCCCCACACCGGCAGAAGGTATGGTGGAAAGAATCGTGATGGGGTGAATGTAGCTCTCATAGAGAATGCCGAGGATGATGTAGACGGCGGCAAGCGCCGTAATGATTAGCACGAGCATTGAAGATTGCGATTCCTGAAAAGCCTGCGCGGTACCCTGGAAACCGCCGTGCACCGTGGGTGGTATGCCGATTTCACGCTGCAAATTTTGAATGCGGACGACGGCGTCGCCCAAAGCACCACCCGGACCAAGATTGAAAGACAGCGTGATGGATGGATAGAGGCCCTGGTGGTTGACGGAAAGCGAAGTATTGGAATGCTCGTAATGCGCGAAGGAACTGAGCGGAACGACACCGCCGGAACTAGTAGGAACGTAAATCTGACGGAGGCCTTCTGGGCCTTGCGTGTATTTGTCGGAAACGTCGAGGACGACGTGATACTGGTTGAGGCCTTTGTAGATATTGGAGACCTGGCGCTGGCTGAAGGCGTCGCCGAGCGTGTTGTCAATGTCGGACATGGAGACGCCGAGACGTGAAGCGGTGTCGCGATCGATGATCAGATTGCTTTCCAGGCCGCGAACCTGCTGGTCGGTATTGACGTCATAAATGCCCGGCAGGGTGCGCATTTTTTCCTGAAGAATCGGCGCCCAGTGGTTCAGATCGGCAATGTTTTCCGCTTGGAGAGTGTATTGATATTGTGCGCCGCCGAAGCGGCCGCCGATGCTCAAGTCCTGGACGGATTGCATGAACAGTTGTGCACCGGGAATCTTGGCGGTTTTGCTGCGCAGGCGAGCGATCACCTGATCGGAGCTCATCTTGCGCTCTTCCAACGGCTTTAATTGAGCGAACAGGCGCGAAGTGCTCGTCCCATTGCCGCCACCGGTAAATGCAGTGACAGTGTCCACAGCCGGATCGTCCATAACGATCTTGTTGAACTCCTTGAGCTTTTCAGACATCGCGGCGAAAGAGATGTCTTGATCGCCCTGGATGTAGCCATTGATGCGGCCTGTGTCCTGCTGAGGGAAAAAGCCCTTAGGCACAGCGACATAGAGATAACCGGTAACTACGATCGTGGCCAGGGTGATCAGCAGAACAGCGAACTGATGCCGCAGGACAACGCGGAGAATGCGATCGTAGAACCGGACGACGCCGTTGAAAGCACTTTCGGCAAGGCGATAGGCCCAGTTATGTCGACCGTGGTCCACTTTTAAGAAGCGGGCGCAGAGCATGGGCGTTGTGGTGAGGGACACGAACATGGACACGCCGATGGCCACGCTGAGCGTCACGGCAAATTCGCGAAAGAGGCGGCCGACGATGCCTGGGAACATCAAGATCGGAATAAAAACGGCGACGAGCGACGCGCTCATGGAAAGAACAGTGAAGCCTATTTCTTTGGCGCCAAGCATTGTGGCGGCGAAGGGCTTCATGCCGCCCTCCATGTGGCGGGCGATGTTTTCAATAACGACGATGGCATCGTCGACTACGAAGCCTGTGGAAATGGTGAGCGCCATTAAGGACAAGTTGTCGAGGCTGTAGCCGCAGAGATACATCACACCGAATGTGCCGACGAGAGAGAGTGGCACGGCGATGCTGGGAATGACGGTGGCCCAGACATTGCGAAGGAAAACGAAGACGACCAAGATGACCAAGCTGATGGAGATGGTCAGAGTGCGTTCCACGTCGTGTATGGAAGCGCGAATGGTAGTTGTGCGGTCAATCGCCACACGCAAGTGCAGAGACGGCGAGATTGCCGCACGCAGCTCCGGCATGATGGCCTTAATGCGGTCCACCGTTTCAATCATGTTGGCACCGGGCTGCCGGAAGACCGCGAGAATGACCGACGGCTCGCCCAGCGAAAGGCCGAGGTTGCGCACGTCTTCAACCGAATCCGTCACTTCCCCGATGTCCTTAAGGCGCACGGGAGCGCCAGGATGGCCGGCGACGATCAGCGGCTCGTATTCGTAAGCCTTGAAGAGTTGGTCGGTGTCGGTAATGCTCCACATGTGCGCGGAGTCAGAGACGGAACCCTTCGCGAGGTTTGCGTTCGCGGATTGCAGGCTGGTACGAACTTTTTCCAGACTGATGCCATAGCTGTTGATGAGAGCAGGATTCACACTGACCCGAACCGCCGGACGCGAGCTGCCCCAAGTGAAAACCTGGCCAACGCCCTCCACCTGAGCCAGTTTCTGCGCAAGGATGGAGTCGGCCGCATCATAGAGCTGAGCTGGCGGGACATTAGTAGAGGTCAGCGAGAGCAGCATGATCGGAGCGTCGGCGGGATTGACTTTGCGGTAGCTCGGCTGCGAAGGCAGGTTTGCAGGAAGCTGAGTACGCGCCGCGTTGATAGCGGCTTGAACGTCGCGAGCAGCAGCGTTGATGTCGCGATTGAGATCAAACTGAAGAATCACGCTGGTGTTGCCGAAGCCGCTCGAAGAAGTCATCTGGGTGATGCCGGAGATGCGGCCGAACTGGCGTTCGAGAGGAGTAGCGACGGCGGAAGCCATGGTTTCGGGGCTGGCACCCGGCAGTCCCGCGCCCACGGCAATCGTGGGGAAATCAATCTGGGGTAACGGCGCTACTGGAAGAAAGCGAAATGCGACAGCGCCGGAGAGAAAAATCGCGATGGTGATTAAAGTCGTGGCGACGGGGCGACGAATGAAGGGCGCGGAAAAATTGGAGGAAAAATTCACGCGCTAGTCTCCCGGCTGATGCAGAGCGGCTTCGTCCACGGGATTACCGATACGAAACGAGAACCGACGAGAGAGCCAATCGAAGGCGAGATAGACGACGGGAGTCGTGTAAAGAGTCAAAATCTGGCTGAGAATCAGGCCACCTACGATGGTGATACCGAGAGGGCGGCGAAGTTCGGAACCGACACCGGTTCCGAGGGCGAGCGGAAGGCCGCCAAGCAGCGCGGCCATCGTCGTCATCATAATGGGACGGAAGCGAAGCAGACACGCTTCGTAAATGGAATCGAGAGGAGACATCCCCTCCTGGCGCTCGGCTTCAAGCGCAAAATCAATCATCATGATGGCGTTTTTCTTGACGATGCCGATCAAGAGAATGATGCCGATAAGAGCGATAATGCTGAACTCTGTGCGGCAGAGGAGCAGCGCGAGAATCGCACCAACGCCCGCCGACGGCAGCGTGGACAGAATCGTGATCGGGTGGATAAAGCTTTCATAGAGGATGCCCAGAACGATGTAGACGGTGACCAGCGCGGCAAGAATGAGGATTGGTTCATTCGAGAGCGAATTCAAGAATGCCGCGGCCGTGCCCTGAAAGGTTGCTTGAACGCTCGGTGGTAGTCCGATCTCCTGTTTTACGCGATTGATCGCGTTGACTGCGTCTCCGAGCGACGCGTTCGGGGCCAGGTTGAATGACAACGTGACAACCGGAAATTGTCCCTGATGGTTGAGCGCCAATGCGGCGGGAGCGGTGGCGACGCTGGTGAAAGCGCTCAGGGGAACCTGCGCGCCACTCGAAGAACGGACGTAGATACTTTTCAGTGCATCGGGCGTTTGCTGGAAAGACGGATCGGCTTCCAGCACGACGTGATACTGGTTGAGCTGGGTATAAATTGTGGAGACTTGGCGCTGCCCAAAAGCGTCGTAGAGCGTGTTATCGATATCGGCCGGTAGAATGCCGAGGCGCGAGGCGGAATCGCGGTCGATTGTGAGATTGACCAGCAAGCCGCCATTCAACTGATCGCTGGCGACATCGCGCAGCTCCGGCAGCTGCTTTAGGCGATCCATGAATTTAGGAACCCAGGCAGCGAGTTCCTTGGCATCGACGTCTTCCAGACTGTATTGGAATTGTGTGCGGCTGACCCGGTCTTCGACGGTCAGATCCTGAACAGGCTGCATGAAGAGGGTGATGCCGTCCACCTTGTCGAGCTTCGGCTGCAGGCGGCGAATGACTTCCGACGCGCTGAGCTTGCGCTCCTTGAGCGGCTTCAGATTGATCTGAATGCGGCCGCTGTTAAGCGTGGTGTTCGTGCCGTCAATGCCGATGAAGGAGCTGAGCGAATCAACCGCCGGATCCTGCAAGATCACTTGCGCCAGTACCTGCTGGCGTTCGGACATTGCTCTGAAAGAAATACTCTGTGGGGCTTCGGAGACGCCGAGGATTACGCCGGTATCCTGCACCGGGAAAAAGCCCTTGGGGACGTAGACGTAGAGAAGAATCGTGCCGACAAGCGTCGCGAAGGTAACAAGCAGAGTGATGGTACGGAAGCGCAGAACAAATTTCAGTGTGCGGCCATAGAAAGCGATGATGGCGTTAAAAGCATCCTCCGATTTGCGATAAAACCAGGTTTGCTCTTCTTCCTTGACGTGGCGAAGCAGCTTGGCGCACATCATCGGGGTGAGAGTCAGGGAGACGACAGCGGAGACAAGGATGGTGACCGCCAGCGTGATGGCAAATTCGCGGAACAGACGACCGACGATGTCGCCCATGAAGAGCAATGGAATAAGCACTGCGATGAGCGAAATGGTCAGTGAGAGAATGGTGAAGCCGATTTGTTCGGAGCCTTTCAGCGCGGCATCAAGAGGCGAATCCCCTTCTTCAATGTAACGACTGATGTTCTCAATCATTACGATGGCATCATCCACGACGAAGCCGGTCGAAATCGTAAGGGCCATCAGCGACAAATTATTAAGGCTGTAGCCGAGCAAATACATCACACCGAAAGTGCCGATCAGAGAAAGCGGAACGGCAACGCTGGGGATGATGGTGGCGCGGAAGCTTCGCAAGAAAAGGAAAATGACCATCACAACCAACGCAACCGTCAGCATCAACTCAAACTGGACGTCCTCTACCGAGGCGCGGATGGTGCCGGTGCGGTCGGTGAGGATATCGAGTTGTACGGATGCCGGAAGCGCCGCTTGCAGCTGGGGCAGCAGTTTCTTAATGCGATCGACCACGCCGATGATATTGGCTCCAGGCTGGCGCTGAATGTTCATCAGTACTGCGGGATTCTGATTGGCCCACGCCGCCTGCAGCACGTTTTCCACACCATCGCTAACTGCAGCCACATCGCCGACGCGAACCGGAGCCCCGTTGCGATAAGCGATGATGATTGGTTTGTAGGTATCGCCTGTAATGAGCTGGTCGTTGGCACCGATGGTGTAGGACTGCTGGGCACCGTCGAAAGTGCCCTTAGCTTGATTTACATTGGCGTTGCTGAGCGCAGTGCGGAGATCCTCGAGACTCAAGCCGTAAGAGGCGAGCGCAGTTGGGTTGGCCTGGATGCGGACGGCGGGACGCTGGCCTCCGCTGATGCTGACCATGCCGACGCCGGGCAGCTGAGAAATTTTTTGCGCCAGCATCGTGTCGGCAAGATCTTCAACCTTGGATAGCGGGAGAGTCTTCGAAGTCAGCGCCAAAGTGAGAACCGGCGCGTCGGCGGGATTGACCTTACTGTAGATGGGAGGATTCGGTAGGCCCTGGGGTAAGAGGTTCGACGCACTATTGATAGCTGCCTGGACTTCTTGCTCGGCTATATCAATGTTGAGGTTCAGGTCGAACTGTAGTGTGATGACCGAGCTGCCAAACGAGCTGATCGAGGTCATCTGGTTGAGGCCCGGAATTTCGCCGAACTGACGTTCGAGAGGCGCCGTCACCGAGGAAGCCATAACATCGGGACTCCCTCCGGGGTAGAACGTCTGAATCTGGATGGTCGGGTAGTCCACCTGCGGCAGCGCGGAAACGGGCAGCTGCCGGTAGGCCACGAAGCCCACAAGCAACACGCCAACCATCAACAACGTGGTGGCGACAGGCCGCAGAATGAACGGCCGGGAAGGACTCATCGTTTGGAGCCTTTGCGGGTTTGCGTCTGGGCCTGCGGTTTAGGCGGTGTGTTTTGCTGCGGGATTGTCCCCGGTACCGGCGTAGCGGCAGGCGACGAGTTGGAATCGGGCGTGCCAACCGCGGCGGTCGCCGAACCGCTAGGCGCCGCGTTCGGAATTACCTTTGTGCCGTCTTGCAGCTTGTCCTGGCCGTCTGTTACGACGATCTGGCCGGGCTGTAAGCCATCACTGATGCCGACGGTTCCGCCGGTCGTTTGCGCTACGGTCACCGGCTGAATCTTTACGGTATTCCCGCCCCCAACTACGTAGACATAAGTTCCCTGCGGGCCGCGCTGAATGGCCGCCAGAGGCACCAGGCTCAGGTTGCGCTTGGTATCCACTAACAAATGGGTGTTCACAAACTGGTTGGGAAAGAGAATGTTGTCGTCGTTGTTGAAGACAGCCTTTAGCTTGTAAGTACCCGTCGTGGTGTCGATCTGGTTGTCAATCGTCAACAGCTTGCCGCTGGCGATCCTCTGAGTATTGTCGCGATCGTAGGCTTCCACATTCAACTGCACGCCCTTATGAATCTTGTCGAGCACCTGAGGTAACTGGTCTTGGGGCAGGGTGAAAATCACGGAAATGGGCTGCACCTGCGTGATGATAACGAGGCCGTTGGTGTCCGTGGCGTGAACGATATTGCCGGGGTCTACGAGGCGAAGGCCGACGCGACCGCTGATCGGTGAAGTGATGCGCGAATACGTGAGCTGCAGCTTCGCGTTATCAATCTGCCCCTGATCGGTCTTGATCGCGCCATCGAACTGGCCGACGGAGGCCGCTTGCGTATCGAGTTGCTGCTTGGGGATGACGCCTTCCCGGTATAAAAGCGTATAGCGCTCGAGATTGACTTCGGCGTCTTTGCGCTGCGCCATGTCCTTGGCAAGCTGCCCTTCGGCTTGTGCGAGTTGAACCTGGAATGGCCGTGGATCAATTTCTGCAAGGAGGTCGCCAGCCTTCACATACTGTCCTTCTTTGAATGCAATGTTAATGAGCTGCCCGTCCACGCGGCTGCGGACGGTCACGGTGTTTAGTGGTGTCACCGTGCCCAAGCCGTTCAGATAGACAGCAAGATCGCCCTTGGTCGCAGTCGCGACAACTACCGGAACCGTGAAGTTTGCGCCGCCACGCCCACCCTTGCTTGTAGCCGTACCCCCTGCCGGAGCTGCGGCAGAATTCTGCGGATCTTTGGAATGCGAGGAGCGGTAATACCAGAATCCGCCAATCGCCAATGCGGCGACTACTAGCCAAATCCAGGCTCGGCTCGCGCCCCCAGCCTGCGCCCGGGCAGCGGTTTGGGTATCGAGTTCGGGTAAACCCATAGATTTCAAGTGGCCCATCCTTTAATAGCTCCTCAAAGTGGGTCGCGAGCACGCGAGAGAGCCTGCCGTAGATTCCATCGCCGGGTGCGATTCGGGGCTTCTCTACTCTCTAGACGCAGTCCGACAACAACCGTATGGTACGCATCATTAAGACGATTGGGGGAGGAAAATGGTTACGCAAACCCGTATCTGGAGGAACCCAAGCGGGCCCCGAAGGGAATGTGCGGTATACCGACGCTGTAGAACTCGATTAAGCTACGCCGCACAGCATGCGTTCAATTAGGCTTGATTTGGGTAACGAACAACGGGGTGACAGATGATCAGGGGACTTCTGCTTGGCATCGTTGTCGGCGTCATCGGCGTCGCTGCCGGTGCGTATTGGTATTTTTCGTCAGGGCGCGCACCGGTCGCCGTGACCGCAACAGAAATGCCCTTTGAACGGCGCTTGGCCAGGATGGGTCTGCACGCGTACCTAAACAAACTGCCGCACCCGGAGCCGCAAGTGTCCTCCGATGAGAGAAACTTGCTGGCCGGAGCGAAGGTTTATAAGGAGCACTGCGCGGTGTGCCATGGCGTGCCGGACGGGGCGAAGACCGCA